>Ga0208991_1000294_pt1 | contig 11707 bp, 12 predicted proteins | sample MedBloCAOM3_M2_FD_187855 | JGI IMG/M metagenome (GOLD analysis project Ga0208991, IMG submission 187855) | Forest soil microbial communities from El Dorado National Forest, California, USA - Mediterranean Blodgett CA OM3_M2 (SPAdes) (version 2) | ecosystem: Environmental > Terrestrial > Soil >...
GTCCTGGTGCCACTGCCAGACGTCGCCGGTGAAGGCCGATTTGGCGTTGATCTTGTACTGGTGCATGTAGACCTTCTCGCCGAAGATCTGCTCGACCGGATCGATCATGCGCGGATGCGCGCCGAGCAGGCCGAACGCCTCGTTGTAGAGATGCGCGGCAAAGGCGGTGCGCGGCGCGCCGCTTTTCTCGCGCCATACCTCCGGGCGTTCGGTGTCGTAGATGCCTGCCGCCTCGCGCGCCAGCAGGTCCACTTCCTCAGCGCTGAACAGCTCAGGCAGAAACAGCCAGCCTTCGCGGTTGAAATCGTCGATCTGTTGCTGGGTCAGTCTCATGGTGGTTCCTCCTCGCGTTTTTCGGGCGAAGCCCTTAACGTTCATTTTAGAAGAGACTAGCACCGGGGCGAGGCGTTTACCAACCGGCGCCGCTTGCGCTCGCTACCGCACCATCATGGCGAGGCCGAAACCGGCGCCTATCTGCTTTCCGGCGAACGTCGGGACGACGCGCGGTGGGAGTTTGTTGCGTGGGGCGCCGCCAAGTTCCCCCGGAATTCGGGTGGATCGCAACAATTTCCAAGCCTAGATTCCACGCCAGCATCAAGCTTACAACATGGGCGATAGGATTTGGAGCCAGCCATGACCGACCACCGTTTTGCAATATTCGACACCGCGATCGGCCGCTGCGGCATCGCGTGGGGTCCGCGCGGCATCAATGCGGTGCAACTGCCGATGTCGAGTGAGGACAAGACCCGCGCCCGCATCCGTCAGCGCTACACTGATATCGCCGAAGCGCCACCACCAGCCGAGGTGCAACATGCAATCGACGGCATCGTCGAACTGCTTGAGGGCAAGCCGAACGATCTGTCCGATGTGGTACTCGATCTCGGCGAGGTTCCCGAATTCCACCGCGGCGTCTACGACATCGCGCGCACCATCCCGCCGGGCAAGACGCTGACCTATGGCGATATCGCCAAACGGCTCGGGGGCGTCGAGCTGTCGCGCGATGTCGGCCAGGCGCTCGGGCGCAATCCCTGTCCGATCGTCGTGCCTTGCCACCGCGTGCTTGCCGCCGGCGGCAAGCCGGGCGGATTTTCCGCCAATGGCGGGGTCGTGACCAAGCTCAAGATGCTGGCGATCGAGGGCGCGGCTGTGAATCACACGCCGAATTTGTTCGACTGAGGCGTCTTCGCTTCGCTGCTAACTCGCCGCAACCGCCTCGCAGGAAAACCCAACGCCCCAGCGGCGGATTTTCCCGGTCGAGGGCGAGGGGAAATGCGCGGTGCAGCACAGCGTATCGGTGTCGCAATAACGCTCGAGGAAATTGCGCCGCGTCACCGCGGCCTGCGCCTGATCGACGTCGAATGTCATCGACAATTCCGGATAGCGCGCCTGTAGCGGCGAGTGCATCAGGTCGCCACTGACAACGGCGGTGTCCCTGCCGCGGCCAAAGGCGAACGCGACATGGCCCGGCGTATGGCCCGGAGTCGGAAAAATGCGCGCGTGATCGCCAATCGCAAAATCGTTGCGCACGATCTCGGCCCGCCTGGCTTCGATCACCGGCAGCACGCTATCACTGAATGTCGCCATGGGCGCCTTGGCGTGCAGCTCGGTCCAGAAATCGAATTCATTTTTGGCGAATATGTAGCGCGCGTTCGGAAAGGTCGGCACCCAGCGGCCATTTTCCAGCCGCGTGTTCCAGCCGACGTGATCGACGTGCAGATGCGTGCACATCACGTAGTCGATGTCATCGACGGAGAAACCTGCAGCCGCCAGCGCGCGCATATAGATGCCGTCGGTCTTCATATTCCATTTCATGTCCAATTTCGGGTGCGCCGGCCGCGGCTTGTCGTTGCCGATGCAGCTGTCAACCAGAATGGTGTGATGTGGCGTCTTCACGACATAGGACTGGAAGCACAGGATCAGCACGTCGTTTTCGTCGATCGCGCCGATCTGCCGCATCCACGGCCTGTTCTCTGCCAATAGCTCCGGCGTCAAGCCGGGTAACATTTCCAGCGCCGGCAGGAACGTGGTTTCCTGCTCAATGATCCGATGGATGGTGAGGTCGCCGGCGGCGAGTTTGATGCTCAACGGATTAGCTCTAAGCCGCAGGCGGTAGCGAGATTTTGACCGAGGGCCGGGTGAGCATTTTTTCGTGGAATGCATCGAGCTTCGGATAGGCTTTGCGCCAGCCGCAATCGGCGAAGCGGAAATCGGCATAGCCGAGCACGCAAACCAGCGCGATCTGCGCGATATCGAGCGGTCGCGACAGCATGTCCGCCTGCTCTTCGAAGCGCGCCATGCCGTTCCATGCCCGATTCCAGTGATCGTCGGCCCACGCCTGCCATCGCAGCGGCTCCGGCCGCACCATTTTCTCGTAGCGGCACAGCAGCATCGAATCGAGCATGCCCTGCAGCATCGAATGATCGCTCTTGACCTTCCATCTGATGGCGCCGGAAGCCGGAATGAGTTTTCCGCCGCCGGCGAGCTCGTCGAGATATTCCACGATCACGTAGGAATCGACGATGACCTCGCCATTCTCCAGGATCAGCGCCGGCAGTTTTTTCACTGGGTTGATCTTCGAATATTCATCGTTCGGCTGGCCCGGCACGACGGTAGCCGGGGCGAATTCGATCTTGTCGATCAGGCCGAGTTCGATCGCGGCAATGCGTACCTTGCGGGCAAATGGCGAGGCGGGCGAGAATGTGAGTTTCATTTGATATTCCTTAAGAAAATTCTCTTCTTCGTCATGGCCGGGCTTGTCCCGGCCATCCACGTCTTACCTGCCTGGCAGACTGTTTAGACGTGGATGCCCGGCACGAGGCCGGGCATGACGAACTTCCGGGACGCAGCGTCGCAGCTGCCTCACGCCGCGATGATTTCCTGCCGCTGCTCGCCGAGTCCCTCGATGCCGAGCGTGACCACGTCGCCGACGTTGAGGTATTTCGGCGGCTTCATGCCAGTGCCGACGCCGGGCGGCGTGCCTGTCGTGATGATGTCGCCGGGCAATAGCGTCAGGAATTGCGAGACGTAGGAAATGCACTTCGCCATCGAGAAGATCATGGTCGAGGTCGATCCGGTCTGGCAGCGCTTGCCGTTGACGTCGAGCCACAGTGACAATTTCTGCACGTCCGGTATTTCGTCCTTGGTCACGAGCCAGGGGCCGAGCGGCCCGAAAGTGTCGTGCGACTTGCCCTTGGTCCATTGACCCAGGCGCTCGATCTGGAAATTGCGCTCGGACACGTCGTTGCAGACGCAATAGCCGGCGACGTGATTGAGCGCGTCGGCTTCCGAGACGTATTTGGCGCGGGTGCCAATGATGGCGGCTATTTCGACTTCCCAGTCGAGCTTGGTCGAGCCGCGGGGCTTCTCCACCGCGTCGTTCGGGCCGCTAAGGGCGGTATTGGCCTTCAGGAAGAAAATCGGTTCTGCGGGAATCGGATTTCCGGTCTCCTTGGCGTGGTCGATATAGTTCAGCCCGATGGCGACGAATTTCGATATGCCGCTCACCGGCGCGCCGATCCTCGGCTTGCCGTCGACCGCCGGAAGCTTGCTGGGGTCGAGGCCGGCGAGCTTGGCCAGCGAGGCCGGCGCATAGGCCTCGCCATTGAGATCCTTCACCTGTGCCGACAGATCACGCAATTGACCCGATTTGTCGATCAGACCGGGCTTTTCCTGGCCAATCGCCCCGTAACGAACAAGCTTCATCTCTCTTATCTCCCTAGTGTGGTTTCGTTGCTTGGATGCTTCATGGAACAGCGCGGGGCGAAATTCAACTGCTGACTGCGCACGCATTGCAGCCCCCCTCATCCAGAGGAGCGGCCTTTTGGCCGCGTCTCGAAGGATGGGGGCGGCGTTGCGCCTTGATGGTTCGAGACGCGCGAAGACGCGCTCCTCACCATGAGGGAGCCCGTTTCGGAATCACGCCCTAAACGATAAATTTGAAGGCATCGCCGTCGCGCCTGATGCGGGCTGCGCTGAAATGTCCGCCGATCACGAGCGTCGGCGTATCGGCGAAGCGCGGGAACAATTCGCGCCGCGTCACCGCAGACTGCACAGGATCGGAATCCGCGGTCGACGACCAGTCAAGGTGCGCCATCTGGCAGGGATGATGGGCGACATCGCCGGTGAGCAGACCCTCTTCACCGTCCGATTGGATGTGAATGCTCATATGGCCCGGACTGTGGCCGGGCGTCGGGACCAGGGTGATTTCATCGCAGAGCCTGGCATCGCTGGCGACGAGGTCGGCGAGGCCGGCATCGACGATCGGCTTCACGGAGTCATTGAAAACCGCTGCCTTGTCGGGCTCGTCACTGTGGTCGCGCCAATACTCATATTCGGTTTTGCCGAACGTGTAGCGCGCGTTGGCGAAGGTCGGCACCCATTTGTCGCCGACGAGCTTTGTGTTCCAGCCGACGTGATCGACATGCAGATGCGTGCAGAGCACGGTGTCGATGCTGTCAGGCGGAAAGCCTGCTTCCATCATGGTTTCGAGGAAAGGAGTTTTCCGGTTATTCCAGGTCGGCACCGAGCGGCCTTCCTTGTCGTTGCCGAGGCCGGTGTCGACCAGGATCCGGCGCGTGGGCGTCTCGACCACCAGCGAGTGAATCGACATTTTGAGCCGGCCTTCCTCGGTGGCGAAATCGGGAATGAGCCAGGGCAATTTCCGGATTGCTTCATTGCTGGCCAAAGGCAGGATAAATCGGGTGCTGCCTATCGTCTCCAGTTCGACGATTTTCGTGATTTTGACCTTGCCCACATTCCAGTGCATCCGGCGTTCCCGTTTTCGTTTCTTGGGCAAAAGATGCTGGTTTCCGCTAGCCGGCGCAATGGATCATCTCGCGGGCCAGCGCGTTAGTCGGAACACCCGGAGCCAGGGAGCGCGCCATGCCGGAACTAGCGATTTCGCGGGAAAAGGTCAGCTTTTTGATCGAGAAAGCGCGTGAGTTCGACGTCAAGGATTTACCTGCCGATCTGGATTCCGGGTCGAACCCCACCGACGACAACGAGATCGACGTGCTGGAGGACAATAGCTGCGACCCGGTCGCCAGCGAGATGGCCAGCTTCATCCGGGCCATGAACGAGGATGAACAGACCGATCTCGTCGCGCTGATGTGGCTCGGGCGCGGCGATGCCACCATCGAACAGTGGGATGATCTACGTCGCCAGTCGGCTGAAAGGCGCGACGAGTATGCTGCCCGCAATGCGCGTTACGAGACCGTGCGTTACCTGCTCGGCGAGCCCTTGCTGGGCGATCTTCTGGCCGAGGGCCTCGACAAGTTCGGAATATCATGGGTCGATGAGCGGCCCACCTGATGATCAAAGCATGATCCGGAAAAGTGGAAGCCGGTTTTCCCTCGGGACAAACGCGAAGCGTTTGCCCGGAGATCATGCTCCAACAAAACAAAGCTAGAGGTTGGTTCAACTCGAGTTGAACCAACCTTTAGCGCGCGCAGTCGACGATGCCGGCGCCGTCGCTGTTGGGTATCACGCGGGGAATTCCATCGCGCGATAGCTGCCGGAGCGGCGGCCGACATCGGCGGGATTGACGCCGGAGGCTTCCAGCCGGACGCGGACTTCGCCCGGTCCGGCCACCGGCGTCGGCATGTCGCCAAAAGTCAGGACATCAGGCGCAGCGCCCGTTCGCTCGTACCAGACCGCCTTCATTCAGAGCGCCTTCATTCACAGCGTGCCTGGGAACGCGCCGCCATCGAGCAGGATGTTCTGTCCGGTGATGAAGCCTGCCTTGGCCCCGCAGAGAAACGCGCAAGCCACCCCGAATTCCTCGGGGTCGCCGAAGCGTCCGGCGGGATTGAGCTTGGCCCGCTCCGCCAGCAACTGGTCCACGGTAATACCGCGCTTCTCCGCGTCCATCTTCGCGACCGGGCCGCGCAGGCGGTCGGTGTCGAACGGGCCCGGCAGCAGGGCGTTGATGGTGACGTTATTGATCACGGTCTTGCGCGCGATCCCCGCGACAAAGCCGGTGAGGCCGGTGCGCGCCCCGTTGGACAATCCAAGCACCTCGATCGGCGCCTTCACCGCGGCGGAGGTGATGTTGACGATGCGGCCGAATTTGCGCGCCATCATGCCGTCCACCGTCGCCTTGATCAGTTCGATCGGAGTCAGCATGTTGGCGTCGAGGGCCTTGATCCAGTCGTCCCGGGTCCAGTTGCGGAAATCGCCCGGCGGCGGGCCGCCGGCGTTGTTGACCAGGATATCCGGATCGGGACAGGCTTTTAGGGCGGCCTCGCGACCGGCCGGCGTGGTGATGTCGCCGGCGACTTCCGTCACCGTAACGCCGGGGCTGGCTTTGCGTATTTCGGCGGCGGTTTTCGCAAGCGCCTCGGCGCCGCGCGCCGTCAAGGTGACATGCACGCCTTCGGCGGCAAGCGCCATCGCGCAGGCGCGTCCCAATCCCTTGCTGGATGCACACACCAGTGCGCGGCGGCCTTTGATCCCAAGATCCACTGTCTCACTCCCGTTATGTCAGATGATTTTTGAAGTCCGATTCCGTTACTGTAGCCAACCCAAGCGGCCCTGATAAGAGACCCCGTACGGCCGAAATGCATATCAGGGAGCGCCGCGGCGCCCGCGAAAGCCAGAGCCTCTCATATCCGCCGCTCTTTCTTCAACCGATCGATAGTGGCCGCGACGTCCGGCGGCAGGGATCTAAAACCCTTTTGTCCGGCGACTGACAAAAGCGGCCGCAGCTGCGAACCGGCGAGGTACGCCGGCTGGCGATCGGATGGCACCAGGGAATCGAAAATCAGCACCAGCGTGATCGCGACAAGGCCGACGCGCACCGCGCCAAGGACTGCACCCGCGAGGCGGTCTCCAATGCCGGCCCGGGGCCCAATGGTTTCGTCGAGCGCCATCCGCATCAGTTTTCCCAGCACAATGCCTACGACCAGAAAGATGCCGAACAACAACAGGGAGTTCTGCGAGAACGGCGAGCCGAGTTTGCCTTCGATCTGAGGCGAAACAAACGACATCACCCAGACCGCGATCGGCATCGCGATCAGATAGGCCAGGATCGTGACCGCGCTGCGCAGCAATCCGGCATTGAAACCGGTGATAACCGCGATAACCAATCCGACATAGACCACGGCATCGAAACTGTTCATGGACGATACTTCTCTGCCGGTCTCGTGCGTTCGGATTTGGTCAACAAATCGGGTTTGCGATCCCGAAAATCGTCTGTATCAATGAATCCATTAGCCTCGCGGAGTTGGTCATGTCCGGTTTATTTGACGTCAGTAAAGAAATCATTCTCGTCACCGGCGCCTCGCAGGGGCTGGGCCGGCAGTTCGCGCGGGTGCTGTCCGCACATGGCGCCGCGGTCGCGCTGGCGGCGCGGCAGACAACTAAGCTGAAAAGTCTTGAGGACGAAATTCGCGGCCAAGGCGGCCGCGCCGTCGCGGTGCAGATGGACGTGACCGATACGGCTTCGATCGGAAAGGCGATCGACAGCGTCGAGGCCGCGCTCGGCCCGGTCAGCGTGCTCATCAACAACGCCGGTATCGCGATTGAAAAGCTCGCGGTGGAACAGACCGAGGCGGACTGGGATTCCGTCATCAACGCCAACCTCAAGGGCGCGTATTTCGCGGCGACCGAAATGGCGCGGCGGATGATCGCGCGCAAGCAGGAAGGCAATATCGTCAATATCGCTTCCGTGCTCGGCACTGGCGTGATGAAGTTTCTCTCGCCCTACACGATCTCCAAGGCAGGCATCATCCAGGCCACCAAGGCGATGGCGTTGGAACTGGCCGGCAACCGCATCCGCGTCAATGCGCTGGCGCCGGGCTACATCGATACCGAAATGAATCACGAGTTCTGGTCGACGCCCGCGGGCGAAAAACTGACAAAACGGATTCCGCAGCGCCGGGTCGGCGCCGAATCCGATCTCGACGGCGCGATCATGCTGCTGGCCTCGAACGCCTCGCGTTACATGACCGGCAGCGTCGTTACCGTGGATGGCGGATTTCTGCTGACGTGATGGACGCAGTGACTCTCTCCACGTCATTGCGAGCCAACGGGTCGGCGCAACGCGCCGCCCGATGACAGGCTCCGCGAAGCAATCCAGAGCCAAGCAAGCTGGATTGCTTCGTCGCTTACGCTCCTCGCAATGACGATGATACTAGCCTCGGGACGCCAATCAATTCGCCCGCAACTCGGCGCGGATCATGTCGGCGGCCTTCTCGCCGATCATGATGGTCGGCGCGTTAGTGTTGCCGCCGATCAAGCTCGGCATCACAGAGGCATCGACGATGCGCAAGCCTTCAAGCCCGTGTACCCTGAGCTTCGGATCGACCACGGCTAAGGGATCGGTGCCCATCCTGGCTGTGCCGACCGGGTGATACACGGTATCGACGCGCGCGCGGAGAAGCGCGCGGATGTCGTCGTCGGTCTCAATGCCTGTCGTGAACATGTCTTTTTTCTGCAACGCCCGCAGCGCGGGCGTCTCCATCAACCGCCGCGTGGTCTTGTAGCCCGCGACCATCGATTCCAGGTCGTCGGCCTCGCCGAGGAAATTCGGATCGATCGCCGGCGCCTGCATCGGATCGGCGCTGTGCAGTGAGACGGTGCCACGGCTCTTCGGCCGCAGCAGGCAGACATGGCACGAGAAGCCGCGGCCCCAGCGACGTTTGCGGCCGTGGTCGTCGACCAATGCCATGCCGAAATGCAACTGGATGTCGGGTATATCGAGATCGGGGTGGGTTTTGAGAAATCCGCCGCATTCCGCAAAATTGGAGGTCATCGGCCCGCGGCGTTCGCGCCGGTACTGCCCGATGGCGCGAAGCTGGTGCACGATGCCGCTGAACGACATGCCGGTGAAATGAGGACTGTCGGACATGTAGGCGAAGATGAAATCCGGATGATCCTGCAGGTTTTGCCCGACGCCGGGCAGATGATGCACCGTCGCGATGCCATGCTTTGCCAGCACGGCGCGGTCGCCGACCCCGGACAACATCAGGAGTTGCGGGGTCTGGAACGCGCCGGAGGAAACGATGACTTCGCGGCGGGCGCGGATTTGTTTGACGTCCTTGCCCTGGCGGTATTCGACGCCGACGGCGCGCTTGCCTTCGAACAGGATGCGGCTCGCCTGCGCGTTGGTCTCGACGCGCAGATTGGCGCGCGTCCCGATATGCGGGTGCAGGTAAGCCCGCGCCGCGCTCCAGCGTTCGCCGTTTTTCTGGGTGACCTGATAGATGCCGAGGCCTTCGTGATCCTCGGCATTAAAATCCTCGCGGATCCGAAACTGCGCTTCCCGCGCGGCTTGCAGAAATAGTTGCTGCACCGGGTTGTCGGTACGCAGTTTGTTGACGACGAGCGGGCCACCCTTGCCGTGATACTCGCCGTCGAAATCGCCGTTGTCTTCCGAGCGCTTGAAGTAAGGCAGCACGTCGGCGAACGACCAGCCGGAATTGCCCAGCGATGCCCATTGATCGTAGTCGCTGCGGTGGCCGCGGATATAGACCATGGCGTTGATGGCGGACGAGCCGCCGAGCCCCTTGCCGCGCGGCTGATAGCCGATCCGCCCCTGAAGGCCCGCTTGCGGCACCGTGTCGAACGCCCAGTTATTGAGCTTGCCCGGTACCATCAGCGCCAGCGCGCCCGGCGTGGTGACCACCCAATTGTCGCACACGCCGCCGGCTTCCAGCACCGCTACCGACGTTTTGGGATCCTCGGAAAGCCGGCCGGCGACCGCGCAGCCGCCGGAGCCACCGCCCACCACCACAAAATCGAATGTATCCGTCACGCGCATCCCCCCAAAACGTTTGTTGTTGTTACGCCCCGTCGTCATTGCAAGGAGCGAAGCGAGCAATGACGGTTACGACATGAATCGCAGCATCCTTTCCAGCCGCGCGATCTTGGCGCCATAGGGCGGATAGAGATCGGCTAGCCGGTTGAGGGCTGAGCGGTAGAACACCGGCTTCAGTTTGCTTAAAGTCTTAAAACCCCATTCGCCGTGATAGGCGCCGGTGCCGGACGCGCCGACGCCGCCCATCGGCTGATTGATCTGGGTAAAGTGAAACAGGCAATCGTTGACGGTGACGCCGCCGGAGATGGTGCGGGCAAGCACCTCGTCGCGCGCCGCATCGTCCTTGCCGAACCAGTACAGCGCCAGCGGCCGGTCATGCTTGTTGATATAGGAAATCGGCTCGCCGGCGTCCTTGTAGCCGAGGATCGGCAGCAGGGGTCCGAAGATTTCCTCCTGCATGACCGTCATGTCAGGGGTTACGCCGACGACGATGGTCGGCGGAAATTTGCGCTTCGATTTCCAGGCGGGGTCGCCGGGCTTCGCGGCTTGCAGAATCCGCGCGCCCTTGGCGGCGGCGTCCGCCACCAGGCCTTCGAGTCGCTGATAATGCCGGTCGGAGATAATAGAGGTGTAGTCCTTGTTGTCGGGATCGGTGCCGAACATGCGCCGCATGTTGTTCTGCACTCTCTCGGCGAAATCCTGCATCGAGGCTTCCGGCACCAGCGCGTAATCCGGCGCGATGCAGGTCTGGCCGGCATTGAGCAGTTTTGCGTAGGCGATACGCTCCGCGGCTTCCCCGAGATCGGCGGAGCGGTCGACGATCGCCGGCGATTTGCCGCCGAGTTCGAGCGTGATCGGTGTCAGGTTGCGCCCCGCCGCTTCCGCCACAAGGCGGCCGACGCGCGTCGAGCCCGTGAACATCAGATGGTCGAACGGCAGCGACGCGAAGGTTTTCGCGATATCGTCGTCGATATCGGTCACGGTCATTTCGGTGGCGTCAAATTTGGCCGCGATCACTTCCTTCAGCAGCGCGGAAAATCGCGGCACCAGCTCGCTCGGCTTGATCATCACCCGATTGCCCGCGGCCAGCGCGGCCACCGCCGGCGCCAGCGTCAGCTGCAATGGATAATTCCACGGCGCGATGATGCCAACGACGCCGAGCGGCTGCGGGATCAGCCGGTTTTTGGCCGGCATGAATTGCAGCGCGGTCGAAACCCGCTGCGGCGCCATCCATTTCTTCAAATGTTTGGCGGCGTGCTTGATCTCCCCGAGCACCAGCAGCGTCTCGGCGATCGCGGTCTCGGTACTGCTGCGATGGCCGAAATCCGCCGAGATCGCCTGATCGAAGCGGGCTTCGTTGTCCGCAATGACAGCGCGCAAGCGCGCCAGCCGGTCGAGCCTTTGGCTAAGCGTCGGCGCCGGCGTCGACCGCGACAGTTCGAACATGGCGTGGAAGGCGTCCTCCAGGGCGCTCTGCCCGGGACTTTTCAGGGACTGGTCCATGGCGGTTCCCTTGGGTTCCTTGACCGGAAGCTGGGCTTTTGCGCAAGTTCTGGCAAGAGCGCTCTCGCGAGGCGATTTGGCCCGGCAAAGCGTTTTCCGGCGAAGTGGGTGCCGGTTCGGTGAAGAAAACGTGTCAAAATAAACATTAGAGCCCCGTTCCGATTCAATCGGAACGGAAAAGGCTCTAATGCGCGTTTTGACCGTCATAAAACCCCGAAAAGATCGCTCGCGGGCCTTTCCAAAACAGTCTTGCGTTGGTACATACGCCCCGCACCCAAGGGCTTTGGCCCGGGTTGCCTTCTCAGGAAGCCTCCGGACGGGATCGGCGCCTCAGGCGTTGGCCAAATCGTTTCGGTTTTTCCGAAGGCGCGCAACGGTTTATCGCGGGGTGGAGCAGCCCGGTAGCTCGTCAGGCTCATAACCTGAAGGTCATAGGTTCAAATCCTA
>Ga0208991_1000296_pt1 | contig 11704 bp, 7 predicted proteins | sample MedBloCAOM3_M2_FD_187855 | JGI IMG/M metagenome (GOLD analysis project Ga0208991, IMG submission 187855) | Forest soil microbial communities from El Dorado National Forest, California, USA - Mediterranean Blodgett CA OM3_M2 (SPAdes) (version 2) | ecosystem: Environmental > Terrestrial > Soil >...
TCGGGTGTCATGCGGATCAGATGCAGCCGGCGGCGGCCCTGGCGAATGATCTCGTGACCGGCGGCAAACGGGATCAGATGCGTGAAGCCCTCGAGCGCCACGCTCTGACCGTCGCGCACGTGCTGCGCAATCGCATCGGAAAGCGTCATCAGCGGCACGGGGTATTACTCGACCACGGTCTGTGACTGCTCGCGCATGTACTGCGGCAGATAATAGAAGGAGGCGATCGCCTTGCCGGTACTGCCCGAGCCTTTCCAGCCGCCAAATGCCTGGTAACCCGGCCAGGCGCCGGTGGTCGCGCCCTGCGGGCGGTTCGCGTAGGTAACGCCTGCCTCGATGTGCTCATGGAACCAACCGACTTCGTGCGCGCCGCCGTAGAAGCCTGCCGTCAGCCCGAGCGGGGAGCGGTTCGCCAATGCCATGGCGGCCTCGTTTGAGGCGACGCGATGCATCATCAGGACGGGCAGGAACATCTCCTCGTTCCACAGTGTGTGCTCGGGTGGTGCCTCGGCAATGGTGGGACGCACGAAAAATCCCCGACCCAGGACGCCATCGCGCACCTGCTCGCCTCCGGTCACGAGGCGCGCGCCGCCGCCGCGCAGGAGCGCAGCATAACGCCCGTAATTGTCGTATGCGCTCTGGGTGGTGACCGGTCCCAGCCAATGTTCCCGGCGCGCCGGGTCACCGATGCCGATGGACGCGGTCTGCTGCAGCAGTTTGGCCAGCAGGGCGTCGGCGACCTGCTCGTGGACGTATAGACGCGAGAGAGCGGAGCACTTCTGGCCTCCCATGCCGAAGGCCGAACGCACGATGCCGGTGGAGGCCCGATCCAGATCCGCCGCCGTGGTGACGATGCAGGCATTCTTGCCGCCCATCTCGGCGATGCAGGGACGCGGGAACGGCGGCGCCTGCGATGCGCGTGTGATCCGCATTCCGACCTCGTGGGAGCCCGTAAAGGTCACACCCGCCACGGCGGGATCCGCGATCAGCGTGGCACCGACCACCTCGCCCCGACCACTGAGATAGTTGAACACTCCGGGCGGCAGCCCGGCATCACGGATGCAGTCAGCGAGCAGCCGGCCGGCCCACGGTGTGGCCGTCGCACCCTTCACGACGACGGTATTGCCGGTCACGAGCGCGGCGGCGACCGGCCCGCCCGCAAGCGCCAGGGGAAAATTGAACGGCGCGATCACGACCCAGGGACCGTAGGGTTTGAGCACACTGCGATTGTGCGAAACGTGCGTGCTCAGCGGATCGTCCGGTAGCGGCCGATCGAAGCCGCCGTGGCGCTCGAACTGCTCGGCATACAGACTGAAAAAATCCGCGGTCTCCTGCGCCTCTCCCAGCGCCTCCATGCGGTTCTTGCCGACCTCCAGTGTCAGCGCCGCGGCTATGTCGTAAACGCGTTCCTCGATCAGGCCGGCCACGCGCCGCAACAGCTGCGCGCGCCGCGCCGTGCTGGTGCGTTTCCAGTCCTGCCAGGCCGTGGCGGCGGCGCGCACGGCGTCGGCGGCGTCTGCAGCGCCTGCGGCGGGGAACTCGCCGAGCACTTGCTGGCAGTCGGCGGGATTGGTCTTCACAAAGTACCGCGCCGCGCCGCGCTCCGCGCCGGCAATGTGCAGGGCATGCCTGCCGCCGAGCTTCGCTAGCGCGCGCGCTACGGCGGAATCGAAGCTGGCGTGCAGCTCCGCCGGCGGATCGAACATCGTCGCGTAGGTGAGCTTGAAACTCATGGCTGGTTTCCCGTGGGCATCGTTTGTGCGAGCGAGCCCAGCAAGCGGTCGAGGAGGTCGAGCGCGTCGGCGAGGTCATGCTCGCCGATGACCAGCGGAGGAGCGAGCAGAATCAGATTGCCGCGCGCCGCGAACGAGACGCCCGCGTCCATGGCCGCGCTCAGCACTCGCCTGAGCCCCGCATGCAGCTCCGGCCAGGGTGACAGCGGCTCGCGGCTATGACGGTCGCGGACCAGCTCGAGGACTGCAAACAAGCCATGGCCGCCGCGCACGTCCCCGATCAGCGGGTTCCCGCGCTGCATCTCGCGCAACCGCCTGAACATGGCCGCACCCAACTCGCGCGAGCGTGATATCAGACCCTCACTCTCGTAACTCTCGATGGCCGCGACGCCGGCGGCGCACGACAGTGGATGGCCGGAGTAGGTGAGACCCGTTAACAGAGTCTGCGGCTCGAGCGCGCGCGCCACGGCCGCAGAGAGCACGACCGCGCCGAGCGGCAGGTGGGCGCCGGTCAACCCCTTGGCGAGCGCCATCAGGTCCGGGCGGCCGTCTTCGCCGTAGCGCTGCCACGCGAACCATTCGCCGCAACGACCGAACGCGCTCATGACCTCATCCGCGATCAGATAGACGTCCTGTGCGCGCGTCGCTCGCCTGAGCGCAGGCCAGAAGGTCTCCGGCGCCACTATGCCGTTGGTTCCGGCGTTGGGCTCCATCAGTACCGCCGCGACCTCCTGCGGTCCGTGTGCATCGATGACGGCAGAGATGCGTTCGGCAGCCGCAATGCCACACGCGTCCTCGCTGTGAGCCTGAAACGGGCAGCGGTAAGCGTACGGCGGAGGAACATGCACCACCCGATGCGCCGTCGGATCAACCTGCGCAGCGGTGCGGGTGTCGCCCGACAGCGCCATCGCCCCGTAACTTGCGCCGTGATAGGAGCGCTCGCGCGTAATCACCCAGCCGTGCGGCTTACGGCCCGCCTGGCGCGAGAATTTCACGGCATGCTCATTGGCATCCGCGCCACCCAGCGTGAAGTACACACGCCCGCCGTGGAAACCGGACTTCTCCAGCAGCAGCTCGGCAAGCCGCGCGCGCGGCTCGGCCCCCCAGGCATTGGTGACGAAGCAGAGTCTGGCAGCCTGCGCACGCACGGCCGCGACGATCCCTGGGTGCTGGTGACCGAGATTGCTGCATTCGGCCAGGCTGCTCATGTCGAGAATCGAGCGCCCGTCGGCCGTCAGCAGTCGCGCGCCGGCACCGCCGACGATAGTCGGCGCATTCCACTCGGTCTGGCGGCACCAGGTATGCAGGACCGTCTGCGCTTCTGGAGGCATCCGGTGCAAGGTAGGCTGCGCCCGAGGCTGGCGTCAACGCGGGGCCCGTGGCCCGCCGCTGTAGTATCATGCGGCCGCCGCACGGCCAACCCCTGCGAGGGGTCACCGAGCCGGCGGTCCAACATCGGTGGGGCGTTAGCTCAGTCGGTAGAGCATCGGACTTTTAATCCGCTGGTCGACGGTTCGATTCCGTCACGCCCCATTTAAAACCCTATTAAATCAGGCACTTCAGCACATTCAAGCTGTTGTGCCTTTTTTTGCTTTGCATTTCGTGCGCGCTCGGTGCAGTGCAGACCGCGCGCCGATCGGCTACCAACGCGCGTTCCTCGAACGCTACATCCCCAACGAGAGCGCATACCTGACCGACACTCTCAAATCTCACTTGCATGAACTCGGGCGCACGCCGGATGGAGACCGGCCGGCCGGCACGTACGCACGCGACATTCTCGACCGACTGTTGATCGATCTATCGTGGTCATCGAGCCGACTCGAAGGCAACACCTACTCGTTGCTCGACACTCGCGAGCTCATCGAGCGGGGGAAAGCCGCCCCCGGCAAAGACGCCAAAGAAACGCAGATGATCCTGAATCACAAGGCCGCGATTGAATTGCTGGTCGAGGCAGCGGAAGACACCGGCGTGAACCGCTATACGCTGACGAACCTTCACGCCCTGCTTGCCGACAACTTACTCGAAGATGCACGGAACGCCGGTCGGCTCCGGGAGACTCCGGTGGCCATCGGTGCGTCGACCTATATTCCGACAGCAATTCCTCAGTTGATCGACGAAATGTTCGCGCGCTTGCTGGAGCTTGGAGTCGCCATTCGCGACCCTTTCGAGCAGTCGTTCTTCCTGCTGGTGCACATCCCCTATCTGCAACCCTTCGTCGACGTCAACAAGCGACCCTCGCGACTCGCCTCGAACATCCCATTGATCAAGCGCAACCTAGTGCCGATGTCGTTCATCGACGTTCCGGAGCAGACCTACATTGATGGACTGATCGGCATCTACGAGCTCAACCGGGTTGAGCTTCTGCGCGACGTATTCGTTTGGGCCTACGAGCGGTCTTCTCGGCGCTATAAGACCGTCCGCGATTCGCTTCCGGAGCCCGATCCGTTTCGACTCAAATACCGGACCGCTCTCACCGAGGTTGTGGGAGAGGCTGTACGACGACGCCTTCCGGCAACGATCGATGTCCTAACAGAGCTCTCCCGGCCACTCGTACCGGCGGAGGATCTTGGGCGATTCACTAAATTGGCTCTAAGGGAACTCGACGGGCTGCACGAAGGCAACATCGCCCGCTTCCGGCTTCGCCCATCGGAGTTTCGACAGTGGTCCGGCCGGTAGGGCACGAAGGGCGCATCGGGAAAAGTCGAAGGAGCGAGCGCGTTGAAACTCAAGGGAGTGCTTCGGAGCAAGGAGTAGGTTATGAGTTGGGAATATTCGAGATACCACGCGCGCTGCGACAAAATGCGGGAGGGAGCAACGGTCGTTGTGCAGCGCACCCGCCGCGTCGCGGGTCGCTGCTGTAATGCGGATCGACGACGCGCGGCGATGCACCTGGGTGAAAGGGGAAGCGGCCGGCTGAGGCGGGAATGGTACAAGAGGGATACAATACGACGCTGCGCAAAGGCACTGCAGAATGATCTCCTGTCTCGATCTTCGGGGCCGAACGGGGAAAGCCTGCCGCATTCTCGTCAGGGCCCGACGTGCGAGTGGGAGTCAGTCGAAGTCGACCCAACGTTGTTCTAACAGAGCGCCGTTCTGACAAGAACGGCGCTCACCGGGGTACCGATACAGGTTAGAGCTTCTTTCGGGAACAGGGAGTGTGTACTCATGGGCCGTCGGCATCCGCGATTTACTGCAGACCCGAAGCATACCGCCGCCGCCGTGGTGCTGGGCGCGACGCTGCTCTCCAGCGCCGCAGCCCTTCAAGCGCAACAGACCCCTACATCACCGGGTACGCTGAAAAAGCTGAGTGTGGAAGAGCTCATGAACATCGAGGTGACCTCGGTGTCCGGACGGCCGGAGAAGCTCTCGGAAGTGGCCTCGGCGATTCAGGTGATTACCGCGCAAGACATCCGGCGATCCGGCGCCACGAGTCTCCCGGAAGCCCTACGCCTCGCGTCAAACCTGGAGGTTGCCCAGATCGATGCCTATCAGTGGGCCATCAGCGCGCGTGGCTTCAACAGCACCACTTCCAACAAGCTTCTCGTGCTCATCGACGGCCGTACGGTCTATACGCCCCTCTACGCGGGGGTGTTCTGGGACGTGCAGGATACGGTGTTAGAGGACATCGAGCGGATCGAAGTGATCAGCGGGCCGGGAGCCACTCTGTGGGGGAGCAATGCGGTCAACGGCGTGATCAACATCACCACAAAGAACCCCGAAGAGACCCAAGGGACACTCCTCGAGGCCGGCGGCGGGCGCGAGTTGCGCGACTTCGGCGCAGTTCGCTACGGCGGCAAGCTCGGCGAGTCGCTGCATTACCGTGTGTACGCGAAGCGTTTTGATCGGGACCACACGGTGCTACCCGATGGGGCCGATGTCTCAAACGCATGGCACCTGACTCAAGCCGGATTTCGTGCCGACGGGGCGCTTTCGGCGGTCGACGCGCTCACCGTGCAGGGCGACGTCTACGACGGTCGGATCGCACAACCGACCGCTGCGGACATCGATGTCAGCGGCGGAAACCTCCTCGGGCGCTGGTCGCGCGTACTGGGCGAGAGTTCCGATTTTCGTCTTCAGGTTTATTTCGACCGGACACACCGCCGTATCCCGGGTTCGTACGCCGAGAATCTCAATGCCTACGACATTGATCTCCACCATCGATTCCCGGTGGGCCACCGACACGACATCGTGTGGGGCCTGGGTTATCGATTGATTGAGGACAGTATTGAGAACCCCCTTGCGTTCGCTTTCCTGCCGCCGGATGTCAGCCGGCGGTGGTACAGCGCATTCGTGCAGGACGAACTGGCGCTGATCAAGGAGCTGCTGCTGCTGACGCTCGGAACCAAAATTGAGCACAATGATTACACGGGCGTTGAAATTCAGCCGAGTGCGCGTCTGGCGTGGCGCGTAAATGATCGTAACCTCCTTTGGTCGGCCGTTTCGCGCGCCGCGAGAACCCCCTCACGCGTGGATCGCGCGCTGTACGCGCCGGGCCAGCCGCCATTCGTGGTGCTGCAGGGTGGCACCGATTTTGAGTCGGAGAAGCTCATCGCCTATGAGCTCGGCTACCGCACACAACCCGACGAGCTGCTCACTATCGCGCTGTCAACCTTCTATAACGACTACAACGATCTGCGCAGCATCGAGCAGGTCAGTCCGCCAGCGCCTTTTCCAATTTTCATCGGCAATGGGCTGCGCGGAGACTCCTATGGTGCGGAATTGACAGCCGACTACCGCGCGACCTCGTTCTGGCGCCTTGGAGCGGGCTACACGGAACTGCGCGTGCACCTGCATCACAAACCGGGGAGCACGGACGTCAATCCGGGTACGAGCGAAGCGAATGACCCGCACCATCTGCTGTCCTTGCGGTCGTCCCTGGACCTGGGCCATTGGCAGTTCGACGCCACCTATCGCCAGGTCAGCCGCATCGACACTCAGAATGTGCCGGGATACGGGGAGCTCGATCTGCGTCTTGCCTGGCAGCCTTCGCAGCCACTCGAGATATCGGTCGCCGGGCAAAATCTTCTGCACGCTCACCACCCGGAATTCGGGGTCGATACGGGCAATCCGTCGAACACGCGCCAGGAGATCGAGCGGGGTGTCTATGGCAAAGTACTGTGGCGCTTCTGACGCCGACGGGGAATCCGTGATGGCCTTTCGGGTCGCCGGCCCAATGTGCTCTGGGTCCGGAGAGCCAAGGGGTCGGACCTGGCCGGGCATCGTCGCCTGCCTGCTGCTGAGTGCACTTGCGTGGTCCGCGCCGCCGCCACTGAGCGGGACGACTCCGAATCAGGAGTATCAGGTCAAGGCGGTGTTCCTGTTCAACTTCACGCAGTTTGTTGAGTGGCCGGCAGAGGCCTTTGCGCATCCCTCCGCCCCCCTGGTGATCGGGGTGCTGGGCGAGGATCCATTCGGAGCTTATTTGGATGCGACGGTGCGTGGCGAGACGGCGAATGGCCGATCGCTGATGGTCGAGCGTTATCGGCGCATTCAGGAGATTGGAAACTGCCAAGTGTTGTTCGTCAGCCGCTCGGAGAGCGACCGGTTGGATCAGATATTGGCAAGCCTGGCCGGCAAGCCGATCCTCACCGTGGGCGATTTCGAAGGATTTGCTCTCCGCGGCGGGGTGATTCGCCTCCTGACGGTCGGCGGCAAGATCCGGCTGCGCATCAATCTGGACTCCGCCAAAGCAGCCAAACTGACCATTAGCTCGAAGCTCTTGAGGCCAGCGGAAATCGTGGGCTCCGGCAAGGATTGACGGGTGCCGCGCAACAACACATCGATCCGGCGCAAGCTCATCGTGATGATCCTGCTCACGAGCGCAGCGGTGTTGCTCCTGACCTCTGTGGCCTTGATCACCTATGATTTCCTGGCCTTCCGGCAGACGCTCGTTCGTAACGTTACGACGCTCGGAGAAGTCATTGCGACCAACAGTACCGCCGCGCTCGCCTTTGACAACCACGAGGACGCCCGAGACATTCTGAAAGCGCTCAAGGCTGAGCGCCACATCGTCGCGGCGGGGCTCTATGACGCCGCTGGAGCGTTGTTTGCCGCCTACCCCGCGGGCCTTTCGGCCCAGGCGCTGCCCACCTCGCTCAGAAAGGATGGCTACTACTTTGAGCGCTCCGCGCTGATTGCGCTGCAGCCCGTGCAGCAGGGTACGAAACGCTGGGGCACGCTGTACGTGAAATCCGATCTGGGGGCGCTGTATGAGCGGCTCCGAATCTACAGCGGCATCGCCGCGGCGGTGAGCGCGGTTTCGTTCCTCGTCGCTTACCTGTTGTCGCGAATGTTCCAGCAACAAATCTCGCGACCGATCCTCGCGCTGTCCGACACTGCTCGCGCTGTCTCTGAGCGCGGCGACTATTCCGTGCGCGCCACGCGAATGGGGGGCGATGAGCTGGGATTGCTGACGGATACCTTCAATCAGATGCTCACGCAGATCCAGCAGCAGGACCGCACCGTCCGAGACAGCGAAGCGCGCGTGCGCGCAGTGCTCAACTCCGCCCTGAGTGCGGTCGTCGTGATGGATGTCACCGGCAGGATCATCGATTGGAATCCGCGCGCGGAGCGCATGTTCGGGTGGACGCGGGCGGAAGCGCTCGGGCGGGAACTGGCGGACACGATCATACCGGCGGCCTACCGGCAGGCGCATCGGCAGGGCCTCGAGCACTATCGGGCGACCGGCGAGGGGCCGGTATTGAATCGGCTGATCGAGCTGAGCGCCTTGCGCCGTGATGGTGCGGAATTGCCGGTGGAGTTGTCCATCAGCGCGATGAATACCGGTAGCACGGTAACGTTCTGTGGTTTCATCACCGATATCACGGAACGCAAACGCGAGGAGAAGACTCGGGCGCAGCTCGCCGCCATTGTCGAATCCTCGGACGATGCCATCATCAGCAAGACCTTGGAAGGCGTGATCACGAGCTGGAATCCGGGTGCTGAGAAGTTGTTCGGCTATGCCGCACACGAATGCATCGGCCAGCCGATGCTGATGCTCTTCCCGCCCGAACGCGCAGCGGAGGAAAGTGAAATTCTAAGCAAGATTGCAGCCGGAGAGATTACCGAGGACTTCGACACGGTACGGGTTGCAAGAGACGGTCGACGGGTGGACGTCTCGGTCACCATTTCCCCGATCCGGGGCAGCCATGGCGATGTTGTCGGCGCGTCCACCATTGCGCGCGATATTGCCGATCGCAAGCAGGCGGACAGCAAGCTCAATGCCCAGTTGACCCGGCTTGACCTGCTGCAGAGGATTACGCGTGCAATAGGTGAGCGGCAGGACTTGCAGAGCATCTTTCAGGTGGTCATCCGCAGCCTCGAGGACAGTCTGCCGATCGATTTCGGGTGCATCTGCTTATATGAGCCGACGGAGCAGGTGCTAACGGTCACAAGTGTCGGGGTGCGAAGTCGCGCATTGGCGATGGAACTCGCCATACCTGAACAGGCGCGCATCCCCATCGATCAAAATGGCCTGACCCGCTGCATACAGGGCCAATTGGTGTACGAGCCGGACATCGCTCGGAGCTCGTTTCCATTCTCAAGCCGACTTGCCCGTGGGGGATTGCGGTCCTTGGTGGTCGCGCCGCTGATGGCCGAGAGCCGGGTGTTCGGTGTGCTGGTGGCCGCGCGGCAGTCGGCCGAGAGCTTTACTAGCAATGCCTGTGAGTTTCTGCGGCAGTTGAGTGAACATGTCGCTCTTGCTGCGCACCAGGCCCAGCTTTACAGTACCTTGCAACAGGCATACGAGGATCTGCGGCAGAGTCAACAAATCGTCATGCAACAAGAGAGGCTGCGCGCCCTGGGGCAGATGGCGAGTGGCGTGGCCCATGACATCAACAATGCGCTCTCGCCGGTGGCGCTCTATACCGCCTCGCTGCTCGAACGCGAGGCGGGTCTCAGCGATCGCGGGCGCAGTTATCTCACCACGATCCAGCGTGCAATTGGCGATGTCGCGCAAACCGTGGGCCGCATGCGCGAGTTCTCTCGCCCACGGGATTCCGAGCTCGCGCTCGTACCTACCGACCTGAACCGTATCGTTCGGGAAGTGATCGAGCTCACGCAGGTGCGCTGGCGCGATGTACCCCAGGAGCGCGGTATCGTGGTCGATCTGCGCACCGAGTTGCTAGAACCACTACCGAGCGTTGTAGGCACTGAGGGCGAAATTCGTGATGCGCTTACCAATCTGATCTTCAACGCAGTCGATGCGATGCCAGAAGGCGGGGTACTCACCGTGCGCACGCGCGATCCGCGGAGCCACGAGGGCGTCCACGGCAACGAGCGAACGGCAGTCGTGCACCTGGAGGTCTCGGACACGGGTGTCGGCATGGCGGAGGAGACCCGGCGGCATTGTTTGGAACCGTTTTTCACCACCAAGGGTGAGCGAGGGACCGGCCTGGGCCTTGCGATGGTGTATGGCATGATCCAGCGACACAACGCAGAGCTGGAGATCGACAGCGCACCGGGTCAGGGCACGACGGTGCGAATCAGTTTTCCGGTCGCTGTCGCGGCAGCGGATGGCACGATTCGGTTGGCTGTACTCCCACAAGCGTTGGGTCCACTGCGTATCCTCCTCGTGGACGATGATCCGCTCATTATCGAATCGCTGCGCGCCATCTTGGAGGGCGACGGCCATCAGGTCACGGCGGCGGACGGCGGGCAGGCGGGCATTGAGGCCATCCTGGCCGCGCAACAGAGCGGCGAGCGCTACTCTGTGGTGATTACGGATTTGGGGATGCCCTACGTGGATGGGCGGCGGGTAGCGGCCGCCGTCAAGACGTCCTCGCCCGCAACTCCGGTCATCTTGCTGACCGGATGGGGTCAACGCTTGGTGGACGAGAAGGAGATTCCGGCGAACGTGGACCGCGTGCTCAACAAGCCGCCCAAGCTACGAGAATTGCGTGCGGCGCTCGCCGAGCTCGTCACGGGCGCACCCCGCGAGACGCCGTGAGGCATTGCCGGCGTGCTCCGACAGCCCTCAAGCAAGAGAGGTCCAGAGCGCGCCAACGTGCAGTCCACGGTCGTTTCAAGCGGCGAGAGCGTGGCTTGTGGGCTCGCAGATTGTGACCCCACCTGGCAATCAACAGACTGCACCCGGCTTGCGCCTCTTAGACGTGGATTAGCAGTCGGGCGATTGGCGCCGAGCTGCACTGGGAAGGCACGATCCTACGTGACCAGAACCAGTACTCCGACAAGAAACAGCGACTTGCTCGTCGCACCGGCGGATACGCAATCCGTTGGCGTCAGCGGCTCGAGAACTGCAGTTGCCCGGGAGATGCACCGCCGCGGCGCACGCGGGCTTTGGCGCGCGCTTCAGCGTCAGCAGACCGACAAGCAATGCAGTTCGTAGCCGAATGCGGCGCAGAGCAGAGCGTTGTTAGTCAGTCACTTGTAGCGCTTGCCAATTTCAGCTACGGCCCATCCTTCCCGCCTCCTTCTATGTGTCCATGGCCGTGGTGCCGCTGAACATATCGACCCAACCGAGCCTTTGACGGCGGCGCGCCATAGCAGTAATTAGCAATAACAAAAGACCTCCGACGTCGACGCCTGAAAAGCCGCCGCCTCCCCCGCTTCCAGCACCACTTGTAGTGCCAGATGACCCTGTGCTTCCGCTGTCGCTGCGCACCCCTTGCGCCACAGAAGCTGAACTAGGTTGATTTGTTGCATCACCCGGATAGGAGGCGGTGACGGTGTCTGAGCCAGCAGGCAAGCTCGATACCCCGAAGCTTGCGGTTCCTGCACTGGTGGTCGCCGTGCCCAGGACGGTTCCATTGAACGTGAAGGTGATCGTCTCCCCGTTCGGGATGGTGCTCGACGTCGAAGTCACCGTGGCCGTGAAAGTCCCAGTCTGACCAACGAGCGAGGGATTTGGGGAAGAGCTGAGCGTGGTAGTGGTCACCGACTTGGTCGACGCTGTCACGGTGAGCTGCACTGTGGTCGTGTGGGTCACTGACCCCTCGGTACCCGTTACA
>Ga0208991_1000300_pt1 | contig 11666 bp, 8 predicted proteins | sample MedBloCAOM3_M2_FD_187855 | JGI IMG/M metagenome (GOLD analysis project Ga0208991, IMG submission 187855) | Forest soil microbial communities from El Dorado National Forest, California, USA - Mediterranean Blodgett CA OM3_M2 (SPAdes) (version 2) | ecosystem: Environmental > Terrestrial > Soil >...
CCGCCGATACCGGCTCCGAATCGAGCGCGAATTCGTAGATGTCGGACGGCTCGATCAGCTCGGGGCTGCGCGAGCGCGCGAGTAGATAGCGGGCGGGATCGGCCGGGTGGCGCATGCTGACATGGCCGAAGCCGTCGAGGACGCCTTCATGGGCGATGATGCGGTTGGCGAGAGCCAGCTCATAACGGGCCTCGTCGAGGGAAACGGACATCGGATTTCCTTTCACGGACGTTGCGGCGCGCGCAGCAATCGAACAGAAACCGCAGGCGAAGCCAATCGGCCAAGCCAATCGACCTTGTCACGACCGGCTCCGTCCAGCATTATTCCGGCCGATCTGCGACACGGTGCAAGGCGAGGAGATGTAAGATGCCGGGAGAGACGACCGAGGTGCTGGCCCAATTCGCGGCTTCGCTGCAATACGACGATATCCCGGCGCGCGTCAGGGAATACTGCAAGGACGTCCTTCTGGATACGCTGGCCTGCGCGGTGGCCGGGCACCAGGGAGAGGAAACCCACCAGATCGCGGCACTGTCATCGGGGCTGGCGCAATCGAACGAAAGCACCGTCATCGGCGGCGACCGCCTGTCGCTCGCCGGCGCGACCGTGCTCAACGGCTTTCTCATCACCGCCGTCACCATGTGCGACGCCCACCGCCCGACGCTGACGCACATCACGCCGGAAGTGGTCCCCCCGGCATTGGCGATTGCCGAGCGCGACGCGCTGTCCGGCCGCGACCTGATCGTCGCCATGGCCGCCGGCTGCGAGATCACGACGCGGGTGGGTGTCGGCATCGACTATCCGGCTTTTCGCGCGCGGGGCTGGCACGGGCCCGGCGTGTTCGGTCCATTCGGGTCTGCCGCCGCGGTCGGCCGCCTGCGCCGCTTCGATACCGAAACCATGGCACGAGCCTTCGGTCTCGCCGGCAGCCAGGCCGCCGGCACGTTTGCCGCATGGGGAACGCCGACGGTCAAGTTCCACCAATGTCGCGGCGCGCTTTCGGGGCTGATGGCGGCGCTGCTGGCCGAGCAGAAGTTCGTCGCCACGCGCGAGTTCCTCACCGCCAAGGACGGCGGTCTCTACAACAGCTATTCCAACGGCGGGCGGGCCGAAGCCGCCACCGCCGACCTCGGGAGCCGCTGGGAGCTCGAGCAGATCGCGCTGCGGCTGTGGCCATCCGCCTCCTCGATCCAAGGCATGATGACCGCGATGTTCGACATCGTGGAGAAGCACGATATCGACCCCGCGCAGGTCAAGACGCTGCGCATCGGATTGAGCCAGCCGGTGTTCGATCTGCACGGCATCTTTGCGCGCTACAAGGCGAAGTTCGAGGCGCTACTGTCCGCCCACTACGTCGCCGCCGCGATCCTGCACGATCGGGAAATGACGCTCGCCCAGTTCGAGCCTGCACGCTATGACGACCCGACCTTGCGCCGTTTCGCCGAACGGGTCGAGGTGAGGGCCGATGCCGCGCTCAGCGGGGTGCAGGCCATGGTCGACATCGAAACCGCCGACGGCAAGACTTTCTCGGCGCGCTGCGATCATCCGCGCGGATCACCGGAGAACCGGCTCTCGCGTCCGCAGATCGAGAGCAAGTTCCGCACCTATGCCAAGGGCCGGCTTTCGGATGCTCACGTCGATGGCGTCATCGGCGCGGTCGTCGGGTTGGAGCAGCTCGGATCGGTGCGCGCGCTGATGGACATGCTGCGCGAGACCCCGCGGCGGGAACGCGCGCCGATCGCGGCGGTGGCGCGCGCCTGAGATCGCATCGAGCAACGTCCATGGACTTCGAGCTGCCCGAGGAGCTGAAGCTTCTCAAGAACACGGTCAGGACCTTCGTCGATCGGGAACTCATCCCGGTCGAGATGCATTCGATGGACGGACCCTCGCTCCGCCCCGAGATCCGTGCCGAGCTCGAGCGCAAGGCCAAGGACCTGGGCCTGTGGCTCCTCGACGTGCCCACGGAATACGGCGGCCAAGGGCTCAGCTTGTTGGGCCTGGCGGTGGTTTGGGAAGAGGTCTCCCGCAGCATTGCGCTGCCGCCGCGCGGTCCCGGCGTGTTCGGTCCGGACGTGAAGCCCATCTTGTTCAAGCTCAATCCGGAGCAGAAGGAGAAGTATCTCTATCCCGTCCTGCGCGGGGAGAAGACCACGGCCTTCGCGCAATCGGAGCCCGATGCCGGCTCCGATCCCGGCAGCATGCGCACGACGGCCGTGCGCAAGGGCGACCACTACGTCATCAACGGCTACAAGCGCTGGATCACCAAGGCGCATGATGCCGATTTTCTGCAACTGGTCGCCGCCACCGATCGCTCGAAAGGAAGTCGCGGCGGCTTGAGCATGTTCCTGGTCGACACCGATACTCCCGGCGTGAAGGTCGTTCGCCGGACGCCGACCATGATGAGCGATATGCCGTGCGAGGTCGCCCTCGACAACGTGATCGTGCCGGCCGAGAACCTGATCGGCAAGGAAGGCGAGGGGATGCGCCAGGCGCAGTCGTGGATCACGTCCGGGCGGCTCTTTCAGGCGTGTCGCGGGCTCGGCGTCGCCAAACGCTGCCTCGATCTTGCAGTCGACTATGCCAAGCAGCGCGTGACCTTCGGCGCGCCGCTCGCCGATCGCCAGGCCGTGCAGTTCATGATCGCCGACAGCTTCACCGAGCATCATATGACGCAACTGCTGGTCTACCAGCTCGCCGCCCGCACCGATGCCGGCGTCGCCGCGCGCCACGAAAGCTACATGGCCAAGATCGTGGGGACCGAGCTCGGCTTCCGAGTGGCCGACCGCTGCATGCAAATTCACGGCGGCATGGGACTGGCGACGGAAATGCCGATCTCGAACATGTGGCGCGACGCACGCAGCTTCATGATTACCGAAGGGCCGGTCGAGGTCATGCGCATGGTGCTGGCGCGCGAGATTTTGCGGGCGTGAGAGGCGTCAGATTATTGGGGGAGCAGCGGTTCCATCGGATAACCTGCACCGCGTTGTTCAAAGCCGGCTGCCGTTGGAAGCCGGTTGGGAGAAACTCCTTCAGCACTTCTGCTTGTTGCACTTCCGCTTAAGAAGGTATCGGGTGACCGCCACCCCAATATTGCCGGCCGGTGAGAGCGTAGGATTCGATGGTGATCGCGGTTCAATGTGGATGGCGGGGTCGGAAGGATTTATGACAAGAAAGCCGCTGCTGCGCCCATGCCAGGTTTCCTCGGGGACGTTCATTCCATTACAACGGGCGCGGCACGGACGAGGCCCCTCGCAAAGCTCTCGCCGGTGCAGCAGGTATTCGTCGCGCGCCTCGCATGTCCGGGAGCAGCTATATAGTGGCGCAAGATCGTGCAACTGCGGAAAGTATGACCGACGTTGTTTCTATTTTGGCTACCGTGTTTGCGCGCCGGCTCCCCGAATTTTTCAGCGCCGAATCGTGCATTTTGCGGTATGCTGATGGTGTAGTCGAAGTAGCGGCACGACTGGATCTCTTCCTCGGAATCAGGCTCATCGACGGGTCGTGAGGGTAGATACTCGCAAGAGCTCTGGTTTTATCCGCATCCCGTTGGCGGGCGTGGAGGAGGCAATGTCTCTGGTTCAGTGGCATTTTGCGTCGCGCAGGCACAGGAAAGTGCCTGTCACATTTCTGTTCACCGGCGCTGCGATGCTCGCTTTGACGGCCTGCGGCGAGAAGAATGCCTATATCGCGCCGCCGCCGCCCAAGGTCGTGGCGGCGCAGCCGCTGCAACAGCCGGTGACACGGTATATCGAGGTGACCGGGAATACCCAGTCGATCAGCACCGTCGATCTCGAGGCGCGCGTGCAGGGCTTTCTCGAGCAGATCAATTACGTCGACGGAGCGCTGGTGAAGAAGGACAGCGTGCTGTTCGTGATCCAGCGCAACACCTACGAGGCGCAGCTCGCCCAGGCCAAGGCGACGCTTGCCGGCAACCAGGCGGCTCAGCTCAACGCGCAAATCGAATACGACCGCCAGGCGCAACTGCAGCAGCAGCAGGTTTCCACCCAGGCCAAGCTCGACGACGCCAAGCAGAAGCTCGACCAGGCGATCGCCGGCGTGGACAGCGCCAAGGCCAATCTGGAGATCGCCCAGATCAATCTCGGCTATACCGAGGTGGCGGCGCCGTTCGACGGCATCGCCACCCGCCACCTGGTCAATGTCGGTGCGCTGGTCGGCTATGCCGGCCCGACCAAGCTCGCGACCGTCGTTCAGGTCGATCCCATCTACGTCTACTTCAACATCAGCGAGACGATCGTATTGCGCATCAAGGAGGGGCTGGCCAAGCAGGGCAAGACGCTGCGCGACGTGCACGAAGTCCCGGTCGAGATCGGCACCCAGACCGAGAGCGGATACCCTCACAAGGGCAAGCTCGACTACGTCGCGCCGCAAGTCGACCCGTCCACCGGCACGCTCGAGGTGCGCGGAATTTTCGACAACAAGGACCTCGCTTTGTTGCCGGGACTATTCGTGCGCGTGCGCGTTCCCGTGCAACGTATCGACAAGGGAATCCTGGTCGAGGATATCGCGATCGGCACCAACCAGCTCGGCGAATACGTGCTCATCGTGGGCAAGGACAACACGGTCGAGCAGCGGCAGGTGAAGCTCGGCCAGATCAGCGGGCGGCTCAGGGTGGTCGAGTCCGGGCTCACGGGCGACGAATGGGTCATCACCGAGGGTCTGCAGCGCGCCGTCCCCGGCAACAAGGTCGACCCGGAGAAGAAGACCATGACCGCTGCGGCCGGAGAGTGAACGAACCGCAGTGTAACGCAGCCGTATCGATGCCCGATCGAATCTGAGGCCACTTTATGTTCTCGCGTTTTTTCATCGAACGGCCAGTCCTCTCCAACGTGCTGGCGCTGGTCATGATCCTGATCGGCGCGGTCGCGCTGCTGCGCTTGCCGGTGTCGCAATATCCCAACGTCACCCCGCCGACCGTGTCGGTCACCACGCGCTATCCAGGGGCGAGCGCCAAGACGGTCATGGACACCGTCGCCCTGCCGATCGAGCTGCAGGTGAACGGCGTCCAGGGCATGCTCTATATGCAGTCGACCAGCGCCAGCGACGGCAGCTACAGCCTGATCGTCACCTTCGCGATCGGCACCGACCCCAACATGGCGCAGGTGCTGGTGCAGAACCGGGTGTCGGCGGCGCTCGCGCAATTGCCGCAGTCGGTGCAGGTGCAGGGGATCACCGTCCAGAAAAAGTCGACCGCGGTCCTGATGTTCGTCACGCTGACGTCGCCGGACAACCGCTACGACAGCCTGTTCCTCGCGAACTACGGCGTCATCAATCTGCAGAACGAGCTCGCGCGCCTGCCGGGCGTGGGCAACGTCAACGTCTATGGCGCCGGCCAGTATGCCATGCGCATCTGGATGGACCCGGACCAGCTGCAGGCACGCGGCCTCACGCCGAGTGACGTGATCAATGCGATCCAGCAGCAGAGCCAGGAGGTCACCGCCGGCTCCATCGGCATGCCGCCGGCGCCGGAAGGGCAGAATTTCCAGTATACGGTCAACGTCACCGGCCGCTTCAACGATGCAACCGACTTCGAGAGCATCGTCGTCAAGGTCGACAATCAGGCGGGCGGGCGCATCACGCGCGTCCGGGATATCGGCCGGGTGGAGCTCGGCGCCCAGACCTACAGCCAGAACTTCATGTTCAACGGCGCGCCGGCCGCCGGCATCGGCATTTTCCAGTTGCCGGACGCCAACGCGATCACGGTGGCGACCGGCGTCCGCGCCAAGATGGACCAACTCGCCAAGGTGTTTCCCCAGGGGCTCGTCTATACCATCCCGTTCGACACCACCGTGTTCGTGCAGGCCTCGATCAAGGAGGTCTACGTCACGCTCATCGAAGCCGGCATCCTGGTCCTGATCGTCATCTTCGTGTTCCTGCAGGATTGGCGGGCGATGCTCGTACCGGCCACCACCGTGCCGGTCACCATCATCGGCGCCTTCGCCGCCATGGCCGCGCTCGGTTTCTCGGTCAACCTCTCCACGCTGTTCGCCATCGTGCTCGCCATCGGCATCGTCGTGGACGACGCCATCGTCATCGTGGAGGGCGTGTCGCGTCATATCGAGCATGGCATGTCCGGCCGCGAAGGCGCAGTGAAGGCGATGACCGAGCTGTTCGGCCCGATCATCGGCATCACCCTTGTGCTCATGTCGGTGTTTACGCCGGCGGCTTTCCTGCCGGGCCTGACCGGCCAGATGTACCAGCAGTTCGCGCTCGTCATCGCCGCCACCGCCCTCATCAGCGCCGTCAATGCGGCAACGCTCAAGCCCACGCAGTGCGCCTTGTGGTTGCGGGCTCCGGTGCCGCCGGAACGGCGCAACATCTTCTATCGCGGATTCAATTTCGTCTATGACGCGGGCGAGCGCCGCTACGCGGCTCTGATCCACCGCATGGTCGATCGCAGCTTACTCATGGTGGCGATTGCGCTCGCGCTGATCGTCGTGGCGTTCTGGGGGATGACGCGGGTGCCGACGGCCTTCATTCCGATCGAGGATCAAGGCTACCTGATGGTCAATGTGCAGCTGCCGGACGGCGCATCGCTGCAGCGCACCGACCGCGTCCTCCAGCAGATCACGAAGATCGCGCGGGATACGCCGGGTGTCGACACCGTGTTCTCCATCACCGGCGTTTCGGTGCTCGACAACAATGCCAGCCTGCCCAGCGCCGGCGTGGTCTACGTGATGCTCAAGGACTGGTCCGTCCGAGAAAAGGCCAAGGGCCAGGACATGCTCTCGCTGTTTCGGACGCTGAGCAGCTCGCTGCAAGAACAGGTCCTCGACGCCGCCACGACCGTGATCCCGCCGCCGCCGATCCAGGGCATCGGCAATGCCGGCGGCTTCACGATGATGATCGAACTCAAGGACGGCAGCGGCGATTTCGTCAAGCTGCAGAACGCCACCAATCAGATCGTGTCCAACGCCGGGTCCCAGTCCGCGCTGCAGACGATTTTTACGTCGTTCCGCGCGACCACCCCGCAGCTCTATCTGACGATCAACCGCAACAAGGCGGAGACGCTCGGGGTCACGGTCGGACAGGTATTCACGGCGCTCGAGAACTATGTCGGCTCGAGTTACGTCACGCAGTTCAACAAGTTCGGCCAGGTTTTCCAGGTCTATGTCCAGGCCGATGCGCAATTCCGCCTGAAGCCCGAGGACATCAACAACCTGAAGATCAAGACCCAGAAAGGCGAGATGGTGCCGCTCGGGACCTTGCTCGACATCAAGGCCGTGCAGGGTCCCGCGCTGATCGGGCTCTACAATCTCTATCCTTCCGCCACGATCTCCGGGGTGCCCTCCAAGGACTTCAGCTCGGGCCAGGTGATGGCTCTGCTGGAGCAGATCGCCGAGAAGACCTTGCCGCCCGGCATGGGCTTCGACTGGTCGGCGATGTCCTATCAGGAGAAGGCCGTCGGCAATCAGATCTACTACGTGTTCGCGCTGGCGGTGCTGCTGGTCTATTTCGTGCTTGCCGGCCAGTATGAGAGCTGGTTCCAACCGGTGTCGGTCATCCTTGCCGTGCCGCTGGCGCTCCTGGGCACCGTCGGCGCCCTCATCGCTCTCGGCATCGCCAACAATCTCTATACCCAGATCGGCTTGATTCTTCTGATCGCGCTCGCGAGCAAGAACGCGATCTTGATCGTCGAATATGCCCGCGAGAAGCGCGCCGAGGGAGTCGAGATCGTCGAGGCGGCGGTCGAGGCGGCGCGGCTGCGGTTCCGGCCGATTCTGATGACCTCGTTCGCCTTCATCCTCGGCGTGGTGCCGCTGGTATTTGCGACCGGCGCCGGCGCCAATGCCCGCAAGTCGATCGGCATCGCCGTATTCAGCGGCATGCTCGCCTCGACCTGCCTCGCCGTCCTGTTCGTGCCGTCGTTCTACGTCGTGGTGCAGCGGTTCGAGGAGTGGCGGGGGTCACGCGCGGCGGCCAAGAAGATGAAGGCGGATGCCGGCTCGACCTTGCCGGCTTAACCACATGTGGCGCGGTACGCCGCAGTCGAGTGAGTGATGAGATGATGCAGGAAATCGTGCAATCGGCCGACGACAAGCCTTCGACGGCGATGCAGTCGGTCCGCAAGAGCCATCATCAGACCGAACGCCCGCAGTTCGAAAGCATTGCCCTGGTGCTGCAGGGCGGCGGCGCGCTCGGCGCGTTCCAGGGCGGGGTCTACCAAGCGCTGGCGGAAGCCAATCTCACGCCCGATTGGGTTGCAGGGATTTCGATCGGCGCGATCAACGCCGCCTTGATCGCCGGCAATGCGCCGGAGGCGCGCGTCGACAAGCTGCGGGCGTTCTGGGAGCACGTGACGACGCCGGTCATCGTCAACATGCCCGACATCGTAAAGGCATTCTGGACCGGCGACATGGCGCGCGGCTACCTCAATCAGTTCAACGCATGGAGCGCCCTGATGCGGGGCGCGCCGCATTTCTTCGAGCCGCGCCCGATACCGCCGTACCTGCATCCGCCGGGGACGATCGAGGCGACAAGCTATTACGACACCACGGCGTTGCGCGGCACGCTGGAAGGCCTCGTCGATTTCGATCGCATCAATGCCGGGGAGATGCGGTTCAGCGTCGGTGCCGTGAACGTTCGCACCGGCAACTTCGCCTATTTCGACACCAAGACCCACACCATCAGGCCTGAGCATATTCTCGCGTCGGGCGCTCTGCCGCCCGGTTTTCCCCCGGTCGAGATTGAAGGCGAGCTCTATTGGGACGGCGGCCTCGTCTCCAACACGCCGCTGCAATGGGTAGTCTCCGGGGATACGCGGCAGGACACGCTGGCCTTCCAGGTGGACCTCTGGAGCGCGCGCGGCGAGGCGCCCCATGACATGCCAGAGGTCATAGGGCGGCAGAAGGAGATCCAATATTCCAGCCGCACGCGCGCGGGTACCGACCAGTTCAAGACCATTCAGCGCGTTCGGGCGGCGCTCGCGGACCTGTTCGAGAGGCTCCCGCCCTCGGAGCTCAAGGGAGAAGACATCGAGCTTCTGCGCTCGATCGCCGATCGCAAGGTCTACAAGATCGTGCAGCTGATCTACCGCTCCAAGCACTACGAGCGACAGTCGAAGGACTACGAATTCTCCCGGCTGAGCATGCAGGATCATTGGCAAGCGGGATACAACGATGCGATCCGCACCTTGCGGCATCCGGAAGCGCTGGAGCGTCCCATCGACCGCACCGGCTGCGGCACCTTCGACCTCGGCGTCGACGGCCGCGACTAAGGCCGGGACCGACCCCGAATAGTGAAGAGGAGTTCTGCATGAAGGAAGCCGAGGTCAAGCAACGCGCCTTTGCCATGCCGCTGACCAGCCCGGCCTACCCGCCGGGTCCGTATCGCTTCGTCAACCGGGAGTTCATGATCATCACCTATCGGACGGATCCGGAGAAGCTGCGTGCCGTGGTGCCGGAACCGCTCGAGGTCGGCGAGCCTCTGGTCAAATACGAATTCATTCGCATGCCGAATTCCACCGGCTTCGGCGACTATACCGAAACCGGGCAAGTGATCCCGGTCTCGTTCCAGGGCCGCAAGGGCGGCTACACCCATTGCATGTTCCTCAACGACGAACCGCCGATCGCCGGCGGTCGCGAGCTGTGGGGCTTCCCGAAGAAACTCGCAAACCCCACGCTCCACGTCGAGATCGATACCCTCGTCGGTACGCTCGACTACGGCCCGGTCCGGGTGGTGACGGCGACCATGGGCTACAAGCATAAAGAGGCTGATCTCGCCGCCGTGCGGGCCTCGCTCGCGGCGCCGAATTTCCTGCTCAAGATCATCCCGCATGTCGACGGCAGCGCCCGGATTTGCGAGCTCGTCGAATACTATCTCGAGGACGTGACGCTCAAGGGCGCCTGGACCAGCCCGGCCGCCATTTCGCTGATGCCGCATGCGCTCGCGCCGGTGGCGGAATTGCCGGTGCTCGAGGTCGTGTCGTCCGTTCACATGCTCTGCGACCTCACGCTCGGCCTCGGCAAGGTCGTGCACGACTATCTCCGTTGAAGTCTTCTCCCATCAACAGCAGAAAGCTTGATCATGCGTCTCAAGGACAAAGTCGCCATCGTTACCGGCGCAGCCAGCGGCATCGGCAAGGAGATCGCGAAGACCTACGTGCGTGAAGGCGGCAAGGTCGTGATCGCCGATATCAACCAGGCCGCCGCCGACGCCGTTGCGACGGAATTCGGCGGGCCGAGCAAGGCGATCGGCGTGGTCATGGATGTCACCAACGAGCAGGCTGTCGATGCCGGCGTGGCGAAGGCGGTCGAGCATTTCGGCAAGGTCGACATTCTCGTCAGCAATGCCGGCATCCAGATCGTCGAGCCGCTGGACGAGTTCAAGTTCGCGGACTGGAAGAAGCTGCTCAGCATCCATCTCGATGGCGCGTTCCTGACCACGCGCGCGGCGCTGCGACAGATGTACAAGCAGGGCACCGGCGGCAGCATCATCTATATGGGCTCGGTGCATTCGAAAGAAGCCTCCGTCCTCAAGGCGCCCTACGTGACCGCCAAGCATGGCCTGATCGGGCTTGCCAAAGTGGTCGCGAAGGAGGGCGCCAAGCACGGCGTGCGCGCCAACGTCATCTGCCCCGGCTTCGTGCGAACGCCGCTTGTCGACAAGCAGATCCCCGAGCAGGCGAAAGAGCTCGGGATCAGCGAGGCGGAGGTGATCAAGAACGTGATGTTGAAGGAGACCGTCGACGGCGAGTTCACGACGGTCCAGGACGTGGCCGAGACCGCGCTCTTCTTCGCGGCGTTCGAGACCAATGCGCTGACCGGCCAGTCGCTGGTGGTGAGCCACGGCTGGTTCATGCAGTAACTGGAGCATGATCCCGAAAGTGGGAACCGGTTTTCGGAAAAGGTCATGCTCAAACAAAGAAGAGCATTCGAGTGGGAGGGCCTGCTCATGAGCAGTCGAGCCGGAGTGATCCATTGCGCCCTATGCTGCAGCGTGCTGCTCGCGGTACCGCACCCAGCTGCCGCCCAGGAGAGGGTGCCCGACTACAACGTCAAGCCGGAGTGCCAGTTCACCCAATCCGTCATTCCGTCGCCGGAGAGCGAAAAGCAGTGCCTGCGCGAGGAGCAGGCGGCCCGCGTCAAGCTCGAGCAGAACTGGGCGAGCTATCCGAGCGGCGACCGGGCGGAGTGCGTCGGCGAAAGCAGCACCGGCGGCAGTCCGAGCTACGTCGATCTCCTCACCTGCCTGGAGATGACCGCGGACGCCCGCGCGCTGCAGCGAAAGGCGAGGGCGACAAAAGGCCAGTGACAACCGCTATTTGATGAACTGGTTGGTATAGAGCTCCTCGATCGGCGACTTGCGCTGGATGATACCCTTCGCCAAGTAGAAGTCTTGCAGGTTGGCGAGGCGTTGCACGTCGACCTCGCCGAGCTGCTTCTGGCCGGGATAGACCAGCGTGGCGTAGTAGTTGAACGCCGCTTTCACCGCGCCTTCCTTGCCCTTCCATTCCGGGACGTATTCGACGAACTGGTCGGCAGCCTTGCCCGGGTCGTCCATGATGTCCTTCATGCCGCGCAGTGCCGCCTTGACGAACTTGCCGATGAGCTCGGGCTTGTCCTTGATCACCTGGTCGGAAACGCCGATGGCCTGCGCCATATGGGGAAAGAACTCGTCGGTCGGAATGACTTTGACCTTGACGCCGGCCG
>Ga0208991_1000301_pt1 | contig 11647 bp, 10 predicted proteins | sample MedBloCAOM3_M2_FD_187855 | JGI IMG/M metagenome (GOLD analysis project Ga0208991, IMG submission 187855) | Forest soil microbial communities from El Dorado National Forest, California, USA - Mediterranean Blodgett CA OM3_M2 (SPAdes) (version 2) | ecosystem: Environmental > Terrestrial > Soil >...
CAGGTCCCGAACGAATCGGATGAACTTTTCCCCGGCGCCTATGCGCAGGTCCGGTTGCAGACCGAGAGCACTGATCGCGCATGGTTAGTGCCCGCTAACGTACTTCTCTTTCGGGAAGAAGGCGCCTCGGTCGGGATCGTCAAACCGGACGGGAAGATCGAAATTCGTCCGATCAAGATCGGCCGCGATCTTGGATCAAAACTTGAAGTCGTGGATGGTCTTACCGAGAACGACCGCGTTGTCGTGAATCCATCCGATAGCTTGGCCGACGGCATGGTAGTTCAGCTGGCTCAGGGCGAGAAAAATAAAAAGGACTGAGTGGTGAGCTAACCGCGATGGCGCGGAATGGAGTCCGCGCCCTACCAATGCCAAGGGGCCAGCATGCAGAGCCGGGAAGTGGGGGTCGGATTTTACCGGTAGCGGTCCGGCAGCCGTGAGTCCAATCTAATGTAATACCGCTTCCGCGTGCCGGATGATTTTGGCGAAACTGTGCGGATCCAGACTCGCTCCTCCGATAAGTGCTCCATCAATATCAGACTGGCGCATCAATTCTTGCGTGTTCTCCGGCTTAACACTTCCGCCATATTGAATTCGGACACGTTCCGAGACTGCTGGGCCGAACATTTTGGCCAGAACCGAACGAATAAAACGATGCGCATCTTCTGCCTGAACCGGTGTCGCGGTACGACCCGTTCCGATCGCCCAGACCGGCTCATATGCGATTACGGTCTCTGCAGCATCCTTGGTCGAGAGGTCTTTCAGCCCGAATTCGAGCTGTTTCTTTAACACCGTCTCTACTTCGTCATTGTCGCGTTGGCTAGCGGACTCCCCGACACAGACAATGGGCCGTAACCCGGCCTCCAGAGCCGCGTGGACCTTGCGGTTTACCGTTTCATCCGTCTCACCAAACAACATCCGCCGCTCACTGTGGCCAATCACGACATACTTCACAAATAAGACCCGAAGCATCGTTGCACTGATCTCTCCGGTATAGGCGCCGCTTCGTTCCCAGTACATATTTTGCGCACCGATTCGAATGAATGGCGCTTTTTCCGAAATCTGGGCCAACACCGGAATCGACGTGAATGGCGGAATTATCACGATCTCGACATCGTCGACCTCACCGATCTCGCTCAAGAAAGTGTGCATGTAAGACTCGGCCTCGATGTGCGTGAGGTTCATTTTCCAGTTGGCAGCCAAAATCTTCTTGCGCATGATCATGTATCGGTGAGAGCAGCCACTCCCGGAAGTGTCTTGCCTTCCAACAACTCCAGTGACGCACCGCCGCCAGTGGAAATAAATGTCATCCGATCGGCTAACCCAAACTGCTTGACTGCGGTAACCGAATCTCCGCCCCCAATAATCGATTTTGCTGATGAGCGAGCTAGAGCTTCCGCCAAAGCTCTGGTTCCATTTGCGAAATCGGGAATTTCGAAAACTCCAACCGGTCCATTCCAAAGGACCGTCCTCGCTTTCCCGATCTCCGTTTCATATAAGCGAATCGTCTCAGATCCGATATCAACCGCTTCCCAACCGTCGGTAATTCCGCTTTCCTTCGACAAAAGGGTTGTGTTGCGAGAGTGGGCGCCGGCCTTGAACTCATCCGTCTCGATATTATCTACCGGCAGCAAAAACTTGATTCCCTTTTGTTTGGCGAGTTGTAGCAGCTCCTCCGCTAGATGTACTTTGTCCTCTTCCACTCGGCTGACTCCGGTGGGAATGCCCAGCGCGCGATAAAACGTATACGCCATCGCACCTCCAATTAAGAAAACGTCGGCTTTTTCCATCAACGCCTTGATGACGCCAATTTTGTCCGAAACCTTTGCTCCTCCCAAAATTACCAGGAATGGTCTCTCCGGATTAGCCAACTCATCCTGGAGATAACGTAGCTCTTTCTCCATTAACAGGCCCATCGCAGCAGGAGAGAGGTAGTGCGCAACGCCCTCGGTGCTGGCGTGAGCCCGATGAGCTGCGCCGAATGCATCGTTTGCGTAAACATCGCCGAGCCGAGCCAACTGCCGGGCAAAATCTGGATCATTTGCTTCTTCTTGAGCGTAAAATCGGACATTCTCGATAAGTAGCGTCCCGCCCTCCGCCAACTGAAGGGTAGCCTTTTCCGCCTGGTCGCCAATCACCTCCGGAGAAAATTCGACCTCGGCGCTAATCAGCTCAGCGAGTCGCTTAGCTACCGGGCGCAACGAATATTTCGGGTTGGGTTTGCCTTTTGGCCGACCGAAATGGGCGAGCAAAACAATCCTAGCTCCTTTTTCGCGGAGAAGCTTGATCGTTGGTAAACTCTCGCGGATCCGCGTATCATCGGTGATTCGGATCCCTCCCTCGACCTCTTCGGTCGGCACATTAAAATCAACCCGAACTAAAATCCTGCGTCCCTTTACCTCCAAATCACGAACCGACAGCTTTGGCATGGGCACGCGGTTCTAAAGGATGTGTTTAAGAAGATCAACACAGCGCTGGGAATAGCCCCATTCATTATCGTACCAGCTGATCAGCTTAAAGAAGCGGCTGTTTAGTTCGATTCCCGATCCGGCGTCGAAAATGCTAGAATGGCTGTTGTGGAGGAAATCGGTCGAGACTACTTCGTCATCCGTATACGCCAGAATACCTTTAAGATAACTCTGGCTGGCCTCCTTCATCTTCGTGCAGATCTCTTTATAGCTCGTTTCCCGCACCGTGCGCACCGTCAGATCAACCACCGAAACGGCAGGTGTTGGTACCCGGAACGACATACCGGTTAATTTGCCTTTTACTTCAGGACAAACCAATCCAACTGCTCTCGCCGCCCCCGTGGTCGAAGGAATGAGGTTAATTGCTGCCGCCCGCCCTCCTTTCCAGTCTTTGCGAGAAGGCCCATCCACCGTCTTTTGGGTTGCGGTGTAGCTATGGACCGTCGTCATTAAGCCTTCTTCGACTCCGAATCCTTCTTTAAGCAGGACATAGACAATTGGCGCCAAACAGTTTGTGGTACAGCTCGCGTTGGAAATGATTTGGTGCTGTTTCGGGTCGTACTTTTCATGATTCACGCCCATGCAGACCGTGATGTCCTCGCCTTTGGCTGGAGCAGAAATAAGCACCTTCTTGGCGCCCGCTTTCAGATGTCCCCGCGCTTTGTCGGCTTCGGTAAATAGGCCGGTCGATTCGATCACGATCTCAACACCGAGCTTACCCCAAGGTAAGGCGGCCGGACCCTCTTTCACCGCAAGGCAACGAATTGGATGACCGTCGACCACCAACGTGTCGTCGTCCGGTATTTCCGGACTCGATTTTTCACTTCGCACTTCCCCGGCAAACCGTCCCTGGGTGGAGTCGTATTTGAGCAGATAAGCAAGGTTGTCCGCGGGGACTATGTCGTTCACCGCGACGACGTCAACCTCCTTGCCCAGTAAGCCTTGCTCAACGATTGCGCGAAATACCAAGCGTCCAATCCGCCCGAACCCGTTAATTCCAATTTTGGTCATAAAGCTGAGACGGCAATTAAGCGGACCCCAAGAGAGCGTCAACTAAAGATGAGGGACAGAGATTGGCAGTAGGGAGGCCGGTCGCGGACGCGCAGGGGCGCCTCCCCGCCAAAAAAACAAAAACAAACGCCGTCAGTGCTAACTAACGGCGTTCGACACAAATTTGGGAAACGACTCGATTAGACGGGCGCCTCGGTTAAGCCTCCGAGACCTTCCGGTTCAGGCCGATCATCGGGCCGGGGTTCGACTCGGACCGGCGGGATGGGAGGCGGAGGATTAATCAGTCTTCCGTAGTTAATGATCTCTCGCACCTGGACGCCATCCAACGTCTCGTATTCCAGCAGCGCTTTGGCGATGCCGATCAAAACATCTTTCCGCTGGGTCAGCGCCTTCATCGCCCGTTGATAAGCGTCGTCGCACAAACGCTTAACCTCGCGATCGATCTCTTGAGCTGTCGCCTCGCTGTAGGCGCGCGAACGAGATATATCCCGGCCAAGGAAAACGAAATCATCGTGCTCGCCGTATTCGACCATGCCCAGGCGTTCACTCATTCCCCATTCGCAAACCATCTTTCGCGCAATCCCCGTCGCCATCCGGATATCACCGGACGCGCCACTGGTAACGTCGCCAAAAATCATCTCTTCGGCTACGCGTCCGCCCATGATCACCACCAATCGATCGAGCAGCTCGTTCTTGCGGTTGTTGTACTTTTCCTCAGCTGGCAAGTACATCGTCGAACCGAGCGAAGGTCCTCGCGGTATGATCGTGACCTTGTGGACCGGATCGGTGTGGTCAAGCAATTCACAAAGCAGCGCGTGACCCGCCTCGTGGTAAGCTGTGTTCTCTTTTTCCTTTTCGCTGATGGCCAAACTTCGACGTTCCTTACCCCATCGCACTTTGTCACGGGATTCTTCCAACTCCGCCATGGTGATGGCCTTGAGGCCACGGCGCGCCGCCAATAAGGCAGCTTCATTTATCACGTTGGCCAACTCCGCACCGGAGTAGCCGGGTGTACCGCGCGCAGCGACGCCTAGATCCACGCCTTCCGCCAATTTCACCCGCTTTGCGTGCACCCGCAGAATCTCCTCACGTCCTTTGACGTCAGGCAGATTTACCGTGATCTGGCGATCGAATCGGCCGGGCCGGAGGAGAGCTGGATCGAGCACGTCCGGGCGATTCGTAGCGGCGATAATGATCACGCCTTCCTGAGTATCGAATCCATCCATCTCTACCAGCAGCGCGTTGAGCGTCTGCTCTCGTTCGTCGTGTCCACCGCCCAAACCGTGCCCACGATGACGCCCAACTGCGTCAATCTCATCGATGAATATGATGCAGGGTGCAGATTTCTTTCCCTGTTCGAACATGTCTCGCACTCTCGAGGCGCCCACACCAACAAACATCTCGACGAAGTCCGAGCCGCTGATGCTGAAAAATGGCACGTCCGCTTCCCCGGCAATCGCTCGCGCCAACAGAGTCTTACCCGTGCCGGGAGGTCCGACCATCAAAACACCCTTGGGGATACGTCCACCAAGTTTTTGGAACTTTTTCGGATCCTTCAGGAAGTCGACAATTTCCTGTACTTCCTCTTTCGCTTCTTCGACACCGGCGACATCCTTAAACGTCACCCGATTTCGATCTCGAGCGAGCATCCGCGCCTTGCTCTTTCCGAACGATAGAGCGCCCTTGCCCGCATTACGGATTTGCTGGCGAAACAGCAAATAGATCAGGAAGAAGAATAGCGCTATCGGCGCGAAGTTGAGCAGCGCCGTCAACATCACGTCGGAATCAGCACGGATATCGACTTTGTAACCTTTGCTTTCGAGCTCCGACTTGAGGTCTTTATTAAACTCTAAAAAGACGGTGGTTTTAAATCGATCTGGAGAGGTCGAGCCGGCGCCTGGCTTCCTCTCTTTGTCGAAAGCACCGCGCAAAATTTGCGTTGTCTTTCCTTCGGTAACAACGAGTTGCATCGGCTCCTCTTTGCTGATGCGACCTTCGTTTAGATATTGTTGAAATTCGGTGAACGGAATATCCTCTACGTTTCCGTAGCCTCCGTTCCTAGAAAAGAAAAACACCCCGAGCAACGTTATGGCAAAAGCAAAAAGCAGAATACCACGCCAATTGAAGTTATTGTCGTTGCCAAAATTTCGGGAGTTCTTGTCTTGTCTGGACCTTTGATCTTGTTCTGGCATACACTAATAGATTAGGGAAACTAGCACATCGGTCCCCGCGTGCAAAGAAAGCCCATTGATGGAGAACGAGGACGTCAATCACGCAGTTGCCTAAATGGCTCCCGTTTCGGTCTGCGGAGCACTCGATCTGCACTAATTCCCGAGCAGCTCGCGAAGCCTTTCCTGCGCTTTCATGGTCACGGGATACCCATGGGCGAAGGTGAGAAGCCGAACCGGAATATCTCGAAGTTGCTGAACGGCAATCTCTAACTGCGAGACGTTCAAGCAGTATCTCTCTGGAAGCAAGGTGAAGCCGTACCCGGGCAAGTGGATAAAAGCGTCTCCGAATGACAGAGTTTCTAGGTCTCGCCGATAGATCGCCACCTCACCCATCGACGCGCCGGAAAGTTCAAAGATCTCGAGTTGGTCCCAGTAGACTCCGCCCGGTTTCAGTTCACCGTCGGGAGTAAACCCCAATTCGCGTTCGAGATTAGGCGGCGCAAAGATCGGGATGTTCCACTGCCGCGCATATACTTTTGCCGCTCGGCCGTGGTTTCCGTTGGTCAATAAAATTGCGCGAGGAAGTGCCCGCTCGACCAGCGCCGTCGTGGCCTCCGGTGCCAACCGAATCGGATCGATAAGGTAGAGCCCATCATCAATACGATGGGCACTACAGCTTAAATCTGTGCGGGAGGCAGAATCATATTCCTGCCAAAAAGCGACAGCCTCATTGAGCCAGGCAAAATCACCCGCGCACGGTCCGATCGCCATCACCGGGCGTACTTCACGCTGCAGCCGTAAGGCCGCGTAGAGGTAGTCGCCACCGTTTGACCAGCCATCACTGCATTCAGAGCGGTCTTTACGTAATTCTTTGCCGTCTTCACATCCCCGAGGTCGGTGCTTGGTTTGTCATCGATCGCCCCTTGGTACACCAGGGCGCCTTGCGGGTTGATGATGTACATGTCGGGCGTGGTCTTGGCGCCATAAAGGTGTCCTACTTTGCCTTCCGGATCGAGCAGTAATGCCGTGCGAGCAGATCCGGTCTTTGTGGCGATCTGGTTTAGTTGATCCGGTGGGTAGTTTCCCTCCTGGCCGGCAGCAGAAGAATCAATGCTCAACCAGACGACGCCTTTCGAGACATACTCCTTCTGGAGAGACTGCATATTTCCAGAATTGTAATGTTTGCGGACAAACGGGCAATCCGGTTGGTACCACTCCAGCACAACATATTTGCCCTTGTAATCGGAGAGATGGTGACTCTTTCCATTGGTGTCGGTCAGGGCAAAATCAGGCGCCTCTTTCCCAACCTGAACTTCGGCTAAGGTGATGCCGCAACTGGAAACAAGCACTGCAAAAGCAATCAATAGGGTTCGGATCATAATTATTAACGGATTAGTTTAAACTGATATGAGTTGATGGAAATTGTCGGGTGAAGTTTAACCTTGCTTGAGAGCATCCAATACACTTTGCGCGCTAATCAATTCTGGCAAGAGCGCAGGCTCCCGATTTTTTCCGCCCGGGTAGACCAGATACATTGGCACACCCGCTCGACCGTGCCGTTTCAATATTTCGGTGATTACCGGATCGCCGTTGGTCCAATCTGCACGCAATGTGATCACCTGCCGCTGCGCAAAAACATTTCGGACCGTCGCCGTATCGATGGCAAAGCGTTCGTTTGCTTTGCAGGTGATACACCAATCGGCGGTAAAGTCGACGAACACCGGACGCCCGGAGTCCAATGCGGCGTCGAGTGATTCCTGGGTGAACTTCTGCCAGCCGAGCTTGCTTGGGGCGGTAAAAAAAGAATAACTGGCTGCCGCCAGGATTACCACGCCAGCAATCGCCGCGACCGAGAGCCACTTCGCTCTAACGGAAGCTATCGGATTCCAAAATGAACCTTTGATCCAAGCGATGATCCCGATAAGGAGGAGGAGCGCACCCAGAACCACCATCTCCTGGACCCCTTTGAGCTGTCCGACAATCCACGCTAACCAAAGGACCGTACCCAGCAGCAGAAAACCCAGGACTTGCTTGACCCGCACCATCCACTCACCCGGTTTGGGCAAATACCCCAGCCACTTTGGATTAGCTGCGAGCAAGAGATAAGGCGCCGCCATTCCGATCCCTACCGCGAAGAAAATCAGAAATGTGATCAATGGAGGTTGAGCGAACGCAAAAGCCGAAGCTGTACCCAAAAATGGCGCGGTACACGGAGTAGCCAATACGGTTGCAAACACTCCCTGGAAAAAGGCGCTTGCGTAGCCCTGACCGCTAGCCAAGCGGGCGAGCCCGCCGGTCGCACCGGCAGAGACGGTGATTTCGTAGACGCCAAGCAAATTCAAGGCGAAGGCAAAAACGATACAGGCGATAATCAGCACAAAGCGTTCATCCTGAAATTGGAAGCCCCAGCCGACGTTCGCGCCCGCACCTCGTAAAAGGACCACCCCGACCGCCAACAGGCTAAAACAGGCGAGTATTCCCGCAGCAAAGGCCAGCGCGAGCCGAAACGCTTTGTCGGGCCGATCACCGGCTTCGCTGACAAATCCGAAAATCTTTAAGGAAATCACAGGCAAGACACACGGCATCACATTCAAAATCAAACCGCCCAGAAGAGCGAATCCCACTGCTTGCAATAAGGCGGTCAAGTCGAGGGTTTGCACTCGATCTGCTCCTGCCGTCGCTTTCAAGTGGTTGAATTCTTGCGCCGGTACCTGAAATGCCTGGGCCTTCGAGCCATCCTTGATTACCGCTACCCCACTAAGCCGGTCCAACGCTTTGCCCTCGGAGTCGATCGAAAAGGTGACCGTGTTCCCTAATTGTTTGCCGTGCCCGAGGACCACCTCAGGCGGCGGCTCCGGATAAAAGTCGAGCGAAGTCGAAGACTCGGTTCCGGAAAAACTGACTATAACTTGCTGTGCCTGTCGGGCGATGCTCAGCTGGTATTTCGCAGGGAGTAACTGCGGTACCTGGGCGGCGTATCGTTGAAACAGCGTTGGATCATTGGCAGTCTGACCGGAATTAAGGTCGAGACTGAGATTCGCTTCGCCGGGAACACACGAGCTCTTGCAAACCAGCCACTTCGAATCGGCTTTGATTGCAATCGGACCAGCCGGCAGCGATGCCGGAGCCGTTACCTCGGTATACAACAAGACCTCCGAGCCATAAGCGAAAACTTCGAGATCGCCCGGTTCCTTGTCGCGGCCTGGCAGCGGCCATTGGAGCGGGCCTGCCTGAAAACCGGGGGGGAGATGCCACTGGATTTCGGTCGGGATGCCCGAATCGCCAGCGTATTTCCAATATATGTGCCATTCGGGTTCAATCTTATACAGGACGCCAATATGGAATTTCTGGCCGGCTTGGACGGTAGCCGTATCGCTGAGCAGCGTTGCGCGAACTAGCTCACGCCCGTCCTGGACCTGTGCACTGAGGAGTCGGGCGCTACAAACGAGGTAAAGTAAGACCAGGTAGAAAGATCTCGGGAGATCCTTTTTCATGAACATCGTAGGTTACAACAAAATCGGGCTTAATTTATTCCAGAAAACGCGATTTCGCTAAGTCGAGGTGATTGGGTTAATCTGAGAAGATTGGATGCAGAAACGAAAGTCTCGATTTGTTCTGTGAACCACAAGCCTTACGTAACCACATGCCGTAACCAACGTCGTTTAGTTTCAGTGGCATTCAGGAATTGGCGTCTCTGCTCTTTCCCATTCCGACAGAATTCAGCCGTGCTTGCGATCGAATGAACGACCGCGGGCGGCATGATCTGGAGTGACTTTTGCCGTTAGCCAGGAAACCACGCGCAGGCCGGGAGTTTCTCGGCCTGCGCCGGCAACTATCGATTTCAAAGAATTCGAACCGCATCTGGGACCAGGGTCGCAGATTGTTAAATGCACTTTGCAAGCCCATTCGATCTCCTTGCAAACTCACTTTGGGAAATCGCATTACCAATCCCATTTGCTCCAAGGAAGCGCCGGTCCCTACGGGTTGGCACACATCTAGCGTCCGATAAGGATGCAACCACTGGTGATTTTCATGATTTCCTGGTTTCTCATTGCCCTAATCATCGCCATTCCGGCAGTCCTTATCTGGTACTCCGGACCTTCAACCCGTCCGCCCTGGCTATTCCGGAGTTTTTTCCTCCTGATCTTCTTGATCCTTGTTCTAACGGCGCTGTTGTCGTAGTGCACCAAATCCGTGGACGATTCCTTCGTGCCGCGAAGACCACCAAATTCAGGCGCTACGCCGCCGGCTTTTCCGGTTCAACGGGCCCGCTTTGCTCTGCTTTCAACAGATCCCGAATTTCGGTCAACAGCTTTTCCTCCGCAGAAGGGCCTTTCGGAGGCGCGGGCTTACGGAAACGATTCACCTGCTGGATCACAATAAACAGGACCAGCGCGATTATCAGGAACTCAATCACGGTGTTCAAAAACGCGCCATAGGCCAGTACCGGTAACCCTTTATCTGTGGCCTCCTTAAGCGATGCAGCCGGTTTGGCGGAGAGGTTCACGAAAAGGCTCGAAAAATCTACCCGCCCAAGCAAAAGACCGATTGGCGGCATGACCATGTAACTCACGAGGGAGCTGACAATTTTCCCGAAGGCCGCGCCAATGATTACACCAACCGCCAGGTCGATGACTGATCCCTTCATGGCAAAGTCTCTGAATTCTTGAAGGAATGACTTAGCCGATTCTCCAATTTTTGATGAACTCATTTTATTGAAACCTCCATTGCTAATAACCGAAACGAATACCTTCCAAAAGCACCGTTTTATCCGTGGTGAATTGGGGTAAATCCTCGACCTACTCCGTAGCCGAGGGCAGAACAAAACGCATGGCCAAGTCAGAACGTGGTCACAAAACGTGCTCATCGCTCGGGAATTGATGGCAGAGGACGAAATACTAAGCTTAATCAAGCGAGTTAGAAATTCTGACGAAGCGGCTTCCAAAAGCCTCGTGGAGCTAATATATCCGAATATCATCCGCATCGTCCGGAACCACCTGCCTCGGCGCGAAGCGGAGGAAGATCTCTGCCAAGAAATCTTCCTAAAGCTCTTCTCGAAACTGCACCAGTTCAGGGCCGACATGCCGTTCGAACACTGGGTATCGAGGATCGCAGTCAACAGCTGCATTGACCATCTGCGCAAGCAAAGGATTCGCCCGGAGTTTCGCTGGTCCGACTTCACCGCGGAACAGGAGGCTATGCTCGACAATTTGAAAAACTCAGCGATTCTTCCACCAGAGCGTTCTCCCGAAGAGGCACGCGCTCTAATTGATCGGTTGATGCAAGGACTCAAGCCGGACGAGCGCGCGGTAATTAATTGGCTCCACCTGGAAGAAAAATCGGTCGCGGAAATATGTGACTTAACGGGTTGGTCTGCGTCTAAAGTAAAGGTAATCGCCTTTCGCGGAAGGCAAAAACTCTCTTCGATTGTCAAACGGCTTGAGAAATGAAAGATGACGGTTTGGAGCCACTTTTTGAGCGGGCCAGAGGTGCGCGAATTCCGGTGAACGCCGCGCTACCGGCCGGTTTTGCCGACCGGGTTACCGCTCGCCACCAGTTCGAAGTATTCCGAGAAAGAACCGCGGCACGGGCGTCGATCCTATCGGTCTCAGCGGCGCTGGTGATTTTTGCGGCAATTGTGAGCCTTAATTTGAATGCCATTACCTCTTTGGGTACGGACGATCAGGATCCCGCAGATGACGTGGCGCAGGTGCTATGGGATTCGGCTGGAAACTGACCATCTCTTTTATTTTTCTTTTTTTGATCGGAGCGCTTTGCGGAGTTGCCTTGACGCTAGTCTCCGGGCTCTCCCAACGAGTCGAACAAAGAGCATACCTGCCCCAGCAGTGGGAGGACACCGCCGTTCAAAAGCTGACGAAACATTTAAAACTGGATCCTTCCCAACAGACCCAAGCGCGCGCAGCCGTTCACTGGAGCCCTCGCTGATGTGGATCGTGACCCCGCATCTCCCACAGTATACCGTGTAGTCGATTCGATGGG
>Ga0208991_1000302_pt1 | contig 11598 bp, 10 predicted proteins | sample MedBloCAOM3_M2_FD_187855 | JGI IMG/M metagenome (GOLD analysis project Ga0208991, IMG submission 187855) | Forest soil microbial communities from El Dorado National Forest, California, USA - Mediterranean Blodgett CA OM3_M2 (SPAdes) (version 2) | ecosystem: Environmental > Terrestrial > Soil >...
CCAAGAAGCACGGCACCACCGTGAGCCGATCCGACTGGCGCGTGCTGTTGAGCTGGCACATCGCCGAAACCCGAGAACAGGCGCGGCGCGAGGCCGGCGCTGGACTGATGCGCTGGCACAACGAATATAATGTCGGCACGCTGCAGCGGCCGGGCCTGCAGCCGTTCACCTCGCCCGAGGACGCCGTGGAGAAGACCGCCGGCGGCGAAGGCGCCGCCTCCACCATCGGCACCCCGGACGACCTGGTCAAAACCATCAAGAGCCTGATGGAAGTGTCTGGCGGCGTCGGCACCATCGTCGGGTTCGTGCACGACTGGGCCAATCCGGAAAACACCCGCCGCAGCTGGGATATGGTGGCGCGCTATGTGGTGCCGGAAATCAACGGATATATCGAAACCTTACGCAAATCGCAGAAATTCGTGATCGAGAATCGCGCGGTGTTCGAGCGTGCCGGGCAAGCCGTGATGGCGAAGATCATGGAAAACGACAAGGCCGCAGCAGCCCTTCCGCTCACCGGCCCCGGCCGCGTCGCGATCCCCACCATCAACGCCCCGGACCTGCAGAAGGAAGCCGCGAAACGGAAGGCGTAGCGAGCGACGGAGCGACGGGCCGTCGTTCCCGCCGCTTCATTCGATCACCTCGTCGGCGCGCGCGAGCAGCGTCGGTGGCACTTCAAGACCGAGAGTCTTGGCGGTCTTCAGATTGATCACCAGTTGAAACTTGGTCGGCTGCTGGATCGGCAGATCGGACGGTCTCGCGCCTTTGAGGATTTTGCCTGTGTAGACGCCAGCCTGGCGATGGGCATCGACGATGTCCGGATCGTAGCTCATCAGGCCGCCGGCTACCGCAAAGTCGCGAAACTGGTAGATCGCGGGAAGGGCCGCCGCTGCAACATGCGCGACTAGCTTGTCGCGATGTACATCGAAGATCGGATCGCTTCCGACCAGCAACGCGTCTGCCTTGTCTTGCGCGAGCGTCGCAAATGCGCTTTCGATTCCCTTCTCGTCGCCGGCTTCCAGAATGCGAAGCCTGAGGGCGAGCGCGTGCGCCGCCGTGCGCATGTCGGACGATTGTCCCTGCCCCTCCGGGGTGTTGGGATTGACCAAGGCAGCAAGAGCGGTCGCGTTCGGAACAAGTTCGCGCAGCAGTCCAAGCCGCTTCGGTGCGAGGTCTGCGGAAATGATCGTCATTCCGGTGGCGTTGCCGTCGGGACGCGAAAGGCTGGAGGCCAGCCCTAATCCAACCGGGTCGCCACCAATCACGAACACGATCGGAATCGCCGACGTCGCCCTTTTTGCAACAAGCGCGGAGCTCGATCCGCCGACGGCCACAAGGACGGCCACGGGCCGGCGAACCAGATCGGCCGCCATTTGCGGCAGACGGTCCAATTGGCCTTCGGCGAAACGATATTGAGTGGAAAAATTCTTGCCCTCGGTGAACCCAGCCTCTTCCAGTCCGGTTTTGAAGGCGGCGACAATTTTCCCGGAATCCTTTGCCGACCGGGTGCTAAGGAATCCGATCATCGGCATCGCCAGTTGTTGCGCATGCGCGGCAAGCGGCCAGCTCCCCGCCGCGCCGCCCAAAACAGCGATGAATTCCCGCCGCTTCATTCAACATCTCAGTCGCAGGAGCAATAACAGCAACATCGAAGGCGATAAATCACTTTTGATAATAATCCTGCACGGTCTCCCATGCCACGGTTTGCAGGAACCGCGCCGTCGGCTCGTCGATGCCCGCGAGGTAGGGATTGCCGACCGGCGAGCGGCCGGTCAGCGCCGCAAACGCGGTGCAGGTCGCGAGATAAGTTCCGGCCAGGCTTGGATGGCGCTTGTCCGCCGCATAGAGATTGAGCTCCGGTTGCTTGCGAAGCGCGCGGGCAAAGGCAAGGCCGGCCGGAATCACCAGCGCGTTGTTTTCATTTCCGGCGATCGTATAGGCTTCCGCCAGTTGCGCCGTCATCTCCGGCTTGTCGGCATAGGCCCAGGACATGAAGAACACCGGCCTTACGCCATGGGCGCGCACGATGCCGCTGTTCTTCTTCACATAGTCGGCGAAGACCGGCTTCAGCTTGGGATGGATCGGGCACTGGCTGCAATCCATCATGACGGCGACGTCGAACAGTTTGTCGAGCTTGTTGAAGACGACGTTGTTGTTCTCGTCGAAGGAATAGTTGCCGATGGCGTTGGGCCGGAAATAGCTTTCGACATCATGCCAGTCGAAGCCGGAGCCGCCGATCGTCACCATGGTGTTGCGGTAGTCCTGCTTGTGGGCGGGATCCGCGGCTTTTTCCATCAGCGACAGATGGCCGGGCAGCCCGTTGTTGTAATAGAAGAAACTGTTGCCGATGAAGATTCCGGTTTTGGGGAAATCGGGGCCAAGGCTCGTAACAACAGGTCTTGTGACAACAGGTTGTGTCTGCGCCAGCGCCGCCATCGGCCCGGCCGCCATCCAGCCGGCCGCCGCCAGCACAACGAAAAATCCTCGAGAAATTCCCGGCATATGATCCTCCCTGCCTCTGCTTTATTTTGCGGCAACCTATCACAGCGTACGGGTTTGTCGTACTATTTGGATCGGCCGAGACCCTGCCCGACCTTGCATCAGCCTTTGCACCAAGGAGACAAGGGGTATTTACCGGCCGGGGTTATGCGGATGATCGCCCGCCCGGATCTGCGTCGCAATAAAGGCGCGGTCGAACCGATCATATACCAGCGACCAAAGGAGCAATTGCCATGTCGATGCAAAGTGTGGCCTCTCCTGCGATTACCCTAACAGCGCCAAAGCGCAATTCCCTGACGCATATTCCCGGCGATGAGGGCTGGCCGCTGATCGGCAAGACGCTCGAAGTGCTTGCCGATCCCAAAGGACAGGTCGAACGGCAAGCCGCCAAGTATGGGCTGGTCTATCGCAGCCATCTGTTTGGCGAGACCAGTCTGGTCCTGCTTGGACCCGAGGCCAATGAGCTGGTGCTGTTCGACCAGGCCAAGCTGTTCTCCTCGACGCTCGGCTGGGGCCAGATCCTCGGCCTGCTGTTTCCGCGCGGGCTGATGCTGCTGGATTTCGACGAGCATCGCCTGCATCGGCGCGCATTGTCGGTCGCATTCAAGTCCGGGCCGATGAAATCCTATCTGGCGGAGCTCGATACCGGGATCGCGGCGCGGGTCGCGCAATGGAAGGCGCAGCCGGGAGCGATGCTATTTTATCCGGCGATGAAGCAGCTCACACTCGATCTCGCCGCAACCTCGTTTCTCGGCGCCGGCATCGGTCCCGAGGTCGATGAGATCACGCGCGCCTTCGTCGACATGGTGGCCGCCTCGGTCGCCGTGATTCGCAAGCCTCTGCCTGGCACCAAGATGGCCCGCGGCGTCCGGGGTCGCAAACGCATCGTGGCGTACTTCTCGGAACAGATTCCGATCCGCCGCGCCAATGGCGGCGAAGACCTGTTCTCGCAGCTGTGCCGCGCCACCCACGAGGACGGCGCGCTGTTGTCGACACAGGATATCGTCGATCACATGAGCTTCCTGATGATGGCCGCGCACGACACGCTGACCTCATCGCTAACCTCGTTCGTGGCTGCGCTTGCCGCCAATCCGCAATGGCAAGACAGACTGCGCGCCGAGGTGACGGCGCTGGGTGTGGCCGCCGGCGAGCCCACCACATTCGACAATCTCGAAGCCATGCCGTTGTCCGAGATGGCGTTCAAGGAAGCCCTGCGGCTCAAGCCGCCGGTGCCCTCGATGCCGCGGCGCGCGATACGGGATTTCACCTTCATGGGCTATGCGATCCCAGCGGGCACCATGGTTGGTGTCAATCCGCTGTTCTCCCACCACATGCCGGAAATCTGGCCCGATCCCGAGACGTTCGATCCGATGCGCTTCACCGACGAGGCGCAGCGCGGCCGCCATCGCTTCGCCTGGGTGCCGTTCGGCGGCGGCGCGCATATGTGCCTCGGGCTGCACTTCGCCTATATGCAGGCGAAATGCTTTGCGCGGCATTTCCTGCAGAATCTCAGCGTCTCGCTCGAGCCCGGCTACACGCCGGATTGGCAGATGTGGCCGATCCCGAAGCCGCGCGACGGATTGCGCGTGACGCTGTCGCCGGTCGGGTAGGCGCGAGGTTCACCCCGCGCTCTGATCGAACGCCTTGCGTAAGGCGACATAGCCCTGCTGCTGCTGAGTCCAGTTGCGGCCGCCGGTAATGGCGCCATCGACCACCAGATCGTGTCCGTTGATGAAACTGGATTCGTCGCTGGCGAGAAACACCGCGGCGTAGGCGATGTCCTCCGGCAGGCCGGCGCGCGGAATCGGCTGCGCGGTCTTGTAGACCTCCCGCATCACATCGGGCGTTTTCTCCGCCGCCTCGACCGAAAGCCCGAGCGCCTTGCCGAAAATGCCGGTGGCGATCGCGCCCGGCGAGATGCTGTTCACCCGGATGCCGGATTCGCCAAGCTCCATCGCCACACATTTGGTGAGATGAATGACCGCGGCCTTGGCCGCGCCATACACCACCGACGACGAAAAGCCGGCGAGCCTTCCCGCGATGCTGCCATTGTTGATGATGCTGCCGGAGCCCTGCCGGCGCATATGGGGCGCCGCGTGCTTCATGCCGAGCATCACGCTGCGCACCAGCGTCGCCATCGCCGCATCGAAACGCTGAACGTCGAGGCCTTCGATGCCGCCGGTCTGCGCCGGGCCGCCGGCGTTGTTGAACAGACAATCGATGCGGCCGAATTTCTCGACCGCCTGGCCGATCAGCGCGCCATCTGCTCCTCAACCGTGACATCAGTCTGGCGGAAGATGCAGGCGCCGCCGAGCTTTTTGGCCAGCGCCTCGCCCTCCGGCGCGCGGCGTCCGGCGATGACGATCTTCGCGCCTTCCGCGACGAATATCTCCGCGGTGCGCAGCCCGATGCCGCTTGTCGCCCCGGTAATGACCGCGACCTTGCCGTCCAGCCGTCCCATATCGTTCTCCCGTTCTTGCGATGTTGGTTTCAGTATATCTCCGGCCCGACGGAACAACGCAAGCTGTGCTTGCTTTCCCCGACAGGGGTCCAGAATTTGAAGTTCGCTTTTGCGGCCACAGTGTCCCGAACCCGAAGTTCACTTACATCGCTGCGACGCCCTTTTGGCGAATTTCGGATTTGAAAGGACACTCGAGATCCATGATTCTAGCGTGGTTTCGGTTCAGAAATTCTCCTGATGGACTCGCCGCGAAAACCAAGAGAACTTCTGACCCACCACATTAGCCGCGTATTTTCCTCTATGCTTGGCCTTATTTGGTTTCGCTGAACGGTTTGATGTGACCCATGATGAAATTGATCGACGAATTTCGGCGGGGCTGGCAAGGAACATCTCAACCGTCGCCGCTTTTCAGTATCGGATTTGCAGCATCCAGCGTTGCTTTGGCGACCGCGGTGCGGTGGTGTCTTTCCCTGATCCGGCCGGACGTATTCTTCACCCCGTATTTTCCAGCCGTGTTTTTTGCCACCGCGTTCGGCGGGTACCGGGTCGGGATCGCGACTGCTCTCGTCGGGGGCACGCTCGGCGCGACCGTTAATTTCAGCGACGGCCCGGCCGATTTTACAAGACTGGCTCTCCTGCCAATCTATCTGGTCGTGTGCGGCCTCACGATATGGGGCGTCGAACACTATCGGTCGATCGTCTCGCATCAACGGGAGATCTCAAAACGCCTGATCCGGGAGGAGGAGTATCGGAAGCTCGTTGTCGACGAGCTTCAGCACCGGCTGAAAAACAAATTGTCGACAGTTCACGCCGTTCTCCATCAAGTCCTGCAGGATCAACCGCAGATCTGGTACAGCATCGATCATCGGCTGCGGGCAATGTCCGCAACTGACGATCTGATCGCACGGGTCGATCGCCACGGTTGCGATATCAAGGATCTCTTACTCTCCGAACTCGGACCTTACGGGCACGTTCGATTTACCCTGAACGGTAATCCGCTGTTTCTTCCCGACAAGTTGGCGGTGAGCCTTGCATTGATGTTTCACGAGCTTGCCACCAACGCCGGAAAATACGGCGCGTTTTCTTCCGCGCATGGGCTGTTGCAGGTGTCATGGTCAGTGTCAGACGATCGCCTCAACATCACCTGGGACGAGACCGAAGGTCCGCCGGTCGGAGCGGTCGGGGAAGCCGGATTTGGGACCAAGCTCTTGAAATCAGCGCTCAGGTCATTCGATGGCAAAACCGAGATTGCCTTTTTGAAGACCGGGGTTCATTGCACGATGCAGTGCCGCATTCCCCGGAGTTGAGATGGGTTGCGCCATCGAGCCGGCGGCCTCGGTCTTGACCGCACTGCCGCAGGACATTCTGAGCCCGCGTTAATGCGCTCCGGCCGACCTGCGGTGGCGGAAGAATGCGTAACCAGCGGCCCGGTCAAACAGGTCTTCCTCACGGCCCACCGGCCGGTTCGTATCGCGGACCAATCTGCTGCTTTCGAGCTCGGCTGACATCAGCGAGCAAAAGGCCGTCGCGGATCACTTGTCCCGCAGCCGTAGTTAGCTGGACCGCAGGAAGCGCCGAACCGGCTGGTCAGGTCGTTGATATCAGGCCAAATAATCCATTTCGGAACCAAGCTTGCCGATAGGTATTTAATAAGCAACGGAAAGGGCTGGACGAGCGACTATTCGGGCTTGCTTGATACTGGCCACAAAGCCGATTCATTCATATTGAAGTTTAATTGCTTCCGGTTTGCCGCACCAGGCCGACACAGCATCGGCCGTCATAGAGGTTTGAGCAACTTCATGAGCGAAACAATTATTGCCGAAAGCAAAGCCGTTCCGATCACCGCGTCGCAGTGGCGCCAGATCGTGAACGGCGCAACGGATACCGCCATCATCAGCACCGATCAAAGGGGTCGCGTCACCAGTTGGAACAGCGGCGCGGCCCGCATCCTCGGCTGGAGCGAAGCCGAGATGCTTGGCGAGACCCTGAGCCGCATCTTCATGGAAGAGGACAGGCATGGACAGTTCGCCCGCGAGATGGCGGACGCGATCGCGGGCGGCCGCGGCGGCGGCGAGGAAGGTTGGCGGATTCGAAAGGACGGCAGCCGTTTCTGGGCTGCGGGAGAACTCACGCCCATCCGCGATAAGGCTTCACGCGTTGTCGGGTTCATCAAGATACTGCGCGACCGCACCTCCCAGCGGCAGGCGGAAGAGAGAATCCGCGAGGAACGCCGCGCCCTCGAAGTGCTCAACCGGGCGGGCTCAGCCCTTGCCGCCGAAACCGACCTGCAACGCCTGGTGCAAATTGTCACCGATGCAGGCGTGGAGCTCACCGGCGCGGAATTCGGAGCATTCTTTTACAACGTGCTCGACAGCCGCGGCGAAAGCTACATGCTCTATACGTTGTCCGGAGCGCCCGCCGAGGCCTTCTCGAAATTTCCGATGCCGCGAAATACGCAAGTGTTCTCTCCGACCTTCAACGGAGAGGGCATCGTCCGTTCCGACGATATCACGAAAGACGTGCGCTACGGCCATAACCAGCCACGCAAAGGCATGCCGGAAGGACATTTGCCGGTTCGCAGCTATCTGGCGATTCCCGTGGTCTCGCGGGGCAGCGAAGTGATCGGTGGTTTGTTCTTTGGCCACGCCGCAACGGGAGTATTTAGCGAGAGGTCCGAACGCGTGCTTGCTGGGCTCGCCGCCGAAGCCGCCGTCGCGATCGATAACGTCCGCCTGTCTCAAGCAACCCTACGTGAGATCGAGGAGCGCAAACGTGCTCAAGATGCCCTGCAGGAGCTCAATGCAACGCTCGAGCAGCAGGTTATCGAGCGGACCGAACAGCTTCGGCACAACGAGCATGCATTGCGACAATCCCAGAAAATGGAGGCGGTCGGCCAGCTCACCGGCGGCGTTGCGCACGACTTCAACAACCTGCTGCAAATTATTATCGGCAATTTGGACACGCTGCAGCGTCACCTTTCCCCGGAATCCGGACGCCTGCAACGCGCGGCGAACCATGCCATGAACGGCGCCCGCCGTGCCGCTTCCCTGACGCAACGGCTGCTCGCATTCTCACGCCGCCAACCGCTTGATCCCAAGCCGATCGACATCAACGCTCTCGTCAACGGCTTGTCCGAACTGGTGCACCGGACGTTGGGAGAGACCATTGCGGTGGAAACGGTGCTTGGCGACGGTTTGTGGCTCGTCGAGGCGGACCCCAACGAGCTGGAAGCCGCAATCCTCAATCTCGCGGTCAACGCGCGCGATGCGATGCCGGACGGTGGCCGGTTAACGATCGAGACCAGCAATGCGCACCTCGATGAGGTCCACGTTTCTGCACATTCCGAAGTGTTGCCGGGTCAATACATCGCCATCTCGGTCACCGACACCGGAACCGGAATGGACGCCAGGACGATCGCGCAAGCGTTCGAACCCTTCTTCACCACCAAGCCGGTCGGCAAGGGCACCGGGCTCGGCCTGAGCCAGGTCTATGGCTTTGTCAAGCAGTCCGACGGCCACGTGAAAATCTGTTCGAAGGTGGGCGAAGGAACCACGATCAAGATCTATCTTCCGCGACTCTTGGGCCATCCTGCCGGTTCTGAGGCTTTCACCAATACGCCGGTGCCGGAAGGAGCGAATGAGGAAACCATCCTCGTCCTCGAAGACGACGATGATGTGCGAACCTATTCGGTGGAGACGCTGCGCGAACTGGGTTATCGGGTGATCGAAGCCCATGATGGCCCGTCTGCGCTTCGCCTGCTGGAACGGCAACTGCGCGTCGACCTGTTGTTTACGGACGTGGTGCTCCCCGGCGGCATAACGGGCGCGCAGGTCGCTGCCGAGGCGCGCGCCTTGCGTCCGGAATTAAGAGTTCTGTTCACCACCGGCTATGCCCGCAACGCCATTGTCCATCACGGCCGCCTCGACAAGGGAGTGCAACTGATCACCAAGCCGTTCAGCTTTCCCGATCTCGCCGCCAAGGTGCGGGATGTGCTGGACGAACCATCGTGAATGATTCTGGCACAGACCCGGCGTAATACTTTGCAAGGTGCGGTTCAATGCTACCAATTCGGATATATAATTGATCGGATGGAACTTTCCGGCGGGTTGCCCGTCGGGCATTACTGGGTAGACTTGGTCCGCCGGGGCTTGGATAAACGAGATGCACGCATCGCCCGCAACCGCGGACCGGATTCTGCACGTGGCCACCGAGGCGGTGCAGAGCGGTGAGAACGCTCTACTATCGGCGCTCGACCAACTGTCCGCGGCCATTTACGTGACCGACCCGGATGGCCTCATCACCTACTACAATTCAGCGTGCATTGAATTTGCCGGCAGGGTGCCGATGGTCGGCAGGGATCGCTGGTGTGTGACCTGGAAGCTTTACACAGAGGACGGCGCCTTCCTTCCGCATGACCGCTGTCCCATGGCCGTGGCGATCCTCGAGAGGCGGCCCATCAGAGGCGTCGCGGCAGTCGCTGAGCGGCCTGACGGAAGCCGCGTGAACTTCATGCCCTACCCGACGCCGATCTTCGACACGGAAGGCTATCTTCTCGGTGCGGTGAACATACTGGTCGACGTCACCGACAGCCGGCATGCCGACTTTCTTCGATCTCAGGCGCGCAAATGCCGCCGCCTCGCCATCTCGGTTGGCGACCAGCAGACCGCCGACACCTTGACGCTGATGGCCGCCGAATATGAGCAGAAGGCCAACGAGTTCTGCGAAGTGTAAATTCCGGCAATCGTCGGGCCTTGCTCCTCGCATTGCCGGCCGTTGCCGGGATGCGGCGATCGCGCTTGCGGCACGATGGGGCCACGCTGATCAATCCCAGCAATTTGCGTTGACTACGATAAGGACCGGCCCAGAATGGCGTTCCACTCTCAACATAGGAGGCGAGTATGTCATGCAAATTGATGCCGTTGGCCCTGTTGTTGCTAAGTGCGAGCGCGTCTTTCGCAGACGATATGAAGATGCCGATGAACGCAAAGGATCTCACCTGGGGTCCAGCACCGGCGGTATTGCCGAAAGGCGCGGAAGCCACGGTCATCTCAGGCGACCCTTCCAAGGACGGACCTTACGTTTTGAGACTGAAAATGCCAGGGGGTTACAAAGTCCCCGCGCATAATCATCCCACCGCTGAATACGTCACGGTACTGTCCGGCAACTTTCACCTGGGTATGGGCGACAAGCTCGACGAAACAAAAGGAATGGAATTGACGGCAGGTGGCTATGGCGAAGCGCCGGCAAAGATGAACCACTACGCGTGGGCGAGCAGTCCGGTCGTTGTCCAGATTCACGGCCAGGGCCCTTTCGCAATCAGCTATGTCAACCCGGCAGACGATCCCAGCGACAAATAGCTGGCAAATAGAGCTAGCCGAAGCCGCGTCACTGCAGGGCGCGCGCGCGAGCAATTGCACCGGCGAGGATTTGCATGGTTACACCGACCAGCCACCCACAACCTACGACCAACATCGATGCGGCGTGCAGATCGCTGTCCAGGACGATGCTGCAAACCGATATGAAGGCCGCGAGAGTGGCGAAAAATGTGCCGGCGGCGCTGAGCCGCTCGACCCACTTTGTTCTTGGCTCGGACTCGTCAAGGGCGGCGTCGGCCTGTGCGACGGAGGAAGCTTCCGGAGGGAGGTCGATCCCCAAATAGAAACCAATAGCGCCATAGGCCATCATGGCGAAGATTGTTACCGGCAAGGCAAGCAGCGCAATGTCCGCCGACGCCGTCCGCACCGCAACAAACAGGCCACCGGATGCTCCCGCCATCGCGAGCCCCATCCGCTCGAGGACGTGGGCAAGTCTGCTTGCGCGGGAACGAACAGCCATTGCCTGGCATTCCCAAGATGGACAGATGGAACGTTAAGCATTTTCTCGACGAAAGCCAAGCTGCGGAAAGCAATTCTGCTGCTAAGGCTGGTTCGCAGGAGCCCACGTTGCGCTTGAAGCTGCAGATATTTTCGCAGCCACCTATCCTTGCCAGCCTGTGTCGCCGAAGCAATTCGACTCTAGCCTTTGCACTGACCGTCGTGTTGTAATCAACCACGCAGACAAGCGACCTCGGGGTGCGCTCTTGAGTAGCGAGCGTGTAGAGCGGCGTCTTGCGGCGATACTGGCGATGGATATCGCCTGATGGGCGACGACGAAGAACTAACGCTGGCCCAGTTCAAAGCAATCAGGAAAACGCTGGTCGATCCAAAAATTGGGAAGCATCGCGGGCCATCGTCAAGACCAGCGGGGATGGTATGCTGGTGGAGTTCGCCAGCGCAGTCGACGCAGCTCGTTGCGAATTACATCGGGGACCGAGCATGTGGCAACGTTTCAAAAGACTGAGCTCAGCCGGCGTCAGTATTGCACGATGTGCGGCGGGCACCTGATGACCAATCATCCGCCTCTCGGCCTCTTGGTGTGTTCGCCGCGACGATCCCGACGCTTACCTTCACCCCGAAGGTGTGACCTTTGGCTTTTCGGGCCTTGCTCCCCGGCCCAATCAGCCCAGGTTGGGCCGTTGCCGACGCCCCGCCAATCGGCTAAATGAACCCCGTCGCACCCGTAGCTCAGCTGGATAGAGCGTTGCCCTCCGAAGGCAAAGGTCACACGTTCGAATCGTGTCGGGTGCGCCAGCGACCAAGCGG
>Ga0208991_1000304_pt1 | contig 11567 bp, 6 predicted proteins | sample MedBloCAOM3_M2_FD_187855 | JGI IMG/M metagenome (GOLD analysis project Ga0208991, IMG submission 187855) | Forest soil microbial communities from El Dorado National Forest, California, USA - Mediterranean Blodgett CA OM3_M2 (SPAdes) (version 2) | ecosystem: Environmental > Terrestrial > Soil >...
CCCGCCACGCCCATCACAAGGCAGAAATTCGACACGAGTCCGTCGTTGGCACCGAGCACGGCCGCGCGCAAGTTGTTGCCCGATCCCACGCCGCGATGCCAGGGCTCGGCGCGAGCGATGTCGGGACCGCTGGCACGATCCGCCCCGCCCACACTGGCGGCAACCGCCTGGATGACGGCAGCGTGGCCGCGCTCCTCGGCGGAGATCTCCTGGGCATCGCTCTGAGCGGCGTACTTGTTGCGGTCGGCAAACTCCGCTGCGGCAATCGTCGGCAATACGAAGCGCGGGCCAAAATGGCGCGCGAGTCGGGCGAGGAGGCGCGTGCGCAAGCCCGGCGCGAAGGATTCATCGTGCACGCCGGCGGCGGCGAGCTTCTCGCGCCACAATCGGGCGTGGTGTTCCTCGGCCTGCGATAGCTGCAAAAACAGATCCTTGCGCAACGGGTCGGGCTCCGCTGCGGCGAGTGCCGCGTAGAGCGCCGCACCGTTCAGCTCGTCGCGAAGATTGTCCCGATAGCGCTGGATGTTACCCGTCATCGTAGAGTCTCGCGGGCGTGGATTCGACAGTCAGCTATGCCGCCGAGCTGCTCTGAAGTCAGGGCAGTTGACGACTTTTCGACACGGCTTCACTTATTTGAAATAGTAGCAACTCCCCCATCTCGAGATGCCGAGAATCTCGCTTTCAGGCACGCCTCCGGGACATAAATATGAATGCGATCACCGGGACAGACGTAGCGTACCGCGTCGGCGAATGGCTGCCGTCGGATCAGGCCTTTCTCGACAGGTGGCTTGAAGCGATGATCCGAAAGACCCATGCGGAGCTGAAAGCGCTACACCCTGTTATCGCCGACTTCCAGGATCTCATCGAGAGCGATTCCGAGCTCTTCATGCTGTTCAACCAGATGTTTGAGCAGGTCCCCAGAAAGCCGCCGTACAACAAGGATCCAACCGGCAAGCCGCAGGTGAGGGACTATCGTCACATGCTGCAGCTGTTGAATGCCCTCCTGACGCACGCCCCTGAGTATGACCAAACCGGCCTGGTGGGATGTCCGATCAACACAATCTTCGATTGGTCGATGGGAACTGCAGCTGGATTTGCCGCATTCCTGAACGAGCGGGTGAATGCCCAGCTAAAGGAGGTGCTGAATGCGTGGGGCCGATTCCTCAGCTCGAGTGACTCCACCTACGTCCTGAATCAACACCCGCACAAGGGCTGGTTCGGCGCCGATGCACAGTCCGCCATGCCGAACTTCGATAAGGAGTTCAAGTGCGATCCCGGCGAACCACACCATGGCTACAAGTCCTGGGATGACTTCTTCACCCGGGAATTCCGACCAGGTGTGCGTCCCGTCGCACGACCCGATGACGACGCGATCGTCGTCAATGCCTGCGAATCCGCTCCCTACAGAATCGCCCGTCACGTCAAACAACACGACAGATTCTGGATCAAGTCCCAGCCGTACTCGAGCGCGCATATGCTGGCCAACGATACCTTGGCGCCCCTGTTCGCGGGCGGGACGGTCTACCAGGCCTACCTGAGCCCGCTCAGTTATCACCGCTGGCACAGCCCGGTGAGCGGCACGGTCATAAAAGCGTATGTGAAAGACGGGACTTACTATTCGGAAGCGCCGTCAGAGGGGTTTGATCCGGCGGGTCCCAATGATTCGCAGGGCTACATCACGGAGGTGGCAACCAGGGCACTGATCTTCATCGAAGCTGACAATCCGGACATAGGTCTGATGTGCGTCCTGCCGGTCGGAATGGCGGAAGTGTCTACCTGCCAGATTACCGTGTACGAAGGGCAACGCGTCCGCAAGGGCGACCAGCTCGGCACGTTCCATTTCGGCGGCTCTACTCACTGCCTGATCTTTCGGCCAGGCGTAAATCTCGAGTTTGACCATCACGGCCAGCAGCCTGGTCTTAACTCACAGAACATCCATGTCAACGCAAGGATCGCGACTGTGAGAAGGAATTGACGCCCTGGTCGGCGCGGTGCGACAACTCCCGACCACGACCCTGAACCCTTCCCGTTCACGTTTGATCGCATGAGGTAATCGCATGGCCTCTGGTGGACAGAGCGTACCGCCTGCACAGCACGATTCGCGGCCACGGGTGGCCGTCGCCGAGAGCGATGCCCCGCCGAAGATTGCCGCGAGCCTGCCCTTACTGAGTCTTGCCGCACTCGGGGTGGTATTCGGGGATATCGGTACCAGCCCGCTGTACACCCTGAAGACAGTGTTGAACCTCGCGGGCGACAAACCCGATGCATTCACCGTGCTCGGGTCGCTGTCTCTGGTGATCTGGACGCTGATCATCGTCACATCGGTCAAGTATGTGACGTTCGCCATGCGCATCGACAACGACGGTGAAGGTGGAATTCTGGCCTTGATGTCGCTGTTGAGCGTGAAACGCCGCAATCGTCCCAGCATCGTCGCGGTCGGCCTGTTCGGCGCCGCCCTGATCTATGGCGACGGTGCCATCACGCCGGCGATCTCCGTACTGTCGGCGCTCGAGGGCTTGAAGATGGTCGCGCCTTCGTTCAATCCTTACGTACTGCCTGCTGCCGTGGCAGTGCTGATCGGGTTGTTCGCAATTCAGCCGCAGGGCACCGCGAAGATCGGCAAGGCGTTCGGGCCGATCATGGCGCTTTGGTTCGTGGTGATCGGCGCGCTCGGGGTCTGGGGTATTGCGCAGCACCCGACCGTGCTGTGGGCCCTCGATCCCCGGCGCGGCATCGAGTACCTGTTTTCCGGCGGCGCCACCAGTTTCCTGGTGCTCGGCGGCGTGTTCCTGTGCGTCACCGGGGCCGAGGCGCTATACGCGGACATGGGCCATTTTGGCGCAGCGCCCATCCGCCTCACCTGGAGTGCCTTGGTTTTTCCATGCCTGGTGCTGAATTATGCGGGGCAGGGGGCGCTGGTGCTCGGGGGTGCGCCTACAGCTGACAATATCTTCTTCCGCCTGTGCCCGCCCGCCACGTTGCTGCCGATGGTGGCTCTCGCCACCGTCGCCACCATTATCGCCAGCCAGTCCATCATCACCGGCGCATTCTCGATGACGCGTCAGGCCATCCAGCTTGGCTGGATGCCGCGCCTTCCGATCAAGCAGACTTCCCAAGCGGGTTACGGCCAGATCTACGTGGGTCCGGTGAACTGGCTATTGATGCTCATAACGCTGGGTCTGGCGGTGGGCTTCGGCAAATCGGACCATCTCGCCGCTGCGTACGGTATCGCTGTTTCCGCCACGATGTTGATGACCTCGGCGCTACTGTTCATTGCCATGCGCGAAATCTGGCACTGGAGTCTGCCGGCAGCCGGTGCGGTGGCCGGCGTGTTCCTGGTAGTGGATGCGGGCTTCGTAGCGGCGAATTTCATGAAGATCGCTGACGGCGGATATGTGCCGCTGGTGCTGGCGTCGCTGGTGTACGGCGTGATGTGGGTCTGGCATTCCGGTGCGCAGTCCATGTCGGCGCGCATCGAGGGGCGCCTGATGCCTATCGGCGAACTGTTGACGCAACTCGCCGAGCGGCGCATCCCGCGTGTGCCGGGTACGGCGGTGTTTATCACGCGCACTCACAAGGACGCTCCACCGGTGCTCGTTTGGCACCTCAAGCACAATCGCGCCCTGCACGAGCGCGTGCTCATCCTCACCGCCGTCATCGAATCGGTCCCACGCATACGTCGCGGCGAGCGGCTGAAGGTGGAGGAGGTCGCGCCGGGAATCTGGCGCGCCATAGCCCGGTTCGGCTTCATGGAGCGGCCAGACATCCCGGCTTTGCTGCGGCAGGCCAATACACTGGGTTGCAAACTGAAGCTGGACGACGTCACTTACTATGTGGGCCATGAGACCGTGATCCGCCGCGACGACGGCAAGGGCTTGCCGCGCGTCGTGGAGACCATGTTCGCCTTCTTGCAGCGCAATTCCATGCAAGTGAGTGATTACTTCCGATTGCCGGCAGACTCCGTGGTAGAACTGGGCCGGGAGATCGCAATTTAACGGGACCAAGGAGACGCGGTAGCGTTCAGGTCCGCAAATACGAGGCACCGTTCACGTCCAGAATTGCACCAATCATGCTTGCCGGCGCGTCGAGAGTGCAATACGTGACAACCTGCGCGACCTCCTCCGGGGTTGCGACTCGTCCGAGTGGTTGCTCGGCCAGGACCGCCTTGTCCTGCACCGAATCAGCCACTCTCTGTGTTGACACCCAACCAGGTGCGACGACGAATACGTAGACGCCCTGCGATGCAAGTGCTTTTGCCAGCGATTGGCTGAGCGCATTCAAACCGGCCTTGCTCGCGGCATACGCGGGCGCCTCGGGTTCTCCCCGAAAAGCACTGCGGGACGAGATGTTGACGATTCTTCCGCACCCCTGCTCTGCCATCTGCCGCGCGGCGCAATAGGAAAGGTGTGCCGGTCCGGTCAGATTGATCGCCAGCGTGCGCTGCCACGCTGCCGTCCAGTCTGCGTAATCGGTAGTCAGCGGCGGATGATCGGGAAAGATACCCGCGTTGTTTACGATGGCGTCAATGCGCTGCAGCGCGGATGCTTCCTGCCAGAGGCGTTCGATTGACTCAGGATTGCCGAGGTCGGCTTGGATGAGAGTGTGGCCGCTGCCCTCCATGGCTTGCCTCGTCGCTTCCGCTGCTGCTCGGCCAGACTGATAATGCAGCACTACCGTGACGCCGCGCAGACCCAGCGCCTTGCAAATAGCGGCACCAATGCCGCCCGAAGCCCCGGTTACGAGTATGTTGCTCACGCTTCAAGCCTCCGACGCGCCATTGCTGCGCTTCTGCACAGCGGCCCGAGAGGAAGTATATCCGGGAGCACACGATGGTCGCTTTGCCGGTAGCTCGACGGGCGATGGCCCTTCTTCAATGGCAAAATGCAGCGAGCGGGAATTCAGGTTCACTTCTCGTGAGGCTTACATGAAGAGTTTAGTTGCGACTGTCGTAGCACTGGGGACCCTCGCTGCGCCGATTGCTGTGCCGGCTGGCCAGCCGCCAATCATTGACCGCAGTCTCTTCTTCGGCGAAATCACCATTGATGGTGCGCAGATCTCACCGGATGGGCGGTACATCTCATTTTTGAAACCATTCCGGAGTACGCGCAACATTTGGATCAAAAAGGCGCATGAGCCGTTCAGCGCGGCTCGCCCGGTGAGCGCGGAGAGCACGCGGCCCATAGGTATTTATTTCTGGAGCCGCGATTCGAAGTACCTGCTGTACGCGCAGGACGCCGGCGGTGATGAGAACTTCAACATCTACGCCATCGATCCGACCCTGACAGCGAACCCGAAGACGGGCGTGCCGCCGACACGCGCACTGACCGACTTCAAAGGTGTGCGGACCGAGTTGTTTGCCGCGCCGAAGGCAAAGCCGGACGTTCTGTACATTGGTTTGAACGACCGCGATGCTCGCTGGCACGATTTGTACGAACTGCACATCTCAACCGGCGAGACGCAACTGATCCGCAAGAATACCGAGCAGATTGCCGGCTGGGATTTCGATAACGACGGCAACCTGCGCCTGGCGGAACGCACGAACCCGGTCGGCGAAACCGAGCTGCTGCACGTCGCTGCGGACGGTTTCAAGCAGATTTACAGCTGCACGGTACTTGAATCCTGCCACGTGGCGGGCTTCGACGAGTCCAACAGGCAGGTTTACCTGATCACGAACAAGGGAGCACTGGACCTCACTGAACTCGACCTCATGGACCCGACGACCGGCGTGACGTCAAAAGTCGAAAGCGACCCGGAGAGGCGTGTCGATCTCGGCAACGTCGCGACTTCGGAAGTCGACTACCGCATTCTCTTCACCGCGTATGAAGACGACGTTCCGCGCTTGTACTTCAGGGACAAGGCATTCGAGCAGGAGTACCGCTGGCTGAAAGCGCAGCTGCCGGGCAAAGAGATCGCATTCGGCTCGCGTTCCAGGGACGAGTCGCTATGGGTCCTGACCGCCTACAGCGACACAGATCCGGGCGTGACCTACATCTGGAACCGCAGGGCGAAGACCTTAGCGCTGCAATACCGCATCCGCGAAGAGCTTCCGCGAGCATCGCTCTCGGAACGCCAGCCCTACCAGTTCAGGTCCTCCGACGGGTTGGTCATCCGCGGCTACCTCACGCTACCGAAGGGTCTGCCTGCACAGAGCCTGCCTCTCATCGTGTGGCCGCATGGCGGCCCGTGGGCGCGCGATTCGTATGGCTACGACACGTACGCGCAGTTCCTGGCCAACCGCGGCTATGCAGTGCTGCAGCCGAACTTTCGGGGCTCCACCGGTTACGGCAAGCGGTTCCTCAACGCTGGGAATGGCGAGTGGGGACGCAAGATGCAAGATGATCTGACGTGGGGTGTGAAGGCGCTGGTGAGCGCGGAAACAGTAGACCCCAAGCGCGTGGGCATTGGGGGCGGCTCGTACGGCGGATATGCGACGCTCGCCGGCGTGGCGTTTACCCCAAATCTGTATGCGGCAGCGGTGGCGTATGTCGCGCCGTCGAATCTGATCACGCTCCTTGATGCCATCCCACCGTATTGGGAGGCGGGCCGCAAGCAGATGTACACGCGGATGGCCGATCCGACTACATCGCAGGGTAAAGCGCTACTGGTCGCCGAATCGCCGCTGACTCAGGCGAAGGCGATCGTGACGCCGCTGCTGGTGGTGCAGGGCAAGAACGACCCACGCGTGAACATCCGTGAGAGCAACCAGATCGTCGCAGCCGTGCGCGATAACGGAAGACCGATCGAATACCTGGTAGCACCCGATGAGGGTCACGGCTTCGCACGGCCAATCAACAATCTGGCGTTGGTCACGACTATGGAAGAGTTCTACGCGCGCTACCTGGGAGGCCGGCATCAAACCGACGTGCCGCCTGATGTTGCGGCCAGGCTCACGGAAATCACTGTCGACCCAAAGACGGTGAGCGGTGCCGTAACGCTGAAGGGCGCGGACCTGATAAATCCGTATTCACCTCGATACGACCATCCGTATCGACATGGCGCGCTCCCGACGCGCACTGCGCACGCGAAGATGCAAATTTGGTGGACCTCGCATCAGGTGACGCAGACATTTGCGCCGGGCACTGGCAGTCAGACCCTGAGCTTTGGCGGCGGCATCGATGGCATTGGTGTGACGAGCGGCACGCCTAAGGTGTACCTGGTGATCTACGGATCGCAGTGGGGCAAAGCGGGCAGTGACGCTAACGGCAATGCGACGTTTAGCGGCGATTCAAGCGGTGAAGTGCCACGACTGCAGCAGCTGTTCAAGGGGCTTGGCACAGGCGGAGAACTTTGGTCCGGTACCATGACTCAGTTTTGTGACGGATCCCAGGTAAACTCCGGCGCGACCAGCTGTCCGAGCAACGCCGCCCACGTGGCCTACCCGACCGCGGGCGTTCTTGCCGGGGTGTGGTACGACAACTCGATCGCTTCACCCGCCTCCGCTACCGGCAACCTGCTGGCCAGCGAGGCGATCAAGGCGGCGGCACACTTCGGGAACACCACTGCGGCGTCAAATCGCTATGCGCAGTACGTCATTCTTTCCCCACCGGGAACGAATCCGGATGGATTCAACACTAACAACGGCAATTTTTGTGCTTGGCACGATTACAACGCTGACGGGGCACTTGCTGGCGGTGCGGCGCCTTCCAGTTACGGTGATATCGCATTTACAAACATGCCTTATGTTACCGATGCCGGTAGCGGCTGCGGGGTGAGCTTCGTCAATGGCGGTGCAGCCGGCACGCTTGATGGAGTCACTATAGTTGCAGGCCACGAGTACGCCGAAACGGTCACCGACCAGAATCCAGCAGGAGGTTGGACGAACCAAACCGGCGACGCGACTTATAGCGGCGAGGAAAACGGTGACGAGTGTGCCTGGATATCGAGCGGTCAGGGTGCATCAGCGAACGTGGCAATGGGAAACGGCAATTATCCCATGCAAAGCACGTGGTCAAATGACACTAATCGCTGCGATATTTCGCATCCAGTCGTACATTAGCGCCAACATGAATTGCCCAGCCTGTGGTGTGGCCCTGGCGCACCTCGGCTGTCGGCAACTTTTACTGCGTCAGCGTCAGTTCGGTCCCAAGCGGGCCACGGGACCCCCGCTGGGAGGGACCGCTCAATACTCGACAATGCCTTGGATCACGCGCGGCGCAGCCGTAACCGTTGGTTCCGCACCCAGATACACACTTGAGCTACTGTTGCTCGGATCCAGCAGACCAGCCGCCGTCGGCAGCACGATATTGGTGGGTACCTGAAGCCTGGCGTTGCTGCACACGCCCAGGCCCTTGTTTGCAAAACGGATCTGGCGCTGCTGCCACTTAACGAGGTACGTCGTCGCCACGCTCCCGGAGCTCGTCGTGGTAACAACGCCCTGCTGCGGACTCGCCGCCGGATCGTATGGGATGATGAACTGCGGCACGTTGAAGGCGTTCGGGTCGTTGCAATTGGCCGGCAGGTTGGTCGTCTGCGAGACACAGATGCTGGGAATGCCCCACAGGTCGCCGAAGCCGCTGTACTGAAAGATCAGCGACGTCCCTGCGTAACTGCCGTAGGCGGCGCCCGTGGGCACAGTGAAGCCGACATTCAGCGGTGCGTCGAACTGCACGAAATTGCCGGAGCTGTCCTTAACCGCGGCAAACTGACTGTAGGAGGCGGGCCCCGTCTGCCAGACGTAGTAGCTGCTGGCCGAGTTCGCCTGATTGGCGCAATAGGCCGCCGGACTGGCGTTACCCGGGCACAAAGCGTCGCTCAGATTGATGAAAAGTACGCCGCTCATCACGCCATTCTGGTATTGCGGATACTGTTGGTAGTCATTCGAATTCGTATCCACGACCGACAGCCCGTTGCCGTCAGTAAGTATCGCACCCACGACACTGTACTGGACGAGGCCGCCCAGGAGTAGCGGCTGGAAATTGTTGTACGTCGCCGCGACGTACGGTGCCGCAACTGTGTTGCCCGGTCCCTGCTTGAAGTAGGCCTGGAGCGAGGCGGCCGTCGGGCAATTGCTCGCGCAATACAGGGTTGTGGGCAGATTAGGGTCGGTCGGATAAACCAGATCCTGTGTGTCATAAACGACCGTGACTGCAGACGAGTTAATCGGTGAGCTGACGCCGTTCAGATTGATGAACAGATTTCCGCCGAGCGATTGCGAAAACCCCTGCACGCCGCCCATGCTCGCCCATAGGGCCAGGTCGAGCGACAGCGGCTGCGCGAGATTGTTCGACTGGCAGCCATTCTGGTTGCATTGCATCTCGGCGGTCGCAATAAGCTTTGCGGATGCGTCGTCCCAGTACATGACGTACTGTGCATTCGGGTCGGGCAGACCGAAATTGGTCGCGACGCCGATGAACACGTTCAACGGCAGCTGGTTGATGCTCTGCAGCGTGCGGGTCTGTCTCGTGTAACGCGTCAGCCGGCCACCGTAGGTCACAGCCGTAAAGTTGGCGGTAGTGGCCGTTCCGCCCGAGTAGTCAACCTTCTGCACGGTCGCCCCATTTGCCGGCAACGGTGCTCCGGGCTGCACCGACAACCCGTAGTAGCCGACGTAACCCTGGTAGCTCGTGCCAGCGCTCGTGTACTGAATCGGGAAGCCGGAGTTGCGCTCGATACGCGCCCCGGTCGTCGCATCGTAGAGCCCGTATTGCCACACAGAGAATCCCGTACCAGGGTCGGTGGCATCGCGACTGAAGCACTCACTGTTTCCCAGCAGGTCGTTGCGCAGGAAATAGCTTTGGTCATAGGCGAAGTTGAAAGCTGACGAAGCGCTGCCGGACTGCTGTAGCGCGACGCTCCCACTGCCACTCGCGGTTCCCACGCTCGATAACTGCAGAGCTTTGGTTCCGCCGGCCCCACCGCTACCGTTCTGGCTCTCAGTCTCGTAATAGCTCAGCGCGCCGCTGCCGGCCATCAGAAAGCCGTTCATTCTGCAAGCAGTATCTGTAGCGAGCTTGCCGCAGTAGTCCAGTCTAAAGTCGCCATACGGATCCGTTGCCGTTGCAGCGGCGGTCACGCTGATGTGCGCAAACACCGTTTCTGGGACTCCGCCCTGACCGATGGATATCCAAGCCGTGACGATCATCGGATCGGAATTCGATGCGCGCCTCGAGTTCACGACTGCGGTCATATAATCCGGCGCTTGCGCCGCGCCGGCACTGGTTGCGGAAGTCGCCGCGCCCGTCTTGGCGGCATTGCATACATTCTGGTCGACGAGCGCGATGTAAGCACCCTGATTCACGAGTGCGTCAGGACGCATCGAGCTCATAATGCAGGTGATCATATTGACCGAGCCGATGCTGTCAGAGGTTGCATCCTGTACGTAGCTGCTCTGCGCGTCTGTCATGTAGGGCGAGTTCGCCGACGGCGACGCGAAGGCGACTCCTGCGGCCATGCTCATAGCAGCGGACATCAGCAATCTGCCAAGTGTGCGGGACATGAAATTCTCCGAGGGCTTAATGTACGTTCGTCGCCGTGACGACGGACACGGTGGACGGCGTGGCGAGCCCGGTGATGGCGGCAGGCGGTGTGTTGGAACCGCTGGACGGGGTAGCCTTGCTTGATACTCCGCAGCCTGCGAGTAACGCGGTCGCAAGCGATGCGCCGATCACGCCGTAAATTCTCATTTGGAGCTTTCTCACTCTCATGTCAAATACCTCGGTGGTTCAGGTTCACCCAGCGCCGGAGTCCAACACCCGGACACGCACGAAAGACCGTGGCCGGCTTATGGCTGTAGCCACGGCAATGTAAGGACTGAATGATTTCCCAGCCGATGCGAACGAGGCTGGGGTTAATTCCGGTCAAGGCGTGGAGTCAACATTGCACCTGCAGGTTCCCGCGTCGGTCGGATCCAATCCGTGCGCATATCGTGGGTTCCGACGCGGCCAGGCTTGTGCACGTCACAGTTCCACAGTTACTCGTGCGGAATATGCCGATGGGCGCCGCCTCCGAGCTGCTCGCCTGGAGCCGCATCGGCGTCCCTGCGCCCGAGCTTATGGGTTGGGCGACGATTCTCAAGTACACGATCGCCGCACACGAAATCGTGGCATCATGCACGTCGCCGCGCCAACGAAGGCCAACAATGACGCCGGCTATCCCTGATTCCTGAGCAATTCGCAGCCCACCCGCACAAAACCGAGAGCCTCAGACTCCACAAATGCGCTCACTTCTCTGTGCCGTGCTGCTGGCCGGCAGCGTCGCTTTCGCCGCAATCAGTGCTTACGCGGCCGAGGAACCGGGTCTCGCCACCGCAATACGCACTGGGCTGGAAGATTCGCGGACTGCCGTGGAGCGAACTCCCGCGGGAGTCACAGTGCAGCAAACGCTGCGGGCGGCGTACGCGCGCCATGAGTTCCGTCCTCTCTGGAGCCGCGATGGCAAAGCCTCGCAACAAGCCGTGGCGCTGCTAGCGACATTGCGGGCCGCTGACACCTATGGCTTGCGACCAACCGACTATCTGACCTATCAGGAGCGTTTGCTGGCGGAACCGCCCGGCGAGCGCTCCTCCGACCACGGCCTCGAGGTCGAGCGCTGGGCGCAATTCGACCTGGCGCTGTCGGCTGCGGCGGCGC
>Ga0208991_1000305_pt1 | contig 11562 bp, 11 predicted proteins | sample MedBloCAOM3_M2_FD_187855 | JGI IMG/M metagenome (GOLD analysis project Ga0208991, IMG submission 187855) | Forest soil microbial communities from El Dorado National Forest, California, USA - Mediterranean Blodgett CA OM3_M2 (SPAdes) (version 2) | ecosystem: Environmental > Terrestrial > Soil >...
CATCGCCTGCCCGATCACCTGCCCCCCGAACACCCGCTGCCAGCTCGTTTTCGGGCTGTTGCCGCGAAACAGGTTCACCTCGAGCGGCTCGAGGTCGAGGATGGAAATCAGGTCGATCAGGCCTTTGGACATTCGACACTTTCGGTTCTGAACTTCTGTGCCATTCCGGGGCGCGAGCGGAGCGAGCGAACCCGGAACCTCGAGATTTCCGGGTTCACGCGAAGACGCGTGCCCCGGAATGACGGCGGGAGGACACAGACCTTGTTTCGCATATCTGTTTCGCCCAGCTATACTCCCGTAGCAAGAGCGTGAGTATGTAGGGTCAACATGTCGGCACAGCGAAGCATTGTCATCGGCGGTGGCGCGTTTGCGGGGCTGGCACTGGCTCTGGCGCTACGCCAGGGGCTTGGCGCTGATATTCCCATTATCGTCGCCGATCCGGCACTGAGCGTGCGGCCGAGCCGCGATCCGCGCGCCACCGCCATCGTCGCCGCCTGCCGCCGGCTGTTCGATGCCATCGGGGTGTGGGATCAGGTCGCCGCCGAGGCGCAGCCGATCCTCGACATGGTCGTGACCGATTCCCGACTGGAAGACGCCACGCGTCCGGTGTTCCTCACCTTTGCGGGGGATGTCGAGCCGGGCGAGCCGTTCGCGCACATGGTCGAAAATCGTCATCTGATCGATGCGCTGGTCGCGCGCGCCGAAGGCCAGGGCGTCGATCTCAGAGCCACCGCGGTCACAAGCTTCGATGCGCGCAGCGATGGCGTGGATGTGACGCTCGCCGACGGCGGCGTCATTGCAGCAAGCCTGCTGGTGGCGGCCGACGGCGCGCGCTCGAAGCTGCGAGAGCGTGCCGGGATCGCCACCCATGGCTGGGACTATGATCAGTCCGGCATTGTCGTCACCGTCGGCCACGAGCGCGATCATCACGGCCGTGCCGAGGAACATTTCCTGCCCGCCGGGCCGTTCGCGATCCTGCCCTTGACCGGACAACGCTCATCGCTGGTGTGGACCGAGAAGCGCAGCGAGGCGGCGCGGATCGTCGAGCTTAGCGAAGAAGAATTTCACGGCGAACTCGAACAGCGTTTTGGGCTGCATCTCGGCGAGATCAAGGCGCTCGACAAACCGCGCGCGTTTCCACTCGGCTATTTCGTGGCGCGCTCGTTCATCGGCGAACGGATGGCGCTGATCGGCGACGCCGCGCATGTGATTCACCCGATCGCGGGCCAAGGTCTCAACATGGGCCTGAAGGACGTCGCTGCACTCGCCGAAGTCGTCGTCGATGCCGCGCGGCTCGGGATCGATCTCGGGCAGGCCGATGTGCTCGACCGCTATCAGCGTTGGCGACGCTTCGACACCATGGCGATGGGGCTCGCCACCAATTCGCTGAATCTGCTGTTCTCGAACAAATCGACGCTTTTGCGCACGGTGCGCGATATTGGGCTCGGGCTGGTCGATCGCGCGCCGCCGCTGAAAAGCCTGTTCATCCGTCAGGCGGCGGGGCTTGCCGGCGAGGTGCCGCGGCTGTTGAAGGGCGAGGCGCTGTAGCAATCAGCCTCGTCGCCCGGCGCGCACCGTAACGACTGCAGCCAGGATCAACGGCCGCCGTTTGCAAGAACAAAATCCGCGACCGAATCGATCAGGACAGTGTCGAGCGCGCGCTCGGGTTGGTTATAGGCGGCCACATCATCGGCTTCATCTGCAACATCGACCAGAACGTGATTCATATCCGGAAGCCAAAGCGTTTTCGCCACCGGTGACGCTGCGCCGAGGGCCACGAAATCCAGTCGTGCCACCTGCCGGTCGCGGCCGCCCGCGACAATCAGGGTCGGTTGCTCGATCAGTTTCAAGGGGTCGATCGGGTCTTCCGCGAAGGCCGAGGCGATGCCGGGTTGCATCGACGGCGGGATCGCCAGCCCCGGCGGCGGATCGACAATTTGCCCGGCCATGATGTCGTCGATGGCCTTCGCGATCGGCTTGAACAGGTCCGGCGCAAGCGTCTTTTCAAGCTGGGCCTTGAGCAGGTCGCCCTGCCGCCGCGCTGCGGTGGCCAGCAAGACAACACGGTCGACGGGTACGCGCCGGGCGGTGAGGATTGCGACCAGGCCGCCCTCGCTGTGTCCGACCAGAATAACCTTCGAAAAATTTCCGCTGCTGTGCAGATAATTCACCAGCGCCGCGGCATCGTCGACATAGTCCTTGAAACGAAAATCTTCCGGCCGTCCAAATTCCGCTTTCCAACCGCCCGCGCCGCGCTTGTCGTAGCGGAGCGTTGCGATTTTGCGCGCGGCGAGTTGCTCAGAGAGTTTCTTCAGGGTTGCGGGTTTGATCTGCGGTCCGTTGCCGTCATGGTCGGTGGATCCGGAGCCCGCGATCAAAAGCGCGACCGGCGGCCGTTCCACATCGGCTGGAACGGTCAGCACCGCGTCGAGGGCGCCGACGCGGATTTTGGTTTCGCCAGCGGATGCGTTCAGGGTCATGCCGAAGAAGTTGAGTATTGCCAGCGCACCAACGATTGCCCGGGCTCGCAAGGAGCTAATCAATCTTCCGTGCCTCTTCCGGCAGCATGATCGGAATGCCGTCGCGGATCGGATAGGCCAGTTTTGCGGAACGCGAGATCAGCTCCTGCCTGGTGGCATCGAACTCCAGCGGGCCCTTGGTCAGCGGACAGACCAGAATTTCGAGCAATTTCGGATCGACGGTGCCTTCAAGGCGTTCGGGTGAGGATGTCATGCGCCGCTCCCACTTGGCAATTCGACCCGCTGTAGCATATTCGATCACGACGTGTAGCCGCCCGCGCTCACCGGGCGGCCATCCGGAGCAACTCGTCGACCACCTCGGCTTGCCGTGCCTGCGGCAACGGCCTGTCCGACAGCGCGAAGCCGAGAAACGCCCAATAAAGAATTTGCGCCCGGGGACGGGCCACATCCGCCGGTAATCCGGACGCACCGAGGAGATTTTCCACATAGCCCAGCCGGCGGCGGTCGATGGCCTGCACTGCGCTTCGCGCCGCGGGATCGACCGTAGCCCAGGTGCGGACCGCGTTCTCCAGGGCCGGCCTGGTCCCGAATGCCCGGCGCAGCAAGAGCTGCAGCGGGTTGTCGTCGCCAGACGCGGCCTCGAGGTTGGCGATGATCTGCTCGGCGGCGACCTCGCGCCAATGCTTGAGGATGGCGGCGTGGTAGGCGCCGATGTCGGCGAAATGCCAGTAGAAGCTGCCGCGCGAAACGCCCATCGTTTTCGCCAGCGGCTCGGCCTTCAGCGCCGGGAAACCGCTTCTCGCCAGCGCCCTGAGGCCTTGATCGAGCCAGTCCTTTGCGGAAAGTTGATCGGCCATGCGGATCCCTGCGACAACTTGACCATACACAACTGTATTGACCGGCGCCAGCGTCTCCGCCATGGTTACCATACAGTCTTGTATGGAGGATGCATCCGATGCGCGATGTTCTGTTGCAGTGCGCTGGGATCGCCGCGATCGCCGTAGCGCTGATTCACGGCGTGCTGGGAGAAACAAAAGTGTTTGCCCGCGCCACCATCGAGCCTCCGAGGCTGCGCAATCTGATCCGTCTGGTCTGGCAAGCCGGCACCGTGGCATGGATCGGCGGCGGCGTGCTCTTGATCGCCGCACCCTGGATGGCGTCGGAGCCGGCGCGGCACTGGATTGTCGTAACACTCGCCGCAGTGTTTGGGTTTGCCGCGCTGGCCAATGCCTGGGCGCTGCGCGGCCGTCATTTCGGATGGGTGGCGCTGAGCGCGGTGGTCGCGCTGGCCGTGGCGGGATATTAGCACGCGGCTTCATAAAACCGCCGTCAATACGTCACGAGAGCGGGCCACCGTGTACCGATTGCCCGACCGGCCGGTCACTGATGCGCCGACCTATCCTCCTTGACGCGTAATCCGCCAGATCGTGCCGTTGCCGTCCTCCGACACGAGCAGGGCACCGTCATGCGCTGCGGCTACGCCAACGGGCCGCCCCCATACCTCGGAATCGTTGATGACAAAGCCGGTGACAAAGTCCTGGTACTCGCCGGTAGGCACTCCGTCCTTGAGGCGAATGCGGATCACCTTATAACCGGTGCGTTTGGACCGGTTCCAGGAGCCATGCTCGGCTGCGAACCCATCACCGCGATATTCAGGCGGAAACGCAGTGCCGTTGTAGAATGTCAGCCCAAGCGACGCCGAGTGCGCCTGTATGAGTACGTCGGGAACGGTGACTTTGCCCTTCAGGTCTGGACGTTCGCCGGCGTGCCGCGGGTCTTCGTTGCTGCCGATATAGAACCAGGGCCAGCCGTAGAACGCCCCTTCGCGCACCCGGGTAACGTAGTCCGGCACCAGATTGTCTCCCATCCCATCACGCTCATTGGTGGAGCAATACACATCGCCGCTTGTGGTATGCACGGCGAGACCCACACAATTACGGATACCGGTCGCAAAGACACCGGCGTGTTTGCCATCGGGATCGAACGCCAGCACGGCGGCGCGGTCGGTCTCGCTTGCCCAGCTTGCGCCGAGCGGGTGTTCATCGCTCCACGATCGCAATCCTCCCGGCGGGCTACCGATTCCCTCTCCGTCATTGCCCGCCGAACCGACCGATACCAGCATCCGCTTGTTGTCGTTGGTGAAGGCAATGTCCCTGGTCGAGTGCCCGTAGCCGTGCGGCAACCGGGAGACGACGGTATCAGGTTTGCCTTCGGCTTTGGTGTCGCCCGCCCTGTAGGGGAAGCGGACGACGCCGTCGGTGTTGGCGACGTAAATCCACTCCGGATTGTCGCCATTTGGGAAAAAAGCGATCCCGAACGGTCGGTTAAGCCCGTTCGCGTAGGTTTCGTTCGCGGAAGGCTTTGAGGCACCGTCGGCCGCTCGCAAGATACGAATTCGTCCCGCGCTGGTTTCTGCGACGAAGATGTCACCGTTAGGCGCCACACGCATCTGGCGTGGCCCGTTCAGTCCCTCGGCGAACAACTCGACCTTAAATCCCGCGGGAACTTGCGGGACCGCGGCCGAGGGTCGCGGGACCACACGAGACGCGTTGGCGGACGATGGTGTCGCCCCGGGCCGCGGCAGATCTTCAGGTCTTATCAGGCGGCTGACGCCGGGCTTGTCGGCGCGCCAGTCACCGAACGCGGCGGTGCCTAGCAGCGGCCCTGATTGCGCCAGCGCGCCGCAAACCCCGGTGCCAGCAACCACCAGGTATGCTGCCATCAAATATGATGCGCGACCGTTTAAATGCATTATCTCTCGATCCCTCAGCCATCATATGCCGAAAGCACGACGTTCACGTTGCATGGGTCACTTGCAAAAGTAGCGCCCCTGTTCGGGCAATCGAGCCACCGGCAAATCCTTCCTCGGTTAACAGGTCGAAATCGCGAACAACGCCTGCGGCCAAGTGATCGTCTGCCTGAAGACGCGGGCGTGGCGCGGTGGCTTTCGATGGCTCACTTTAGTTTTGTTCTAATTCTAATATGGAGAGGTTCCAATCGACAATTCCACTTCTGATTCCCAAATCATTTTCGAACGGTGTTAGCTGCCCCGGATGTCGCGGAGCCTTCGATCTCCGCAGATTTGGGGGGCCCCATGTCGTTGCACCAATTTCTACGCTTGCCTGTGTCGCCCGTGTCGATATTTCAATCGGATCGCTGCTGGCGAAGGACGCTGCTTGCAGCAACGGCGATATCAATCTTGAGTTGCAGCAGCGCTTGGGCAGCGGACGGGGACGACGCCTTGATGAAGAAGCTGGAGCGGATGGAGCGGCGCATCCAGTCGCTCGAAGCTGAGCTGAAGCAGAAACAGACGCCTCCATCCGATAAGAGCGCACAATTGGCGGCGGTTCCAGCCTCGCCAAAAAATGCCAACGCGGCTGTGCCGTCAGACAAGCCGCAAAACCCGCCGGAAAAACCGGCATCGAAGTCAAAGCCGTTTGATGCTTTGACACCATCGCCGGACAAGCCGATTCTTGGATTGGCACCCGCGCCTGTTGCGGGTCTCAGCATAGGTGCCTACGGCGAAATCAAATTCGGCGCGATGCAAAACCCTGCTGCCAACGGCCAATGGCAGAATGGTTTCGATGCAGCTCGCTTCGTGCTGCTACCCACCTATGCGATCACCGACAACATCATATTCAATGCCGAGATCGAGTTTGAGCATGCGGGTTCAGGGTTTGATGCGGATGACAAGTTGCATGGCACCGCGGAGATCGAGCAAATCTGGGTTGATTTCAAGATTATCGATCAGTTCAACTGGCGCGCACCCGGTATCGATCTCGTGCCGATCGGCTATATCAATCAGCACCATGAGCCGACCCAGTTTTACAGTGTCAACCGCCCCGAACTCTACAACGGCCTTATTCCGTCCACGTTCTTCGCGGGAGCGAGCAGCGTCTACGGGACGATTGCGGACGGTCTCAGCTATCAGGTCCAGGTCAGTTCCAGCATTGAGGATTTTGGCGGGGACTTCGGCCTGCGCACCGCGGCGAATACGGTTCCGGCTTTCCCTGCGGGCTATACGGCCGGCATTGACGGTCTGAACGCGCTCGGTTTCTCGCGTCCGGTGCGCGGAGGCTTTGCGCAGCTCAACGATACCCTCGCCTATGCCGGCAAGCTGGATTTCGCGCCCGCATTCCTGCCGGGCTTTGCGGGCAGCGTCAGCGCCTACTACAGTCCGAACGTGACGCCGCGCGGAGCCTATGCGGACAACGGCGATTTGCTCGGACACACCAGCGTTGGAATATTCGACGCCGAATTCCGTTACCGTGTGCCGCAGACCGGCCTCGAACTGCGCGGCGAATATGTCCGAGTCGATTTCGGTCATCCGGAAAACCTGCGCGCCAACAATGACACCGACCCCACCAACAACGTCGGCAAATCAATGTTCGGCTATTCCGGTGAGGTCGCCTATCACGTACCTCTCGGTACCGTCCTGAACAGCGATTGGGAGGCCGTGCCATTCTATCGGTACACCTATGAGAATCTGCAGACCGGCGGATTTGCCGGCACCGATGTAAATACGCCGACGGGCGCCGGCCAACGCCAATTCCACACTGCGGGTCTTGCGATCTTCCCGTCGCCCAAATTGGTGCTAAAGGCAACCTATCAAAGGGTGATCGACAAGAGCATCACCGGCGCTCTGGCGGATTCGTTTCTTGGCGGTGTCGGGTTTTTCTTTTGACTCGGTGCGGACGTGCTCGGGGAATGCGGCGGGGCAATTCGCATCTTCGTCCCGCGGCGCCCGGTGAAGAGTGACAGGAGCGAGGTGAATGATGACGCGGTGGGTTCGATATACGTTGCCGGCTGCGGCGATCATGTCGATCGCTTCCCCTGCCTACGCGATGCAATATCTCTCGATCGACGAAGCGCAGAAACAGGCATTTCCGTCAGCGACGCGCTTTACCGAAGTGCAGGCAGGCCGGGTCTGGAAAGCCGAAGCCGGGGGGCGCGTTGCCGGCTTTTTCATATTCGATCGGGTTGTCGGAAAGCACCTCTATATCGACTACGCCGTGGCATTGACACCAAACGGAGCCGTGCACAGCGTCGAGATCCTGCAATACCGGGAGTCGTATGGGGGCGAAATCAGGAGCCCGAGCTGGCTGGCGCAGTTCGTTGGAAAGACCAGCGGTAGCTCGCTCAAGATCAACAGCGATATCAGAAATATCGCCGGCGCGACCCTGTCATCGACGCATGTCACCGAGGGTGTGCAGAGAGTATTGGCAGCCTATGGCAACCGTCTCCGATAGAGTTCGTCGCGCGAGGCCGCTGCTCGGCACGTTCGTGGAGATCGAGGTCGCGGGCGCGGCCAGATCCGAAATGGATGCCGCCATCAATTCGGCGTTCGAGGCCGTCGCGGCCGTCCACCGGTTGATGAGTTTTCACGAGCCGGAAAGCGATATAAGCCGCCTCAATCAGGAAGCCTGGCTTCGGCCCGTTAGAGTTCACACCTGGACGTTCCAGGTTCTGGAGGCGGCGGTCGCAATGCATCGCCGGTCAAAGGGCATTTTTGACATTGCCGTCGCGCCGGCATTGCAAACCGTCGGCCTGCTGCCCCGGCTGAGCGGCGATTCTCCAGACGTAACCGAGGTGCGAACGCTCGACGCGATCGAACTGCTTCCAGGACAAGCCGTCCGATTTCGACACCCTGCCGTCAGGATTGATGTCGGAGGAATTGCCAAGGGCTTCGCGGTCGACAGGGCGCTGCAGGCGTTGCGCGGGTTCGGCGTAGCGAGCGGCCTGGTAAACGCCGGCGGCGATCTCGCGGTGTTCGGTCAAGAGCCGCAAACGATCCATATTCGCCATCCGAGCGATCCCCGCCGCTTGATCTGCAATATCGAGGTTACCGATGAAGCGTTGGCATCGACGGCGCGTCGCTTTGATCTGTTTCAGTCGGCGGCTAGCACAGGCTCGGCGATCATCGATCCCCATACCCGCAAACCCGCGCACACCATCGACGGTGCTACCGTGCGCGCGTCCTCTTGCATGGTCGCCGACGCCCTGACGAAAACTGTCATGATTGCCGGAACTGACGCAATCGAATTGCTTGAGCATTGCAACGCAAGTGCGCTACTGATTTCGACCGACGGCGACGTTCAGATCACCCCCGACTGGCACCACGCAGTGTACCTTGCGGCTTGAATCTTCATTTCGTCTTGCAATCTATGCGGCTTTCGCGATCCTGTTCCTGACAGGCGCCGGTTGGCTGGTGGCGGATTGGCAAAAGGAGATCTCCAGCGACGAGATCTGGCAGCAGACCGTAGCTTATCTGCTGATGGTGCACGGCGCCGCCGCGATGGCGACGCTGTTATTGTTGGGCGCCCTCATTCCAGTGCACGTGCTGCGTGCCTGGCGAAGCAGGAAAAATCGCGTTTCGGGATCGGTCATGATCACGTTCGACACAGCGCTGATCGTGACCGCCTTTGGGCTTTATTACCTTGGGTCGGAGACCGTACGGCCTTGGATGAGCTGGATCCACATTGCCGCCGGTTTTTCGCTGTCTCTATTTTTTCCGGTTCATATTTTCCTGGGAAGACGAAAACTGCGTTAACGGAGCAAGCGGTGTGACAGGCTTTAACGCCGGCCATGAAGCGAGGGCGCAAAAAAAGCCCCGGCGGCTCGGGACCGCCGGACAGTTCGGGAGGAAACGCCCAACGCGGGCACCGGACGGCGACGCGGCCCACCCTCTACCAGCACGGTTGCCGGCCGCTCAGGGCACGTCGCCGAATTTCAATCTCACGGAAGCCAATCTTCCAAACACCGAAGCGATCGCGAACGGCCGCACAACGAGCGGCACACATCATCGATCGAAAGCATCGGCTACATCTCGGATAGAGCCCCACTCCATCCCTCGTGACGTTCAACCTGCCCGGACCAATCGCGCCCCCGCGAATCAGTGTCACGGCATCGATGTAGCCTGGGCTGGAAAAGAGCCCCAGTCCGCCCTCTCTCGTGCTTAGGCATTCACTCGGAGGATCTTTTCGGTGAGACTGTGGCTTCGCAGTCACGGCGACGCCGCAAGCTGGAGTATTGCCTTTAGCTCCGCAACGTCCGGGTCCGACCCGGAAAGGAAGCCGACGCCTTATGCGGGAGGCAAGTCTTCCATCCGGCGCCATGGATGCAGCACGCGTCGGCCATCCTTGACCAACGTGAAGTAGTGGCCGCCGCCGGCGGGTTGATCATAGGCTCGACTAACCGCAAAACCGGAATAGTGACAGAACAAAAGGGTGCCGACGGCGCCGTGGCCGACGAACAGCACGTCACCCGATCGATTTCGGGCCAGCACCCGTTCGACCTCGCGGACGATGCGCAATTGGGCGTCGATGGCCCGCTCCCATCCCCGAATGCTGGCAAGGGGGTGTGCGAAAAACTGATCGGCCACCGTCTCGAACTCGTCGGGTGGCAGGAAACCCGTTGTTGATCGATCATTCTCGTGCATCGCGTCCCGCACTTCGACGGTGACTTTCAATTCTCCTGCAATGATTGCGGCGGTCTCAATGGCCTTTCGCTCGCCGCTGCAGATGATCTGCGTTGTTCCCGAGAGCCATCCGGCGTTCGCCAGCGCTTCCGTGCGCGCTCTACCGACATCGCTCAAGCCCCATGACGGAACAGGGACAGCCGGCTCTATTTTCACCTGCGGGTGGGTAAGATAGCGGATCTGGACGGTCATGATCTGGATGATGCGGCAATGGTCGCGGGTCGGATGCCGCGATCGCCTGCGTCGATCACTGCAATCCCGTATCGCCGCTGGTGCGTTTCTTGGCCAGATCCATCTCGGTGACCGCGATCAGAATTTCGGCGCGGGTCTTGAGATCGGGCGCCTCAAGCATCGCCTGCTTTTCCGGTGGGCCATAGGGCGACATCATCGCCAGCGCGTTGACCAGCGCCTCGTTGGGCGCGCTCTCGACCCCTTCCCAGTCGACCTTGAGATTGTTGGCTTTGAGAAAATCAGTCAGCACCTCGAGCAACGCTTCGCGGTCGACCGCTTCTTCGCCCTTGCGCGCGGTGAAATCGTCGATGTAGGGGAAATAATCCACCTTGCATTGCCGATACGCGGTCAGCGCGGCAATTTCCTCGACCACCTTGAAGCGCGCGATACCGGTGAGCTCCAGAATGTAGCGGCCGTCGCCGGCCTCGGCGAGCTGAGTGATGCGCCCGACGCAGCCGACGCGAAACAGCGCCGGCTTGTCCTCGTTCTGCGAGTGGGAAACGTCCGGCTGGATCATTCCGATCAGCCGATGGCCGTCGCGCAACGCGTCGTCCACCATCGCCAGATAGCGCGGCTCGAAGATGTTGAGCGGCATCTGACCGCGCGGCAACAGCAGCGCGCCGGGCAGCGGAAACACCGGGATCACCTCGGGAAGGTCGCCAGGCCCGCGATAATCGGCATTGATCGGCATGTGCGGTTCCGGCGCTAATACAGGGATTCTAAACTTGCGCGCGTCCTAATCGCAAAACCGGCGTCCACCTTTGCGGCACACGCGCTATGAGAACAGGATTGTCGATAGCCGCTTTCGTCCATCCACGGTGGCCTCATCGGTCGGACCCCACGCTTCGAAAAACTGCAGCAATTGCTTTCGCGCGCCATCCTCGTTCCATTTGCGGTCGCGCTTGACGATTTCGAGCAACTGGTTGGTGGCCTCGGCGCGCTTGCCGCTGGCGTTGAGCGCGGTCGCAAGATCGAAGCGCGCCTGATGAGCGAGCGGATTTGCGGCGACTTTCTGCTCCAGCTCGGTCACCGGGCCGAGCGCCTTGGCCTGCTCGGCAAGATCGATCGACGCCTGCACGGCCTTGACACCAGCGTCATGGCGCTTCGATTCCGGCACCATCGCGATGGTTTGCTTGGCCTGCTCGATTGCGCCGGTCGCCATGTAGCATTTCGCGAGCCCTGCGAGCCCCGCGATGTTGGTGGCGTCCGCGGCCAGCACCTCGGCATAGATCGATGCCGCGGTGGCGGGATCGCCCTCGGCCAGAACGGCTTCGGCCTCTTTCAGGATTTCCGCGATGTTGGGCTCGCCCGCACCCGGCATGCCCGCCGTAAGCTTGTCGATGAAGGCGGTGACCTGGCTTTCCGGAACCGCGC
>Ga0208991_1000309_pt1 | contig 11528 bp, 8 predicted proteins | sample MedBloCAOM3_M2_FD_187855 | JGI IMG/M metagenome (GOLD analysis project Ga0208991, IMG submission 187855) | Forest soil microbial communities from El Dorado National Forest, California, USA - Mediterranean Blodgett CA OM3_M2 (SPAdes) (version 2) | ecosystem: Environmental > Terrestrial > Soil >...
TTTACTAACTTCCGTATTATTTAATATAGATAATGCTTTTTTTAATTTTATATAATCAAAATATTTTGTGGTTAAAAGAGGATATTTATCAAAAATAGGTATTAAAATAGATTCTATCTTTTTTCTATCTCTTATAAAAAATTGTAGTTTTTTACCATCTTTTGTAATGGAACCTACCCCCAGTTCTTTTTTTATATAATTCAAAACTCTACCATTATATGCTGATTGTATTAATTTGAAACTTAAGTTCCATTTTATATTTTCTCCAACTTTTTGCTTTGCAATATGAAAGTTTCCATCCCCATCTGTAAAACCAACTAATCATTGTTCAAATTCGATTAAATTATTTTTTTTATAAAGATGTTCTCCGTTAAGTCTCTGATGGTTAGAAAACAAACGTTTGTTTTTTAACCAGGCGCATTGTCTCCCTGACTTACACATTTTTACATACATCGTATGATTATTTTTAAATAAATAAAACATTTGACATGAGTAGTGTAATACGTATAATATTATATATAATAATATTATTTGAAGAGTTTCACGCATCGAGGAGAATTTACTCTTTTTTATATCACTATAAAACAACTCCTTATCTACTTTAAGAGTTCAACCTGTACCTGCTCCATTTTCAATTATAGCAGAAAATATAAATAGTAATAAACTAGGTACTAATAATCAAAAACTTATATTGTTTAATCTTGGGAATCTTTAACCATTTTACTTTATAGTAAAATCTATAAAAAGAAGTAGTTTCCTACTCGGACGGACTATGTTTTCATCCTAATAATATAGGAGCTTCGCGTGTAGTCTCTGAGGATCCTACTCATAATATATTTAAATTATTTTGGTTTCCTGCACATTCTTCCCATGTATACATAAGTATTACGACTAATTCAGTTGAAAATACAACTTTAAAAGTATATAAACTTTAATTAGGTGTCTATGTATCTGTTAACTGAAAATTAAATTTCATTTTTGAGAGATTCTATGCATATAGCGAAGTAATAATTAAAAAGTTTACACTTTTTAACGGCATTCCCCTGTTTTGGGTATATATTTTTTAATTACTATAGTAATATTAAATTAAGATAATTTATTTAAATGATCTCAATTAAAATATACTCTTTTTCTATTCATATTATTTCTCACAGAATCTGTTTTAATTAAACCTTCCTCTGTATAATGTTTATTATCTAATATTAACAATGCAATTTTTTTTCAATCTAAATAATCTAAATATTTACTTGAAAATAAAGGATATACTTCTAGATATTTTATTACAATATCTAAGGATATTTTACTTGATGCTGTTAAATTATAATATTCATTACCTGTAGATTTTTGTTTTCTAATTAATAAATTACAATTAAGAAATTCACCTATATTTGCTAGAACATTATTATAACTATTACCAGTAATAGGATCCAACATTCTTTGTTCTATTCTCAATCTACAAGATATTTTTCTTTTTTTTGCATTATTTTCTATCTTAGTATGTTGTACAGAAAAACTACCATCTGAATCAACAAATCCACTCAATCAACTATTATCATTTAAACTACCTTTATTCAAAGATAATTTATCTATATTAGTACTATGATTTTTATTTAATCAATCTATTAATTTATGAAGTTGATGTATTTTAGGTGTTCTTAATTCACCATTAATTAAATAAACTATTTTCTTTAAACCTACTACAGGTGAAACTACTAAAACACAAGCATTATCTTTAGGTTTATATCTAATAAACCCTGATCCTATTAAATCTAATAATTTAATAGCTAAAGGTTCATTTTTTAAACTAAAAGTTATACAAAATCTTGGATTTTGTTTTTTCCTCATATTTGAATTTTGTATTCAAATATGGCCATCACCTTCATATAAACCAGCTAAATATGTACCTAAATTATTATTAATAGTAATATTTTTACTATAGTATTTTTTATTAAAAAATATATTGCCAAGGAGATCCTTTCTTTTTGCCATATCTGGACCTCCTACTAATAAAGGTAATAAGAAATTACCAAATCCTCCGATTAAAGCAGGCATACTTATCCCCCTAAGTTTTCACATAGGGTTGGACTATTTCTTTACCTTATAATTTTAATTAAGGTATTTCACATATAGTCTCTGAGGATCCTACTAAATAATTAAGTTTAATACTAGATAAGTCCAATTATTTTTGGTTTCCTGCTAATTGCCTAATCTTTTGAAATGTTACTGTATCCTACCGCTTTTCTTATGAAAGTCTGTAGTACTAGTTCCAAAAGCTCTAAAGGGATTCTAGCATATAGTGAAAAGTAAGTAAAATATTTATACTTTACCCGGCCATGCCTTTATTAAATATTTTAATATTATATTTTGTCTTTGTAAGTAAATTTTCATTTACCACGATAATAACCAGGTTTCTCACCTTTTAAATATTCTCTAATAACTTGGCGATCTCCTTTTAAATGATTAGCTAAACTATTTAATGAATCAAAAACTAAATTCTTACTTGAATCATCTTTAAACTCAGCTAATATAGCCTTAGCTTTAGGATGTTTAACCTTATAAATTTCTCTATTATTATTAATTAACCTTTTTAATTCCTCTATACTAAGTAAATTAGTTTCAATTGATTCCTCAACTAAATCTAAAGAAAAGAAAAAAGTATCTAAATAGATCCTACCTTCATTTAAACAATCATTTAAAGTCTTATGATGTATATTTACTAAATCATATGTATACTCTTTTGATTCAAAGATATATAATAAACTTAAATCATCAATCTTGTACATATATATAGGGATACCTCTTTGTTTACGAAGTTTGTCTCGTATTTCTTGGCTCATGAGTTCATGATACCTAGAACTACTAGCTACTAAATCTACATTAAGGTTTGGTTTTAAACTATCAATAAAATATTGTTCTAATTCTAACACTTGTTCCAAATTAGATTTATCATCCATAATATATATGTGTAATTTCATATTTTTAAAACCATATTTATTTAAATAGGGTAAAACCCTACGTGCTTTAGTTTTAAGTATAGAAGGCATAAAATATGAACTTATTTTATTATATAAATTAATAGAATGACCAACATACATATGTTTACCATCTAAAGTTTCCCAAATATAAACACCTTTTTGTTTCTTAGTTACTCTAAGTATAATATCTCTATTATTGAAAGGATCGTCCACTAATAATTTAGTATATTTACGAGAATTTTTAGGGTAATCATCATTATTTTTATTATCTCATTTATTATTGTTATTATTATTGTTATTATCGCTACCTATTATTATAATATTTTTATCATTATTATCTATAATAGATAGTAATGAATGTGATGATATCATATTTAACATTTTAAATAAATTGACCATAAAAAATATCATCATAATAGCATGAGCTGTTATTATACTATTATATAATTGATTATCTGCTATATATTGAACACCTGGTGCTGACAACTCTAATCTTATAAGTACAGAAAATGCTGTACCTATTAAACCAGAAAATAATGCAAACATTAAATACAATGTACCAATATCTTTTGCATTAGATGATAAAAATCACCTTTCTTGTCATTCTGTTGGTTGTTTTAAATTTAAAAATGATAAACTGCTGCTTACCTCAATATCATTTTTTTCAGAACTAGTAGATAATTGTCTTTTATTTTGAAAAGAAGTATAATCATTATATATACTATTTACAAAATGCGACAAAATCTATATTCTAAACTACATTATTTGTAATAATTTTATATATATATTATATATAACATATTTTATATATATAATCGAATGTATATAATAAAACTATAATATTATAGTTTTATTATTAATTAAAAAATTAAAAATTTTTTTTTCATAACTACTTTCACTTTTTTAAAAAGGGTGGATACCTTGACTCGAACAAGGATATACTATGCCACATACAGCTGTTCTACCTATTGAACTATACCCACCTTAGTTGTTATTATTTAAAAATCAAACCAGAAAAACTTTATAGTTTCCATAAAGAAACTATAAGCCGGGAGAGAAACTCGAATTCTCATTCTTAATTCATGAAATTATTGTTCTACCTATTGAACTATCCTGGCTAATAAATACACAATAATTATCTCGGAGCGATTCGAACACTCATAGGTAAATACCAAAAATTTATGACTTACCGATTAGTCAACGAGATAAAAAAAATAAATTACGTATGTATTGTTTTACGGACAATAAGACTTGAACTTATACCAATACTCTACCTCTATTCATATTAGATTTTATATTACGTATTTTTTCTAAACCTTCTAATGTTAAATGAGCTCCTTTATTCATCGATTCTGCTGCTTTACAAAAATCTTTGAAATCTAATGATTTTACTCCTAAAATTGGATATTTATTAAAAAAAGGTATAATTTTATTATAAATATTATCAAATCTATATACAACAAAAGTAATTACCTTTTTTTTTGTATGTTTAGTTACAAAACCACAATCTAATATATTTATTAGCTTACTAATTAAAATTTCATCTCTAGAATGTTGATTTACCGTAGCTCGTAACCTTACATAATAACCCGTTTTACAATCTATAGCTTTATAAATATCTATAAAAAAACAACCCTCACCGCTAAAGAATCCTGCTACTCAATTCGGATCTATATTTGCAGGAATATTAACTTCTGATTTTTCTATTCCCATTACATTGGGAAAATATTCTTTTAATTTACTTGGTAATCCCTTATTTAAAGAAGCTTTCATACTAACAATTTTTAATAAGTCAAGATCATTTAAACATTTATCTTTACTAATAAGCCCCACAATCATAAAATATAATCACTATACTTTTGACTAATTAAAGGATATTTATCAAAATGAGGTATGATTACTTTTGTAATATCATTTAAATTTTGAACTCTATAGGCTACTTCATTATATTAATTATTCAATACAATAGTACCAACTTCATTAAAAAAAGATTTCATATTTAAAAGTAAATCCTTATCTTTAATATGTAATTTTACTTGAAAATATGTATATACTCTTCAACTTATTCTATTTTTTACAAAACCTACATAAAAACATCCTTCTGCATCTGTAAAACCTGTTATTCAATTTGAATTTAATTTATTTTTCATCATTTATTTTTTTTTTATTTTTACTACACTACATAATATATGACAATATATTATTACATTTTATTAATCTTAATTAAAAGATTATAGGTGATACGATTCGAACGTACAGTGGTTTTGACCACTCTGGCCTAAGCAGAGCCTGTTTACCAATTTCAGCACACCTATTAAAATTCCAATGCCATTCCTTCCTTATAGAAACTCGTCTACCGATTCCGACATATCTGTTGCTAATAATAAAACTAAAAAAAAAATCTAATACAAGTTTACAAACACATAATACTATGTAGAACTAAATATAAGTATCAAGTTTTTATCGACTCCTCTAGCTTTTGCATGTATTTGTTCATATATAAAAGAAAGTTTTAGCTCGTTATAATATAATCTAAAAATAATAGGACTACCTACATATTATAAATCGCTAGATATTATATCAATTTGATGCACTTTTTCTATTATGTATTCAATATCCCCTCGTGAAATATATTCTTCAATATCATTATAAAAATCTTCTAACGAGTAATTCTCTAAATTAATAACTTTTGTTAAATACATATTTATATTTTATTTGCATATATTTATAATACAAAATATATTTGATAAATTTATCAAATATTACAATTATATAACACTATATTAAATAATATAGTGTTATTACCCAGAGCAAGATTCGAACTTACAACAAAAAACATATAGTTTTTTACTCCACCAATTGAGTATTCTAAATACTTAATAAATAGATTTATTAAACGGAACCTCTATTCCAATTCCAGCACATCCGTCTATATTACACGTTAACCCTAAAACTATATAATTAAATATAAAAACACCTTTATATTTATATAATACTTAGAAAATACGCTATAAAAAATAGATATAAATATATATATACTATGCTCGAGATAAGACTTGAACTTATAACCTAGGCACCTTCAAAGCCCCGCTCTACCAATTGAGCTTCTCGAACTATTGGAGTTATTAGGTCTCGATCCTAAAATAACGATATGCAAAATCGCAGTTTTACCAGTTAAACTATAACCCCTAATATCCAAGGAACGACTCGAACGTTCACGGCTAACGCCAACAAAACTTAAATTTGCACTGTCTACCATTCCAGCACTTGGATTTAATAAATAAAAATTAAGTTTTTTATTTATTAATTAAATAATTAATAGAGTGAGGATTAGAAATAGGACTTTTTCCTATTAATTTAGATAATTCTATACCTAATTTAGCATTATCAGTTAAATTTTTACTTAGTAAAGCCCTATCACTACCCCGTGCAGCAACTTGTTTCACACCTATATCATAATTATTATTAAACAATTCTTCTTTAACATGAAAATCTTTTAAACTTTTTTCTAGTAAAGAAAAATTATTATTAGAATAATTTTTATCTAGAAATACATAATATTTCATTCTATAAGTTTCAATAACCCGATAATTATCTAAGGAATCAGGCATACTTGCAGTTACATTGATACCTGATTGATTTAATAATCTATCTACTTTCATTATATCATTTGCTCTAGATCTAGTTCAAAACTCTGCATTTTCTTTTCCTTGTAATACATTTGCATCATTAACATTAAATCCTCCTATATTTTCTGTCATAAACCTATCAGTTAAATAACGCCGTAATCAGCTAAATTCCTTTCTTGATCTTATACCTTCAAACTGTGTTAAACTACTTTCAGGTACATTATTTTGTGGTATTTCAGCTGTTAAGTTTAAAGGTCTTGGCATTAGAGGTCTACCTAAATCAGACCCTGGTATAGTTAAATCAGTGGGAGAACTACTAGAGAATAAAGTAATCTTTTTTCATAACAAATTTGGATCTTTAAATATTTTCTTAAATTCAGATATAAAAAAATCAATATCAAAATCATTTATCTCTGGATCATCGGTATAAACTATAAATAATAAATAAATAATAATTAAAAATAAATAGATTATAAAAAATAGACAAATAATAACGATTAACATAACATAAATTAGCTTTTTTTTGACAACAACAACTTTTTTCATTATATTATTCATCATATTAAATATTATTTTTTTCATCATTAAATTATTAAAAAATTAAACCAAATAAATTGAACTCCAATGGAAATACTAATAATATATACAAATTATGTACTCCTTTATGCGAGTGAGACTAAAATGAGTCGAACATTTATCTAAACTATCATGAGCAGTTTGCTTTACCAATTAAGCTACAGTCTCCTTTTATACGGACCTAGGATTCGAACCTAGATATTTTGGTCATGAGCCAAACATGTTACCATTACATTAATCCGTGTTATTATAAGAAATAGGTGATTCGAACACCTGACCTTTCGCGTGTAAAGCGACAGCTCTACCACTGAGCTAATCTCTTTCAACCCAAGGGAGATTTGAACTCCCGCACTAACAGTGAAAATATTATGTCTTAACCAAACTTGACCATTGGGTCTATTGTAGCCCAGTGCAAGTATCGCACTTACTTCTACCGATTACAAAACGGTTGCATTACTTTTATGCTAACCAGGCTAAAGGTTTTTATATGTGATAATTCAGTATATTATAAATTAGTACTTTATATCTAAAAACATTAAAGTTAATACAACTAAAGCCTATTTACTTAAACAAAAGTTTAAATAAGTCGTAGTGTTCTACTACGTTTATAAGTATCTTAAAGTAAGTTTCGCGCTTAAATGCTTTCAGCACTTATCTTTTATTGACGTAGCCTTCCTGCCATGCATATAAAATAACTTACTTAAGTAAAAGTAAGCCACAGCAATAAATACTGTATTATAAACAACAGGTAAACCATAGGTCAATATACCCAACTCCTTTCGTACGAAGGGGCTATCTTTATTTTACTTTATCTTCCCTCTAGAAGATAGAAACCATACTGTCTCACGACGTATTAAACCCAGCTCATGTAGCTCTTTAATCGACGAACAGTCGAACCCTTCATGATTTTTGCATTCATGTGGATGAGCTAAGCCGACATCGAGGTGCCAAACCGCGCACTCAATTTGTACTCTCTTGCGCAAATTAGCCTGTTCAATTTATGTTATCATAAAAGTTTATCTTTTATTTCCATTTTTTGCAAAATGGTTCAGACTATTTCTTCATCTTTATTTATTATATAGGAAAGTGATATTAATATTAAACTTATGTTCCACTTACTCAACCTTTAACACCAAAAGATCCAATACGAGATTTAGAGTTTAACTTAGAACATTCTAAATTGGGCTTATTATTTCCTCTTAATAATAAGGATGAATATCCTTTAACAGAAGAAAAATAATTTTCTAAATTTCCTTTATATCTAACTTTAGATTGAGATCTTGAAGCAGTATAACGTCTTGTTAATCTACCTGCAGCTTCTAATCTAACACCTGATACTCTTTTATATCTAATATTCTTTAATATAACTTTTTTTAAATAATTAGATTTAGTTTTATTATCCACAAAAAGTTTATACAACAAGTTATTTGTTATATCAACATTTTTAAAATTAAATAAATTTTCTATATCAAAAAAATACTTTGATTTTTCGTTTAATTTAATATTTTTAATTCTTGCTTTTCTAACACAAGCTTTTAAATATCTTAATAGTTTTCTTTTTCTTCTTAGTTTTAAAACTAAAGGTTGTGAAAAAATATCACTATTAAAATAAAAATATTTTAAATTTATTATATTAAATTCTATGTTCTTATTATATATTTTTTTTATTAAATTCATTAAACCTTGTAAATATGAAAAATTAAACTTGTTTTGATTAATAAAAAGCAATTGTTTAAAAAACATATAATATTTTAGTCTTTTCAAAGATTTTTTTATAAATTTTTTATAATATAAATGTTGAGTTTCTAATAACTTAAATTTATAACTAGGTAGAACTTTTATTAATATTTTATTTCTTTCTTGTTGTTGATTTAATATATTTAATCCTACATTTTTAATTAAATTCAGTTTATTTAAAAATCTAGATCTCGCAAATAATCTTGTATATCTATTTTTTATTTTATATAAATAATTGTTTTTTTGTCTATTATATACAAACATAGTTATAACAAGTTTATCATTTGTATGTTTAAATTCACCATTACTTACAAAGATTTTATTTGTAGATAATTTTCTTAACCTACGACGTAATCTTTCTTTTCTTAATTTTTTTTCTAATTTTAAGTTATATGAATTAAAATAACCTCTAATTAATTTTATTGTAAAATTACTTGCTAAAGGTATTAGACTTAAAGTATTTTTATTATAAGCATAAACACTATTTTTTCAATCTCTTACAACAGGTAGGAAATCTTTATAATCTAAAGTTATATTTTCATTATTTTTTGATTTTTTTTTATAAGTAATATTTAATTTAGATTTAATAATATTTAACATTTTTTCATTAAAAAATAATAAGCCTGAAATAATATCAAGTCTAGTACATTATTATTAATAATAATTATTATACATTATATTTATAAAGATGTTGGGCATATCTAAAATAATTATTGTTTAAAATAATAATCTATTAGTCGTTGAACGTCCTTATTTATTTTTATATTTTATATAAATTTAATTATAAAATAAGTTTCGCTTCAAATTCACTTAAATATAGTTGTCTTTGAAATTTACCCAAATATTTTACCAATATTTTATAATATTGGGGGACTTAAAGCTAAATCCCTAGCGTAACTTTTTCTATAATCCAAGACCTTTCCTTAATGCATCTTGTGATCATATGCCCCGCTTACGCGACTGATAGACTTGTAAGTCAAACAGTAAAGCAAGATTTAGCCATTAAACTTTTCCAGTATTTTTTAGTATCATATTAATAAAGAATATATACAATATTAATATGAAAATAAGTTTTTAACTTTAAAAACTTAAAATACATCTATTCACCATATAGTTAAAATCTTACTAAAATAAAAAACATACCGAATTTAATCTAATAATAACTGTATAATTATTAATATATAATTAATAACAAATTAATATATCTGTAGAATGTTATCTACAAGTTTACAATATGAACTTTGGATATACCCAGGTACTTTTTGTGGGATCTGTGCCCCGCATAAACTGCCTCCTAATCCTCAAGAGTATGTGATAGGTACAAATAAAGGTGTTTCATTAGTATCTGACAACTACCTTATACACTAACAAATAACCTAAGGTTAAACTCTTATAATTAGTAACAGTAAAGCTGCATAGGGTCTTCTCGTCTATCTAGAGGTAAACAGTATCTGCACTGCTATTCCAATTTCACTGAGACAATCATCGAGACAGCTGTTGTATCGTTAATTCATTCATGCAAAGACCGCATTTAACGGCCAAGGTATTCCGCTACCTTAGGACCCTCATAGGTAAGGCCGCCATTTATCGGGGTATCCTTCAAAACCTTAGTTAAAAACTAAAATAAATCCGTTACCCTTCCGACATTGGGCAGACTTCACACTCAATACTTAGATATTTATCTTGGCAGAGTGCTGTGTTTTTATTAAACAGTCGTACAACACTATTATATGCTTCCTCTTTCTGATAATTTATATAGCCTGTAAAAATACAGGTTAAATTAACGGAAATGGCTCTCCTTATCCCGAAGTTACGGTAGTCATTTTGCCGAGTTCCTTAATGATTGTTCACTCAAACGCCTTTGTATACTCTACTTGCTTACTTGTGTTAGTATTTAGGTACGGTAAATATAATACCGCGAATACAATAATTATTGTATCCTCGTACATATACTAAGCTTTTCCAGAACCTTTACTACTAAAAAAAGGTTTTATCTTTAGCATATTATTATATAATATATCATCAAAATTACTTTAAATTAATTTTTTAGATACCGAAAATTAAATAAAATACCATAAGCTTAAGGCGAGGTTTTCCTTTTTCGTTACTCATGTCAGCATTCTCTATCGGATTATATATAAAATATATATATAAATATATATATAAAATATAAATATAAATATATATATAAAATATAAATATAAATATGTATAAAATACATATATATAAATATATATATCTAAATATATGTTCTTATAAACAGAACATACAATAAATATATCCGATGTTCCGCTACCCCACAAAATATAAAATATTTTATGTACAAGGTTTCGGTATATTATTTAGATCCGTTAAATTTTCGGTATTTTTTCCTAAAAATTTTAATCAGTGCTCTGTTACGAGATCTTCAAAAAATGGCCGCTTCTAAGCCTATTTCCTGATTGTATTAAAAAAAAACATCCTTAATTTCACTTAATAATAATTTTGGAACCTTAAACTCTTGTTCAGGGCTGTTTCCCTTTAGACATACAACCTTATCGTACTATGTCCGATTACTCAATATCCATCTTTGCCCTTCCGAGTGCAAATACTCTCCGATAAAATCATTACA
>Ga0208991_1000311_pt1 | contig 11500 bp, 11 predicted proteins | sample MedBloCAOM3_M2_FD_187855 | JGI IMG/M metagenome (GOLD analysis project Ga0208991, IMG submission 187855) | Forest soil microbial communities from El Dorado National Forest, California, USA - Mediterranean Blodgett CA OM3_M2 (SPAdes) (version 2) | ecosystem: Environmental > Terrestrial > Soil >...
TGGCGCCGGAAGCGATCGTTCATCCGAGCTTCCAGATGTCGTTTGCGGCGACGCTGGCGCTCATCGCCGGTTATCAGCACGGCTTGCCCTGGATGAGTGGGGGCGGCAAGACGCCGCTCGCCGCGAAGATCGCGCTCTGGGGCGGACGGGAGATCGTCGGCCTGTTGCTGGTCTCGCTCCTCGCCGGTGCGGCCACCATTCCCTACATCGCCTATCATTTTCACCGCATCTCGCCCTATGGGGTGATCGCCAATCTGGTGGCGATGCCGGCCGTGTCGGTGTGGGTGATGCCGGCCGGCATTCTCGGGGTGATGAGCATGCCGCTTGGCCTCGACGGCTTCTGGTGGCGGGTGATGGGGCACGGCATCGACTGGATGATCTCCGTCGCGCAGTGGGTCACCAGCTTTCCGGGAGCGCTCGGGCGCGTTGCCGCATTCGGCACCGGCCCCTTGCTCCTCTGCTCGGCAGGGCTGGTTGTGCTCTGCCTGCTCAAGACGCCGTTGCGGTTCATCGGCGCGCTCCTGATCGGTGTCGCCGCTGTTCTGATGGTGCGCGCGCCGCAACCCGACGTGATGATCGCGGCAGACGGCAGTGCTGTTGCCGTACGGGGCGAAAATGGCCGGCTGGCCATGGTGAAAGCCGGCAGCGACGTCTTTGCGTGGCGGGAATGGCTTGCAGCCGACGCCGATGCGCGCAACCCGAAAGACCCGACGCTGGGCGAGGGTATCCGATGCGACGCGCAGGGTTGCGTCGGCCGCTTGCGCGACGGTGCATTCGTCGCCATCCCAAAAGCGATCGAAGCCTTCGAGGAGGACTGCCGCCGTGCCGTGTTGGTGGTCAGCGTCCGCGATGCGCCGCCCGGCTGCGCTACACTTGTGATCGACTGGCAAGTCTGGCGGCGCTCGGGCGCCATGGCGCTACAGCGCCAAGGCGACAGCTTCGAGATCACGCCCACCCGGCCGCCCGGCTATGACCGGCCTTGGGCCCGCGCCGCCGTGCAAGCAAGCGACGCGCCGGATCCGGCCCGCGCGCCTTCCGCCGCCTCGCCGGCCCGCGATGCCACGCCACGGGACGAAGACGTGGATGCAGGGGACTGACCAGGACGGACACACAGGCGTGGAGCCGTCGTTTCGAAGCACGATGGTTGACATGAGGCCCTCGATCCCGCCAGGCCATGGCCCAGGGACCGCGACCGATCGCGGTTGACGCGCGGAAATAATCAATAACGGCGGAACAGGCCGACCAGCTTGCCTTGGATCCGCACGCGGTTTGGAGGAAGGATGCGCACCTCATAGGCGGTGTTGGCGGGCTCAAGGGCGATCGAGGCGCCCCGCCTGCGAAATCGCTTGAGGGTCGCCTCCTCCTCGTCGATCAGTGCCACCACGATGTCGCCGGTATCGGCTCCGTCGGTTTTCTTGATGAGTGCGATATCGCCGTCGAGGATCCCAGCCTCGATCATGCTGTCGCCGCGCACCTCCAGGGCGAAGTGTTCGCCGGTCGAGAGCACGTCGGCCGGCATGTTGATGACGTGGCTCTTGGTCTGGATCGCCTCGATCGGCGTGCCCGCCGCGATGCGGCCCATGACCGGCACTGCCACCGGGCGGCCGCTCTCCTCTTCCGAGGCGGTCCGTACCCGCCCGAGATTGCCCTCGATCACGCTCGGCGTGAACCCGCGCGAGCGGCTTGCGCCCATACCATGGGCGACCGAATCGGGCAGCTTGATCACCTCGATGGCGCGCGCCCGATTGGGCAGACGGCGAATAAAGCCGCGCTCCTCGAGGGCGGTGATGAGGCGGTGAATTCCCGATTTGGACCGCAGGTCGAGAGCGTCCTTCATCTCGTCGAAGGACGGCGGCACACCGGCTTCCTTGAGGCGCTCGTGGATGAAGCGCAGGAGTTCGGCCTGTTTTCGGGTCAGCATGTTCGGTTTCCCCGTTGCAGTGGTCCCGAAGGACTCACTGAAACAAATCATGAACAGACACTATCTGTTCGATATGTGTTCCGCAACCACTTAATTTGACGTGAACGAGTCAAAGGCTCGTTTGAATGCGCCTCGGTATGACGCGAGAGGTCCGGATGGACCCGCAAGTCCCTAAGGCCGCTTGCGCGCCAGGATCACTCGCGTATGCGCAAAGCGGAACAGCTGGCGCACCAGGGGAAGGAATTTGAGCGGCGCCGCGAGATGCCGCGATCTCCCCCGGCTGTGGCGGATGAACGCATCTTCGACATATTCGAACTCGCCGAAGATGCGATCCAGGAGCGCGTCAATTTGCCGTCCGGACAGGTAATTGACGCCTTGCGTGACGAAGCGGCGGTTGAGCTCGACGACTTGATCGGCGGTGCAATGCTCCTGGTTCAAGCCTCTGATGCCGAGTGCCGCGCAGAGTTGATGATAACGGCGGGAGGTCAAGACGCCCCCGAAGGGGATGTTGATATGTGCTTCGATCGGACGCCATTTCGATGGAAAGATATTGAGGAACGAACCTCCCGGCTTCAACACGCGATGAACTTCCGAATAGGCCAATTCCTGATCAGACACATGCTCGAATACCTGGGTCGCGAACACAAAATCGAAGGTGTTGTCCGGCCATGGGACCTTGGTCATGGAGGGATATTCAGTCCCATCACCGGAGGTCGGGTCGAAACGGAAACGCCCGAGGTCGGTGGACGACCGCAGCTTGACGTAGTCTTGGACGTCATAACCGAATACATGACGAAATCCGGCGTCGAGGAATTCGTAAGCGTGACGGCCCGACCCACAGCCGTAGTCGAGAATGACGCTCGCTGGTGATAGCGCACGACCGCGGGATTTGAGGATTCCGTCATAGAGGTCGACGACGTGCTGGGCGGATGGATCTTCAAGCATTGATATCGTCAGTCTCTCTCGTCGCAGCCGTCACGCCGCAGCGCGGCGACATCGGCGCCGGTCTACACCAGGGTGGAGGCGCACCCCTTCAGGACGCAAGCGTTATGATGGAACATGCCTCGCCTGCCTTGGCCGCGGGCGCGTGAGGCTCGCGGATGAGAAGGCAGTCGGCGCGCGCGAGCCTGGTGAGCATCGAGCTATCCTGTATCGGCGCAGGGGTTGCCACTGGCATTCCGTCAGGGCCGGGCGCGAGCGTGGCGCGCAGGTAGTCGGCACGTTCGTCGTTCGCCGGAAGATCGCAGCCGAGGCGCGCAACATCGAGCGTCGGCGCGATGTCACTGCGGCCCGCCAGCCGGCGCATGAGCGGAACGAGGAACAGCACTGCGCAGACATAGGACGATACCGGATTGCCGGGCAGGCCGAGCACGTGCATGGCGCCGAGCCGGCCATGCATCATCGGCCGGCCGGGACGCAGCGCCACCTTCCAGAACGAGAGCGCGAGGCCCTCGGCCGCGAGCGCCTTCTGCACCAGGTCATAGTCGCCGACCGAGGCGCCGCCCGACGTGACCAGGATGTCGGCGCCGATGTCGCGCGCGCGCTGCACCGCCGCGACGGTCTCGGGCAGGCGATCGGGGACGATGCCGAGGTCGACGACCTCACAGCCCTCCCGACGGGCGAGCGCCATGGTGGCGTAGCCATTGGAATAGACGATCTCGCCGAAGCCTGGTGTCGCGCCCGGCATCACCAACTCGTCGCCCGTTGCGAGCACCGCTACTCTGGGGCGGCGATGCACGGGCACGGTCGGGTGGTTCATGGCGGCGGCAAGCGCGAGGTCGCGGTCGGTGAGACGATGGTCTCTGGCGAGGAGGACCGCCCCGCACTGGAAGTCGAGCCCCTTGAGCCGGACGTGCTTGCCTTTGCCCGAGCTCGCGGCGATCACGACGGTATCGCCTTCGCGCGCCGCATTCTCCTGGATCACGATCGTGTCGGCGCCCGGCGGCAGGACACCGCCCGTGAAGATCCGAGCGGCCTCACCGATACCGACAGCCCCTTGGAACGGGTGCCCTGCCGCCACTTCGCCGACGAGCTTGAGGCCGACCGGCACTTTGGCGACGTCGGCCGCGCGCACGGCGTAGCCGTCCATGGCAGAAACATCCGCCGGTGGCTGGGTGCGCAGCGCCGTGACATCGGCAGCCAGCACGCAGCCGCAGGCGTCGGCGAGCGGCGTGGGCTCAGCGGGCAGCGGCTCGGCCTCGGCGAGCACGCGCGCTAGCGCTTCTGCGACCGGCATGAGCGCCACGGCTCACTCCTTCGCCCGATAATGTCCCGACTTGTAAGGTCCAGATTTGCCCCCGCGCTTTTCGACAAGCCGGATGCCCTCGATGCGCATACCGCGCTCGACCGCCTTCACCATGTCGTAGATGGTGAGGCAGGCAACCGCGACCGCGGTCAGCGCTTCCATCTCGACCCCGGTCGGGCCGGTCACCTTGATGGTCGCGCGCACGCTCAGGCCTGGAAGCGCGCGATCGGGCTCGATGTCGACCGCAATTTTTGAGACGGGAAGGGGATGGCAAAGCGGGATCAGCTCATGGGTGCGCTTGGCCGCCATGATGCCGGCGATGCGGGCAGCGCCCAGCACGTCGCCTTTCTTGGCATTACCCGCGAGGACGAGGTCGAGCGTTTTCGCCGCCATCACCACGCGGCCCTCGGCGACAGCGACACGATTGGTCGGAGCTTTCGCCGACACGTCGACCATGCGTGCCTCGCCGCCCTTGCCCAGATGGCTCAGCTTGGCGGTCACCACTTACTCCGCGGCACTGCGCTGCGCATCGCGGCGTCCATTGCCGCCAACAAGTGCGCGCGTGGCGGCCTCGACGTCGCGCTCGCGCATCAGGCTTTCGCCGACCAGGAAGGTCGAAATGCCTACCTTCGCCAGATATGCGAGATCAATGCTCGAGAAAATCCCGCTCTCGCCAACGGCGATACGGTCCGTGGGAATTTTCGGCGCCAGGCGTTGGCTAGTGGCAAGCGTGGTCTCGAAGGTCTTGAGGTTGCGGTTGTTGACCCCGATCAGCCGTGAGTGACGGCGCAAGGCGCGCTCGAGTTCGGGCTCGTCATGCACTTCGAGCAGGACGTCCATATCGAATGCCACGGCAGCTTCTTCCATATCCTGCGCCAGGCGGTCGTCGACCGCCGCCATGATGATCAAGATGCAGTCGGCCCCCCAGACGCGCGCCTCCGCCACCTGATAGGGGTCGTACATGAAATCCTTGCGCAGCACGGGGAGCTCGGTCGCGGCGCGCGCGGCCGCGAGATATTCCGGCTTGCCCTGAAATGAGGGCGTATCGGTCAGCACCGAGAGGCATGCCGCGCCCCCCCGCTCATAGGCGCGCGCCAGCGCAGGTGGATCGAAATCGGCGCGGATGAGGCCTTTCGAGGGGCTCGCCTTCTTGATCTCCGCGATCAAGGCGTAGTTGCCACGGGTAAGCTTGCTTTCGATCGCGCGCACAAATCCGCGTGCGGCCGGCACCGATCTCGCCTCGGCCTCGACAGCGGCGAAGGAGCGCACGCGCTTTGCGGCCGCGATCTCTTCGCGTTTGTACGCTTCGATCTTTGTGAGGATGTCAGCCATGGTCCTCACGCATTGGAGGTTGCGATCAGCCGTTGCAGCCGGCCGTCGGCTTCGCCTGAATCGATCGCTTTCTGTGCGAGCGCGACCGCCTGTTTGAGGTCCTTCGTCCGACCTGCGACCATCAGGCCCGCCGCCGCGTTGAGAACGGCGACATCGCGGAATGGGCCGGTCTTGCCTTTGAGCACATCGACAAGTGCCTGCGCGTTGTGCTTGGCCTCGCCGCCGCGCAGGGCCTCGGGCTTGACCCGTTCCAATCCTACGTCTTCGGGGGTGATCTCGAACATGCGTACGGCGCCATTCTCCAGCGCGGCGACGTAGGTCGTCCCCGCAGTGGTGATTTCGTCCAGCCCGTCCGACCCGTGCACGACCCAGGCCGCTTCGGAGCCGAGGTTTTTCAGCACGAGGGCCAGCGGCTCGAGCCATTGGCGCGAGAACACGCCGACCATCTGCCGCTTGACCCCGGCGGGATTGGAAAGCGGCCCCAGCAGATTGAAGATGGTGCGCGTGCCGAGCTCGACCCGCGTCGGCCCGACATTCTTCATGGCCGGATGATGCGCAGGCGCGAACATGAAGCCGATGCCGGCCTGCTTGATGCAGCGGCTCACACCCTCCGGCGTCAAATCGATGTTCACGCCCAGCGCACCGAGCACGTCGGCGGCGCCGGAGCGCGACGACAGCGCGCGGTTGCCGTGCTTGGCCACCGGGACACCGGCGCCGGCCACGATGAGCGCGGCGCAGGTGGAGATGTTGAACGAGCCCGAGGCGTCGCCGCCGGTGCCGACCACGTCGATGGCGTCAGCCGGCGCCCGTACGCGCAGCATCTTGTCGCGCATCGCCGTCACCGCGCCGGTGATCTCGTCGACGGTCTCGCCGCGCACGCGCAGGGCCATCAGCAGCCCGCCCATCTGCGAGGGCGTCGCTTCGCCCGACATCATAGTGTCGAAGCCACGCGCAGCCTCCTCGCGGCTCAGCGTCGCGCCGGTTGCGGCTTTGGCGATTAATCCCTTAAGCTCGTCGGTCACGTTGGCGCCTCACGGCACGCGGCGGGTCGCGCGCAGATCGGCCGCACGTCGGCCGGTCGAGGCGTTCCACGCCGTGGCGATGTCGAGGAAGTTCCGCAAGATGAGATTGCCATGTTCGGAGGCGATGCTTTCAGGATGGAACTGAACGCCATGCACCGCAAGCGTGCGATGGGCAAGCCCCATGATCAAGCGATCGTCGGTCTCGGCCGTCACCGCAAGTTCCTCCGGCAAGCTCGTCCGTTCGACCACCAGCGAATGGTAGCGCGTGGCCTTGAACCGCCCGTTGATGCCGCGGAACACCCCGTTGCCGGCATGCTGGATCTCGGAGAGCTTGCCGTGAACCTGGACCGGAGCGCGCACGACATCGCCGCCGAATGCCTGGCCGATCGCCTGATGGCCCAGGCAGACCCCGAGCACCGGCACGGTCTGCGCCGCCTTGGCGATAAGCTCGAGGCAGATGCCGGCGTCGTTCGGCGTGCAGGGCCCCGGCGACAATACGATGGCGTCGGGATCCATGGTCATCACCCGCTCGGCGGTGATCTTGTCGTTGCGGTAGACGGCCACGTCCGCCCCCAGCCCACCGAGATAGTGGAAGAGGTTGAAGGTGAAGCTGTCGTAGTTGTCGATCAGGACGATCATGGTTTCGTGGCCCGCTCAGAGTCTATACCAGCGGGCCGTTGTCCTCGATTCGTCATGCCCGGGCTCGACCCGGGTCCATCGAAAAGCGCTTCATTGAAGAGGATGGATGCCGGGTAAGCCCGGCAATGACGGCGAATAGGTCAGTGCCAGTGGCCCTTGGTATTAGACGGGGGTCCTGCGGGAATCAAGGCGGGCAGGGACCCATCCCGCCTGCGTCGGCACGCCGAAACAAGCCACCGCGTGAGGCAGCACTACCTCTTGAGCCGATAGCCAGTCTTGAAGATCCACCACACGGCGAAGAGGCACAGGGCCAGGAACAAGAGTGTCATCGCCAGGCTTACGCCTACGCTCACGTCGGCGGTTTCGAAGAAGCTCCAGCGAAATCCGCTGATCAGATAGACCACGGGATTGAACAGGGCGATTGTCTGCCAGACGGGCGGCAACACGCCGATGGAGTAAAACGTGCCGCCGAGAAAGGTCAGCGGGGTGATGACGAGCAGAGGCACGACCTGCAGCTTCTCGAAGCCATCTGCCCAGATGCCGAGAATAAAGCCGAACAGGCTGAACGCCACCGCCGTGAGCGTCAGGAAGACGAGCATCCAGATCGGATGGAGAACCTTCAGCGGTACGAACAGGCCTGCCGTGGCCAGAATGATCAGCCCCAGGATGATCGACTTCGTCGCGGCCGCGCCGACATAACCGAGCACTATCTCGAAGGACGACGCGGGCGCCGACAGAATTTCGTAAATGGTCCCCGTGAAGCGGGGAAAATAGATGCCGAACGAAGCGTTCGTGACGCTCTGCGTCAGCAACATCAGCATGATCAGTCCGGGCACGATAAACGCGCCATAGCTGACCCCGTCGATCTCGGTGATGCGCGAGCCGATCGCCGCGCCGAAGACGACGAAGTACAGGCAGGTCGAAATCACGGGTGAGACGATGCTCTGTAGCAGCGTGCGACCCGTGCGCGCCATCTCGAACGTGTAAATCGCGAATGCGGCCCGCAGGTTCACCTGTTTTGCCTCACCAAGTCGACAAAGATGTCTTCGAGCGAGCTTTGGGTCGTGCTGAGATCCCTGAACCTGATCCCCGCGAGATTGATATCCTTCAGCAGGGCGGTGATGCCGGTGCGCTCGCCTTGGGTGTCATAGGTGTAGATCAGTTCGTTGCCGTCAGCGGCCAGGCTCAGGTGATGGGCGGCGAGCTCGCCCGGTATGGCGTCGAGTTTCTTGTGCAACTGCAGCGTCAGTTGCTTCTTGCCGAGCTTGCGCATGAGCTCGGCCTTTTCCTCGACCAGAATGATCTCCCCCTTGCTGATCACGCCGATCCGATCGGCCATGTCCTCGGCCTCTTCGATGTAGTGGGTGGTCAGGATGATGGTCACGCCGGAAGCGCGCAGGGAGCGCACGACCTGCCACATGTCCTTGCGCAGTTCGACATCGACACCGGCCGTCGGTTCGTCCAGGAATAGGATTTGCGGCTCGTGGGAGAGCGCCTTAGCGATCAACACCCGGCGCTTCATGCCGCCGGACAGGGTCATGATCTTGCTGTCTTTACGGTCCCACAAGGATAGTTGCTTGAGCACCTTGGCAACGTAGTCGGGATTCTTGGACTGGCCGAACAATCCGCGGCTAAAGGTTACGGTCGCCCAGACGGTTTCGAACGCATCGGTTGTCAGTTCCTGCGGAACGAGACCGATCATTGCGCGGGTATGGCGGTAATCCTTGATAATGTCGTGACCGTCGACCGAAACCGCTCCCTGCGAGGCATTCACAATTCCACAAACGATGCTGATCAGCGTGGTCTTGCCCGCGCCGTTCGGGCCCAGCAGCGCAAAAATCTCGCCACGCCGGATCTCCAGGTTGATGTCCCTAAGGGCCACAAGCCCGGAGGCATACGTCTTGAACAGGTTCGAGATCGAGATGATCGGCTGCATGGGAATGAGGACGTCTGACGTCTGATCCGGGAAGAACCTAACCCTAAATGTGGATGAAGGGAGGAAGCGGACTTTTAGATGGCAGGGGGGCGAGTTGATCGCAAATAGTGGTGATCGCAGAGTGTCGGCTATTGCAAATGCGTTCGCTGTTCCAATGGTCCGCCGGATGGCGGCATCCACGCGGACGGGTGTATGCGCGCTTCGGGCGAATCATGCAATCGAGCCGGAGGCGCGGCGAAAGCGGTCACGCAGCCTCAACAGAAAGCCGACAGAGCGTAACACGAATCATTTGTAGCCTGCGCTCCCCCGGGGATGGTTGACCGCCGGAACTGCTGGCCCCACACTTGCCTCGGCCGACCGACGATGATGCACAAGGTCGGCAGACCGTCCGCAATCCGTAGCCGATGTCGCCTCCGTTGATTGGGCATCTATCCAGACGTTGGGAGAAACAGGAATGACAATCAATCTGACGCGACTTGCGATCCTTGCTGGGCTTTCAATCTTTGTCGCGTCTGCGGCCCGCGCGCAGCCGGCCCAGCCCGGCAACGCGAAGCCGGATGCCGCTGAATTCGCGGCCCTCGAACGGCCAGTCGCGTTTGAAATCTCTGCAAACACTGGAACACTGAAGGAAACGGCCCAGCGTGGACAGGAACTGATCTGGGTCCGGAAAGACAATCCGAGCGATCGTCGGTTTCAGGTCACCAATATTTCGGTCGGTTTCCTCCGAAGCGACGCCGGAGGCCAAGTGCAGATGACCTTCTCGGGCAACACGACGTCGCTCGGCTACTCCACGTCCGAGGAAGCAAAATTGAATGTCATCGTTCGCACCAAGGGCGGCGCGTCGCTTCATTCTTGGAGTTTGGGCTTTTCCGTCAAATGCGGGGACAACAACCAGCCACTTACCCCGGCCACCCATGAGGTCCCCCGCGATCTCGCCGCCAATCTCTTTACCAATGTCGGCGCCGTCGAAATCGCGGAATACGAGCCCACTTCTCCCGGGGTGAGAGTTCAGCGCTGCAGTTGACGAAGGGCGTTGCGGTGGCGATCCGAAGCCGCGTGCTTTTCGCCTCGCTGTCCACCTGTCACCCCTTATGAATCGGATCGACCCATAGCACCTCGTTCGGCTTCTCCACGGGCTCGATGTCGAGGTTGACCACCACCGCCTCATTATCGCTTCGCACGAGCACGCATTCGAGCGGCTCGCTCGGGCTGGCGTTGATCTCTTGGTGCGGCACGAACGGCGGCACATAGATGAAATCGCCCGGGCCAGCCTCGGCGGTGAATTCCAGCCGCTCGCCCCAGCGCATGCGTGCCTTGCCGCGCACCACGTAGATGACGCTCTCCAGCTCGCCATGATGGTGGGCGCCGGTCCTGGCGTTCGGCTTGATGTTCACCGTGCCCGCCCAGATCTTCTGGGCGCCGACGCGCGCATAGTTGATCGCGGCCTTGCGATCCATGCCGGAGGTCTGGGCGGTGTTGGGATCGAGCGAGTCCCTCGGGATGACCCGGACGCCATCGTGCTGCCATTTCGCTGCATGCTCGTGATCGGTCTTGGCCGTCATGTGCTGCTCAACCTATTGTCCGCGTCGGGCGGCGCTGGCAAATCGCTTGGCCTCCTCCGCTGCGCGGAACAACGCCTTGGCCTTGTCCACGCATTCCTGCTGCTCGGACTGGGGATTGGAATCGGCGACGATCCCGGCACCCGCCTGGACATACATCACGCCATCCTTGATCAACGCCGTGCGCAGCACGATGCAGCTGTCGAGTTCGCCGGCCGCAGAGAAATAGCCCACCGACCCGGCATAGAGTCCGCGTTTCTCCTGCTCGAGCTCGTCGATGATCTCCATCGCCCGCACCTTGGGCGCGCCCGAGACGGTGCCGGCCGGAAAGCCTGCCGCCAGCGCGTCGAGCGCGTCGTATTTCCCGTCAAGCTGGCCCTCGACATTGGAGACGATGTGCATCACCTGGCTGAAGCGCTCGATGAAGAATTGATCTGTCACCTTGACCGAAGCGGTTCGCGCCACGCGCCCGACGTCGTTGCGTCCGAGATCGAGCAGCATCAAATGCTCGGCGCGCTCCTTCTCATCCGCCAGCAGTTCGGTTTCGAGCGCCTTGTCCTGTTGCGGTGTCGCGCCGCGCGGCCGGGTGCCCGCGAGCGGACGGATGGTCACGGTGCCCTCGCGCACCCGCACCAGGATTTCCGGGCTGGATCCGACGATCGAGAAGCCGCCGAAGTCGAGGAAGTAGAGAAATGGTGCGGGGTTGACCCGCCTCAGCGCGCGGTAGAGCGCAAACGGAGGCAGCTCGAACGGCGCCTCGAACCGCTGCGACAGCACCACCTGGAAGATATCGCCGGCGGCGATGTATTCCTTGGCCACGTTGACCATCCGCTCGTATTCGGCGGG
>Ga0208991_1000314_pt1 | contig 11485 bp, 10 predicted proteins | sample MedBloCAOM3_M2_FD_187855 | JGI IMG/M metagenome (GOLD analysis project Ga0208991, IMG submission 187855) | Forest soil microbial communities from El Dorado National Forest, California, USA - Mediterranean Blodgett CA OM3_M2 (SPAdes) (version 2) | ecosystem: Environmental > Terrestrial > Soil >...
GTAGTAAGGGGCCATGAACAGGGGCCCGGTCTCTTCAGCATTGTCACCGGTTCGACTTTGCCGAACGCCAACCTGGATTCGAGACAAAGGACCCGCCGTCCCAGTGAAGCCGGCCGCCTAACCAGGCAGCCCACCAGGTAAGATCGCAGCAGATGGCGAAGATGCCGCCCGCCGAGCACGACAACGTGGCCAAGACATTCCTGCCGGATCGAACGGCAGGCGCTAGCCGCCCCAACACGTAATTGTTTTGACCGTCCCGGTTCAAATCGGGGGAACCATAGGCCCGTAGTAGGCGCCCCAATGGCCCCACACATCGCGGCTCCCGTAACCACGGAATCCGCCACGCAAACCGCTGGCGCGGTTACCGTAACCGCCATGGCCACCTGGAGTATCACCGAAGCCCCCGCCAGGGTGATTGCTGTGAAAACCATCACCGCCACCATGGCCGGCGCCGCGGGCAAATGCGCCGGTGGAAAGCCCGGAACTTCCGAGAACAAGGACAATCGCAAAAACAGTTATGGCGTTGCGCAACATTGACGACCTCGTTGAGATGCTCCCTGCAAATCTATGAACGCGCACGTGTGTCGCTTGTCCGATATTGCTGCAATTTGGGTATCAATGCCGCACATTTGCCTGCTGCTGATCGCGGCGCTCGCGATCATGTGGAATTTGCACGGGCACTGAGCCCCGGTTTAGAATGAAATAAGGCCACCAACTGGCGGCCTTATTCCTTCGCGCGAACAATTTGCGCTCAAATTTGTCGATCAGGTGCCCCCAGCCATAACGGGAACAAACTCGCCGACGTGTTGGCGCGGTTCTGCATAAATTCAGTAGCACGGTCGATAGGGATAGTATCCGCAGCGATAAGCTCCGTAAGCTCCTGCTGCTCCCACTGCAGCAGCTCCGACGCCTACCGCCACCCCGCGGCGTACGGCTGCACCACGATAAACGCCACCGCGATAGACACCACCGTGGTAAACGCCAACGCGACCAACTCCAACGCCTCTTCGATATGCGAAGGCGTCGGTCGAGACAGTCGCGATACACGCGATGCTGACGATAACGGATGCGGCGAGCGAAACAATAGATCGGCTCGACATGATTAATCCCTTTCTCAGGCTGGTGAACTGGTTAAGCCTAAGGAAAGCCCGGCGAGCCGACTATGCAAAAACGATCATGGGCGGCCGATTCATCATCGGGCCCATCTCCGCTTTCGTTCTGAAGGAGCCGCCAAGCCGATGACCTTCCGGCCGATCTCCTTTGCGATGACCGGCCGCCACGGCACGAGGCTGAAGCCGAGCCCGTCATCGATCGTGGCGAAACGGCGCGGCGCGATGCCTCCAGCCGGCGGACGTGGCTCTCGACATAGGCGTTATAATCACCCCCAGGGACACGCATGCCGCCTGCCTCGGCGATAGCCTGGTGTTGGCTCGGGCGAAGCCTCACCAACGGCACGAGCCTGGCAACAACGATGCCTCCTGATGCTACGAAAAATATCGAAAACAACCCCATGCAAAGTAGCAGGCGCTCGCCGGCAGGGACGCTTTGGGCCAATACTTGACACGTCGGGCAAATCAGCGGCACTCCTTCATCATCGCACAATCCGTCAAACGCCCGTGGGCGCGCCATGGCGCGCCGTTCGGTGTGATGTTGGGCGAAAATCCCTACCACGATTGAAGTTGCATTGGCTCGTGAAGTTGCAATGGCTCCTGAAATTGCAATGGCCCGCCGCAGCGCGTGATCGCCTGCGTATTGCCGAGCCGCCGCGCTTCCGACGCGCGTGCCGGTGGCATGCGGCTCAACTCAGCTTTTGCGGAAGGGCCGTGGCGCTCGATCCCAATCTGGTGATAGCGCGCCTTTGGGCAGGCTGGGCACAGGTTTATCTCGGCAATCACGCCGCGGCGATCGAGCAATTCTCGGCAGCCATTCGCTTGAGTCCGATCGACCCCCACTTGTTCCTGCCCCAAACCGGGATGGCCAACGCTCATTTCTTTGCCGGGCGAAGAAGGTCTGTCCTGGGCCACGAGCGCCATCCAGCGCCAGCCAAATTTTCCCGGCGCGCAGCGAATACTAATGTCGAACCTGGCGATGGCCGGACGAATCGCTGAAGCTCGGCGCGCTTGGATGCTATCCTGCAAGCGGATTCCCTTTTCTGCATTTCCGGCTTTAAGAATAAAATGGTATTTCGTCGGCTCGAAGATATCGAGAAATTGGAGCAAGCCTCGCGAATAGCTGGCGTGCCCGAATGACCGCCTTTGTGACCCAATGCCGACTTCAAGAGCTTTGTTTGTCGGTAATGAAGAGGACGTCAGATCGCGCAGTCATGGCGGTTACTTGTGCTCACTATAAGTCCGCCAATAATGTGCGAGCTTCCAGGAGATCGCTCGTTTCCAAGCCCTCGCTAAACCAACCCCGAAGTGGCACGACAAGCATGTCCTCGGCACCGGGAGCAACGCGTAGCCCGTCAAGCCGCCAGCAGCTCGTCGAGCAAAAAAAGCCCGGCTCAAGGCCGGGCTTTTCGTTCATTGGCGCTTGTCCGGACCGTGGCCTCCGCCACCGCCCGGTCCGCCGCCACCGCGCGGTGCGGCGTTGATGTGCGGTGCGCCGCCGCCGCCCTGCGGCATCGCGGGCGCTGCTGCGCGCGGGGCGGCCGGGGCCGGCATCTGCGCGCGTGCGTTCATCGGCGGGCCTCCGCCGCCGCGCGCCGCATTGGGCTGCGTCATGCGGGGCGTGGCACGCTCGATCCGCGGCGCAGCCGCACGCGGTTCGTCATGACCTCGGGCCATGATCGGCGGCGTCTGCGTACGGGCGCGGGCCATCGGCTGCTCGCGCACGGCCGCTCTTGCGTTCTCACGCGTCATCCGCGCGTTCTCGCGCGTCATGCGGGTCTGCACCGCCGCGCGTTCGTGCCCTTCGCGCGCGCTACGCGTTGCAATGTCTTTCTCCCGCGCCACGCGTTCCGTCACACCGGCGCGGGTCCGCTCCGTCACACCGGCACGCGTCCGTTCCTCGACACGGGCACGCGACCTCTCCTCGACACCGACACGCGCCTTTGCCTCGGGGAGCGCAGCGTCGCGCGCTGCCGCCGCGCGGCCGATCCGGGCCGCCGAGCGGTCGATCGTCAACCGCGTCGCGAAACGCTCATGCGATTGCCAGTAGCCGCTCCAGTAGGCGCGGCGGTGATACCAGGGACGTCCCGCATAGTAGCTCGACCAGTACGAGGTCAGCACGAACGGCACGACGGGAACGTCGATCTCGTCGACATAGTCGGGCAGATAGACGTAGCGGTTGCGGTAGAGATATTCGAGATATTGCGACGACACCCAGCCACGATCATCCGACCAACTCACATCGCACCAGGCGGTGCCTCTGAGACACCCATTGATGTTGACACGGGCGCCGCCGGGAATGCGGTCGACCGTCGGAAAGCCTTCATCGGGCCCTGCCCTTAGGCTGACCGTGGTGGTGACGATGCCCGGCGCCGCCAGTGCGGCGGTCGGCATCAGCAGCACGGCTGCTGCGATAAACAATCCTCTCAGTTTCATGGCGAGTTCCTCCTCATGAGTTGGAACGCCGTAGCGAAACAAACGTTCCCTGAGGAGTGGTCGCGTTAGCCGAAGGATGCAGGCGTCTCGCAGGCGCGAGACGCGCCGCTCTTGTTTGTCATTCCGGGATGCGCCAACGGGTCGGCGCGTAGCGAGGCCAAACACTTCCGCGTTTGTGACCCGCAAAAGAAGTCAATTTCTGTTGCCGCTATCTGCATGCCTTCAGTTGAGGTGGCGAAAGCTGACGCGGCAGCCTTACGAATTTGAGCCCCGGGTATCTCCTTCAGCGCCGATCCATCCTTGAGCTCAGGCGATTACTTGCCGGGGTTGTTCTTCTTCATTGTGACTCTGAAGCAATTCGAGCAGGCGCTTGCGCATTAGCATTCCCGGCCGATCCGACGGCATGTGCTTTTCGATCTTCCGGTTCATGTCCACGATGGCATCGGGGTCGGTTGATTCCAGCATGTCTCGATCCTCGGCGATGATAGCCGCATCCCAATCGATCAGTTCCTGTGTGGAGCAGTCCGTTTCGGTGTCGTTGCGATAAAGAATTTGAACGACTTGAATCTGACCATCAGATATCGGCGTTGCGCAATTGAAAATGATATGCCGAATGCCTGAGGGATATTCCATGTCGAGCCGCCGGCAGAACGGCATGAACCATTTATTGCGTTGGTGTCTTTTGGTGGTGGGATCGGTCGTTCCCGTAATCCTGGACGCATTAAGTGGATTTCTAATCGTGATAATTGTTTCCGCATCAAATCCGTAATCGGTCTCCACGATTTCGTACTTCTCAGGTTTTGGCTGATTGATGTCGCCGAAGGTACCCTTATGCACGAAGGCGAAATGGGCGTTGTCGAACGAGTTTTCCATCAGTCGCAGCGCGGCAGTGTTCCACCTGTCGTAGAATTGGTGGATCCGGCGGTAACCGGCGTTGCGGTCTTCGGGAACGTCGGGGATGTCGCTCAGCGGTTCATCAAGCGCGACCCAGACGTAACCATAACGGGTCTGGGCGCGAAACGAGCGCGCCTTGGCGTCGGGAATCGGCTGTTCAAATGGAAATTGCGGAATCATCACCAGCGTGCCATCGCGGTCATATTCCCAGCCGTGATAGCCACAAACGATATTGCCGTTGTGGCACCAGCCCTTTGAGAGCCTGGCGGTACGGTGGCAGCAGCGATCTTCCAGCGCAGCAGGCTCGCCGTTCGCGTCCAGGAACAGCACAATCGGCTCACCGAGAAGCCTAAACGGCCGCGGTCCGTCCTTGAGTTGATCGACCGGCATGACCGCGTACCAAAAGCGACGAAACACGGGTTGTTTGGTAATCAGCATCACGTTCTCCGGTGTTCAGGCAGCCAAATGCGCGACGACGCGCGCCGCATCGGATTTTAGCTTTTGAATATCCAGGCCGGGAATTGCGCCATTCTCCGCCACGATCCGGCCTCCTATCAGCAAATAGCGGACGCTGGCCGAGCCGGCGCAGGTGACCGGCGCGATCATCGGATCGTGCATGCCAAAATGCCGTGGCTGATCCAGATTGAAGATGGCGATATCGGCCTGTTGCCCGGGCGCCAGCGTGCCGATCTGAGGCAGTCCCAGCACGCGGGCGCCGCCCGCGGTCGCCCAGTGTACGACGTCTTCTGCAGTAACCGCGTTGGCACCTTTTACGGCGCGATGGGTATGCCAAGCGCTGTGCATCTCGCTGATCATATCGGCGGATTCGTTGGATGCCGCGCCGTCCACGCCAAGGGACACAGCGCCGCCGAGGCGAGCCATCGCATCGGCGGGGGCGACGCCGGAGCCGAGGCGGCAGTTGGACTGCGGACAATGCGCCATACCTGTACCCGTGCTCGCCAGAATCCGGACCTCGTTGGGATCCAGGTGGACCAGATGCGCGAACCATACGTCGGGACCAAGCCAATCGTGGTCGGCCAGCCATTCAACCGGGCGCTTGCCGTGGACCGACAGGCAAAAATCGACGTACTCCGAGGATTCCGACAGATGGCTGTGCAGCCGCAATTTCATCCGCCGCGCCGCTGCGATCGCTTCCTTCAGTTCGCCGGGATCGATTGACCATGTCGGCGTGGTCGGCGCTAGGACAACCTGGGAAAGGCTGCCGGGCGAGGTGTCATGAAAGCGCTGTGCGCAGGCTTCGACGGACTTAAGCATGTGGTCGAGCGATTCGACGGGCATCGGAACGAACTCGTCGGTATCGAAGTGACGCCGCTTGGTGGCGCCGCCGCGGCAGAATACCAAGCGGATTCCAAGGCTGCGTGCGACCTCGAAAATCACCTGCGCGGGATCGAACCTGAAACTGTCGCTGAAAAGATAATGGTGATCGGCCACCGTCGTCGTGCCCGATAGCAGCATCTCGGTCAGTCCAATACGTGCGGCGACGGCCAGCGCCTCTTCGTCGATTTTCGACCAAAACGAATAAGGCACCGAGCGAAGCCAGCCGGCGAGTGGCAGATTGATGCCGGCCTGCACACCTTTCATGACGCTCTGGAACAGGTGGTGATGGGTCGATACCAGGCCGGGATAGACAACGCAGCCGCGGCAATCGAGCCTGCGCTCATTCGGCTCCGCCTGCAGCGCGCCGATTTCGACGATCACGCCGTCGCGAATGCGGATCGCGCCACTGGTCCGCATTGCAGCGCCGGGGCGCCCGCTGAAAATCCCCGTCGCATTCTCGATCAGGATGGCGCTCACGCTTCCGCTCCGATTTCGCTTTCATGCCAGTTCGATAAGGCAAGCTTCGATAAAACGACCATCGCCCCGAACAACCCAACTCCTGTCAATGTGATCAAGAACAGTGCTGCGAACATGCGGGGAATATCGAGCGTGAATCCGGCGTCCAAGATCTCATAGGCTAGTCCAGACGAACGGCCGCCGGTGCCCGCCACGAACTCGGCGACGACGGCACCGATGAGCGCCAGACCGCTGGAAATGCGCAAACCGCCGAAGAAGTATGGCAACGCCCCGGGAATTCTGAGCTTTATGAGGGTTTTAAGGCGGCCCGCGCGGTTCATGCGGAAGTAACTCGCAAGCCCTGGGTCGACGCTTCTCAGCCCAAGCGTCGTGTTCGAGATGATGGGGAACAGTGCCACCAGCGTTGCGCAGATGGTTAGCGCGAGCTGGGTATTTTTGACAAGAATGATGATCAGCGGGGCGATGGCAACGACGGGTGTGACCTGCAGCAGCACGGCGTAAGGAAACAAACTCACTTCGATTGCCCGGCTCTGCACGAACATGAACGCGACGAGCGTCCCGAGAACAACTGCCGCCGCGAAGGCCTGCAACGTCACCCGCAAGGTCACCATCAGCGCCCGCAGCAATGACGGACCGTTGTGTACAAGGCTGATGAAGATGTCGCTCGGCTTCGGAAACAAATAAACAGGGATCGACGCAAGTCGGCAGCCAACTTCCCACACACCGATCAACATGACGCCGACTGCAAGAGGCGCCGCGATCTGAACAAAGGCTTCTGACTGCAGGAGCGGTCTCACGACGCGCCTCCGAGTGGCGAGGGCAGCGAAGCTTCCGCGAGCCAGGTCGATAGTTCGCGGCAGTAAGCCGCAAACTTGGCACTGCTGCGAAATGCCTCGTCGCGCGGCTGCGGTTCGTCGATCGTCATGGTTCTGAAGATGCGGCCGGGATTCGCCGCCATCACAATGATCCGGGTCGACAGGAAGACGGCTTCATATATCGAGTGCGTGACGAACACTGTGGTCAGCTTGCGTTCCCACCATAGCCGGACCAAATCGGCGTCAAGCTTGTTCCGGGTGAATTCGTCAAGCGCCCCGAAGGGTTCATCCATCAGCAACAGATTGGGGTTCGTCACAAGTGCCCGGGCGATAGAGACCCGCATTTTCATGCCGCCCGATAGTTGGCGCGGAAAATGTCGGGCAAATTTGGACATGCCGACACGCTCGATCGCCTCCGCCACGATCGGAGTAGTCCTGGCGTTGGCAAAATTGGCGAGTTCAAGTGGAAGCCGCACATTTGCATCGACCCTGGCCCAGGGCATCAAGGTGGGCTCCTGGAATACGAAGGCAAAGCGCCGCCCGTCCTGGCCGACCTGTCCGAAATCACCGCGCCACCATAACAGCCGGCCGTCTGACGGTTCAATGAGATTGGCGATCAATTTGAGCAGCGTGCTCTTGCCGCAGCCGGATGGGCCGATCAAGGTCAGGAATTCGCCGTCCGCGATACTCAGATTGATCGGCGCCAGCGCCCGCGTGCCGTTGGCGAAAACTTTCTCGGCTGAAAGTATCTCAACCGCCGGCGGCCGCTCACCGCCGGCCGTCATTCGGTCCGTGCCTTCGTTAAGCGGCTCGCCGGGCACAAGGGCGTTCATGGCCGCTCCTATTGTACCCCGATTTTGAGGTCCTTGACGAAACGGACATCGAGGCCCTTTTGCCAATCGGTCTTTGGGTCGAGCAGCCCGGCTGCGACCAGGAAATCGTAGGTCTGCTTGTAGCGCTCGGCGGTGATGACCCCGATGCCCCAGGCCGCCGCATCCCCGCCGTCGAGCGCCTTGTTCTGCTTGAGTTTCTCGATCGCAAAGTCGATCTGGCCGTCGGTCATTTTGGGATTGTCGGCCTTTATCAAGGCGTTGCCGGGAGCCGGATTCTTGATGTAATCGCGCCAGCCTTCCAGCGATGCCTTCACGAAGCGCGCCACCACATCGGGATTCCCGGCGATCATCGTTTCGGTTGTGACAATCGTGGAGCCGTAGGGCGGATAGCCGCCATCGGCCAGCAGAAAGAATTTTACCTTTTCGTTCTGCTGCAGCGCCTGGTACGGCTCGGACGAAGGATAGCCCTGCTGAGCGACATCCTTGTCGGCGAAGAACGGCTGCAGATTGAAGGTATATGGCCGTATCTGGTCATCGGTAAAACCATATTTGGCGCGCAGCCAGGGCCAGAATGTTATGCGGGATGAGCCCGCGATTAGAATAGGCTTGCCTTTCAAAGCCGCGATATCTGGGACGTCATCATGGGTCATCAACCCCTGCAGGTCGAACTGGAATGAGGACGCGACAGTTACCAGCGGTAGGTTCTGTTCGCGGCCTTTCAGCACCTGAATGTCGTAGCCCATCATAAAATCAGTTTCGCCGGCCAGCAAAAGCTGCGAGCCGTTCACCTGCGGACCGCCCATCTTGATGGTCACGTCGAGACCAGCTTTGTCATAAAGCCCAGTCGCCTTCGCCTGATAAAAACCTCCGTGTTCGGCCTGGGCAAACCAACTGGTGAGAAAGGTCACCTTGTCGGCGGCAAGCGTCGGCGCAATCGAACAGACGAATGCGCCGGCTCCGATCAAGGTGATTGCGACCATACCCGGCAGAAATTTCATTGCCATCTCGGCTACCTCGTTGCGGCCGGCGCTTCGCCGCCCATCTGTGTTCTCAGGTTATGCGAATGCCGGCCAATCTCGGACAACCGATCCCTCTCCATCGGTGAACCATCGTCCTGCCGGCCTTGTCAGTGCAAAGATGCACAGGTAAGCTGTCATCTGAAAGCACTTTAATTCGAGCTATCTGTTGCCTTTTCGGCAACGACAGCTCCCGCTTTGGGCAGACACTCTTTGTCGCTGCATCCTTTCGGCGCTGTGCCGCAGAAACAGGCGGCATGCTTTTCTAAAGATTGGCCAGTGACGTCGTTGGAAAAATCGACTTAATATCCCGGTGCGCCTTCCGTTTTTCACCTTCGCGGCACGAGGATAACCGCTTTGCGCGCCCTTTCTCCCTCGTCGATGAGACCTCCCTTTGCGCGCTACAGTCACGGGATCAAGGTACCTGCAGGGCACAGGTTGGTTTTTACTTCCGGCCAACTCGGCATCAGCGCCGACGAAACAATTCCCTCAGATTGCGAAGCGCAAGCTGACCTTTGCTTCGCCAACATCGCTGCAATTCTTGCGGAAGATGACATGACATTGGCGGATGTCATCCGCATCAACGCCTATGTGACGGATCGCGAATATATGCAGGGCTATATGCGGTCACGCGACCGGCAGTTTCAGGGCACCCCGCCGGCTTCGACTTTAATGATCGTGAAGGGCTTTACGAAACCGGAATTCCTGGTGGAAATCGAGGTTGTCGCAGCGGCGCCAGAGCGTGATTAATTCGAGGCTTGGGATTGCCGAGATGACGAGGCATTTGTCGGCACCGAAGTCGCGCTAGAAGCGCTCCATCTCCCGTCGCACCTTTGCCAAAAAGCCACTCCGCTTCCCTGGTGTCGCGGTGTTCATGTGATAGAGCGCGTGATAGCGCACCCTTGCGTTGGAACCCGAAAACCACGGCAAGTACCGTTTGATGATCTTGCGCGGCGGATCGGCCATGGCGATCGCCTGCCAGCGCGGGCGTCCGTATGTCGAGATGCCGGTAATGCATTTGATGTGAAGCAGCAGCGGCTTTGCTTGGCCCGGATCGGAAAGATCCAGCGCGATCCCCGGGCCGAACATCCGATCGAACCATCCCTTCAACATGGCAGGAGGCCCGAACGACCAGGTCGGAAATTGCACGACCAGGGCATTCGCGGCCATCAACCGGTCGACATGTGCCTGGCTGTTGGCCCGGTTCCGAACCGGGTCATGGTAGTCGCGTCGCCGCTCAGCGGTGAGCACGGGGTCAAAACCTTCCGCATAGAGATCGAGCAGATCCGTCGTGTGTCCCGCTTCCTTTAATCCCGCCAGAGCCTCCTTCAGGATCGCGGCATGAAAGCTGTCGTCAAGCGGATGGCAATAGACATACAGCACGCGCATCATCGCTCCATTTTCGCAAAGCTGCGCATCTTGCCGGGGTTGAGCAAACCGTGCGGATCGACCTCATGTTTGAATCCCAGCTGATCCGCCTCGACGCGCTTGTAGCGGCTGCCGTCCTCAACCGTAAAGACGTGAGGATTGGCGATATAGACCCCGCGCCCCTCGTGAATCCGGATGATCTCGTTCAACCTGTCCGGACCCTTGTAGCGCACCACCGGCAGTCCGCTGCAGGTGACGCGGCCGTTGAAGCGGATGAATTCGAGATGCTGCAGCACTTCGTCTGGAAACATCTCCCGCATCTCGGCTACTTTTTCCATCAAGCGGTCATGCGGATAGAGGCATTGCAGGTAGGTGACGGAACGGTCGGCCTTGAGCACCTGAAGGGTGGTATGGTTCCAGGTGTATTCGTAGAGCGGGACCTGGCCGGGGCCGTCGTCGGTCGGCGTCTCCAGCGTAATGGTGCCGCGGTCACCGAGCAGAGACTTGAAGCTTTCGAGCGAGGGCTCCGCAATCATCGCGATCAGGATGCTCTTGCCGTCCGGACAATAGGGCTTGAGCGCGCCGAAATACGAGGGCAGCGGCGCGGTGATCGGCGACAACAATTTCTTGACGATCCCGTCGGCGAGCGCCGCTTCATAACCGAACGCCGCAGCCTTCATGAAATCATCGAAGACGACGACGACGTCGATCCATGTCCAGGCTGGCGACAAAGGCATTTCGAGCGCGGTGATGATCCCGGTCGTGCCATAGGTGCGATTGATCTTTTGCGCAGCATCTGCGCGCAGTTCGATGATACGCGGCTCTTCTTCGACCGTGACGACCCGCGCGGCCAGAATGTTACCGGGCTCTCGCAGGCCGCCGTAATTGACCGAGCCGATGCCACCTGACCCGCCGGCAACGAATCCACCGATCGTGGCGGTTCGCTTGGTCGAAGGATGCATCCGTAACTCCTGGCCCAACGGCCGCAGCTCGGCGTCCATCGCGTTCATCTTCGCGCCAGCACCAACGCGCATTATGCCGGGCCTGGTCCATTCGACGGCCGCGAGCGCCGTGACGTCGAGCAGTACTCCACCCTCCAACGGCACCGCCTGGCCGTAATTGCCGGTGCCTCCGGCTCGCACCGTCAGCGGCACCCGGTGGCGCGCGCAGGCTGCCGCTACGCGCACCACTTCTGCCTC
>Ga0208991_1000316_pt1 | contig 11446 bp, 8 predicted proteins | sample MedBloCAOM3_M2_FD_187855 | JGI IMG/M metagenome (GOLD analysis project Ga0208991, IMG submission 187855) | Forest soil microbial communities from El Dorado National Forest, California, USA - Mediterranean Blodgett CA OM3_M2 (SPAdes) (version 2) | ecosystem: Environmental > Terrestrial > Soil >...
TAAAGGAGCGGATACCGATAACTTGGCGTGGGTGAAGGCGAGGGCGCCGGACCTTCCACTACAGGCCAGCCGTAATTGGAACCGGCAATGCCATCGTTAACTTCCTCCCACGTGCTCTGACCGACATCGTTGATAAACATCCGGGTGGTTCCGGGCTGGAAACAAAAGGTGAATGGATTTCGTAGACCAACCGCCCAAATCGCGCGGTTAACACCCGTCGGGGAACCTGTGATCCCGGGAAACGACGTCGGGTTGGCATCAGGAGCAGTGATGGGGATACTACCGTCGGAGTTGATACGCAGGATTTTGCCTAGACGGTTGCTGAGCGACTGCGAGTTACTTGAGGTCGCATTTTCACCCACGCCGGCATAAAGCTTTCCGTCCGGGCCAAAATGGATGGCGCCACCATTGTGGTTAGTGGCGGAGCTCAGGTTATCGAGGTTCAATATTTGCAATTCGCTGCCGGCGACGGCGACATTTTCGTTGGCCGGCATGCTCGTGTCGGCGGTAAACCGGCTTATGCGGTTGTGCGCCGCTCCTCCGCTCACGCCTGGGACCGTGTAATAAACGTAAACGTAATGGTTGTTGAAGTAGTTGGGATCGAACGCCACGCCGAGCAAACCACGCTCACCGTTCGAATCCACCGACAGGGTCACGAAATCCGTTCCCAAAAGTGTTCCGCCAGCATCGATCACTCGCAGATGACCGTTTTGCGTGCACACAAAGAGGCGGCCATCCGGCGCAAAAGCCATCGCCGTGCAATTGTTCGCGATGCTGTTTCCCCAGGCCGATTCCGTAAATCCGGCCGGCAACGTGGCGGCATTAGATACCGAGCTTCCGAACAGGATCAGTGATAACGCAATTCTAGCGATGACTCGATAATGATTCAAAACTTCGCGCGCGGCATATCTCATAAAAACCCCGGGATTCCCCTTAATTACTTCGTCTCCCAATTTGCAGCAGGCCGTAAGCCGGGCAAGCGCTTGGCCCCCAAAATCTGCTGTTTCTTTTGCTCGGCTAAGCACGCTGCGCGACAAATCACAAAAAGCAAAACAGCCGGACCCTTTCGAGTCCGGCTGCTGTGAATTTCTTGCGAGTGATTGTCGCAGCTTAGTAGTCCATTCCGCCCATGCCACCCATTCCGCCGCCCGGCATCGGAGGAGTTTTCTCCTTTTCCGGAAGCTCGGTGACGAGCGCTTCGGTGGTGAGCAACAGACCGGAGATCGACGCGGCGTTTTGCAGCGCACTGCGCGTGACCTTGGTCGGGTCGACCACGCCGGCTTTGACGAGATCTTCGTACTCGCCGGTAGCGACGTTGTAACCTTCGTTGCCTTTGCGTTTCTTGATCTCTTCGACGATCAGCGCACCTTCTTTGCCCGCGTTATCGGCGAGCTGACGCGTTGGCTCTTCGATAGCGCGGCGCACAATTTGCACGCCGACCTTCTCATCGCCTTCGAGACCTTTCACGTTATCGAGCGCCTTTTGCGCGCGCAGGAATGCAACACCGCCGCCAGGGACGATGCCTTCTTCAACCGCGGCGCGAGTAGCGTGCAATGCATCTTCGACCCGAGCTTTCTTCTCTTTCATCTCGGTCTCAGTGGCGGCGCCGACATTAATGACGGCCACACCGCCCGCCAGTTTGGCGAGACGTTCCTGAAGCTTCTCGCCATCGTAATCGCTCGTCGTCTCTTCAATCTGACGACGGATTTGCGCCACGCGACCCTGGATGTCGTGACTTTTGCCAGAACCTTCCACGATCGTGGTGTTTTCCTTGTCGATGGTGACGCGCTTGGCTTTGCCGAGGTCCTCCAGCTTGATGTTCTCGAGCTTGATGCCGAGATCTTCGCTGATGAGTTTTCCGCCGGTGAGCACGGCGATGTCTTCGAGCATCGCCTTGCGACGATCGCCGAAGCCCGGCGCCTTGACCGCGGCGACCTGCAACGTGCCGCGCAATTTGTTCACGACCAACGTCGCGAGCGCTTCACCTTCCACGTCTTCCGAGATGATGAGCAACGGCCTTCCGGCTTTCGCCACTTTCTCAAGCAGCGGGAGCATATCCTTCAGGCTCGAGATTTTCTTCTCGTAAATGAGGATGTACGGATTATCGAGGACCGCTTCCATCGCTTCCGCGTTCGTCACGAAGTAGGGCGAGAGATAACCTTTGTCGAACTGCATACCCTCGACGACGTCGAGCGTGGTATCGATCGACTTGGCTTCCTCGACCGTGATCGTGCCGTCCTTGCCGACCTTGTCCATGGCGTCGGCAATGATGTCGCCGATCGTCTTGTCCCAGTTGGACGAAACGGTCGCGACCTGCGCGATCTCGGTGCGATCGCTGACCTTCTTCGAGATTTTCTTCAGCTCATCGACGACCGCATCGACGGCTTTCATAATGCCGCGCTGCAACGACGTCGGGTTCGCACCCGCAGTAACGTTGCGCAGACCCTCTTTATAGATGGCTTCCGCCAGAACGGTCGCCGTAGTCGTGCCGTCGCCCGCGATGTCCGAAGTTTTCGACGCGACTTCGCGCACGAGCTGCGCGCCCATATTTTCATACGGATCTTCCAGCTCGATTTCTTTCGCGACCGTTACACCGTCCTTGGTGATCGTGGGACTGCCATATTTCTTGTCGATGATCACATTGCGTCCGCTCGGTCCGAGCGTGGCCTTGACGGCCTTCGCCAGTTTCTCGATGCCGCGCAGCAATGCGTGCCGCGCGTTTTCATCAAATTGTAATTGTTTAGCTGCCATAGTTTTTTAGTTGAGTAGTTGAGGTGTTTAAATGTTGAGAAGATGAATCCGGAATCCAGGAACCCAGGAAAAACAAACAGAAGACTTCGGAATCGAAATCTCTTTATGGTTTCCTGGTTTCAAGATTAGCTCCTTCTTCATCATTCTTGGTTTCCTTAGCCGATGATGCCGAGGATGTCGTCCTCGCGCATGATCAGAAAAGTATCGCCATCGATTTTGATTTCAGTGCCGCCGTATTTCGAGATCAGCACTTTGTCTCCCTTTTTCACGGTGAAATCGACCTTCTTTCCCTCTTCGTTCACCTTGCCTGTGCCGAGAGCGACCACTTTGCCCTCCTGCGGTTTTTCTTTGGCGGTATCGGGGATAATGATCCCGCCCTTTTTCACTTCTGTCTCTTCAATCGGCTGCACCAGCACCCGATCTCCGAGCGGTTTTACATTAACTGCTGCCATTTTATTTACTCCTTCTGCTTGTTGTTAGGGTTACGCCGGCAACATGTCGATCTTGTCGAAATGTCGCCGGCAAATTCGTTACTTCTTCTTGTCTTCGTCGACGACTTCGAACTCTGCGTCGACCACATCGCCATCGCCGCCGCGCGAGCCCGCGCCTTGCTCGGCGCCGCCACGTGATTGCGCTTCCGGTCCCGGCTCTGGACCCGCGCCTTGTGCACCCTGGCCCGCGGATGCCTGTTTGTAAAGCTCGGCACTGACTTCCTGGAACTTATTCTGCAAGTCGTCATACGTCCGCTTCATCGCATCGGTGTCGTTCTTGTTGATCGCTTCACGCACCGCCGCGATGGCGTCCTCGACCTGCTTGCGTTTGTCGGCCGGAATCTTGTCGCCAAGCTCCTTGAGCTGCTTCTCGCTTTGGTAAGCGAGCATGTCGGCGTTGTTCTTGATCTCGATCGCTTCCTTCGCCTTTTTGTCTTCTTCGGCGTGCGCTTCGGCTTCGCGCTGCATCTTCTCTATTTCCTCTTTCGAAAGTCCGGAGCTGCCGGTAATGGAAATCTTCTGTTCCTTGCCGGTGCCAAGATCTTTGGCCGAGACATGCAGGATGCCGTTGGCGTCGATATCGAAGGTCACTTCGATTTGGGGAACGCCGCGCGGGGCCGGTGGAATCCCATCGAGGTGGAAAACGCCGAGCTGTTTGTTGTCACGCGACAACGGCCGCTCCCCTTGCAACACTTTGATCTCCACGCCCGGCTGATTGTCGCTGTAAGTCGAAAAGATTTGCGACTTCCGCGTCGGGATAGTGGTGTTACGCGGGATCATCGGCGTGGCCACGCCGCCCGCGGTCTCGATCGAAAGCGTAAGTGGCGTCACATCGAGAAGGAGCACGTCTTTGACGTCGCCCTTGAGCACGCCGCCCTGAATGGCTGCGCCAATCGCTACAACTTCATCCGGATTCACACCCTTATGCGGCTCCTTGCCGATAAGATTGCGCGCAATCTCAATCACTTTCGGCATGCGTGTCATACCGCCGACGAGCACCAGCTCGTTGATTTCTTTCTCGGTCAGTTGCGCGTCTTTCAGACACGCCTTCACCGGCGGAATCGTCCGTTGGAACAAATCGTCGCAAAGCTGTTCGAGTTTCGAGCGCGTCAACTTCTTCTGAATGTGCTTCGGCCCGGTCGCATCCGCCGTGATAAATGGCAGATTAATCTCGTACTCCTGCGTGGATGAGAGCGCGATCTTCGCTTTCTCCGCTTCTTCCTTGATGCGTTGGATCGCATCCGGCTGTTTCGTCAGATCGATGCCGCTCTCCTTCTTAAACTCGTTCACGATCCAGTCCATAATGCGCGCATCCCAATCGTCGCCGCCCAGGTGCGTGTCGCCGTTGGTCGCTTTCACTTCGAAAACGCCATCGCCGATTTCGAGAACGGAAATATCGAACGTGCCGCCGCCCAAATCGTAAACGGCAATCTTCTCGTCCTTCTTTTTGTCGAGACCGTAGGCCAGCGATGCCGCCGTCGGCTCGTTGATAATGCGCAAGACCTCCAGGCCCGCGATCCTGCCAGCGTCTTTCGTGGCGTTACGCTGCGAGTCGTTGAAATATGCCGGCACGGTGACGACCGCCTGCGTGATTTTTTCGCCGAGCTTCGCTTCCGCGTCGGCCTTCAACTTCGAGAGAATCATCGCCGAGATTTCCGGCGGCGAAAAAGTTTTCTTCTGCCCGTTGATCTCCACTTGCACGTGCGCGTCGCCGTTCGCCGCTTTCACAATTTTGTAAGGCACGCGCTTCTGTTCCTCCATTACCTCGTCGAACTTGCGGCCCATAAAGCGTTTGATCGAAAAGATCGTGTTCTGTGAATTCGTCACCGCCTGGCGCTTGGCCGCCTGACCGACGAGACGCTCGCCCGTTTTCGTAAATGCAACCACCGAAGGTGTCGTGCGCGCGCCCTCGCTGTTTTCCAAGACCACCGGGTCGCCACCTTCCATCACCGACATGCACGAGTTAGTAGTGCCCAGGTCAATTCCTAAAACTTTAGCCATAGATAAAAATCCTTTCTGGTCGAGTCCGGTCGCCGCGGCGACACGGATGCGCCGCGGCGGAAGAACGATTTGCCGCGCTATTTAGCAATCCATATTCCCGTGCTCGCGCAGAGCGGACTCCTTGATGTCGAACCACTTATGAAAGATCGACATCTTCCACTAGAGACTCTGTGTCTCACTTGTTCGCCCTTTTTGAGACAATATCGCGCATAGTAAGGGATCCCCCGTCTTTGCCCCGCGATCGCGGGACTACGGAGTGGCAGGTCACCTGCTTTGCAGAAAACGGTATGCAAATGAAAGCGGCAGCACGGGATATTACTTTTGCCTGCATACATTGTAATTCCCCGCTCGTTGTCGATGCGGCCGCCGCGGGACTGACTTTGCCTTGCCAACAATGCAAAAAACCGACGCCGGTGCCGGACGTTTCTTCAGGCGATGCATTCGAGACCGCGAAATTACTCGCGCATCCTGCCGACTTGCAACGCCGCCTGAAAGAGAACGAAGCGCAGCGCTCTGAAGTCATCGGTTGCATTAATCAGCTCACCATTCAAATGCATCGATGGAAGTTGCGTTTGCAAACCTTGGAAGAGCGCCGCCGCGACCTCGAGTCGCAACTCCGCTCGCAAAAAGCCGGTTAAGGCTCTTTTCGTGTAGAGGCGCTCGCCGCGGCGAGCGCAGATTCGGCCAGTCCGGCTCGGACTGCGGTTGGGGACCCCCGCTTAGCGGGGCCACTACACGATTTTCCTTTCGCAAAATGACGCAGACGCGTTAACCGTTTTGCGTGCGACAATACCAAGAGCTTCTTCGACTCGTTCTGGAAGAGGGAAAACCCCGCGCCGATCGCACTCGCACCGGCACGTTATCGATCTTTGGCGCGCAAGCGCGCTTCGACCTCCGTCCCGCAGGGGCTGGATTCCCGCTGCTCACGACCAAGAAACTTCATCTCAAATCGATCATCTACGAGCTGCTTTGGTTTTTGCGCGGCGAGACGAACGTTCGCTACCTCAACGAACATGGCGTCACCATTTGGGATGAATGGGCGGATGAAGACGGAAACCTCGGCCGTGTCTACGGCGCGCAATGGCGCGATTGGCGTGGCGAAAACGGCGTGCGTGTCGATCAAATCGAAAAGGTGATCTCGGGGATCAAAAAAAATCCGCAAAGCCGGCGCCTGATTGTGAACGCTTGGAACGCAGCGGAGATCGATAATGTAGCGCTGCCGCCCTGCCATGTGCTTTTCCAGTTTTATGTGCAGGACGGCGAATTAAGTTGTCAGTTGTATCAACGGAGCGCCGATCTTTTTCTGGGTGTGCCGTTCAACATCGCTTCGTATTCGCTACTCACGATGATGGTGGCGCAGGTTGTCGATCTTCGCCCGGGCGATTTCGTGCACACGTTTGGTGATCTCCATCTCTACCAGAACCATCTCGAACAAGCGCGCGAACAATTGACTCGCGACTGTCGATCTTTGCCACGCATGAGATTGAATCCTGCGGTCAAAAATATTCACGAGTTCGAGTTCGAAGACTTCGAACTGATCGATTACGAACCGCATCCCGCGATCAAAGCGCCGATCTCAATTTGAGACTTTTCCGCGTTGCGCGGGTTGAAGTAGGTGTGCGCACGGTTTTAAGGGTCGGCTCCGCGCTTTCCGTCCTTTTCATCAGCATCTCGCCGCTCGTGGGGCAAAACGCGAATCCGTTTCGCGTTGAGATCGATCTGGAACAGCAAACGGCCTATTTGATTGGCGGACGGCGCGTTGTTCTCCAATCACCGATATCCAGCGGTCGTTACGGACATCTCACTGAGACCGGGTCGTTCAAGGTCATTGAAAAAGAGCGCAGTCATTACTCAACCATCTATGGAAGGATCGTCGACGCTTATGGCCGGACGGTAGTGAGCGACGCCGACGTCGACATGCGGGTGCCGCGCGGCGGAAAATTCATTCCTGCGCCGATGCATTATTTCATGCGCTTTCACGGCGCGGATGGGATGCATGCCGGTTATTTGCCCGGCTATCCCGCGTCGCACGGTTGCGTGCGCATGCCGGAGCAAATGGCGATTGCGTTTTTTAACGCCGTCGAAGTCGGCACGCCCGTTCGTGTGTTCGGCAGAACGCCGCGCACGCGCGATTATTATCAATACGGTCCACAACCAGGACGCGATCGGATTTGGCCGGGACGCCCAATGGATCCGAGGTTCGATCCCCGTTTTCGGGATCCCTGGTGGCGATAACGCTAGGGTTGCCTCGGCGCCTCGCCGGTGTTGGCGCTCGCCGTCTTCGGCCCGCGCGAAAGAACGACAAGGTCGCCCAAAATATTCACCGTCTCGTCACGCTCCGGATCAATCACGGGCTCTTTGCCGTTATCATCAGTGCCGCTGCCGCTCGTCACATCATCGTCCGCATCAGTGGCTGCTTCCGGCGCCGCTTTTGGCGACACGCCTTTGGTTTTCGCCGCCGCCAGTTTTCCTGGGAACATGACCAATTGCAAATTCGGCTTGTCGACCGAATCAAGGGTCAAACGATAAACGCGCGGCTCCTCGTCATGACGGGCCAGCCGCTCTTGCGAGCGCAGTTCCTTGCGCATCTTGTCGTCCTGCAATTCCTTCCGGCGCACATCCTCGTTCAGCGAGATCCGGTTATCGTCGAGCCGGTGACGGAGCCGCTCCATGTCTTCCATCACGTAATGAAACTCGGCGTTATTTTGAATGCGTGCTTGGGAACGGCGTTTCAACTCGTCGATGAAAAGCGAATGCGCGTCCGCCCACTTTGTGAACCGCGCTTTCGGCACTTCATCATAGGGCAGGCAATTCTTGAGCGCGCCTTCGCCGAACTCGGGCAAATCGGTCAACGTCGGCAAGACAATATCGGAAGCGACGCCGTGAAGCTGGGTCGACCCGCCGGCCACGCGATAAAATTTCTGAATGGTCAATTTCAATGCGCCATCATCCTGCGATCGGCTGCCAAGCAGCGAAGTATAACGGCCAATCTCGAGAATTGTCTGCACCGTGCCTTTGCCAAAGGTGTTTTTGTCTCCGACGATGACCGCACGCCCATAATCTTGCAGGGCCGCGGCAAAAATTTCGCTGGCCGACGCGCTTTGCCGACTGGTCAACACAACGAGCGGACCGGAATACGCCACCCCCGGGTCCGGATCGGGCGAGACGACGATGCTTCCATTCGAGCTTTTCGTTTGCACGATCGGACCCGATTTTAAAAACAGTCCGGTCAGAGAAATTGCTTCCTCGAGCGAACCGCCGCCGTTCCGACGAAGATCGACAACCAACCCGGCAATGTTTTCCTTCTTCAATCGCTTGAGCAACGCCAGGACATCGCGCGTCGTGCTCTTCGAATGCCGATCCATGTCGGCGTAAAACGAAGGCAATGTAAGCCAGCCAAGTTTCAGCGGGTTACCGTCCTCGTCCTTCTTGATAATAATGTCGGCGCGCGCTTCCTGATCTTTCAGCTTAATTTCATCGCGCACCAACTCGACACTCTTGCGCTTGGATGGATCGGTGGCGTCGGCTGGAATCGCGAGCAGGCGCACGTGTGTCCCCTTCCTCCCGCGAATCATCTCGACCACTTTGTCCAGGCGCATGTCGCGAACATCGACGTACTCCGCCGGGCCTTGTGCGACCGCCGTAATGCGATCGCCTACCTTTAATCGGCCATCGGTTTGCGCCGGACCGCCCGCAACGAGGCTCTCAATTTTCGCGTAGCCATCTTCGGTCCGAAGCATCGCGCCGATGCCGACAAGGGAAAGGCCCATGTTAATGCTGAAATTTTTGAGATCGGCTTTGCTCAGATATTCGGAGTGCGGATCGTAAGTTTGCGCGAGCGCATCGAGAAAAAGCTTTATCTGCTCCTCCTTGTCTTCTTCGTGCACGTTGTGCGCGAGACGATCGTAACGGCGCCCCACCAATTGCGGACCGGGCTCGATCGGATGCTCGCTCAAATGTTCCTGCAACAACTCGCTCGCGATGCGTCCCCGCCAAAGTTGATCCGCTTCCGCTTCGTCTTTTGGCCACGGTGCCTTTTGCCGGCTCAGTTCAATCGTTCCGTCGTTCTTGTAATCCGGCGGCTGCTTGAGCAGCTCCTTGATTTTCGCAACGCGCTCGTCGACGCGCTTCTGATATAAATCGTAAATCTCGTAGGCCGGTTTCAAATTGCCGAGTAAAATGTCGTCGTCGATGGCCGTGCCGTACTTCGCGTTGAGCGCATCCACATCTTGTTGCGTGAAGAAGAGGTGACTGAAATCGAGCAGCTCCAGATATGTGCGCAGAAACTTGCGCGACATCTCATCGGTGAGCGGTTGATGCGTGTAGTGTCCTTCCTCCAAAAGCCGGCCGACCGAGATCGCGATCTGTTCGGCATCGGACTTGGCCAGAACAGGTTGCGCGCTGATCGCGAGCGCGATGACGGCGGTGAAAATGAGTGAGGAACGCAAAGGTAGCTTCATTCGAGAAAAACGGTTTCCCATCTTCGCAGACATCGCTGTTAAAGGCAAGAAAACCCGCGTAAGATCGACATGTAAAGAAGTGAGACAACGCTCGCCCATTAACATTCAAAAAACGGATGAACTGGCCCTGCCGGACGCAGCTTTCGTCCAGCTGTAGCCGGGGCCGAGCGCGGTTCCATCGCCATTCGCATTCATGCGCGGCTGGCCGGGGTCGACAACCCCAGCTACAATAAACTCAATGACTTACGAAACTTTCTGCGGTGGGATTTTCGAGACCAATTGCTATCTCGTCACCGCGCCGGAGGGATTGATTCTTTTCGATGCGCCCGCTGGCGCGTGCGCCTGGCTCGAATCGCGCCATGTCGATCTAAAACTGTTGCTTCTCACGCACGGGCACTTCGATCACGTTCCGGATGTCGCCAAGATCAAACGCCGTTTCAATTGCCAAATCGGTTGTCATCCTGAAACCGTGCCGATGATTTCCGATCCGAAATTCTTTCGCGACTTCGGATTCGAGCTGGAAATCGAACCGGTGCAGCCCGACTTGCTGATCGAAGAAACGCCAGCGCGAAATTTCCTCGGGTTTGAAATGCAGGTGCTCGAAGTTCCAGGCCATTGTCCCGGCAGTCTTTGTTTCTTTTCACGCAAAGACGAACTGCTCATCGGTGGCGACGTGCTCTTTGCCGGCGGCGTCGGCCGCTGGGATTTGCCAGGAGGAGATGTCGATCTTTTGTTCGAAGGGATAAAGAAAAAAATATTCCCGCTCGGCGACAACGTCACCGTGCTCCCCGGTCACGGACCACCGACGAAGATCGGCACCGAACGCCGGACGAATCCCTTTGTTCAATAGGATTCGTCCGGTGACTCAATTGTTAATCCCAGCGGAAAAAATCGCCGGAGCGAACGTGCAGTCGCACTTCGATACTGCGCAACCGCTGGCGAACGCTTTCCACTTCGCGACGCAGACGGTAACGATCGAATTGATTGTGACGATATCGCCAGTTGATGCGATCGACCTGGCGCGAAATTGAATCCACTTCGCGCCGTAAGCGCCAACCCGCACTATAGCGACGCACCTCCCCCTGCACATGGCTGAGCATGCGGTTCATTCTGTTGATTTGATACTCCAGCGGGCCGCCGCGCCGGTCAGACGAATAAGCCACGCGATTATCGTCCCTGTAATCCGCCGCAAAGACTGATGCGCCGACGATCCCGATAGCCAAAGTGATTACTAATACCAATTTTTTCATATCGACCTCCTTTGTTCGCAGGGTTCGACGAGGATGCGCCTGCCGCATTCAATCGCCGATGTGCGACTAGATGATGCTGGCCAGTTGCTGCTCGAGCGGCGCGAGACCATCGATCGCGGCGACGATCGAGCGCAATGAGCTCAGCGCTCTGGGAATGTGTTGCAGGAAATGATTGTGGCCTTTGACCAGGCCGAGGAATCCGTAGGCGCCGAGTGCCTGCATCAATCGCTGCATGGCGCAGAGGCGCAAGGTGAAATCGAACTCACCGTTGACGGTTGTGCCGTTTCTAATCTGTTGATCGCGATAGTAATCGATCAGTTCCACGCGCTCAGTGTTCGTAAGATCGACATATGGATCGTAGAGGAGCGAGGCGAGATCGTACGCGGCAAGACCCGGACGCATTCCTTGAAAATCGATCAGGTAAGCCTGGCCGTTGCGGATGATAAGATTCTGCGATTGAAAGTCACGATGCACCAGATTTCTCGGCAAACGA
>Ga0208991_1000317_pt1 | contig 11433 bp, 10 predicted proteins | sample MedBloCAOM3_M2_FD_187855 | JGI IMG/M metagenome (GOLD analysis project Ga0208991, IMG submission 187855) | Forest soil microbial communities from El Dorado National Forest, California, USA - Mediterranean Blodgett CA OM3_M2 (SPAdes) (version 2) | ecosystem: Environmental > Terrestrial > Soil >...
CCGACGTGTTCAGTGCCACGGCGGCGCGAATGAGCGCCTTCAACGCCTTTTCATCAATCTTGTCGCCCTCATGGAAATCGATGGCACGCCTGGTGTTGCCTTCGAGGCTGGAGTTGAAGAGGCCTGAAGGGTCCTCCAACGAGGCGCCCTTGGCGAAGGTCATCTTCACGACATTCTTGTACGTCTCACCGGTGCAGATGATTCCGGCGTGCGACCATACCGGAACCCCTCTCCACTTCCACTCCTCGACCACTTCGGGGTCGGCCTGCTTGATGAGAGTTCGGACCCGAGCAAGCGTCTCGCCCCGCCAATCACTCAGCTCCTTGATTCTCGCATCTATCAGCCGAGAGGGAGAGTCTCCTCCTGTTCCTTCCTTCGAGCCGCTCTTCTTCATGGTGGTTGTTGCTTTCTTCATGGTTGGTGTCGCTCGCCCGTTACTTGAGTATCGCTGGTCAGCACTTGGTACCATCGCATGTCGTCCGCTCCGGGTGAAACTTTGCCTTCCTATCGTCTGCCAGACTGGCTTGGTTATACATTTGCCGCCGTTCGAGGCATTCCTCAAAAGCCGACGTCTCAGCTGCGGCCGGAGCCGAACCAATGCGGAAGTTCTGACGTTGCTTTATAGCGATCCCCGTCGAGTTCGCCGCGGGCATCGAACACGAATTTCGGCGTGGATGTCACACCGGCGGATTCTGGATCGTCATGGTGTCGGAACCGACAGAAGGAGACGAACCATGACTGCCAAACTTGATCCCTTAGCCGCGGCCCCTGAACTCATGAAGAACTGGCTCCGCACATCGATCGCCATCATTTCGAGCCTTGAACCGACCCTCGCCGAACTCGTGGAGATCCGCGCCTCCCAAATCAACGGCTGCGCCAACTGCATCAATTTGCATACAGCGCAAGCGCGCGAAAAGGGCGAGACCGAACAGCGCATCTACCTGCTGTCGGCCTGGCGAGAGGCCCCTTGCTACACCGACCGCGAACGCGCCGCGCTCGGCTGGACCGAGGCGCTGACGCGGCTCTCCGAAGGACATCAGCAAGAGAGTGCCTATGAAGCCTTGAAGGCTCAGTTCAACGAGGAGGAGCAGGTCAAGCTCACATTGATAATCAATGTCATCAACGGGTGGAACCGCATTGCGGTTGGCTTCGGCGGATTTATTGATCCGGCGGTCGCAAAGGCCAGGGCCAAGGCGGTCGCCTGATGGCAGGCGTCAGGCACGAGGATGCAGCGGCCAGTTTCGACCCGCTGCGTCCAAAGCTCATGCGCGTCGCCTATCGCATGCTGGGGGCGGTGGCTGACGCAGAGGACGTTATACAGGAGGCCTTCATCCGCTGGATGAAGGCCGACCGCGATGAGGTGCGTGAGCCCGAGGCGTTCCTGCGCCGTACCGTCACGCGGCTCTGCCTCGATCAGCTCAAGTCAGCGCGACGCCAGCGCGTGACCTATATCGGACCCTGGCTTCCCGATCCGGTCCTCGAAGAGGAGGGAAAGGAAGAAGACGTCACCTTGCCGCTGATGCTTGCGCTGGAACGCCTTTCTCCGCTCGAGCGGGCGGCTTTCTTGCTGCACGATGTGTTCGGGCTCGGATTCGAGGAAGTCGCGGCGACAATCCAGCGCGACCCGGCTGCCTGTCGCCAACTCGCGACCCGCGCGCGCACCCATGTGCGTGAGGCGAGGCCTCGCTTCCAGGTGGACAAACGCCGTGGCCTCGAGCTTGCCGAGGCTTTCTTCGCCGCCTCTCGCAGCGGCGATATGAAAGCGCTGGGTGCGATGTTGGCGGCCGATGTCAGTGTCCATGCCGACGGCGGCGGCAAGCGCCCGGCGGCTATTGAGCCCATCGTCGGATTCGATGCCGTGATGAAAGTGCACGAATATCTGGCGGCTCAGTTCAAGAAGAACGGCTCGAAACTTGTCCGTGCGGGATTCGTCAACGGATTGCCCGGTTTCATCACGCTGGAGGCCGATGGTGAACTCCAGACGACCGCACTCGAAATCGAGGACGGAAAGGTTGCGGCAATCTATGTGGTGCGGAACCCCGACAAGCTGAAGCATCTGCACTAGGTTTCACCGGGGGAAAGCACGCCGGACCGATCGTCGCCAACACGACGAGCTCCAATGTTCGGGCTCTGGGCTAAGCGGATCGCCGGCCGCTGCCTTCGTGGGCTTGCGGGCTGATGACTTGGCGTCCGCTCACGCCACGTACGCACTCGCGCTGGCTGCTCACATTCGTTCGCCGGGCAATTGGCTGGCCTGCTTCACCCAAGCGGCGAGCTGAGCTTCGTCGAGCTGGTCGTCCTCATGGATGTCGAGGTAGCGCGTGTCCTTGCTCTTGGACTCGCCGGGGGGGACAGGACGCAGCGACGTGCCGCGGAAGAAAGCCACTTTGACGTAGTTCGTGAAGCAATGGATGCCGAGGAACCAGCCCTGGCCCTCGACTCCGTAAAGCGGCGAGTTCCATTTGACTGCCTTGCGCACGCCGGGGACGGTGCGCACGATGAGCGCGTCGAGGCCGCGCCCGACGTCCCGTTTCCAACTCGGCATGGCCGCGATGTAGGCCTGCACGGGGGCGTCGCCGTCGGCCTTCGCGATCTGAGGGTTGCCGCCTGCGAGGCGGGTCGGCTTTGCGACCTTGCGCGACCGCAACTTCAGCACCGTCTTGCGCGGTTTGGTCGCCTTCTCGACCCGCTTAGCGGCGACCTTCTTTGCGCCCCTCGTTGACCTGGTGGACGTCTTGTTGGCCATGGCGTTCACCCGCAGATACTTACGATGACAACCTCTCGATGCTCCACACCTAGCGGCGCCGCATCACGGCGGCCTCGAGCCAGGAGATCGCGAGATACATCAAGGACGAAACGATGGCCAGGATCGTGATTCCGGTCATCACAATGTTCATCTTGAAAATCTGGCTGCCGTACTGAATGAGATAGCCAAGGCCCACATTTGCCGACTGGAACTCGCCGACAACGACGCCCACCAGCGACAGACCTGCATTCACCTTGAGCGCGGCCACCAGCGTGGGCACGCTCCCAGGCAGGACGACCTTTGTTAGAATTTGCCCCTTGGTAGCGCCGAAAGTCTGCGCAAGCTTGATCTTGTTGGGGTCGATGCCTTGGAAGCCCGAGTAAATCATCAGGATGGTGATGAACACGGAAATCGCGAGCGACATGCCATAGATCGACATCGTGGCGCCGAGCCAGATGTAGAAGATGGGCACGAACGCCGTCTTCGGCATGGCGTTGGCGACGACGAGGTAGGGATCCAGCACCTTGTAGAGCGTGTTCCACCACCAGAGCGCAGCGGCGACCGCGGTGCCCAGCACCATGGCGCCGCTGAATCCGAGTATGGTCGCCAGCACGGTCGCCCAGGTATGGGTGAGGATGCTCGCCTGCTGCGGCGTTGATTTGAGCAGTGAGACGAAGGTCGGCCACAGTGCCGACGGATAACTGGTCAGCACGGGATTGACGATCAGCGCCTTCGGCAGCACCTCCCACAGCACCAGGAACACAACAAGGATCGCGACCTGCGTGGCGCGCACGAACAGATGGCCGCGCCGCTGGCGCTGAAGCCACGCCAGATATTGCGGGCTCGGCGACGCAGTCGCCAGCGACTCAACCTTCGACATGGACTTCGAGCTCCTGCCAGAGCGCGTTGAAATAGCCGTTGAACTCCGGCGCGTTGCGCGCGGCCAAGGGGTTTGGGCGGACGCCGTCCAAAGTCGCAAACTGGATCGCATGGTCCGACTTCACCCGTCCGGGACGGCGCGACAAGACGATCACCCGCTCCGCCATGCTGACGGCTTCGCCAATATCATGAGTGACGAGGATCGCGGTCTTCTTCTCGCGCCGCAGGATCACGGTAATTTCGTCCGCCAGCGCAAGCCGCGTCTGTGAATCGAGCGCAGCAAAAGGCTCGTCGAGCAGCACAATGTCCGGCTCGGTGCACAGCGTGCGTGCGAGCGCCACGCGCTGGCGCATGCCGCCCGAGAGCTGGCGCGGCAAGTGGTGCAGGAATTCACCGAGCCCGTACCGGGTGAGCAACCCGCTTGCGCGCTCGCGCGCCTTGGCCATGTCGGCGCCCTGGATTTCCGCGCCCAGCACCGCGTTTTCGAGGATGGTGCGCCACTCGAACAGATAGTCCTGCTGCAGCATGTAGCCGACCTTGCGGCTCGGCCCGGTCACCGGCTTGCCGTCCACCAGTACCGCGCCGCCGGTCGGCATGAGGATGCCCGAGATCAGCGATAACAGCGTGCTCTTGCCGCAGCCGCTCTGCCCTATGATCGCGACGAACTCGCCGGGTGCGATCGAGATCGAGATGCCTTTGAGCGCCTCGGTCTCTCCCTCGAGACCGAAATAACGCAGGCTGACATCGCGCAGCTCGACCTTGGGCGAGGCGGCAATTGTCGATGCCGCCACGGATCACTTCGTCCTGTTGAAGAACTCGGTGACGACCAGGTCCTGGAACTTCACGCGCTTCGCCGCCTCGAGCACGTGGCCTTGCACCAGAATGTCCTGGAACTTCTCCATGGGCGCCTGCTCGATCACAGGCGTGCTCTTCCAGATCTTGAGTCGCCGGTAGCGTTCGGCGGACGCGGCCATCGATTTCGGGTCGATGCCGGGAAAGAACTGCTCGAGCGTCTTCACCAGCTCGGGGATCGGCGCTTCCGCCGTCCATTTCATGCTCTTGGCGATTCCGTTGGTCCAATTCTGCAGCGTGTCTTTGTTGTCGCGGATGTACTTGTCGGTCGCCATGAAGGTCGTGTAATCGGCGAGACCCACGGTCTCGCCGATCGACGCGAGGAAGTGCGCTTTGCCGTCGAGCTCGAGCTGCGAGGCGTCCGGTTCGAGGAAGATGGCGTATTGGTTCTGGCCCGCCAGCCAGGACCCCACGCGCGCCGGGATGCCGACATTGTTCATGAGCTTCACGTCCTTTTGCGGATCGAGCCCGTTCTGGCGCAGCGCCGCCTCCAGAAAGAGCAGCGGCGTGCTGCCGGGCCGGAAGCCCAGGATCTCCTTGCCCTTGAGCATGCTCCAGTCAAATTTGGCGACCTTCTCGCGCCCGACCAGCATGAAGCCGTCGGTTGCCGTGAGCCCGCAGAAGATCGGAATCTTGACGGGTGAATCGCTGTTCTGAACGTAGATTGCCGATTCCGGGCCGATGAGCGCGATGTCAGCCTGATTGGAAAGCATGACCGCCACGGACTTGTCGCCGCCTTGGGCCGTCGCCAGCGTGACGTCCATGCCAAGCTCTTCGAAGTAGCCCTTGGCAATCGCCACATAGGCCGGCGCATACAACATCGAACGCACGACCTCGTTGTAGCGAACCTTCACGCGCGGTTTCGGCTGCGAAAACGCCCGCAGCGGAGCGGCGGCAGACAACAGCATCGCAAGACCAGTCTGGAGAGTGCGGCGGCGATTCCACATGGTAGTCCCCACTTCGTGATCGCGATGAGAGCCGATGATCGAAATTTAACCACCGATTTCGGCAAAAGGCCACAGACGCTCATCCCGAGGTGTCCGCCCCTCCATCGTCATTCCCGGGCGCGCGCCGCGTCAGAATGTCGTCCAATCGCCCGACCACTCGAACGCGGCGGCGGCGCGGTAGATCGTATCCTCGGCGTAATGGCGGCCAACCAGCATGAGCCCGATGGGACGGCCGTCTTCCATCCCACATGGCACGCTGATCGCCGGATGCCCGGTGACGTTGAACGGACACGTGTTGCGGGTCGGTTCCCAGCTTCGGCGCGTGATCTCCTGCGGCGTTGCGTCCTTGCCGGGAATTGGCGTCGCCTTCATCGGCACTGTCGGCAGCAACAGCAGGTCGTGGATCGCAAGCACGGCATCGTAACCGGCACGCACGCGCCGGCGCAGGTTTTGCGCCTTGGCGTAGAAGTGACCGCCATAGCGATCTAGCGTGTACTTGCTGAAGATCGAGGCGATCTTCAGCGTATCGGGGAATTCGTCAGCGCGTTCACGCCAACCCATCGCGTGGTCGAGCAGGCTGGTGACGTAAAGGCCCTCATGCCCGATGCCGGCGCCGTTCATTTCCAACAGCATGACGCAGGCGGCGTCGCCGCGTATCGCCGCCCACACCGGAAAGCCCAGGATATGCGCCGGCACCGATACCTCTTCGACGATCGCACCCAGTTTTGCAAAGCGCTGCGCGGCGTCGCGCACATGTGCGTCGACGTCGGCCTCCGAATTGGAGTGGCCGAAGCCTTCCTTGATCACCGCAATGCGCATTCCCTTGACGCCGCCCGCAAGCGACTCGGTGTACCGGCCGGCCGCAACGCCGCGCTGGCGTGTGTCGAGGCCGTCGGGTCCGGCGATGACCTCCAGCAGAAGCGCGTTGTCACGCACATTCGCGGTCATCGGCCCACAGGTATCGATTGTGATCTCCAGCAGCCCGATGCCGGTGTAGGGAACAAGGCCGAAGGTCGGCTTCAATCCGACAATCCCGCAATGGCTCGCGGGTATCCGGATCGAGCCGGCCTGGTCGCCGCCGATCGCCATGTCGACGTCACCGGCGGCGACGAGCGCCGCGCTCCCCGACGACGATCCGCCGGTGGTGTAACCGCGTTTGCGCGGATTGTGCACCGGACCGGTCGAGCTGGTATGGCTGCCGCCGGACACGCAGTAATATTCGCACACCGCCTTGCCGGCGATCTCGCCGCCGGCATCGAGAATGCGCTCGACCACGGTCGCATCGACGTCCGGCACGTAGCCTTCCAGCAGCTCGGCGCCGATCATCATCGGCACGCCGGCAAGGCAGACATTGTCCTTGAGCGCGACGCGCCGGCCGGCGAGCTTGCCGCCGGGCTTGCCCTTGATCGAAGTCTTCACGTACCAGGCGCCGTGCGGGTTCTCCTCCACCGACGGCCGATGGAATTGACCGCGCGGGTACTTCACCGCCGGCAGCTCATCCGACGTCGTATCAAGCACGGCATAGGCGTTGGCGAGCGGCGTGATGATCTGCTCGACGGCCTTGAGATAGTCGTCGCTGGGATTCATGCCGAGCTTCTGCGCTGCCTGACGCAGATCGGCGACCGTCGGTTTCTCAAACATGATTGATCCTCGCAGCAGAGCGGTGCGCAGGCCACTATACGCGCGCGGAATGCCGTCGCGCTAATCTCACGACCGATTCAGCAGATCGAGCGCATCGTGTCGCACGCCTTTGTCGGCCGGGCGCGTCATCGATACTTTCGAATCCAGTTCTTTTCCCATACTCAGTCATGCCAGCTCAGGCACGGGAAACAATCAAGAAGCAGCGACAAAACCGAAGGGCGCGTCATGATGGCGGCTTGGTCGTTGCTGCGCGGCCAAGTGTGTCGCCAGGTGACACGATCGTCTCGACTCATGTTCGGGGCCACCAGCAGGTGCTGGACTCGGCCGCCTGTGCTAGGGACGAAGGTCGTGGCCGATATTTCTACGGGCGCCGGGCCGCTCGCCATCCACTAACTGGAACCGCCCGCCAGCGCGCGCACCGCACCCATCAGATCGCGCACCTGGCGCTCGGGGATGTTGCGGGTGATGAACACCAGCCGGCTCCCATGGTTCTTGTCCGGCCAGGCCGCGAGCTCCACCGGCGGATGCGCGAGGTGCTGGACCACGTGCACCACGACCGGACCGCGGCAGCCCGCGACGTTGAGGAAGCCCTTCACCCGCAGAAGATCGGGACCGCGCAGCGCAATCAGCGTCTCCATGCTGCGCGCAAAGGCGTCCCATGGCAGCGGCGCCGCATCGGTGAGGACGAAGCTGGCGATGCCGTCGCTGTGCTCGGTCTCGGCGACGAAGCCGGCGCGCTTTTGGGAGCTAACGCCCTCGTCGGCGCCGCTTTCGAGCAGGCAGCGCGGATCGAGCTCGCCGTCCACCGCGGTGTGAATGGTCGCGTGCGGATTGAGCGCGCGCAGGCGCGCCGTCAGTCGCTCGACACTTCGCTGCTTGGCGAGATCGGTTTTCGAGATCACCAGCCGGTCGGCGAGGATGGCCTGCTTGCGCGCTTCCGCCGACCACCCCAGGGTGTCGAGGCCGGTGGCGGCGTCGACCATGGTGACCACCACCTCGGCATGGAATTCTGCGCCCAGCGCGCGATCGGTGGCGAAGGTCTGCAGGATCGGGCCGGGATCGGCCAGCCCGCTGGTCTCGATCAAGATGCGCTGGAATTGCGGCACCGTGCCTTGCGCGCGCTCGGCCACCAGATTGCGCAGCGCGTTCTGCAGGTCGGAGCGGGTGTTGCAGCACAGGCAGCCGTTGCCGAGCAGCGTCACCTCATCGCTCGAGCCGCGCACCAGCGCGTCGTCGATGCCGACGCTGCCGAACTCGTTGATGACGACGGCCGTGCCCGCGCCCTCGGCCGTTGCCAGAAAGCGCCGCACCAGCGTGGTCTTGCCGGCGCCGAGGAAACCGGTGACGACCGTCACCGGAATGCGCGCGCCGCGCGCACGCTTGAGCCTTCGCCCGAACCGGCCGGCCTCGCGTGAGGGAAAGAGATCAAGCATGGATCAGGGTCTGTGTCCCGGACGCGGTGCGGCGCGAAGCGCTGCACCGCTGATCCGGGACCGTTCCAAACTCGAATGCGCGACGATCCCGGGTCTGCAGCGAGCCACTTCGCCATAGCTCGCGAAGACGGGCGTAAACGCCCTTGACGCTCCGCGCTGCGCTGCGCCCGGGACACGAGGCCACATCAAGGATGTTTCTCCGTGCGGCGTGGAGCCGCGCCAAGAAGCCTCAAAAATCCATCTCCAGGATGTAGAGCCCGCCGATGTGACGGTCGACGGTGTAGACAATCTCGCGCTCGTCGACGAACACGTCGTTGAGCTGGATGGTGCCGGTGGGCGCCATCGGCGGCGCCGGCGGCACGAACACGCCGATCTGCTGCGGCTGGTACGCATTGGAGATGTCGTAGGCGCGCAGCCCGCCGTTGAAGAAGGTGCCGAGCACGATCTGGTCGTTCTGCCATGCGGTCGGCAGCGGCACGTTCTCGTGGATATTGTGGGCGCCGAACCGGCCCTTGGCGGCGAAGGCCTGATGATCGGGCAGCGGGCAGGTCGAGATCGGCACCAGATTGGTTTCCTCGCGCGCGTCGAGCACCCAGATCAGCTTGGGCCAATCCTTGGCGTTGTTCTCCGTCGACTCGTCGGTCACCAGCATCAGCCCGCGGTCGAACAGCGGCACCACGGTGTGCATGAATCCGGTGTAGGGCGGCGAGTTGGTCCATTGCGAGATCCGCTTCGGGTTCGCCTTGTCGGAGATATCGAGCACGAACATGCCGCCGTCGATATAGGCGAGGTAGCAGCGGTCCGGCCGCTGCGGATAGACGTTGCAATTGTGGGCGCGATGGCCCTTGTCCAGGGAATGGCGCGGCGGCGGCATCACGTTGTCGCCCTGCTTGGTGCCGGGCATGTGCCAGCGGCCGAGCTCGACCGGCTTGGAGGGATTGCGCACGTCGATGCAACGATAGAACTGGTCGTCGTTGGGATGCGTCGGCTTGAAGTCGGCCGCGCCCGATGCGGTGTGGACGTATTCGCCGTCGCAGAACCAGAGCTGGTGCACGCCGCGCGAGGTCTCGCCCGAGCAGTCGAAGAACGAGATCGACTTCGGCTTCTCCGGTACCGAGATGTCGAACAGCTCCATCCCTGCCGGCTGCTGTCCCTTTTTCTGGGTCTGGTAGGCCACTGCCATCAGGTTCCCGCAGGTCTCGAGCGAATTCGAGCGCATGTGAGCCTGCGGCAGGTCGGTCTGCACCACCACTTTGGGCTTGCGCGGATCGGACACGTCGACGGCGGTGAAATTCTTCGGCGCGCTCTCGTGCGCCAGCCAGAGGATGCGGCGGCCGTCGGGCGCGATCTGGATCGACATGCCTTCGCCCATGCCGCCGAAGCCGTCGAGCATGTGATGGCCGAGCAGCTTGAAGTTCCAGGTGATCGGTCCGCCGTTGCTGATCGGGCTCTTCGCAGGCGCCGACGCCTTCGGTGCGGGCTTCTTGGCAACAGTCCTTTTCGGCGCCGCCTTCTTCGGTGCAGCTTTCTTCGCCGGCTTCTTGGCGGCGGCCTTCTTTGCAGTCTTCTTCGCGACTTTCTTTCTTGCGGCTTTCATTCCACTCTCCATGCCCTGAACGCGGCTGCACCTTTAGCGCTTTTCGATGCGAGAGGCGAGGGCTCGGCAACGTTCTGCCGTCGTCCCGCGAAAGCGGGGACCCATATCTTCCAGCGTCGGTGGTTATGGGTCCGCGCTTTCGCGGGGACGACGATAGTCGAGGCTACGCGCTGGCCTTCGCCCAGAGGTCGGGCCGCAGCGCCTTCTTCCAATCCGGAATGGCGGAGATTTTCTTCTCGCGCAGCAGCACCTCGGCGTCCTTCTGCAGCCCGGTAGCGACGTCGCTCGGGAAGCCGGGATTGACCTCGACGCGGGCGAGCGCCTTGGCGAAGGTGTCCTTCGACATCGTGTAGCCTTTCGAGGTGAAGAACGCGTAGATCACGTCGGCGACCTTGCCGGGATTGTCCTTGAAGTCGCGCGCCACCTCCTGCCAGCATTTGAGATAGGCCACGACCGTGTCCGGGCTCTTGTCGACGAAATCGGGCGTGGCGGCCATGAACACCGGCATCTTGTCGACGCTGGAGAAATCCATGATCGACGTGCCGATGCCCTCGGTGACCGCGATCTCGTTGTAAGGCTCCACGTTGACCATGGCGTCCACGGTCTTGGCGGCCAAGGCCGCGACCATGTTGTTGACGTCCATGCGCACTTCCTGGAAGTCGCCCTTCTTGAGGCCGGCCTTCTGCGCGATGATGTCGACGAAGATGTTGCCGACCGAGGAACCGGTCTGGTTCGCGACTTTCAACCCCTTGAGTTGCTCGACCTTGGTGAGATTGAGGTCCTTGCGGGTCACGACCTGCGCGGTCTTGCCGACATATTCGATCTGGGCGATGGCGACGAGGCCGCCCTTGTCGTGGCCGATGATAAAGGATTGTCCGGCATAGGTGCCGAGGTCAACTTGCCGTGCCACCATCTGCTGCATCGTGAGATTGCCCGACGGCACGGCGAACTCCTCGAACTTGATGCCGCGCTTCTCAAGCAGGCCGGATTTGAGGAGATAATAGGTCGGCATGCCCCAGATATTGGTCTGGAAGCCCTGGCGTACCGTCTCCAGCGCCAAGGCGTCTCGCGTGCCGCCGAAACCCGCCGCCAGCACGCCGGCGCCGGTTGCCGCGAGATATTGCCGCCGTGTGATTTCCACGCGCCCATTCTTCATCGCACTTCCTCCGTGATTTTATTGCTCCTGCTGCAGGCCGAATTCGCGGATGCTGCCGGCAACATCGTCCAATGTCTGCGTGATCACCTGCCGCAGCTCGTCCGGGCTCGAGGATACCGCAATCGAGCCCGCCTTCTCGATCATCGCACGATATTCGGGGGTGCCGACGATGGCCACGATCT
>Ga0208991_1000319_pt1 | contig 11425 bp, 7 predicted proteins | sample MedBloCAOM3_M2_FD_187855 | JGI IMG/M metagenome (GOLD analysis project Ga0208991, IMG submission 187855) | Forest soil microbial communities from El Dorado National Forest, California, USA - Mediterranean Blodgett CA OM3_M2 (SPAdes) (version 2) | ecosystem: Environmental > Terrestrial > Soil >...
AGAGCGTCTGCCAGATCGCCTCGATCTCGGTGGCGTCGCGGCCGATCACGTGTGGTGCGATCAGCTCCTTCATGCAGGCATCGAGCGTGTGCAGGCCGCCGCGCAGCGGCATCAGGTAGCTCATGCCCAAAAGGCCGCCTTGGGTCTCGATCTCCAGCACATAGATGTCGCGAAAGGGCGCGGAGAGGATGCCGGCCGCCGGCGGCTTGCCGCGCCACGGCACCTGCAACAGGGTGGAGCGCAGCTCGACGATGGTGGTGGGCGTGGTCATAAGGCTATCTCCCAGTCGCGACTGTCACCCCGAGCGAAGCGAGGGGCCTTTAAGGCCACAGGAAAGGTCCCTCGCTGCGCTCGGGATGACACCGGGACCCGTGTCAGTCATTTGTGAGTTCTGTACTATGATGCCGCCGTCATGACTTCGTCCAACCGCGTCTATCTCTTCGACACCACCCTGCGAGACGGCGCGCAGACCCAGGGCGTGGACTTCACCGTGGCCGACAAGGCCGCGATCGCGCGCGAGCTCGACCTTTTGGGCATCGACTACATCGAGGGCGGCTGGCCCGGCGCCAATCCGACCGACGACCGCTTCTTCGCCGATCCGCCGGAATTCCAGAACGCCAAGTTCGTGGCTTTCGGCATGACGCGCCGCGCCGGCCGCAGTGCGGCCAACGATCCGGGGCTCGCCGCCATCCTGCAGACCAAGGCGCGCAACGTCTGCATGGTGGGCAAGACCTGGGACTTCCATGTCGACGTGGCGCTGGAAGTCGACCGCACTGAATACCTCGAGATGATCTCCGACTCGCTGGCTTACGCGAAGACGAGGATGGACGAAGTGATGTTCGACGCCGAGCATTTCTTCGACGGCTACAAGGCCAATCCCGATTACGCGATGGCCTGCCTCGCCGCGGCGGAGAAGGCGGGCGCGCGCTGGCTGGTGCTGTGCGACACCAATGGCGGCACCCTGCCGCACGAGATCGAGCGCATCGTCGGCGAAGTGGCCAGGAAGATCCCGGGCGATCGCCTCGGCATCCACACCCACAACGACACCGAGAACGCTGTCGCCAACACGCTGGCCGCCGTGCGCGCCGGTGTCCGCCAGGTGCAGGGCACGATCAACGGGCTGGGCGAGCGCTGCGGCAATGCCAACATGATCGCGCTCATTGCCAATCTCGTCCTCAAGATGGGCTTCGACACGGGCCTGAAGGACGGCGCGTTGCAGCGGCTGACGCATCTGTCGCGCCTGCTCGACGATCGGCTGAACGTCGTGCCCAACCGCAGTGCCGCCTATGTCGGCAGCCGCGCCTTCGCCCACAAAGGCGGGCTGCATGTCTCCGCGGTCGAGAAGGATCCCCGGACCTACGAGCACGTCGACCCGGAGCTCGTGGGCAACCAGCGCATGATCGTGATCAGCGACCAGGCCGGCCGCTCCAACATCATGGCGCGCTTCCGCCAGATCGGGCTCGACGTCGATCCCAAGGATCCGGGCGTCGCGCGGCTCCTGGAAATCGTCAAGGAACGCGAGGCCGAGGGCTACGCCTATGACGGCGCCGACGCGTCGTTCGAGCTTTTGGCGCGGCACGAGCTGCACACCGTGCCCGACTACTTCGCCTTGCAGAGCTTTCGTGTGCTGGCTGAACGGCGCGTCAATGCACGCGGCCAGCTGATCGCCCTGTCCGAAGCCACGGTGAAGCTCGACGTCGCCGGCCGACGCGCAATGGAAGTGGGCGAGGGCAACGGCCCGGTGAACGCTCTCGATGCTGCACTGCGAAAAGCGCTGATTCCAGTGTATCCCGAACTCGCGGACATGCGGCTGGTCGACTTCAAGGTGCGCATCCTGGACTCCGCCGGCGGCACCGCCGCCACCACACGGGTCATGATCGAGAGTGCAGATGCGAAGGGCCGTCGGTGGTCGACCATCGGGGTCTCGCCCAACATCGTCGACGCTTCTTACAATGCCCTGTATGATGCGCTGACCTACAAGCTGTTCCGCGATGGAGCAAAGCCGGCACATCAGGGTTAGCTGGTATGTCCGCCTCCTAGTTGACGGTCGAGGCTGCTCGGAAGACCATATATAGCGTGGACGGCGAGATTCCGATTGCGACGACACAGCCGCCGATTGCGGTGGCTGCAACGCGTCGCCCGAGGACGGGCAGGCGCATGGTGTGGCGGGCCATCATGTGGTCGCTGCCGCTGGTCGCCATCGCCGTTGCCCTGTTCGCCTGGCTGAGCGCCGGCCGCTTCATCGGCACCGACAACGCCTATGTGAAGGGCGACCGGGTCTATATCGCCACCGAGATCAGCGGGCCCATCGTCGAGGTGCCCGTGCGCGAGAACCAGAGCGTGTCGCGCGGCCAGCTCCTGTTCCGGCTCGACGACCAGCCCTACCGCACGGCGCTGGCCAGGATCGAGGCGGAGATCGAGATCCAGCGCGCCGAGATCCGCGGCCTGCGCGCCCAGTGGCGCACCAAGCGCGAGGACATCAAGGCCGCGCAAAGCCAGCAGAACTACGCCCAGGCCGACTACGACCGCCAGAAGGACCTCGCCGATCGCAAGTTCGCGCCGGCGGCGAAGATGGAAGAGTCGCGCATGGGACTCGAGGTGGCCCGCCAGCGCATCGCCTCGGCGGAGGAGGACCTGCAGCGCATCGAGGCGGCGCTGGCCGGCGATCCCAAGATCAAGGTCGACGACCATCCCAAGGTGAAGCAGATGCTGGCCGCGCGCGACGAGGCCCTGCACAATCTGCGCCGCACCGCCATCGAGGCGCCGCTCGACGGCGTCGTCTCCAAGGTGCTGGTGCCGGGCAGCTATGCCGTCATGGGCGTGCCGTCGATCGCCGTGGTTGCCGACAGGGACCTGTGGATCGAGGCCAATTTCAAGGAAACCGAGCTCACGCGCGTGCGCGTCGGCCAGCCTGTCACCATCACCGTCGACACCTATCCCGACATGCAATGCACCGGGAAGGTGACGTCGCTCGCCCAGTCGACCGGCGCGGAGTTCGCCGTGCTGCCGCCGCAGAACGCCACCGGCAACTGGGTCAAGGTGGTGCAGCGCATCCCGGTCCGCACCTCCGTCATCTGCAAGGAAGGCGATCCGCCGCTGCGCGTCGGCATGAGCGTGACCATCGAGATCGACACTGGCCATCGCCGTTCGTTCGGCGAGCTGCTGAGGAGCTTCGGCCTGTGATCATCTTCGGGACATGATGGCCTGATGGATCCCGACGCGCTTCGCCGTCGTCGCTGGCTCACCGTCGTGGTGATGATGGCCACGATCATGCAGGCGCTCGACGGCACCATCGCCAACGTGGCGCTGCCCAATATCCAGGGATCGCTGTCGGCGACCCAGGAGCAGGTCGCCTGGGTGATCACCTCCTATATCGTGTCGGCGGCCATCGCCACGCCGCTCGCCGGCTTCTGCGCCGTTCGCTTCGGCGTGCGGCGCATCCTGGTGAGCTCGGTGATCGGCTTCACCATCGCCTCCATGCTGTGCGGCGCCGCCCAGACGCTGCCGCAGCTTGTGGCCTTCCGCACCCTGCAGGGCGTCTGCGGCGCCGCGCTGGTGCCGCTCAGCCAGACGCTGATGATGGAGGCCTATCCGCGCGAGGAGCAGGGCAAGGCGATGGCGATGTGGGGCGTCGGCACGATGCTGGGCCCCATCACCGGCCCGACGCTCGGCGGCTGGCTGACCGACGAATACAGCTGGCGCTGGGTGTTCTACATCAACCTGCCGGTCGGCATCCTGTGCGCGGTCGGGCTGATGATCCTGATCAAGAACAAGGCGAGCGACACGCCGCGGCCGTTCGACCTCTTGGGCTTTACGCTGCTGTCGATCGCCATCGGCACATTCCAGCTCATGCTCGATCGCGGCGAGCAGATCGACTGGTTCGGCTCCAGGGAGATTGTCGTCGAAGCGGCGGTGGCCGGCGTCGCCGCCGCCATGTTCGTGATCCATATGCTGACGAGCGACCATCCGTTCCTGCCGCGCGACCTGTTCCGCGACCGCAACCTGATGCTGGGCATCATCTTCACGGCCATCACCGGCCTCTTGATGATCGTGACCGCGACCTTGTTGCCGCCCTTCCTGCAGCAGTTGAAGGGCTATCCGGTCTTCACCACGGGCGTCGTCATGGCGCCGCGCGGCATCGGCACGATGATTTCGATGTTCATGGTGTCGCGCCTGATCGGCAAGGTCGACGCGCGATGGCTGATCGCGATCGGGCTCAGCCTGTGCGGCCTCTCGTTGTACGACATGACGCAGTTCTCGATCGACGTCAGCGAAGGACAAGTGATCTGGAACGGCTTCATGCAGGGCATAGGGCTCGGCCTGGTGTTCCCGCCGCTCACCACGCTGGCCTTCGCCACCGTCCCCGCCCGTATCCGCACCGAGGGCGCGGCGATCAACGCCCTGATGCGGAATTTGGGCGCCTCGATCGGCGTGGCGGTGCTGGTGGCGATGCTCGACCGCAACACCCAGATCAACCGTTCCACGCTCGCCGAGTACCTGACGCCGTTCAGCCCGCTGTGGCGGTTCGGCACCACGCCGATCGAGAACGGCATACCGGTCGACCGCGCCAGGATCACCGCGCACATGACGCCGTTCGGCGGCGGCTGGCCGTACGGCTCGGTGCCGGTCGACGACCCCTCGAAGCTGATCGGAATGTGGGGCGAGGAACTCAACCGCCAGGCGTCGATGATCGCCTACCTCAACGATTTCCGCGTGCTCGCGGTCGCGGCGGTGGTCTTCATCCCGCTGCTCTTCTTCATGCGCCGCCAGGCGCAGTATGCGCGGCCGTCGCGCCGCTGACACCGGGACCGCCCGCGCCGCCGGCCTCGAGCGGATCCCACTCCCGTCTCGTGATGCTCCCGCTGTGCCGAGGCACTGAGCCGGCGACGCTGGTATAAGGCGGCATGGGACGAGCCTCCAAGGGCCGGGCGACGGCTGCGGCTGCGCCGGTCGTTATCCTGGTGCGCCCGCAGCTGGGCGACAATATCGGCATGGCGGCACGCGCCATGCTGAATTGCGGCCTGTCGAGCCTGCGCCTGGTGAGCCCGCGCGACGGCTGGCCCAATCCCAAGGCGGTGCGCGCCGCGTCGGGCGCCGATGTGGTGCTGGACAAGGCCAAGGTCTTCGACGCGGTCGGCGAGGCGGTGGCCGACCTCGAACGCGTGGTGGCGACCACGGCACGCAACCGCGAGCTCACCCAGCGCATCGTGACGCCGCGTCAGGCCGCCGCCGAGATGCGCGGCTGGATCGGCAGCGGTGAGAAGGTCGGCATCCTGTTCGGGCCGGAACGTACCGGGCTCACCAACGACGACATGGTGCATGCCGATACGGCCCTCTCGATCCCGCTCAACCCGCAATTCTCCTCGCTCAACATCGCCCAGGCGGTGCTGCTGGTGGCCTATGAATGGGCGGCGGCGGGCGAGGACGCGCCGGCCGAGCGCATGTCCGAGCACGCGACGCGGCCGGCGACCAAGGACGAGCTTCTGAACCTGTTTGCCCATCTCGAGCGGGCGCTCGACCAGTCGGGCTTCCTGCGCAACAAGGCCATGCGGCCGGCTATGGCGCACAATCTGCGCGCCTTCCTGCAGCGCGCGGCGATGACGGAGCAGGAGGTGCGCTCCTTCCATGGCGTCATCAAGTACCTGGCCAAACACAAGCACAGCGAGGAGTGAGCATGTCCACCACCGCCAAGGTCTCCTGGGTCGACGGTGCCCTGTTCGTCGCCGAGGGCGGCAGCGGGCACACGCTGACCATGGACGGCGCGCCCGACATCGGCGGCCGCAACCTGGCGTCGCGGCCGATGGAGGTCGTGCTGATGGGCATGGGCGGCTGCACCGCGATCGACGTCGTCGCGATGCTGAAGAAGCAGCGCCAGGATATCGAGGGCGTCGAGGTCTCCCTGGTCGCCGAACGCGCCGACGAGCATCCCAAGGTCTTCACCTCGGTGAAGCTCGTCTACACGGTGCGCGGCCGCAAACTGAGCAAGGCGCTGATCGAACGGGCGGTGAGCCTTAGCGACGAGAAATACTGCTCGGCCACGGCCATGATCAGGAAGTCGGCCGATATCAGCCACGAAGTGGTGCTGGTCGAGATCTAAGCTCTTGAGATCAAAGGAAGAACGCCTGCTTGACTAAACTGCGGCCGAAAGTATGTTCCGCCCTTCTCCGGAGAACGTGGTTGCGGGCCTTTTAGGCCCTCATCCCGCCCCGACAAGCCCGCTCAGTTGGCGGATTGTCGGACCCAGGCCTATCCGGACAACAGCGTCATATGACGCATAACGACGGAGTATCCGCGTGAGCAAACGCGCGCAAGCGAAGTACAAGATCGACCGCCGCCTCAGGGTGAACCTGTGGGGCCGTCCAAAGAGCCCGATCAACAAGCGCGAATACGGTCCCGGCCAGCACGGTCAGGGCCGCCAGAAGCCGACCGACTACCGCCTGCAGCTGATGGCCAAGCAGCGGCTGAAGGGCTACTACGGCTCGGTCTCTGAACGCCAGCTGCGCCGCTATTATCTCGAGGCCGTGCGCCGCAAGGGCGACACCGGCGAGAACCTGGTCGAGCTGCTGGAGCGCCGGCTGGACGCCGTTATCTACCGCATGAAATTCGCCATCACCGTGTTCGCCAGCCGCCAGTTGGTGAGCCATGGTCACGTCAAGGTGAACGGCAAGCGGGTCAACATCGCTTCGTACCTTGTGAAGGACAACGACGTGATCGAGCTCACCTCGAAGGCCAAGGAGATGGTCCGGGTGCTGGAAGCCACGCAGACCGCCGAGCGCGACGTGCCGGAATACGTCACCGCCGACCACAAGGATATGAAGGGTACCTACGTGCGCGGGCCCAAGCTCGCCGACGTGCCCTATCCGGTCCAGATGGAGCCGTCACTGGTGGTCGAGTACTACAGCCGTTAACCCAGGCGCTGCAAAAGCAGAGGCTGAGACGAAAAACCCGCCCTTTTGTGGCGGGTTTTTTGCATAAGAATTCGCGGATAGGACGTTGGTTCCGACTGTCCGACGGGGCGGGCTGGGCCTATAATTCCTTCTGGGGGTTGGGGCACTGGAGAATCTGGGATGAGCATGGTCCGTGTGGCGGTCTTCGCAGTGATCGCGGTTGCGGTCGGCGGGGCGGCTTATGTTTATCGTGATGAGGTCGCCCAGCGACTGGGCTTGGGCGCATCGGCAAGTGCTGCCGAAAAAGGCTCCAGTCCGGCCGCCATGGCGCAGCCACAGGGTCGCCGCGGGCGGGCCAATCCGGCAGGCGCCGTGCCGGTGGTCGTCACATCGGTCGAACCCAAGGCCATGCCGATTATGATCGAAGCCGTCGGCACAGTGCAGTCGATTTCCTCGGTCCAGCTCAAGTCGCGGCTCGACAGCCAGATCATGAAGGTCAATGTCGAGGAAGGCGCACTGGTCAAGGAAGGCGACCTGCTGTTCGAGCTCGATGCGCGCACCCAGAAGGCGCAGCTTTCCCAGATCGAAGCGCAGATTCGCAAGGACCAGGCCCAGCTCGAGCAGGCCAAGCGCGACACGACCCGCGCCGGCGACCTGCTGACCAAAGGCGCCGGCACCGTCGTGGCGCGCGACACCAACTTCACGACGCAGAAGGCGGCCGAGGCGCAGCTCGAGGCGGACGAGGCCATGCGCCAGAATATCCTGACGCAGATCAGCTACAGCGAGATCCGCGCGCCGGTCTCGGGCCGCATCAGCTCGATTCCCTACAAAGCCGGCACCACGCTGCGCATCGGCGACAACACCGCCACGGCCGTGCTCGCCACCATCAACCAGGTCGACCCGATCTACGTTTCCTTCGCCATGCCGCAGGTCTTTCTGACCGACCTGCGCGCGGCCATGGCCAAGGCCGGCGTCAAGGTCAACGCGGTGATCGACGACGACCACAAGCAATCGGGCGTGATCGCCTTCCTCGAGAACACCGTCGACGCCAACACCGGCACCGTCACGGCCAAGGCGCGCATCACCAACGCCAACGAGGGCCTGTGGCCAGGCCAGTTCGTGAAGGTCGAAGTGGTGCTCGGCATCGAGCCCGATGCCCTCTCGGTTCCGGCGGCGGCGGTGCAGCTCGGCACGCAGGGCCCCTACGTATTCGTCATCAAGGACGGCACCACGGCCGAAGTCCGCCCGATCACCATCAAGCGCACGCAGTACGGCGAGTCGGTAATCGGCAGCGGGCTCAAGGCCGGCGAGTCGGTCGTGATCGACGGCCAGTTGCGCCTGGTCAACGGCGCCTCGGTCGCCGTCCGCCAACCCGAGGTCGCCAAGCCGCCGCCTGCGTCAAACGAGCCGCCCAAGCCCGCGCCGCCGCGCGGCTAACCCGTAGTCGGGGTTCTCGACCATGTCCGCGCTTTGCATTCGCCGCCCGGTGATGACCATCCTGTTGATGGCGTCGTTCATCATCGCCGGCATCTTCGGTTACAAGAACCTGCCTGTCGCGGCGGTGCCGCGTGTCGACTTCCCGACCATCCAGGTGACGGCCCAGCTTCCCGGCGCCAGCCCCGAGACGATGGCTGCCTCGGTCGCCTCGATCCTCGAGCGGCAGTTTTCGGCCATCGCCGGCGTGACGACGATGACCTCGACGTCGTCGCTCGGAAACACCTCGATCGTCCTGCAGTTCGACCTCAACCGTAACATCGACGGCGCCGCGCTCGACGTGCAGTCGCAGATCTCGGCGGCCATGCGCCGCCTGCCGGTCGAGCTGCCGACGCCGCCCAGCTTCCGCAAGGTCAACCCCGCCGACTTCCCGATCCTGTTCCTGTCGCTCAAATCCTCGCAGGTGCGGCTGTCGGACATCGACGCCTTCTCCAACCGCGCCATCCTGCCGCGCATCTCGACCCTGCCCGGCGTCGCCCAGGTGCTGATCTTCGGTTCTCAGAAATACGCCGTGCGCGTGCGCGCCAACCTCGACCAGCTCTCGGTGCGCGGCCTGACGCTGAACGAGCTGCAGAACGCCATCGTCAACGCCAACTCGACCAAGCCGCTCGGCGCCATCGCCGATTCGCGCCAGAACGCCATCCTCGACGCCACCGGTCCGCTTACCAAGGCGGCCGATTACATGCCGGTGGTCGTGGCGTTCCAGAACGGTGCGCCGGTGCGCATCTCCGACGTCGCCACCGCAATCGACAGCGTCGAGAACGACAAGGTCGCGAGCTGGCTCGATGGCACCCGCGCCATCCTGCTCGCCGTCTACCGCCAGCCCGACGCCAACACCGTCGAGGTGGTCGACAGGGTGAAGGCGATGCTGCCGGCCATCCAGGTCGAGCTGCCGAGCGGCGTCGAGATTGCCGTGCTCAACGATCGTTCGGTCTCGATCCGCGACGCCATCGAGGACGTGCAATTCACGCTCTGCCTCTCCGGTATCCTGGTCATCATCGCCATCTACTTCTTCCTGCGTAGCTTCCGCGCTACCCTGATTCCCGCCATCGCGCTCCCGATCTCGGTCATCGGTACCTTCGGCGGCATGTATTTGCTCGGCCACTCGATCGACAATATCTCGCTGCTGGCGCTGACCCTCGCCGTGGGCTTCGTGGTCGACGATGCGATCGTCATGCTCGAGAACATCGTCCGCCATATCGAGGCGGGCGAGAAGCCGCTGGATGCGGCCTTCAAGGGCTCGAAGGAAGTCGGCTTCACCATCGTCTCGATGACGCTGTCGCTGGTGGCCGTCTTCATTCCCGTGCTGTTCATGGGCGGCGTCGTCGGGCGCATGTTCAACGAGTTCGGCATGGTCATCAGCATGGCCATCCTGATCTCGGGCATCGTGTCGCTGACGCTCACGCCCATGCTGTGCTCGCGGCTCCTCAAGCCGATCGACCACCATGAGAAGCACAACTTCCTGCTGCGCCTGTTCGAATGGAGCTTCAACCAGGTGACCGCCGGCTATGGCTGGGCCCTGAGGCGAACCGTCCGGATGCCGCGCCTGGTGCTTGCCATCACGCTCTGCACGTTCGTGCTGACCGTCATCCTCTTCCAGGCCATCCCAAAGGGCTTCTTCCCGTCCGAGGATATCGGCCAGCTGAGCGGCGCGACCGTCGGACCGGACGATGCTTCGTTCGACGCCATGGTGGCCCGCCAGAGCGTGGTGGCCGAGATCATCAAGCGCGATCCCGACGTCGTCTCCGTGATGTCCACCGTGGGCGGCGGCAACGCGGCAAGCACGGTCAACTCCGGCCGTATCTTCGTCGCCCTGCGTGAGAAGCCGGAGCGCAAGGCGAGCGCGCTCGAGGTCATGGCTCGCCTGCGCCGGGCCACCGCGAACGTGCCGGGCATCAACATCTTCTTCCAGCCCGTCCTGTCCATCAACATCGCCACGACGCAGACCCGCGCCCAGTACCAGTTCGGCATGCGCTCCAGCGACCTTGCCGCGTTGCGCACCTATGCGCCCCTGATGGAAGAGCGCATGAAGCGCCTGACCAATATTGCGGACGTCAATTCCGATCTCCAGGTGCGGGCGCGTTCGACGGTCATCGACATCGATCGCGATACCGCCTCCCGCCTCGGCCTGTCGATCGACCAGATCCGCCTGCTGCTCTACTCGGCCTATGGCGTGCGCCAGGTCTCGACCATCTACGCGCCCGACGACACCTATCAGGTGATCCTCGAGGTTGATCCCAAATACGCCGATACCAACGAGGTGCTGCGCCGCATGCAGGTGCGCACGCCGTCCGGCGGCCTGGTGCCGCTCGACACCGTGGCCAAGAGATCCGACAAGCCGACGTCGCTCACGGTCAACCACATCGCCCAGCTGCCCGCAGTCATGATCTCGTTCAACCTGGCGCCGGGCGTGGCGCTCGGCGAGGCGGTGAAATCGATCCAGGAAGCGGCGGCCGAAGTGGGCCTTCCGGCCCAGATCGCCACCAGCTTCGAGGGCAGCGCCCAGGTCTTCCAGCAGGCCGTCGCCAACCAGGGCATGCTGCTGTTCGCCGCCGTGCTGGTCATCTACATCATCCTGGGCATCCTCTACGAAAACTTCGTCCATCCGCTCACCATCCTGTCGGGCCTGCCGTCGGCCGGCATTGGTGCGCTGATCACCCTGATGCTGTTCGGCATGGATTTGAGCGTCATCGCCATGATCGGCGTCATCATGCTGATCGGAATCGTCAAGAAGAACGCCATCATGATGGTCGACTTCGCCCTCGTGCGCCGCGCCCAGGGCGCGCCGGCCGAGGTGGCGATCGTCGATGCGGCGCTGCTGCGCTTCCGCCCCATCATGATGACCACGACCTGCGCGCTGCTCGGCTCGCTGCCGATCGCCATCGGCGCCGGCGCCGGCGCTGAGTTGCGCCAGCCGCTGGGCGTCACCGTGGTCGGCGGCCTGATGGTGTCGCAGGTCCTGACGCTGTTCATCACGCCGGTGGTCTACATCTGGTTCGACCGGCTGCTGGGCGTGAAGTTCGGCGAGATCCGGATCTTCCGCC
>Ga0208991_1000323_pt1 | contig 11370 bp, 10 predicted proteins | sample MedBloCAOM3_M2_FD_187855 | JGI IMG/M metagenome (GOLD analysis project Ga0208991, IMG submission 187855) | Forest soil microbial communities from El Dorado National Forest, California, USA - Mediterranean Blodgett CA OM3_M2 (SPAdes) (version 2) | ecosystem: Environmental > Terrestrial > Soil >...
CCGCGGTGTACCAGTTCGGCCGCGGCAGGGAGCCGATGATCGAGGTTGGCAGAGCAATGCCCGCTGATGCTTTGTACATCGTTTCCTCTCCTGCTATCGGTGTTCTGGAATTACGGTGCGCACCGCTCAGAAATCGTACGCCTCGCTCTTCGGTACGACGTCCCGCAATAGCGAGCGATCGGGCGCCGGCAGCGGCTCGCCGGAGTCGCGGAAGCGGTTCACGATCGGATAGCGCCGGTCGCGGCCGAAATTCCTCAGCGTCACCTTGACGCCGGGCGCCGCCTGCCGGCGCTTGTATTCGGCAAGATTGAGCATGCGCTCGACCTTCGTCACGGTCTCGCGGTCGAAGCCGTCCGCGACGATACTGGCAATCGGCTCCTCGCGCTCGACCAGACGTTCGAGGATGCGGTCGAGCACCTCGTAAGGTGGCAGCGAATCCTGGTCGGTCTGGTTCTCGCGCAATTCGGCGGTCGGCGCGCGCGTGAGGATGTTGTCGGGGATCACTTGTCCGTCAGGGCCCAGCGCGCCTTCGGGTTTCCAGCCGTTGCGCAGCCGCGACAGCCGATAGACTTCGGTCTTGTAGAGATCCTTGATCGGGTTGAAGCCGCCGTTCATATCGCCGTAGAGGGTGGCATAACCCACCGACATTTCCGACTTGTTGCCGGTCGTGACCACCATCAGGCCGAACTTGTTCGATATCGCCATCAGGATGGTGCCGCGTGCGCGCGCCTGCAAGTTTTCCTCGGTGACGTCGCGCGGCATGCCCGCAAAGATCGGCGCAAGCGATTTCTCGAGTCCGAGCACGGCAGGCTCGATCGGCAGCACCTCGTACTGCACCCGCAACGCTTCGGCAACGCGCGCGGCATCGTCGAGCGATTCCTGTGACGTGAAACGATACGGCAGCATCACGCACCGGACGCGTTCAGCGCCAAGGGCGTCGACCGCCAGCGCCGCCACCAGGGCCGAGTCCACGCCGCCGGAGAGTCCAAAAACTACGCCCTTGAAGCCGTTCTTGTTCACATAGTCGCGCAGCCCCAGCATGCAGGCGAGGTAGTCGGCCTTGTCGCCCTCTTCGATCGCGACGATGAGGCCATCGACGCAGCGCCAGCCATTGCCGACGCGCTCCCATACCATCGTCTTGACGATCTCCTCGAAGGCCGGGAGCTGGAAGGCAAGCGAACGATCGGCATGCAGCCCGAACGAGGCACCGTCGAACACCAGTTCGTCCTGGCCGCCGATCTGATTGACATAGATGAGCGGAAGATCGCTTTCGGTGACGCGCGCGACTGCGATGTTGAGCCGGACCTCGTCCTTGTCGTGCGAGTACGGCGAGCCGTTGGGCACGACGATCAGCTCGGCGCCGGTCTCGGCGAGGCACTCGACTACATCCTCGTAGTCGCCCCATTCGGTCCAGATGTCTTCGCAGATCGGGACCCCGATGCGCACGCCGCGGAAGTTCACGGGACCCGGCGGCGGCCCCGGCGCGAACACGCGTCGCTCATCGAACACGCCATAATTGGGCAGGTTCACCTTCATGCGCACGGCCGTGATGGCGCCGCGGTCGAGCAGGCAACAGGCGTTGTAGAGCTTGCCGTCCTCCACCCAGGGCGTGCCGATCAGCAGCGCCGGGCCGCCATCGGCGGTCTCGCGCGCAAGCTCTTCGATCTTGACGCGGCAGGCCGCCTGCAAGGCCGGCTTGAGCACGAGGTCCTCGGGCGGATAGCCGGACAAAAAGAGTTCCGGCAGCACCAACAGATCGGCACCGTCGCGGGCAGCCTGCGCACGCGCGCGGCGAGCCTTGTCGGCATTGCCGGCGATGTCGCCGACGATCGGATTGAGCTGTGCAACCGCGATCGCGAGACGGTCAGTCGGACGGGCGTTCATGGGGCTAGGTCTAGCGCGTCGGCCCGGCGCACGGCAATCGCTCCGGCGGTAGCAGTCAAATCAGGCCGAAGCGCTCGGCCAGCGCGAGGAGCCAGGTGATCCCGGCGATGAGCAGCGCAAGGCCGACCGCGGCGGAGCCCATGTCCTTGACCCGCCCGATCTGAGGATCAATCGCGAGGTTGACGCGATCGGCCAGTTTTTCGATGGCCGTATTTAACAGCTCGACGACGAGGACGAACGCCACCACGCCGACGAGCGCAAGCCGCTTCCACGTCTCCTCGGCCAGCAGGAACGCGAGCGGTACCGCCAGAACGAGGGCGACCAGTTCCTGGCGAAAAGCCTCCTCGCTACGCGCAGCGGCGAGCAGGCCATGCCAGGTATTGATGGTGGCGCGCAGCAGTCGTTCCATGGAGGCATTCGAAAGCGGAATCCGGGGAATGATCCTATCGGCTCAATCTATCGCCCTGCCCCGCCAAATCCAGCACGGCCCCGGCTCGCGCCGGGCGCGGACTGAACGAGGTTAATGCACGTCAAAGACCGCTGGGTGAGATCCCAGCGCGGCTCGGGCACGAGCATCGCACCTGTCCGATCAGAGCCCGGCAGCAGCTGGCAGCGGCCGCGCCTTCGCGGTGCGCTCGGCTTTGAGCAGGTCCGCCAGCAGGAACGCCAGATCGATCGACTGCTCGGCGTTGAGCCGCGGATCGCAGACCGTATGATAGCGATCCTTGAAATCCGCGTCAGTGATCATGCGTGCACCGCCGGTGCATTCGGCGACGTTCTGGCCGGTCATCTCCAGATGCACGCCGCCGCCATGGGTGCCTTCGGCGCGATGCACCGCGAAGAAGGTCTTCACCTCCGAAAGGATGCGTTCGAACGGCCGCGTCTTGTAGCCGGTTTCCGAGGTGATGGTATTGCCGTGCATGGGGTCGCACGACCACAGCACGATCTTGCCCTCGCGCTGGACCGCGCGGATCATGGCCGGAAGCTGATCGCCGACGCGGTCCGAGCCCAGCCGCACGATCAGCGTCAGCCGGCCCGGTTCGTTTTCCGGATTGAGGATGTCGATCAGCCGCAGCATCTCGTCGATCTTGCTCGAGGGACCGCATTTGAGGCCGAGCGGATTCATGATGCCGCGGCAGAACTCGACATGGCCGTGGTCGGGCTGGCGGGTGCGGTCGCCGATCCACAACATGTGAGCGGAGGTGCAGCAGAAGCTCCCGGGATGCGTCGAGTCCTCGCGCGTCATCGCCTGCTCGTAGCCGAGCAGGAGCGCTTCGTGGCTGGTGTAGAATTCGGTGCTCTTGAGTTCGGGATGGCTCTCGAGATCGAGCCCGCAGGCCTGCATGAAGCCGAGCGCTTCGGAGATGCGATCAGCAAGCTCCTCGTAGTGGTGCGACTGCGGCGAGTCCTTGACGAAGCCGAGCGTCCATTGCCGCACATTGGCGAGATTGGCATAGCCGCCCTGCACGAACGCGCGCAGTAGGTTCAACGTCGCGGCGGAGTGGCGGAACGCTTCGATCTGCCGCGCCGGATCGGGACGGCGGGCCTCGTCGGTGAATTCGACGCCGTTGATGACGTCGCCGCGATAGCTCGGGAGCTCCTTGCCATCCTTCTTCTCCATCGGCGAGGTGCGGGGCTTCGCAAACTGGCCGGCGATGCGGCCGACCTTCACCACCGGCAGGGCGGCGGCATAGGTGAGCACCACCGCCATCTGCAGGAACACGCGCAGGAAGTCGCGGATATTGTTGGCGCTGACATTGTTGGCGCTGGGCTCGGAGAAGCTCTCGGCGCAGTCGCCGCCCTGCAGCAGGAAACCTTCACCCATGGCGACCCGGCCGAGCGCCTTTTTGAGATTGCGCGCCTCACCGGCAAAGACCAGCGGCGGGAAGCCTGCAAGCTGCCTTTCGACTGCTTCCAGGGCCGCTTGGTCGGGGTATTCGGGGACCTGGAGAACTGGCTTCTTGCGCCAACTGTCGCGCGTCCAACGCTCGGCCATGATCGCCCCTCCACTACGCTTAAGCCCTGGTACGGGCGAGATTTTCCAAATTTACGGGCTTATACACGACGGCGGGCGCCGCAAGCCAGGAATTCCGTCCCCCTCCTGCGCCCGTCCGGCGGTGGCCAGGGGCTGACGTAACCCTTTGTTCCATCGTTACTTTGGCGTCCGAGCGACCGGCCTGACGGCCGCACCCGCGCATTGTAAATAACAATGAATTAACAATGACCGGGGCGGAGTGGCGACGCATGAAAGCCCCGCGCAACGCGGGAAAAACGTTCGCCGGGCGGTCGGAGCCGCGTTTGCGATAACAATGAAAAACAATGCAGAACAATGGCGACACGCCGGGCTCTCCCATCGATCGAACGCATCGAGGCGCGCTGGCCGGCCCTGGACAATAGGGGCCGCGCCGGCCTGATCAGGGCCGCTACCGCATCGATGGCGTATGTCTGGATGATGGTTGTGTATGCAAGATTCGTGTAACGCGAGTCTAGAAAAAAGCGCCGGCTTCGTTCTTTTTTTCGCGCCGCCGGGACGGGTCGATCGAGCTACTCCGCCGCCTGGCGGCGGTGGGTCAGGGCCTTGGCCCGCATGGTCACGAGTTCTTCCGCGGCGGTCGGATGCACGGCCACGACCGCATCGAAATCGGCCTTGGTCGCCTTCATCTTGACCGCGATGCCGGCGAGCTGGACCATCTCGGCCGCGTCCGGCCCAACGATATGGCAGCCCACCACGCGGTCGGTTTCGCCGTCCACCACCAGCTTGAAGAATGCGCGCGTCAGGCGGCCCGCGAGCGACATCTTCATCGGGCGGAACGTGGTCTTGTAAATGTCCACCTGCGCGAACTGCGCGCAAGCCTCGGCCTCGGTCATGCCGACCGCGCCGACCTCGGGCTCGGAAAAGACCGCCGTCGGCACATTGGCGTGGTCGACCGCGATCCGCTTGCCGCCGAATACGGAGTCGGCAAAGGCATGCCCCTCTCGTATCGCCACCGGAGTGAGGTTGATCCGGTTGGTGACGTCGCCGATCGCGTAGATGTGCGGCACGCACGTCTGCGAAAACTCGTTGACTGCAATGCCGCCGTTCCTCGCGAGCGCGACGCCGGCCGCCTCGAGCCCGATGCCGGCGACGTTCGGTCGCCGCCCGGTGGCGAACATCACGCGGTCGACTATGAAGGACCTATGATCGGCCAGCTCGACGCAATAGCCGTGCTCGACCTTCGCGACGAGGTCGACCGTCTGCCTGGTGATGATCTTGATGCCGCGGCGTTCCATCTCCGAGCGCAGATGCTCGCGGACGTCGTCGTCGAACCCGCGCAGGATGTTGTCGCCGCGATAAACCAGCGTCACCTCGGAGCCGAGCCCGTTGAAGATGCCGGCAAACTCGAGGGCGATGTAGCCGCCGCCCTGGATGAAAATGCGCGGGGGCAACTCCGGCAGATGAAACGCCTCGTTCGAGGAAATGACGTGCTCGAGCCCGGCGATCTGCGCGCCGGGATAAGGTGCGCTGCCGGTGGCGATCAGGATCGTCTTGGCCCGCACACGCTCGCCGGTCGCGGTGAGACGTAGCGTATGGGCGTCCTCCAGCACCGCACGGCTGGCGACGATCTTGACGCTCGCGCGCTCGAGCGCCGAAATATAGGCAAGCTCGAGTCGTGCAATCTCGCGATCCTTGTTGGCGATGAGCTTCGACCAGTCGAAGGTCGGTTCGTCCAAGGTCCAGCCGTAACCCGCGGCGTCCTCGAAGTCGTCCGCAAAACGTGCGGCGTAGACCAGCAATTTCTTGGGAACGCAGCCGCGGATCACGCAGGTGCCGCCGACGCGAAACTCCTCCGCCACCATGACGCTCGCGCCATAGCCGGCAGCGATCCGCGCCGCGCGCACACCGCCCGACCCGGCCCCGATGACGAAGAGATCGACTTCCTTATCGGCCATGTCGTGCTCAGCAATCAGCCAGGGAGTCGGTCATCGGAGCGGAAATCGTTGCTGGAACTCAGCGCTCAGTCGTCAGACAGGACATCGCAAGCTCAAATTTGTTCCCTGCCGACCTGATTTACTAGATCTCATGCCCACGCCGTTTCATTTCGGTGCGGATCTTGCCCATGACCTCTTGCGACAGTCGGTCGGCCCAACCCTGCGCATTTCTCATGCTCTGGTCGAGGATCGAGGGCTCCTCGGCAAGAAGCTTTTTGCCAAGCGGCGATTTATAGAAGGCGAGCGTGTCCTTGAGTTCCTGCTCGGTGAACCGGGAGGCGTAGAGCTTGGCGACGTCGTTCACGACCTCCGCGCTGCGAGGAGCATACTCGGCGCGCAATTTGAGCGCGACTTCGTTCAACTCCTTGAGCAGGGTCGGATTGGCTTGGACGAATACGCTCTTGGCCTGCTCGATGACGCCCGGAACAATGGGCTCCCAGAGCGCCGTCGCGCCCTTGACCGTGATCACTTCCTTGGCCGTCGCGATCGCTGTCGCCGACGGTTGTTGCTGCGCATCGGCGCCGCCGACGCGCACGGCAAAGGTTAGTCCAAGCGCAATTATGATGGCGCAGGACGACCTCGCGATTGGGTTTGCAAACATGAGCACGCTCCTTTTGCGGTGATATCCACTCAACGCCGCTCGACGACGCGCACGCCATCCGAGCCGGCAATCACGACCGCGTGCGCGAGCCCGACGAACAGGCCATGCTCGACCACGCCTGCAATACCATCGAGACGATCCGCGAGTGACCTCGGATCGGCGATCCGCCCGAGTTCGGCGTCGAGAATCCAGTGCCCGCTGTCCGTGACGAAAGCGTGGCCGTCCTTGGACGGTCGCAACACCATGGGGCCGGCACAGCCGGCGGCCGCCACCCCCGCCTCGAGCGCCCGTCGGGTGGCGCCCAATCCAAACGGCACCACCTCGACCGGCAGCGGAAAGCGCCCAAGCGCGGACACCCATTTCGTCTCATCGACGATGACGACCATGCCCGCAGAGGCCGAGGCGACGATCTTTTCTCGCAGCAGCGCGCCCCCACCGCCCTTGATCAAGCTGAGATCAGGGGCGACCTCGTCGGCACCGTCGACGGTGAGATCGAGCGCCGGCGTCTCGTCGAGCGTGGTGAGCGGAACGCCCAGCCGCTCGGCGTCGCGGCGGGTCGTTTCCGATGTGGGCACGCCGATCACGTCGAGGCCGGCACGGACGCGTTCGGCCAGAAGCTCCACGAAATGCTTGGCGGTCGAGCCGCTGCCGAGTCCAAGCCTCATGCCTGGACGCACGAATTCGAGCGCGCGGGCGGCGGCTGCACGTTTCTGGCCTTCGACATCCATTGCGATCGAGACAGTCCGCTCGCAGATCGGGAGCAAATGATGGGTCTATCTAGTGCGCCGGATTTGGAGTTCCTATTATGATAGCCGCGAGCTCGTTTAGGAAATTCAAATCCAATTACCGCACTAGAATCATAAAGTTGCTAGTGTCCCTTTGAATTCCGAAGTTCGCATCAGAGGTTGCTGCGAGGGTTTGCGAACTTCAGAATCGGCACACTAGCGCCGTTCAACTGGGGAGCATAGTCTATTTGCCGTGAAATAGGCGTGGGCCGTGCCTTGCCATCCCATCCCTCGGCGGATAGCGATCGCGGATGATGGTTACCCCCACCGTCGTTTTCGACCTTGATGGCACACTGGTCGATAGCGCGCCCGATCTGATCGCCACCCTCAACATCATTTTCGCTCGCACCGGCCTGCCGCCCGTTGCCTATGATGCAGCCCGCAACATGGTCGGTGGCGGCGCGCGGGCGCTGATCGTGCGCGGGCTGAAAGCGGAGGGCCGCACGCTCGACGTGATCGAGATCGACCGGATGGTGAGCGACTTCATCGACCACTACGCCGCGCACATCGCGGATCAGTCGCGGCCGTTTCCCGGCCTCGAGTCCGCGCTGGACACGCTCGCCGCGCGTGGCTGCCGGTTGGCGGTCTGCACCAACAAGCTCGAGTGGCTCGCGGTGCGCCTCCTCGACGCATTGGAGCTCTCCCAACGGTTCGCCACCATCTGCGGCGGAGACACGTTCGGGTTGCAAAAACCGAACCCTGAAATCCTGCGGCGGACGATTGCGCGCGCCGGCGGGGTAGCGGACTCGACCGTCATGGTGGGAGACTCGCTCACCGACGTTGCCACCGCGCATGCGGCCTGCGTGCCGATCGTGGCCGTGGATTACGGCTATACCGAAAGGCCGGTCGCCGAAATGGGCGCCGATCGGGTCATCGGCGCGCTGTCCGCGCTTCCGGGCGCCGTTTTCGACCTGCTCCGGAGCCGCCAAGCGACCCCGGCGGCACGGCAATAATCGGCATTTCACCTTATCGCCGCCACACTTAGGGGCTTTTTTGGGCGGGTAACCATACAAGGCGGGAGCGCTGAACCCGCGTTGCGCGGGGGGTGCCGCGCTTCTATGGTTGCACCCTGGGGATGGGGCGGGCGTCTGCCGCCCAAGTTGGTGGGATCAAATCATGAGCCGAGTCATTGCCATCGTGGCATGTGGCTTAAGCGTTGCCGCATGCTCTGCATCAATGCCGAGCCTGGACTTCCTCAAGTCGAGTCCGCAGACCGAAGCGCTGGCGATCGAGACCGAGCCGCCGGGCGCCGAGGCCAAGGCCTCAACGGGACAGAGCTGCCGCACGCCCTGTCAACTCACGGTCCAACCGGGCGGTGAATTGTCGGTGACGCTGGCACTCAACGGCTATCAGCCGCAGACCGTGTCGATCCGCGAGTCCGAGGGCGCGTCCAAACTCGCGCCGAACCCGGTCTATGTCGAGTTGCAGCCGGCCGCCGCCCCGTCGGCGCGCAAGCCCGCTGCGAAGAAGAAGCCGGCCACGGCTGCCGTGCGCAAGCCGTCGCCGTCAGCGACCGCATCGGCAGCGCCGCCGTCGGCAACCGCGTCGGCGGCATCTCCGCCCGCGCCGGCACCGGCCGCTGCGCCCGCCCCCGCCGCGTCCGCCGAGCCGGCAGCGTCCGCGACCAACTATCCTTGGCCGTCGCGATAGCGACGGCTCCCGGTTCGTAGCAACCGGCGACGACGACCGGCGGCGCCCAGCCCACGGCGGGGCGCTGGGATGCACTGGCCGATGTCCGTCAGAATCCCCATATAGAGAGCGGCGGAGAAGGCCTCCGCCGCTTTTGTTTGTCGTTCCCGGCGCTGATCCCTATGATGCGCGGCCCCGGGACGAGGGGTTGCAGGCTGTATCGGACCCGTAGCGATGGCTTACGACGCGCCCACTCTTGCATTCGATCGCCTCGGGCATGGGACCGCCCCTGCCCTCGTCGATCCGTTCGGGCGCGAGATCACCTATCTGCGCGTCTCGGTCACCGATCGCTGTGATTTTCGCTGCGTCTATTGCATGTCGGAGAACATGGCATTCCTGCCCAAGGCCGACCTGCTCTCGCTCGAAGAGCTGGACCGCCTGTGCAGCGCTTTCATCACGCGGGGCGTGCGCAAACTGAGACTCACCGGTGGGGAGCCGCTGGTCCGGCGTGGGATCATGACGCTTTTCGCCTCGCTTTCGCGCCACCTTGCGGCCGGCGCGCTCGACGAACTCACCTTGACCACCAACGGCTCGCAATTACCGAAATATGCCGCCGAACTGGCTGCTCATGGCGTGCGGCGCATCAACGTCTCGCTCGACACCCTCGACCCCGACAAGTTCCGCGCGATCACGCGTTGGGGAGAGCTCGACAAGGTTCTGGCCGGAATCGACGCCGCGCAAGCGGCAGGTCTCAAGGTCAAGATCAATGCCGTCGCGCTCAAGGGCGTGAACGAGGACGAGTTCCCTGCCCTGCTGGAATGGGCGCATGGCCGCGGCATGGAACTGACCTTCATCGAAGTGATGCCGCTCGGCGATGTGGGAGAAGGCCGCCTCGACCAATACATCCCGTTGTCGATCGTGCGCGCGGGTTTGGGCGAACGCTTCACGCTCACGGACATCGACTATCGCACCGGCGGGCCGGCGCGTTACGTCAATGTCGCGGAGACCGGCGGCCGGCTCGGCTTCATCACGCCGCTGACTCATAATTTCTGCGAATCGTGCAACCGGGTACGGGTGACCTGCACGGGCACCCTCTATATGTGCCTCGGCCAAGAAGACGCCGCGGACCTGCGTACCCCCCTGCGCGCCTCGGAGGGAAACGACTTGCTCGATGCCGCGATCGAGGAAGCGATCTCACGCAAGCCCAAGGGCCACGATTTCGTTATCGACCGGCGCCATCAGCGTCCGGCGCTGTCCCGGCACATGAGCGTGACGGGGGGCTAGGCCGGGGACAGCCGACTGAGGACGAAAGACGAAATAGCGTTCTCTTTGTGCTCGCCCCGCCGTTCCTCCGCATTTATCCATCGTCTGTCGTCCTCCTTCGTCGTGCGTTTTACCAATTGACGTCCGCACGGGTGTCTAGGAAGGTTCCCCTACCCGGCAGCAAAGCAAGCCAGGGGCAACGCTCGGGGTGATAACTGGGCGATCGCGGGGTCCCCATCGCGGGGACGATTTGCATGGGGAACGGTCGGTGCAGGGTTTGCTCAAGCTGAGCCGGGCCATCGACTATGTGAACGACCAGTTCGGCGTGGTCGCAAACTGGCTTGTGCTCCTTGCCTGCCTGATCAGCGCCGGCAATGCGGCCAGCCGCTATCTGTTCAGCGCAAGCTCCAACGCCTGGCTCGAAGTGCAGTGGTACATGTTCGCGGGCATGGTGCTGCTGGGTGGTCCCTACACGCTCAAGGTCAACGAGCATGTGCGCGTCGACCTGTTCTACTCGGCGGTGTCGGAGCGGGTCCGTATCTGGATCGACATTATCGGCTGCCTGCTTTTCCTGCTCCCCATCTGCATCATCCTCATCTACTTCACATGGCCGTGGTTCGTGGAATCCTGGCGCATCGATGAGACCTCGTCGAACGCCGGCGGCCTGATCCGCTGGCCGGTCAAGCTCATCCTGCCCCTCGGATTCGCGCTGATGGCGCTGCAGGGCATCTCCGAGCTTATCAAGCGCATCGAGGCGCTCATCCATCATCACCGGCTGCAGTACGAGTACGAGAAGCCGCTGCAATGATCGAGTTCGTTCGGCAGAATATGGCGCCCCTGATGTTCGGAGGGCTCGTCGTCTTCATGCTGATCGGCTATCCCGCGGCGTTTTCGCTCGCCGCGGTCGGCCTGTTCTTCGGCTTCATCGGGATTGAGCTCGGTCTCATTCGTCCCGATTTCCTCGGCAATCTTACCTATCAACTGTACGGGATCGTCTCCAACGACCTGCTGCTTGCCATCCCGTTCTTCACGTTCATGGGGGCGATCCTCGAGCGCTGCGGGCTCGCCGAGGATTTGCTCGACTCGATCGGGCAATTGTTCGGCTCGGTGCGCGGCGGGTTGTCATATGCGGTGATCTTCGTCGGCGCCATTCTCGGCGCGATCACCGGTACGGTCGCCGCATCCGTCATCGCCATGGGCGTGATCTCAGTGCCGGTGATGATGCGCTACGGCTATTCG
>Ga0208991_1000324_pt1 | contig 11363 bp, 10 predicted proteins | sample MedBloCAOM3_M2_FD_187855 | JGI IMG/M metagenome (GOLD analysis project Ga0208991, IMG submission 187855) | Forest soil microbial communities from El Dorado National Forest, California, USA - Mediterranean Blodgett CA OM3_M2 (SPAdes) (version 2) | ecosystem: Environmental > Terrestrial > Soil >...
CAACGGTCACCCGTTCAAAGTGATCGGCGTGAACACGCGCCAGGGGACTTTTTTGGGGCTGTTCAGTTGGGATTCGATGTGCGCCATTCCGTTGCCGGCATTCAAAAGGTATTTCAGCGCGAAGAGCGAATCCGAGCTGCGCGTGAAAGTGAAGGACAAAACCAAAATGGCGGAGTCGAAGGACGAGTTGATCGGCTACATGCGCCGCATCCGCGCGTTGCCGCCGGAGAAAGAAAATGATTTCGCGTTGAATGAGCAGCAGGCGTTTAAGAGCACGCTCGATCCGATCAAGAACTCGATCGCGATCGCGGGGTTGTTCATCACGGGCTTGTCTCTCTTCGTCGGCGCGATCGGCATTATGAACATCACGTTCGTAAGCGTGAAAGAACGCACGAAAGAAATCGGCACGCGCAAGGCTTTGGGCGCGCGCAGGCGGACGATTCTGCTCCAGTTCCTCATCGAATCGACCGCGCTCTGTCTGCTCGGCGGATTTATCGGACTCACCGTTGCCTACGTGATGTGTTTTGGAATTGGAAAAGCATTTCCGTCATTTCCGATTAATTTTTCGGCCGGTCTCGTCATCGCGAGCATGATTGTCTCGGTGATGACGGGACTTGTTTCCGGGTTCGCGCCGGCGTGGACGGCGTCTCGTCTGGATCCAGTGACGGCGCTGCGCTATGAATGATGAAGGAATGGAGCGTTGGAGCAATGGAGTAATGCTGGCAGCAACACTCCACCACTCCTCTACTCCATTACTCCGGCAGCAATTTTATCTTACGAACGAGCCGGACGTCAGTGATCTGCATCTCTTTGTCGACGCCTTTGCACATATCGTAGATCGTCAAGAGCGTGACGCTGACGCCGGTGAGCGCTTCCATCTCCACTCCAGTTTGCGCGACGGTGCGCGCGGTGCAGGTCACTTCCGCCGCGTTCTCCGACATGACAATGTCGATCTTGACCTCGCTCAGTGGAATGGTGTGACACAGTGGAATAAGATGCGCCGTCTGCTTGGCTGCTTGAATTCCAGCGATGCGCGCGGTCGCGATGACATCGCCCTTGGCGATTTCATTTCTACGGACAAGATCGACGGTTTCTTTGCGCAGTCGAATTTTTCCCGCCGCCACCGCGGCGCGCGCGCTGAGCGGTTTCTTGGAAACATCGACCATCCGGGCGCGACCATCCGCGCCGACGTGACTGAGGCGTCGCATAAGTCAGCCGCCGATTGCGATCATCTTCCGACCGGGCTGATAATTTTCGCGGAAGTCGTGTTGCAACGGTTTTCGATCGACGACGTCGACAAAGAACTGCCGCAACTCGTCATCGCTTGCGCCCGCGCGCAATGGTTTCATGATGTCGAACTCGAGCGCGCTTCCCAGACACGGACGCAATTTGCCGTCGCAAGTGAGGCGCAGCTTGTTGCAGCTCTCGCAGAAGTGCAGATCGGTCATCGCGCCGATAAATCCAACGCGCTGGGCGCGCCCGGGAATTTGGTAATAGGTCGCGGGACCGTTTGTGCGAAAGCCGGGTTCCGGAATCAAATCGCCGTAATGCGATTCGATCGAACGTTTGGCATGCAAGATCGACATGAAGTTTTCTTCGCTCAGAACTTCGCTCGTGCTCACCGGCATCAGCTCGATGAAACGCAGGACAAGATTGCGCGCCGCGGCGAATTCAATGAGCGGCAACAACTGATCGTCATTGCGGCCACGCATCAGAACGCAATTGAGCTTGATTTGTTCGAAACCGGCGGCGCTGGCCGCGTCAATTCCTTCGAGCACGGCGTTGTGCAAATCGCGGCCGGTGATTTGCGAATAAAGATGTCGATCCAAGGTATCGAGCGAGATGTTGACCGAGTCAACGCCGGCCGCGTGCAGGGCCGTGGCCATGGTGACAGAGGCATCCGTTTGGCGGGCGAGCAACGTTCCATTCGTGGAAAGTCCGATGTCGTGAATGCCGGGGACTTTTGGAAGCTCGCGAACGAATTCGAGCACGCCGCGCCGCGTCAGTGGTTCCCCGCCCGTGACTCTTACTTTGGAAACGCCGAGATCGGTCGCGATCCGAATGAGACGCAACGTTTCCTCGAAGGTCAGGATTCCTTCGCGCGGCAGCCACTCGTGCAGCTCACCCGGCATGCAATAGCTGCAGCGCTCATTGCAGCGGTCGGTAATCGACACCCGCAAATAGGAGATGCTATGACCATGTCGATCTTGCATTTGGTACACAACGTTATCGATAAGACAGGGTTGAATCAAGAGAGTGCAACGAATTGACTGAAAATTAGGAGGCCGTATGATTCATAATATGAAGCGTCAAATTCTTCTAAGGGCGCTGACGTTTGGCGTATCAGCCAGCGCATTAATTCTAACGAGCTGCAACACAACGGAATCGCGGATTTCAAAGCACCCGGAGATATTCCAACGACTCTCCCCCCGAGACCAGGCGTTAGTGAGCCAGGGGAAAATTCGCGAAGGCATGACGCCGGACGCTGTTTGGCTTGCCTGGGGCTCGCCCGATCAAAAAGCAACCGGGACCGCACGCGGCCAGGCCGTTCAAACCTGGATCTACAATGATTATGTTTACGCGGATTCGCCCTATCCTTATCCGTTCGGGCCATTTGGATACGGTGGATACTACGGTGGGGGCGTAGTGTTTCACAGCCACTATGGCCGTCGTTTTGCCATCATCGGAGATCCTTTTTACGATCCATTTTATTATTCTTATTTCCCACCGCGGGTCGCTTATCCGTCCAAAACGGTCACGTTTGCGAACGGTCGCGTCGTATCCCTTCAGATTCTGACGCCGCCACGAACCTATTAATCACGCTCCGCCGGCGACCGACTTGTGGTTCGACTACGAAAGCGCGATGCTTCGTAGGTGGCGTACCGTTCATTCCGGGAATTTGTCGACGCGCTCGAAAAAGCGGGCGAACTGACACGCGTTACCGTTCCGGTCGATACCGATCTGCTCATCGCGGAATGGGCCGATCGCGAAATGAAATCGCCGGACGGAGGAAAAGCGCTTCTTTTCGAGCAACCTCTGGTCGACGGGAAGGTCGCGAAGTCTCCGGTAGCGATCAATACGATGGGGTCCCGCAAGCGCATGGCCATGGCGCTGGGCCGCGAAAGTGTCGATGAAATCGCTCAGGAAATTCAACTCATCCTAAAAGCAAAGCCGCCGACCGATTTGCGTGAGGGCTGGAGCTTGCTCAAACAAGGGATTCATCTGCTGCACGCGCGACCAAAGCAGGTGAAAGAGGGTGCCTGTCAGGAAGTCGTGCACGAACTAGGAGAACGTTCAACCCGCCTTCGCGAGGCTACGGCGGGGCAGGCGCTCGACGAATTCGCACTCGCTGATCTTCCGATCTTGAAATGCTGGCCGAAAGACGGCGGCCGTTTCATTACGCTGCCGCACGTGCACACGCGCGATCCGGAAAGTGGCGCGCGCAACGTTGGTTGTTACCGCATGCAAGTTTATGACGAGTGCACAACCGGAATGCACTGGCAGGTGCACAAAGTCGGCGCGCGCCACGGCAAACAATATTACGAGCGTGGCGAACGCATGCCGGTCGCGGTCACACTCGGGGGCGATCCGGTTTACTCTTTCGCGGCGACCGCGCCGCTGCCCGATGGTCTCGACGAGATTCTGTTCGCCGGATTCCTGCGGCGCAAATCAGTCGAGCTGGTGAAGTGCAAAACGATCGATGTCGACGTCCCGGCGGATGTCGATCTTGTCTTGGAAGGTTACGTGCAGCCGGGAGAGACGCGGCCGGAGGGACCGTTCGGTGATCATACCGGTTACTACACCGCGCTGGAAGACTATCCGGTTTTTCATGTGACTGCGATCACGCACCGTCGCGATGCGATTTATCCAACTACGATCGTGGGCGTTCCGCCGATGGAAGATTTTTACATGGGCGACGCGAGCGTGCGCATTTTTTTGCCGGTATTCAAAATGAACTTCCCGGAATTGGTCGATATGACGCTGCCGCCGGAAGGCGTTTTTCACAATCTCGTCTTCGTCAGCATTCGGAAGCAGTATCCGTATCAAGCTTTCAAAGTGATGCATGGGCTGTGGGGCATGGGGCAAATGATGTTCAGCAAATACATCGTCGTGCTGGACGAAGATTGCGACGTGCACAACACGCGCGAAGTGCTTTTCCGATTATGCGCCAATACCGATCCGGCCCGTGACACAACCGTGATCAAAAACCCGAGCGACTCGCTCGATCACGCGCCGAGCGAACAAAACGTTGGCTCGCATATGGGGTTTGACGCCACCCGCAAACTGCCCGGGGAAAATTATTCGCGCACCTGGCCGGAGATGATCAAGATGACGAGCGAAGCGAAGGCGCTGGTCGATGGGTTGCAAAAGAAAGCGCGTTGATCCTGCCGTGGCGGGACCAACAGGCTGGTTAAAGAGTCGATTTAAGTAACACCTGGCTTTAGCCAGGTGGTCTGCCAAAAGCGCCCAAGCCGTTGAAACGGCTAATCACTTTTCTGCCGAACTACACCGGACTAAAGTCCGGTGTTAACAACATTGGAGCGCGATCAAGGCCGGCGGAAGAGCTGATTGGTATCAACGTCGCGGCTCAATCCGCCATGCGGCACACCGCGCAGATCGTAAACGCGTCCCGTGTATGGGCTGCGATAAAAGCCCGGCCGTCCGGCGCGTTGCGCGAACGGGAATCCGCCGGGGGGCGGTGGGCCATAAGCTTCGGCTTGATCCGCTTCGATCGCAGCGCCGATAAGCGCACCAGTCGCTGCGCCCGCGGCCGCGCCGATAGCTGCGCCACGCACGTTACCAGTGGCGGCTCCGCCGATGATCGCCCCGGCCGCAGCGCCGTAACCCGCCCCTTGACCGGTTGGCGTATCACAAGAAGTGAGAGCCAGTGTGGTCAGAGCAAACCCCGAAATAATTGTGAAATGATTTTTCTTCATAGTCCTTGAGTCGTTTAACCTTGTTATGACGTTAGGGTCGCGAGTCAAATTCAAAAATTCTTCAACAACTGGGTCACAACGCGAGCGGCCTTCTCCACTTTGCTGAGCCGATAGTCCTTTTCAAAGACGCGAAACCGGTCGCGCTCAATTTGGCCTAGCAGTGCGCGATAAACCGATGCCATGATTTCGGCCGGGACCATTGATCGTCGATCTTCGCGTGGCAAAAGCGCGGCGGCCGCCGCGAAAAACTCCTTCGCGCGTTTGGCTTCGAATTCCATCAACTGAACAAAGCACTCGTTGTATTGTCGATCTTGCAATTCGGCTTCGGAATAATTGAACTGAGCCAAATCCTCCTGCGGCAAATAAATCCGGCCGTCCTTCAAATCTTTTCCGACATCGCGGATGATATTGGTCATCTGCAAGGCAAGGCCGAGCTGGATGGCGTACTCTTTGCAGGCAGGATTGCGATATCCAAAAATCTCAATGCTGACCAATCCAACTGCGCTGGCCACGCGATAACAGTAAAGGCTAAGTTCCTCAAAGGTGGCGTAACGTCCGATGCTCAAATCCATCTCTACGCCATCAATGATTTCCTCGATCATCTCGGGAGAAAGCGAATATTTCCCGATCAAGGCATGGATCTCGCGGGCCAAACTTGGTTCAGCGGTGCTGGTCGCGTGCAACCAACCGCGCCATTTATTGAGGCGGCGCTGTTTTTCTTCAACCGGCAAAGTCTTGCTGTCGGCGATGTCGTCGATGACACGGCAGAATGCATAGAAAGTCGTGATATCGCCGCGGCGCTCGCGACCAAGCGAAATGAAGGCGAGGGCGAGATTCGATTTACTTTGACGCGTGATTTTCGCTGCGTTCACGGTGGACGATGTCGATTTTCTAATATTGGATCCAACTCTCCTGACCGGCGCGGCCTTTTTCGCATTGGCGATAGAAGCAGACCCACGACGCCAGAAGCCATCCGGTGATGAGGCCGCGCAAACAGGCATAAATAATTTTCCATCCCAAAAGCGCGATCATTCGATCGGCAATGGCGTTGCGCGCGATAACGTCGCAGGCCGTAATGAAAACAAAGTGGATGGCGGCGATAAGCAAAAACCAGCCAAAGCGCCCGGCATTCTCGCGAAGAAAATCACGGTGAGCCCGGACGGCCTCACGCAGATTTTCATTGTGGAGCACGAGAGAAATTTGCACGGAGCTGAAAGCAAGGATCAACCCGCACATGAGAGCGCGTTCGATCGGGAGATAATCGAGCACGTCGGGGATGTTCATGAAATAGGCGAGCACGCGCGGGAGATGGACGAACAACGTGCCCACGAACAGGACCACGCCGGACCATTTCAACACATAACTGAAGCGGCGAATCGCGAACTGAAATAATGATTCTTCGTTAAAGCTCAGCCCGCGAATCCAGACGAAACAAACGGTGATGAGATAAACCTGGAGGTAAACGCCGATAAAATATTCAAAGAGGAACGCCACCGCATCGACGCTGGCCGAAATTTGAAAAAGGCGCGAGGTGGAGGCGTGGCCGAGCCAGGCGGGCAGTTGCCAGAAAACAATCGGTTTACAAAGCGTGGCCAGGACGCTGGTGAAAACGAGCAGATAGATCGGGAAACTCCAAAAGCGAAAACGTTTGCGCAAGGCGCGCCAAAACGTTCCATGCAAACCGCGCCAATTGATCAAGAGCAAAATCGCGGCCACGACCGAAAGCGGAAAAGTGGTCGTGGCATCGAACAAACCGGCCACGCTTTCCAAAGCGGGCAACGGAACTTCCGTCCAGACTTCGGTGAGGCGCGGCCACTGCCAGGCCGGCAGCGACGCAAATTGATTGAGATCAAGATCGGCTTCGTTCTGGATCGGCGTGAAAGTGGCAAACTGGAAAAGTGCGTAGGCCAGGCCGAGGACAACGAATGTCACCCAAATGCGTTTGAAGCGCGCCAGACAGCGCAGACCGTCCCGTAGGGCCTGCCGCACCGGATTGAAAAGCATGACGATTGCGTATCCGCTGCAAAAACCGATCAGCGGATAAACACGCGGCAGACTGGAGAACATGAGTGTCTACCGGATCAAACCCCAATGCGGATAGAACGGCCAGTAAACCAACAGCCCGCGGCCAACCAGATTTTCCTCTGGCACCGGGCCCCACCAACGACTGTCATAGCTGTTGTAACTGTTGTCGCCCAACGCAAAATAACCGTGCGGCGGCACAGTCAGCTTGGCCTTCATCGATTCCAAACGTTCGAGCAGTTGCTGCTCGGTGTTTTCGAATTGCGCGGCGCGATCGTTGAAACCCGCCTTTTTTGCTCGTTCTTTGCCAGAGCGGATTTCTTCCAATTGCGATTCGAGCTCGCGAATATTGAGCGGGCCTTCCGAATACCCGCGATACGGCGGCTTCGCTTCGATCACGCGCTTGAATCCGTAAGCAAATTCCTCAGCGGGCTTGTCATTGATAAAGAGTCTCGGTGGATCAATGCGCAAAGTGTCACCCGGCAACCCGGCCAAGCGTTTGATGTAAAAAGGCGCGCCGGTTTCGGGGTCTTCGCGAATACCGAGAATATTGTTTGTGCGAAAGACAAAAACATCGCCCCGGTGCGGCTTCACGAAATTGTAACTGAACTTATCGACAAAAACCTGGTCGCCCGTGTCGACCGCGCCACGCGCCATGACTTCGCCTTTCTGGAAAATGCGCCCGGGCGAGATGTTCCAATAATCCCGCAGCGTTTCCCACGGCGCGTAAACCAAATAGTTGTGATGCCGGCAAATGATTCGCGAGAAGGTGAAGAAGAAGAGGAATTTTTTCTGCTCCACTTGCAGGACCTGATCGCTATCACGCGAGACAACGTCGATGTAATTGCGACCGAGGACGACGAACTCGGCGAGCTGTCGCACAATATTTGGCCCGGCATCTTTCCAATAGCCGTTTAGATACCAGCCGTTATCGCGAAATTCGTATTGTCCCTTCTGGTCGATGGGAATTTCGGATTCGTTTTGATAAAAGTGCTTGTGACCGATGATCCCGTTCAAAGTCGGCTGCATCGAGCCGGTCGGAATCTTGAATGGCTGGACAAAATAGGAGCGGATACCGACGGCCACCACGATTGCGACCAGAATCACTTCGCAATTTTCCCGCCAATGTGACTCCCATGTGACCGGCGCGAGCTTGTGAAGCTTCTGGTCCAGTTCCTCCGCGCGGGTTTCGATTTGTTTGCGATCGCGCTGGCGCAAGGCTGCTTGCAGCCGTCGCATTCCCGAATCGATATCTTCGCGCAGTGTGGCCTCCATCACGTCGCTCTTGTAGCGCAGATATTTCTGCGTGTGTCGCAGCAACAGTTTGGCTTGTTTCAGGTAACGCGGAGTGAACATGTCGATCTATTCTGTCATTCCGACATTCGGATTTCCTTCGTCATTCGTCATTCGGATTTCGTCATTCGACCCCATCATGACTGCGTTTTTAGCACTTCGATGAAGGCCTCCTGTGGAATATTGATCTTCCCGATGCTTTTCATCCGTTTCTTTCCTTCTTTTTGTTTCTCGAGCAATTTGCGCTTCCGTGTGATATCGCCGCCGTAGCATTTCGCGGTCACGTTTTTTCGCAAGGCCGAAACGCTCTCCCGCGCGATAATTTTTCCGCCAATCGCCGCCTGGATCGCCACTTGATACAGCTGGCGCGGAATGACTTCCTTAAGTTTCGCCGCCAACTGCCGTCCCCTCGCCTCCGCCCGGTCCTTGTGCACGATCATGGAGAACGCATCGACTGGTTCGCCATTGACCAACACATCGAGTTTTACCAATCGCGCCGCGCGGTAGCCGGAATGCTCGTAATCCATCGAGCCGTAGCCACGCGTAATCGACTTAATCTTGTCGTTAAAATCGACCAGAATCTCGTTCAGCGGCAGCTCGCAATGCAACATGACGCGACGCGTGTCGAGTGTCTCTGTGTGGTCCATCAAGCCGCGCTTTTCCAAAATCAGTTGCAGGATATCGCCGATGTTTTCGTTCGGGCAAAGCACATACGCCTTCACGATCGGCTCGCGGATTTCCTCGATCAGACTCGGATCGGGCAAGTGCGCGGGATTGTCGATCAAAAGCGTTTCGCCGCGCGTCGTCTCGATTTGATAAACGACGCTCGGGCTCGTTGCGATGATGTCCATGTTGTACTCGCGCCGCAATCGCTCCTGGATGATCTCCATGTGCAGCAAACCGAGAAATCCGCAGCGAAAGCCAAAACCGAGCGCGACCGAGCTCTCCGGTTGATAAACAAAGGCCGAATCGTTCAAGCGCAGTTTCCCAATGGCCGTTTTCAAATGCTCGAAATCGCCGGTGTTGATCGGATAAATCCCGCTGAACACCATCGGATGAATTTCCTGGAAGCCGGGAAGCGCTTCGCGCGCCGAGTTTCGCGCGTCCGTGATCGTGTCGCCGATTTTCATTTCGGCCGTGCTCTTGATGTTGGCGATGAAATAACCGACGTCGCCTGCGTTCAAGCGCGCCTGCGGATACATCTTCGGCGTGAACACGCCTACTTCCTTGATCTCGTAGCGCCCGTCGTTGCTCATCATCTTGATCGCCTGACCGGGTTCCATCTTTCCCGATACCACCCGCACATGACCGATGACGCCGCGATAAACATCAAAGACCGAATCGAAAACCAGCGCCCGCAATATCTCGTCCTTCGGCTCTTCCGGCGGCGGAATCCGATCGATGATGGCTTCGAGAATTTCCTCGATGCCGATCCCCATCTTTGCGCTCGCATCAATCGCTTCCTCCGCCGGGATCGCGAGAATCTCTTCCAATTGTCGGTGGACCGAAGGCACATCCGCGTTCGGGAGATCGATCTTGTTAATCACCGGCACAATCGTCAGCCCTTGTTTGTGGGCGAGATGAACGTTCGCCACTGTTTGCGCTTCGACCCCCTGGGCGGCATCGACAATCAAGAGCGCGCCTTCGCACGCCGCGAGCGATCGCGAAACTTCATAGGCAAAATCGACATGCCCCGGCGTATCGAGCAGATTGAGCCGATATTTTTCTCCCGACTTGCTCGTGTAACGCATCGCCACCGGATGCGCCTTGATCGTGATCCCGCGCTCGCGCTCCAGGTCCATCGAATCGAGCAATTGGTCCTGCTTGTCGCGCTCGTGAATCGTGCCGGTCGCCTCGAGCAATCGATCCGACAACGTAGTCTTGCCGTGATCGATGTGCGCGATGATGCAAAAATTGCGCGTCAGCTCGATTGCCATGGAAGCGCCACTATGCGGGCGTGCTAGTTAACGGTCAATTCGAGCGCGACGCGCGCGGTTCATTCTGGGGAGCGCACGCGCCCTCGCGTGCTAGCGCCAGCGCCTCGCCGGCGCGAAATTTTCGCGGCCGCAGATTAGACATGGCACCTTCTAGCATGAAATATTAAATCTGCGGAAATCTGCGAAATCTGTGGACAGCAAATCTGGAAATAACAACGCAAAGCGACTCCTGCTTTTCGACATCGACGGAACGCTTATCTCTTCGGCCGGCGCGGGCGTGGAGTCGCTCAAACTCGTTCTGGCCGAACGCTTCGGCATTAAAGACGATTTGCACGATATCGAGATCGCCGGCATGACCGACTCCGGCATCGTCATCAGCATCCTGAAAAAGCACAAGATTCCGGAGACGCACGAAAACGTCAGCGCCTTTCTCGACAGTTACGTGCATTTTCTTTCCCGGGAATTGCCGCGCCGGAAAGGCACACTTCTTCCTGGCGTTCTCGAGTTGCTCGAACGCTTGAAATCCCGCCCGCATCTCGTCCTCGCCCTTTTGACCGGCAATGTCTCGCGCGGCGCGCAACTCAAGCTCGAGCACTACGGCGTCTGGCATTTTTTTGAATTCGGCGCATTTGCCGATGATCACCATGATCGCAACGAACTCGGCGGTTTTGCGCGAACACGCGCCAAGGAAAAACATGGTCGCGAATTTTCGCCCGAAGAAACCGACGTAATTGGCGACACCCCGCGCGACATCGCCTGCGGCAAAGCTTTTGGCGCGCGCACCATTGCCATCGCCACCGGAACGTGGTCGCGCGCAGACCTCGCCAAACATCAACCCAATTTTTTGTTTGATGATTTATCGAACGTCGACGAAGTGATTCGGACGCTTGGATGGTAGAAGCGGCATCATTCGCGGCTTACATCCTGCTCGGAAGTAAAATTGATATGAAATTGCCCGAATCAAAAAATGTTTTGCCCCTCGAAGGCGAAATCGACCTGCACGTCTCGCCGCGAATCTCGGAGAAGCTTGGCGAAATGATTAAGCTAAAGCCAAGCCGGGTGGTTATCGATCTTGCTCGCGTCACTTACATCGACAGCTCGGGCCTCGCCATTCTGATTTCCGCGATGCAAGACGTCGAGGAATACGGCGGCCGGTTTGCTATTGCCGGCTTGC
>Ga0208991_1000325_pt1 | contig 11354 bp, 10 predicted proteins | sample MedBloCAOM3_M2_FD_187855 | JGI IMG/M metagenome (GOLD analysis project Ga0208991, IMG submission 187855) | Forest soil microbial communities from El Dorado National Forest, California, USA - Mediterranean Blodgett CA OM3_M2 (SPAdes) (version 2) | ecosystem: Environmental > Terrestrial > Soil >...
AATTAAGGCTTGTCTGCGCCCGGTCGGGCCGACATGCCTCCGCCAACTTGACACCAGCAACGGGTGCCAGGACCACACGGCTTTGCCGTCCGCAGCAACATCGTTCGTCTGCGCGCCGTTGATCACTCACGGGTCTTTCGCCAACCCGCCCTGCGATCACATCGCGCGCCCAACGCCGCCGCGTCCACCGCATCCCATCCCGCGTCCGTGACGATCGCGATACGCCCCTCTTTCGGGACAGGACGGCGAGGCTTCTAGATCTGATTTGGGTCAAACGGGAACGGAAATATTTTTGCAATCAGGACTCGACTGCTAGAATCAACAGACCGACCAGTTCAACAAAATCACACCGTCTTGCTCATAAGCCCTCGGCTAAAGAACCAGCATCCGCCCGGCACGAACGCGCGACGATAATTCGACATGGGGCGCAGGATAGCGCAGGCTGCATTGACCTTGTAACCGGAGCGGCGGATTACGCCCTCGGCCAATCCACCCTACGACTTTTGCGCACTAGTCGTCCTCGAACTCGTCTTCCTCGTTGACCCCAACGCCCTGCTTGTGCCGATGCGGCGGAGCTTTCCGGCCGCCCAGTGATCCCGTGACGAACGGCTCGCGCGAAGCATAAGGGTTGCGTCGCGACGCCCGCGCGGCGATCTCCTCGCCCGAGGCCGCGGCCGGCTGGCAGATGACGCGCTGGCTGGCGCGGCGCATCAGATCGACGTGGATGTGATCGTAGTGATAGACGTTGGAGCCCGGCGCCAGCACGGTGCTGAACTGCTGGCAGGCCGCAGCCTGCACGTCGCGCAGAAAGGCCTGCTCTTCCGGCATACCCCTCCAGCCGTCCTTCACCGAAACGTGCCGTCCGTCGGCGAGCGTGAAGCCTGCGATATCCAGCGCATTGCCGAAGGCGTGCTCGGAAATATGCGCGCGCGAATTGCCGTTCATGCCGCGGCAGGAATAGGCGGAGATCTGCCTGATCTCGACGACGCGCGCACCGAACCAGCGCATCGCGGCGGGCTGCACGGAATCGGCGAGCCAGCGATCGAGCGCCGAGACGATCGGACAAGCCAGCGTAGCTGCCGGCTTCATCGCCACCGGACCGAACGCGGCGACGGAATTTCCCTGCGCAGGGCCAAGCCGCGGCAGGCGTTCCGGCTGCGGCAGGCCGGGGGCGGCATCGGGGCGCTGCGAATAGGGCGCCGAAGTGCGGTCGCGCTGCGGATAGGCCTGCGTCCCCAAATATGGCCCGCGGGCTGAGGGCCGATTCAACCCAGGCGTGCCCTCGGGCGGCAGATCGATCTCGTCTTCGTCCGGCGCGACGCCCGGCGGGGTCAATGAAATCGGACCGTTGGATGGCGCGCCGTAGCTTGGCTGGCGCATTGCAGTATCGGGATAAGGCGGCGCTTGTGATGCGGCTGGAGGCGGCTGCGAGACCGGCCAGCGTGGCTGATTGCCAATACTTGCGGGCGGCCGGAGGCTATCATCCGCAAAACCGAAGCTGCCGCTGCTTTCGCCGAGCGCCGCGACCTTGAGCGGATATTCCGCGCCGCAAACTCCGGGGCCGGAAATCGGGCTGATCCGAACCAATTCGGCATTCTCTTTGACGGCGCCGGACTTCAGGCAGGCGATCTCGGCCTCGGCCCGCCACGGTTCGCGCTCCGCGAACTGAAAGAATCCGCGACCGCAACCCGCTAGCGAGACAAGGACGAAGGAGCCGACGAGATACAAACGAACTCCGCGCGTCATCCGCGCACGTTCAACGAATTTATTTAACGACTCTTCAACGGGTTGATTTCACGAATCTTTAACCACGTTGCCTGCGGTTTGGCGCCGTAGAGATTGGGATAGACAAAAGCGCTGACTTTTCCGGCTGGAACGGTTTGCCAGCTCTGGCGTTAGAGCGGGCAGCGACGTGAACCAGCGAGAGGTTTCCCATGACTTTGGCCAGCAGACTGAGCGTTGTTGCCGCTTATGTCGCATTCGCCTTTGTCGGCGCCATCGTGCTCGGCGTGTTCTAGCTCACGCACCACAACCCCTAAATTTTTATGGCGCCCGGCGGAAACCCGTCGGGGGTTGGCTGATTCTCAGTTCCCGACCTTCGGCCAAGGATATTTCAAACGTGTGACGTCATTGATGTGTAGATCGTTCTTTTTCGGGCCGGTTCGAAGTTTTTCGTGTAGCGTGGCAGACAATGTCAGACCCCAGCGAAAATCCCGGCGTGTCCCGCAGAAGGCGGAAGACGAAGAGCTATGCGCTGCTGGTGCTGGCCGCCGGCATTTTCCTTTTCGGCGCGGCCGCCGGCGGATTGTATTTCGCTTTGCGGCCGGTCACCTTGCGGATCGCCGTCGGCCCTCCCGGAAGTGACGACCACAAGCTCATTCTGGCGCTGGCACAGACCTTTGCCCGCGAGGGAGGTCCGGTCCGGCTCTCACCGATCACCACGCAAGGAGCGGCCGAGAGCACTGCTCTTCTTGCAGCCTCGAAGACCGACCTTGCGGTTGCGCGCGGCGACCTGGACTTGCCTGCCAATGCCGAATCCGTCGCCATTCTGCGCAAGAACGTCGTTGTCCTATGGGCACCTTCCGGTGTTGCGCCCAAAGGCTCCAAAAAACCACCGGCCCCAAAAATCAAGGAGATCGACGATCTCGCCGGACATCGAGTCGGCGTCCTCGGCCGCACCCAAGCGAATGTCACATTGCTACGCGTGATACTGACTGAATCCGGCGTCAATCCCGAAAAGGTGGCGATCACCCAGTTCGGGACCGATCAGATTGCCGAACTGGCGCGCGACCCGGCCGTCGACGCCTACATGGCCGTCGGTCCGCTGGACAGCAAGATCACCACTGAAGCCATCGCCTTGACCGCCAAGGCCAGGGGTGAGCCAAAATTTCTGTCGATCGACGTATCGGAGGTGATCGCCCAGAAGCATCCGCTGTATGAATCCGAGGAAATTCCCGCCCGCACCTTCAGTTCATCGCCTCCCCGCCCGGATGACAAGGTTGACACGGTCAGTGTCAACCACCTGATCATCGCACCAAAGTCCCTGTCCGAGACGGCAGTCGGCGCATTCGTCCGGCAACTATTTGCCGTTCGACCGCAACTCGGCAGGGAATTGCCCAGCGCCGCAAAAATCGAGAAACCCGACACCGACAAGGACGCCGCCCTGCCGGCGCATCCGGGAGCGGCGGCCTTCATCGATGGCACCGAACGCACCTTCCTCGAGAAATACAGCGACTACATATGGGGCGCTATTCTCCTTCTCTCCGGGCTGGGATCCGCCGGCGCCTGGCTGCGTCACTACTGGAAACGGAATGAAAGAGAACAATACACATTGCATCGCGACCATCTGCTCGACCTGATTTCCAAGGTGCGTCAGGCGGATTCCGCGGAAGAACTGGGGACGATGCAATGCGAGGCGGACGGCCTCTTGCGGGAGACGCTCGACTGCTACGACGACGGCGCGATCGAGGAAGGCGATCTGTCAGCCATCGGTCTAGCGCTTGAGCAGTTTCATCATGCGGTTGCCGACAGACGCGTCACGATCGGCGTCCCCGCACCCGATCTGGCGCGCCTACGAGCCCGATAGACACCGATTAAGAGAAACGGCGCGGTCTACGCGCCATCTTGTTTCTGACTGGCAATAAGTCGAACACGTTCCCGCCCACGCCGGGACCTCCGTGTCGTCTCTTATTAGTGACCGAGGTGCCCCCTCCCCCGCTCTGGCGCCGCCGGAACCCGCCCTGTAGACTCTCCGGCTCAATCAGTCCGGGGACATAATGCGTCTGGCGGTGCGTCTCAAAACGATTCTGCTCGCGATCGCGGTGGTAGCGGTCTCGTTTTTCGTGAGCCTGAAGACCATGGACTGGCTATCGCCGCGCGGCATGGTTCGTGCGCCGGTGCTGGTCGAATTGCCACCGCTGCCGTCGGCCCCGCGCAGTTCCAGCATCATTGCGCCGGTCGCGATTGCGCTTACTGCTATTCGCGATGCCGCCGATCGTGGCGCGCCGCGCACCCTCGCAGGCAAGGCCGACAATCCGGTGTCGCAAATTCTGGAAAACGCCGACATCGGCTGGACCGCGTCGCGCGGCGCGATCACGGCGACCGGCGCCCAGGATTTGTTGTCGCTGGCGACGCCGCTGACGGGAACGCTGAATGTGACGGGCTCGCTGTCGTCAAAGGCGACGGGGGCGGTCGGCGACGCGCTCAGCGGCCTGCTCGGCGGCAATGTCGCCAAGCAGATCGGCAGCGTCAACATCAAGGCGCTCAATGCCAGCGCCGAGATCAAAGGCAATGTTACCATCACCGCGCGGCCAAAGCTCGCCGCGGCCTGGCGCATCGAGCCGAATTTGGCCGCGCAGGTCACTTTGGGCGACAGCAGCCTTTCGGTGGCGGGGGCGCGCGTCAACGTCCCGGCGCAGGTCAAGCCGCTGATCGACAAGACCGTCGCCGATCAGCTCAACGCGGTGCAGGCGCGAATCCACAACGATCCCGCGTTCGAGCAGAACGCGCGGCTGCAATGGGCCAAGGCCTGCCGTTCGATTCCGCTGCAAGGCACCGCCGCCGCCTCGTCGCTACCGCCGCTTTGGCTGGAGCTGCGGCCGACCCGCGCGATCGCAGCCCAGCCGCGCGTCGATGCTTCCGCCGTCACGCTGACGCTCGGCATCGAGGCGGAGACCCGCATCACCTCGGTGCAGACCAAGCCCGACTGCCCGTTTCCCGCTGTCATCGCCATCGTCCCGCCGACTCCGGGACGGGTCAACATCGGCGTGCCCATCGATATGCCGTTCACCGAGATCAACAAGATCGTGGAGACGCAATTCGCCGGCCGGACGTTCCCCGAAGACGGTTCGGGCTCGGTCGGCGTCACCGTGAAGCGCGCGAGCGTCGCGGCGTCGGGCGACCGGCTGCTGATTTCGCTTTTGGTCAACGCCAAAGAGAAAAAGAGCTTTTTCGGATTCGGCGGCGAAGCCAATGTGCATATCTGGGGCAAGCCTGTGCTCGATCAGGCGCAGCAGACGCTCCGGCTGTCCAACATCGAACTCGCCGTCGAATCGGAGGCGGCGTTCGGACTGCTTGGAGCTGCGGCGCGCGCGGCCATGCCGCACCTGCAACAGGCCCTGGCGGAGAAAACCACCATCGACCTGAAACCGTTCGCAACCAATGCGCAGAAGAAAATCGCGGCCGCGATATCAGATTTTCAGAAGAACGAGGACGGCGTGCGGGTGGCGGCGGAAATCACCAGCCTGCGCCTCGCCGACATCGCCTTCGATTCCAAAACGCTGCGTGTGATCGCGGAAGCCGAGGGCGCGATCAATGTTTACATCACCGCGCTGCCGGGGTTGTAAGGTTCGCCTCTTCTCCCTCGCCCCCGCTCTTCGCGGGTCGAGACGAGCGAACCTCGCTCTTAGAGGGTTGGGGTGAGGGGCGCTCTCCGCGCATTCTCTCTCGCGGAGACTCCCCTCACCCGAAATTCGAGCTCTGCTCGAATTTCTTACCGCTCCCGGCAAGCGGGCGAGGTAAGAAACCGGCTCGCGCCCCGATCGCTTTGTTAATCCTCGAATTTGAACGAGACGTTGAGCTTGGCGCGGTAGGCTTCGATCTTGCCCTGGGCATCCAACTGCAAATCGAGCTTGACGACCTCGGCCACGCGAAGATCCCGGAGAGTTTTCCCCGCCCTCTCGACCGCTGCCGCGGCCGCATTTTCCCATGAATCGTTGCTGGTACCGATCAGCTCAATAACTTTGTAGACGCTCTCAGGCATGTCGTCCTCCCGTTCGTTATTAGGCAGGACGCAGGTGGTCCTGCTGCCGACGAGCCTAGCATCGCGATATCGCCGCCGAAAGGCGTAATCCGGAAGCGGTGGAACGATCCTGCATGCCCAAAAAGTCGGCTTTGCAGCCGCCGCCCAGGCCGGATAGAAGACGTGCCTCAACCGAAGCCCTCAACAAAAAAGCCAGGGAGAAGAACTATGAAGTCACCTGCAGCCGCGGTCGCGGCCCTCATCGCTTTCGCCGTGTCCGGCACTGCAGCAAACGCGCAGATTTCCGACGACGTCGTCAAGATTGGTGTGCTTACCGATATGTCCAGCCTCTATGCCGACGCGACTGGCAAAGGCTCGCTTGCCGCGGTCCAGATGGCCGTCGCCGATTACGGCGGCAAGGTGAAGGGCAAACCCGTCGAGGTGATCTCCGCCGACCATCAAAACAAGCCCGACGTCGGCGTCGGCATCGCGCGTAACTGGTATGACAACGAGAAAGTCGACGCGATCTTCGACGTGCCTACCTCGTCGGTCGCACTGCCGGTCTCCGCACTGACCCGCGAGAAGAACAAGATCAATATCAATTCCGGTGGCGGCAGCTCCGATCTTACCGGCGTTGCCTGTTCGCCGAACACGGTTCACTGGACCTACGATACCTACGCGCTATCCAACGTCGCCGGCAGGGCGATGGTCAAGCGCGGCGAGGATACATGGTTCTTCGTCACGGCGGATTACGCATTCGGCATGGCGCTCGAACGCGATGCTGCGAACGTCGTCAAGGAGAGCGGCGGCAAGGTGCTTGGAAACGTCCGCCATCCGCTCAATTCGTCGGACTTCTCGTCGTTCCTGCTGCAGGCCCAGGCCTCCAAAGCCAAGGTCGTGGCGCTCGCCAATGCCGGCGGCGACACCACCAATGCGCTGAAGCAGGCTTCGGAATTCGGCATCACCAAAGGCGGTCAGAAGATGATCGCGCTGTTGCAGGAGATCACCGACACGCACGCGCTCGGCGCCAAGGAGACGCAGGGCCTGATCGTCACCGACGCGTTCTACTGGGACATGAATGACGAGACCCGCGCCTTTTCCAAGCGCTTCCTCGACAAGGTCGGTCATATGCCCACCATGATCCAGGCGGGGCTGTATTCCGCGACGATGCATTATCTGAAGGCGATCGAGGCGATCGGGTCAGATGAAGCGCAGAAGGTGATGGCGCAGATGCGGGCGACGCCGATCAACGATTTTTTCGCCAAGGGCGGCAAAATTCGTATCGACGGCCGCATGGTCCACGACATGTATCTGTTCGAGGTGAAGAAGCCGGAAGAGTCGAAGGGCGAATGGGATCTCTACAAGCTGATCGCCACCGTGCCTGGCGACGAAGCGTTCCGTCCGCTCGAGAAGGGCGGCTGCCCGCTGGTCAAGACGAATTGAGGAAGCCGAACAGCAGAAAGCGCGCCCGGCGAACCGGACGCGCTCTTGCTTCGAGTTAGACGTTGCCTCAGGTCGAATATTTGAACTCAGGCATCGCCTTCAGCTCATCCTTGGTCGCGTTGAACACCGCATGGTCCGGGTACCACGGATTGGGCTTGGACGCCGTCGCCGAGGCTGGCGGGTTCGCCGCGCCTGTCGTGCTTGTCGATGACGCCGGCCGGCTGCCCGCGGTGTTCGGACCGGCCGCAGCGCTGGTGTAAGCGACAGGCTCGTTGACGAATTTTATTTTCTCGAAGGGAACGGCGACAAGATGCTCGCCGACGCCGAGGAAGCCACCGACGCCGATCACCACCGCTTTGATGTTCCCGTTCTTGTCGGTCAGGAGATCGTTGATCGAGCCGAGACTTTCATTGTTGTCATTGTAGACGTTGAGGCCGACGATTTTCGACGCGCGCCAGGTGCCCTGGAACGACGAGTCGGACGCCGCCGCCGGCGCCGTGTTGGCGCGGTCGGTGGTCGCCGTCGGGCTTTGCGCAAACGCGACGGTCGCCAGCAACGCGGACCCAACCAAACCGGCTGTCATATATTTCACGAACATATGGTTTCTCCCTCGTAAGACAATCGTGAGGAGAAAACACGCCAATGCCTCCGCTGTTCCAGTTGCGCGAATGCATTTTCGGGTTGCAATGAGTAATGAGGCCCACGCCGGCGCGATCACGCGCGCACAACAAATCTCTGCGGCATTTGCCGCGCTTTGCGCGACTTTCAAACGGCGATCAGAAACCGCCCCAGTACGGCGGTATTCCGTAATAACGATGCAACTCCGCTTCCTGCGAGCGATCGCCCCAGTCGAAATCCTTGTCCGCGCGGAATGACGGTGCGCGCCTCAACTCGTCATCGTCGATGTCGAGCTCGTAAGCCTCGAACCTCGGGCTGTAGGTGAGACGCGCCCATGGCAGCGGAAGCAGGTTGGTCCCCATGCCGAGGAACCCGCCGAAGCTGAGGATTGCGTAGGACACCTTGCCGGAGATCTTGTCGATCATCAGCCGTTCGATATGGCCGATCCTGTCGCCGTTCGGCCGTCTCACCGCGGTGCCTTCGACGCGGTCGCTCGCAATCAGCTGGTGCGGTTTTGCCATGACGTCGGTCATCATCACCCTCCTTCGGGTCGATGAAAAGGACTAACGCCGTCTCCGCCAAGGAGTTCCGTCAGGCCGCGAGAGCTTCTCGATCCGGCTCGGAATTATCGAAGAAGGCCACCGCCTCGAACCGGTAGTCGCAGGCCCGGCAATGCCAGAGATATGAGATGCGGTGCGGACCGCTTTCAACCCACTCCGGGGCGGCGATCGGCTTGCCGCATTGGGCGCAGGGATTCTCGTGGGGTAAGTAGCCGAAGTCTGTTCTGGCCATGGCGCATCTCCCTTTGCTCTTTTGGTGCTTCAAGGCAAATTGGACAGCATTGCTGTCGGACACGAGCGTTCCACCCTGCCGCTTGGAATTCTTGGAGAGCAATTTGTCTTTTGAACGGCGGTGAAGGCCGGGGTGGCTACATATCATAAAACTCATAACATAACGACCAGCGTAACGACGTCGGCGAAATTTATTTCACCTTCGGCTTAACCGCGGGCTCGATCGCATGTACCGCGCCGGGCCTGCGGAGGTGGATCGTGGCGATGTCATCGGCATACACTTTCTGCCAGCCGTCGACATGATCGAGCAGCTTGGTCGCGGCGCTCTGCGTCCGCATCAGGGTCGCCTCGATCTTGTATTCCTCAAGCAGCCGGAACAGATTTTCCGGCTCCATCAATCCGCTGGCGGCGTTGTGATCGACCATGAATTTCTCGCCGAACAATTCGGTCCGCCCGTCAATGAACGTTGCGACGCCGCTGGCGATCAGATAGCCGCCGAAATCATAATCGTTGAACACGCGCTTGAAATTCATCTTCTTCAGCGCCGCGACTGCGGCAACCGGCGATTGCCGGACATTGGGCTCAAAACGATGGACCGATGCAAACGCGAGCGTGCCTGCTGCCAGAACGATTGCGAGCCCCGCCAACAACAAGCCTTGCCGCGGCGATCCAGCGGACTGCGTATTGCCGTCGGGGCCGCCGACCCATCGTGCCAGCGGCGCCGCGATAACCATCGGCCCGAGCAGCGCGAGGACTTCCGCATTACGCGCATGGCTAAGCGCCATCAGCACAAATCCAACCACAAGCGCGACGCGTATCGGCGGCAGTACCACGCCGCGCCAAAGCGCCAGAACGAACGCCAGGGTAACGGCGGCTTCCAGCGGTCCGGGATGAGCGAAGTCCGCCGGACGCCACTCGCCGATCAAGTCCAGCGCCGCGCCGAGATTGAGAATCCGCCGTGCTGCAAACAGCGCGTCCCATCCGTAAGGCGTGAGGCAACTTGCGAGCAACGCCGCGGCGGCGAACAATGCCCAGCGCAGCGCCAGTGATTTGCGCATGGGTGCATCCGCGTTCCACACCGCATCGACCGCCATCGGCGCGACCAGCGCCAGGCCGAGCACGAAACCACCGTGCAGATTGGCCCATAGCGCCATCAGCGGCAGCAGCCAGAACGAAGGCGCCTTGCGATCGTCCATCGCCGCAACCAGACCGCCGACCCAGGCCACCATGACAGGCAATGCCAGCACATGCGGCCGTGCCAACAAGTGCCCCGCGACCAATGCCACCGCCGTTGCGATGAATGCGAGTGACGCGCCGTCGGTCAGGTGCCGGCCAAGAAAGCGGACCAACAGGGCGAGCGTCAGCGCGATCGAAGTCGCCGCGAGCACCACCAGGCCTGTCCATCCGGCGATCGAATGGGAAACCGCCAACATGACCTGCGCCAGCCATTGCGTGGAGATCCACGGCTGGCCGTGCATGGTAAATGAATACATATCGGTTTGCGGGACGGTTCTATGGTCGAGAATCCATTGACCGACCGTGATCTGCCAATAGGTGTCGGCGTCGTTGAGCAGTTGATCGCCGGCAAGCACAAACAGCGCATAGATGCCGGCACCGACCCACAACGGCAGCAGGCCGCGCATCGGGCTTGCATCGTCAGCGGTATTGGCAACGGACATGGTCATCGGCGCGGCCGGATCTCTCGGTTTCCCGGGGGATCGAAGCACGCCAGGGCATAATTCTTGGTAAATCGGCTGCTATGGAATGTGGGCGAAAGCCTAGGCCGGGTTTTGGCCACATCAATGCCCGGTGATTGCGACAATCGGGTGCAAAGTATTCCACCGCCGTATCCACGCCGCCCCGAGGCCATTTTCCCGATGAAACGTTCGTTATCTCTCGCATGCCTTGCCACCATGGCGGCGCTGCATTTTCCGGAAATCGCGTTAGCCCAGCACGCCGAATATGATGCGCTGGTCGCCACCCACGCCAGGGCCAACGCCATACCGGAAGCCTTGGTGCATCGGGTGATCGTGCGTGAGAGCCGGTACCGACCCGCACTGGTCGGACGCGGCGGCACCATCGGCCTGATGCAGATCAAGCTCGCGACCGCGCGCGGCCTCGGTTACGCCGGCACCGCCGATGGACTACGCGATCCCGACACCAATCTCACTTACGCGGTGAGATATCTTGCCGGCGCCTACCGCGCTGCAAACGGCGACCACAACCGCGCCGTGCACTATTACGCCAGCGGGTATTACGCAGCCGCCAAACGCCAGCGGCTCGAACGCATCGCCCATCCCGAACCGATGCTCGCCAGCGCGCCGCCGAAAGAAGCTGACAAAGGTCCCGCCAACGCCAAGCAGGTTCCCAAAAAGTAACCGTCATGGCCGGGCTCGTCCCCGCCACCCCGTCCTGAAACCAGAACAAGAGGATGCCGGCAAAAGGCCGGGCATGACGAGCCTATGTCCGTTGACACCTCGCCGCATCGGCCTACATTAGCCCTGTTCCGAGGGGAGCTCCGATGAGGAGCTGAGAGACCGCAAGCTCAAAGCCCTGTTTGATGCAGGGGTGCGAGACCGCGGTGACCCTTTGAACCTGATCCGGGTCATGCCGGCGAAGGGACAGGGATGTACCAGAGTTCATATGCTCAGCGCGGGCAAGGGCCCGTCGCGCCAAGGGGGGAATCCTCCGTCTCCGTCATAGGCGCAGGCATTGCCGGCGCGTGGCAGGCGCTGCTGTTCGCGCAAGCCGGCCGCGCGGTC
>Ga0208991_1000326_pt1 | contig 11352 bp, 9 predicted proteins | sample MedBloCAOM3_M2_FD_187855 | JGI IMG/M metagenome (GOLD analysis project Ga0208991, IMG submission 187855) | Forest soil microbial communities from El Dorado National Forest, California, USA - Mediterranean Blodgett CA OM3_M2 (SPAdes) (version 2) | ecosystem: Environmental > Terrestrial > Soil >...
GCCCCGCGAGCACGCAACCGGCGGTGCCGGCGCCGGCGATGATGACGTCGAATGCCTCGCCGCTCATAAGGTGACGCTCGAATTGCCGCTGCCGTTGGGTTCGCGCGCGGCCCGCAGATGCGCGCGTAGCCCCTCACGCAAGGCGACGATATCGGCACTGGCAATAATCAGGTGATGGCCGGATTGCAGTAGCCGGCTCACGGTAAAACTGCCGTGAGGCTTAGTCCCCAGCAACACGCCGGCTGCGGCCGCCAGGCCGGAGCTGGTCGCCCATACCAGCGAGAATGTCTGATTGACGCTGATCCCGACCAGAAGCGCCGCCTCACGGTTCTCCGAGGTCGCTTCCATGCCCTTCCCGAGCTTGGTCTTGCGAAAAAACAGCATGAACACGCAGACCAGCAGGATGGCGATGGCGATGATGCTCAAACTCAGGGGCGTTACCGCCACGCCGCCGATGAGAAATGGATCGGCGGATAGAATGGACGGAAAGCGGCTCACCTCCGACCCACGCAGAATGCGCACGCCGGCCCGGATCATCTGGCCGACCGCAACGGTCGCCAGGATCAGCGTGACGACGGGGGCATTCAGCAGCGGCCGGTAGGCAAAACGTTCGAGGCCTGCGCCGAAAACACCCGAAAGAACGACGGCCAGCATAAAAGCCAAAAAATACGGGAACTGCAGATCGGAATAGAAATACAGCGCGAGCATTGCGCCGAGCATCATCATCTCGCCTTGTGCGAAATTGACGACCTTGGTTGCGCGGTAGATCACGACGAAACCCAAGCCGACAAGCGCGTACAGGCTGCCCAGCGTGATCCCGCTGATAAGGACCTGCGACAGTAGTTCCACGACAAACTCATCCTGGCCGGGAGAGGCGAGTCAGCCTCGCATCACCCGGCCGCATTCGGGTCCGATATTCAGATGTTGTTTGGCCTACTTATCGCTGCTTTGGGCGACGCTTTCCCATTTCAGATCGGGCGCGACCTTGACGATCTCGACCAGAGTTGTGCCCTCGTGATTATCCTTACTGAAACTGACCGGGAACGTCATTCCGATGTCGAAGTTCTTCATGCTTTCCAGCGCGTCGACGAATGCTTCGCGCGTCAAGTTGCGTCCGACTTTGTCGAGAGCGGCCTCGGTGATCTTGGCTGCGGTATAAGCCGCAGTATCATATTCCGATGGCCGTCCGGGAGGAAAACCGTCCGGATAGAAAGCTGCTTTCAGCTTCTCGCGATAAGCGACGACGCTCGGATTGTCGGATCGCTCCGGAATCTCGGGAACAACAAGCACCGAGGTGAAACCGATCGCCGCTGGTCCGGCGCCTCGCTGCAACAGGGGAGTCGACGTGCCCCCGCCCCCGAACAGCTTCGCTGTTAGGCCAAGCTCCTTGGCTTGACGGACGATGATTCCAGCCTCTTGGGCGAACGCGTAGACCAGCAGTCCGTCGGGATTAGCGGCCTTGATACGAAGCAATTGTGCGGTGAAGTCCTGGTCGCCTGGATTGTAGCGTTCCGCGGCAACCGAGCGCACTTTGTAGTGATTCTTCAGCCGTTCTTCGTAAATCTGAAAGCCGCCGACGCCGTAATCGTTGCTGTTGTAGATGATCGCCGGCCGTTGGATCTTTACGTGCTCCATCATCCAGTTAATAATACCGAACGCTTGGCTGTCCTCGTTTGCGTAGATGCGATAAATGTAGCGTGAGAACGGCTTCATCAAATTGATGTTTGAGGAAATTGAGGAAACGAACGGCACTTTTTCGCGGGTGATGATTTGACGAACAGGCAACGTCGATCCACTCACCGATCCAGCGATCAACATGAACACTTGGTCTTGGTCGATCAATCGGCGGATCGCGGTCTGCGCCTCTTGCGGCGAGCCAGCATCATCATAAGAGATAAAATTTATCTTCCGCCCATGAACACCGCCCTTGTCATTGATCTCCTTGACCCACAATCGCACGCCGTCGCGCGCCGATTGTCCAAGCAGTGCCACGGGGCCGCTGAGCGGCGTCCACATCCCGATGCGAATTTCGTTATCGGTGACGCCTGGTTCGGCCCGAGCGAGCCCACCGAACAACGTGGCCGCAACAGTAGCAAGTACAAGAGCACCTAGCCTATGCGTCACTGCACTCATGGGAGCCTCCTTTGAGACTTGAAGTCCAGTTCAGAGAATTCCCAGTCCTGAATATCGTGCTGACATCATTGCGCGCGTGCGGCTCTGATGTTCGATCGCGTTACAACATCGGCCATTTTGGTTTTATCAGGTCCCAAAGACCCGAGTCGGTCGCAATGCGCTCCCCGCGTTGCTTCGCTTCCACCAGCGCGCGCTTCTCGTCGATAGTTATTACCACGTCATTTTCCATCAGAATGTGACCGTTGCAGATCACCGTATCGGCCCCACCCCGTGCCGAGTAGACAAGGTTGGCGAGCGGATTGAGTACAGGCTGCCATTCCGGTTTCCGTGTATCAAAAATGGCGATGTCGGCTTTTTTCCCCGCTTCCAGTGAGCCAATTTCGTCGCTCCATAGTGCCGCCTTCGCGCCATTGAGCGTCGCCATTTCGAGCACGGTTTCGGGGGGCATGATGCTGGGATCGAGCCGCTGTGCCTTGCAGCCGCCGGAAGCGAGAAACATTTCGCGGACGATATCCAGGTAGTTGCTGGACATGGCTGCATCCGAGCCCAGGGCGACAGTGACACCAAGCTCGATCATCTCGGGGAAACGCCCGAATTCCATGCTGGCCAATCCAAGGCGGTAACCGGTGGAAGGGGTACACGAGATCTTCAGGTCGTGCTTCATGCTGAGCACGATTTCCTTCGGTGATGCCCATCCCATGTGTATGAGCACCATGTTCGGACCGAGGGCGTCGAGCTTCGCCATTCGTTCGACATCCGACATGCCATATCTGGCACGAGACGCCGCTACTTCGCCAAACGACTCGGACGCGTGCATCACTAGCCCAACTTCATTGTCGTCCGCCTTTTTCTTGATTCGTTGGATGAGTTCATCGGAGCAACCGGATAGAATCCGCAGCGCAAACCAGCAGCGAATGCGGCCATCGTGCATCCCATTGAGCTCGGTGACCATCTGTTGGGCGCGCTCGACGGCCTCGTCGGTGGTTTCGCGAAACCTGCCCTTAGGCAACTCGCCGATCGGAGTGGAATGCAGGTCGAAGGCGGTGCGCGCGATGACGCCCCGTAGTCCGCTCTCCCCAACCGCCTTTGCTGTTTCGCGAGGGAAATAACTCCCAGGATCGATAAAACAGGTCGTGCCGGCGCGGATGAGCTCAAGCTGACAGCACAGGGCTGCCCAATAGGCGTCTTCCGCCATCATGGCGGTCTCGTAGCCATAGAGACGTTCGAGCAGGTGGACATTAATCTCGCAACCGTCGGCGAGGCCGCGTCCGAGTTGCTGGGTATTGTGCACGTGTGTGTCGATCAATCCGGGCAATACCAGCTTCCCGGCAGCATCGATCACTTTCTGCGCCTTGTACTTTGCGGCGAGCCGGTCGCTTTTTCCGACCTCAACGATCCGATCGTCTTCAATAGCGACAGCGCCATCCGCGAAGATGCGCCGGTCTGGATCCATCGTGACGACCCAGCCGGCGTTTTTGATCAGGATCGTGTCCATTTGGCCGCCCCCCTCATTGACCGGGCACAACCAGATCTAATATCCTATCTTTAGGACTATCGCAACAGCAGACGGCCAAGTAGAGCCTCAATTTGCGGCAAGGAGAGCAGGAGAGGCAGGAGCAAATGCGGTCGGCGGAGAAAATTGCGACGGGACCGATACTTCAAGCAACGGACCGAGCAAGTGGCGTGCCACTCTATCTGCAGTTGGCGGCGGCGATGCGGGACCGTATTCACCGCGGCTCTCTTCCGCCTGGTAGCAAAATTCCTTCGCTCGATAATCTTCAGACCGAATTTGGCGTGGCGCGCGTGACCGTGCGCCAAGCAATGGACCGTCTGGAACGAGAAGGTCTGATCAGCCGCCACAAAGGCAAAGGGACGTTTGTGAAATCGAATGGCGGCGATCGTCACTGGCTACATTTAGAAACGCAATGGGAATCCCTATTACATTCAATCCGCGACAATCTGCCGACGCGAATTCCGGTCGATGATCCGCCTCCCCTGCCGTCTCTCGGAGAATGCGGTGCGAAACCTGCCCTCGCGTACGAATTCCTGCGCAGTATCCAGGCGCACGATGGCGACCCATACGCGCTCGTTAACGTGCATCTCGCCAAAGACATTTATGACCGTGCTCCAGAAAGCTTTCTAAGCCGCGCTGTGCTTCCAACACTAGCCGATATGAAAGATGTCATTGTAATAAAGGCTAGACAGACACTACTAATCGGCGCTGCCGACCCGTACACCGCGAACATGCTGCACATTCCGCTCAACACACCTACTGCGGAGGCGCATTGGACTGTCGTAGACGAAAGTAATCGGGCTATTTATGTCGCGCAAGTCACTTATCGCGGTGATTGCATTAAATTGATGATCGATTTCCTATAGTTGGAAGGACGAATCTAGAGGTTGTTGAGACTGAGAGATCTCGGAAGCAGTCATTGCTAAGCCATCAACCGTGCAGATGCTCGGAATAGGCTGTTGCCGCACCGAAGCTCGAGACTTACGCTAGGTCATGTACACTTTTGAGGAGAATGCCATGGTACTGCGCAGGTTTATCATTGAAAGAGACATTCCTAATGTCGGCACCTTTGAGCGGGAGCAACTCCGCGGAGCGGCCGCTAAATCGAACGAGGTGCTGCGCCATCTCGGACCAGACATCCAATGGATCGAAAGCTACGTCGCTGATAACAAGACCTTCTGTGTCTATCTTGCCAAGGACGAGGCTATTATCCGTAAGCACGCCGAGATCAGTGGCTTTCCGGCTACAAAAATCACCGAAGTGGCCAAGATGATTGATCCGACGACCGCGGGATCGTGATGGGCTGCTGCGCCTGACGATGTCAGCGGTTCGACAAGAACCCCGCAATGATGAAGAGAGCGATGCTGGTGAAGGAGATGGCGTAGCCGGCCCAGAGCGTCAGCCGCGCGATCTTCGCGGCGTGGCCGGCGCGTCTGCCCCCAAGCATTCCTCCGGCCGTGGCGACGATGGCCCCCAGGATCGCCAAAGCGACAATCGTCGTTCGATCGATCAGGGCATCGAGAAGCTCCATGCAACCAGGCGCAGTCCCGCTCGCTGGGGTGAGATCACCGATCCGCGGAGAAACCAGCTCCGCCGAAAGCCTTGAAGTTGCGCATCGCCTCCTGGTGCAGAATATCCAGGGCCTGCCGCTTGTACTGGTAAGCCTCGGGCGAGGCATCTGGTAATGCCGCGGCCGCGGCAAATGAATGTCGATGACTGCGCGCAGCCGGGCTGGCCGATTGGAGAGCACGACCGGCCGATCGGCGAGGAAGATCGCCTCATCGATCTCGGACGTGACGAACAGATTGGTGCGGCGGTTCTCTTCGAACAGACGCAGGAAAAAACTCCTGCATCAGGCCGCGCGCAATCCCAAGGACGTCATCTTCGTCAATCCCGAAGACGGCACGCCCGAGAGCTTCATCCGAGCCCAGGCCCCGTGAGGCAGCTCTCGCTTCTTGGACGAGTTTAGTAAGATTTGTGCGGACGAGCCCAGGAAGTCGCGCCGTTGACCAAACAGTTGTCGCCATGCTCGCCCGTGGTCGCTCAGCGCCAGTGTCCCGGCGAGTTTACCCTGCGTCTTACCAGTCGCCGGCTTTCACCCAGTCCGCCGCCGCGCACTCGACGCCTGTGAGTCGGGACAAAACGAGCAGTGTGTTTGAACGAGCCGCACTTAACCCTCAACGATGGAACGCCGGTTCTGATCCGCTGGCTTGTGGAAGGAGATGCTGCCCTCTATCCCGATTTTCTTAGCGACGTGACAGCGCAGGATTTGCGACTGCGCTTCTTCGCGCCGATGCGCGAGGTGAGCCACGAGCTGCTCGACAAGCTCATCCACTACGATCCGGCCCGCGCCATAGCCTCCGTTGCCATCGACGAGCAAAGCCAAAAGATGTTGGGTGTGGTGCGCCTGCACGATGACCCAAGCGGAGAGGCCGCCGAGTTTGCCATTCTGGTGCGCTCGCGGCTTAAGGGCCGCGGAGTCGGTTGGCTATTGATGAAGCACATGATCGAGTTTTCAAAGCATAAGGACCTCAAGACCGTGCGAGGCCAAGTACTGTCGGAGAATACGACCATGCTTGTCATGTGCGACGAACTTGGCTTCCACATTGCCGACCATCCGGACGATCCTGGCGTCAAGACGGTGACACTGCGAGTTGTCGCTTCCGAAAATTAGATTCGTTCGCAGCGCAAGCCGACACCCCTGAACTTCGTGAGAGACTGCTCAGCATGGCCCGCGATCGGATGCGGGCGGCCATGGAAGAGGATGACGCGGCGCCATCAACCGATCGTGCTTTGCGGCACCAGAAGGTTTCAGCCCTCACGCGGCGTGGCGGGCGTCCCCAGATCCAACTCAACCGCGTCAGCCTGGCCATGTAGGAGGGCAAGGACTGCGCTGATCGACAAGAACATCATGGCTGGGCAGTCATCTGCCCAAGTGCTCCATCGCTCCGCGCTTCACGGCCGCGGATGCCGGGTTTCTGCATCTCGAGCGAATGCGGCCAGCGGACAGTGCGGTAGGGCCAATCGTTCGTGCCTGAGGCAGATCGGTCTTGCCCTCGGAGGAGGTCAGTTCCGAGCAGATCGAGGACGTCCTCGCAGACGTGGTCGACACCGAGAAGGCGACCGCGGACGAGGAACAGCAGCGCGAGGAGCCCGACGAGAAGCCGGAAAGCAAGGGCGGCGAATTGACCGAGGTCCATCAAATGGTCAGCCGATCGCGCTGGTCTCTCCATGGCAAATTCCCTGCTAAAAGGGAAATTAACAGGGAATTTTGCAGTTTCCAGGCCTCAGGGGCGATTCTTGCGTCTAATCGACAAGCATATTCAAAGGCTTGCAATGGGATTCCCTACGCGACAGAACAGGGAATTTTCAAACGCGTATCTGGGAAAATTTTTCAAGGAACAGGGAATTTTCACCCGAAATGCTTCGATTTTGAATTTTGAGCAGCCACAACCGCCGTATACGCGATAAATACAATGATTTAGGTTGCGGCAGTTGTTGCCGTTTGCGCGGGAACGCGAATATTCCAGATCATCGCTGCGCGCGCGAGAGCCTTGCTATGAACGCGGTCATCGCCTTTTCCCTCAAGCACCGCGTCTTGATGGTGGTGCTGTTCGTGATGATGCTCGCGGGCGGCATCATCGCGTTCCGCGAGCTCAACATCGAGGCCTACCCGGATCCCACGCCCCCGATGGTGGACGTGGTGACGCAGAGCCCCGGTCTCTCCGCCGAGGAGATCGAGCGCTACATCACCATCCCGATCGAGACCCAGACCGCCGGGCTGCGCAACCTCACCTCGATCCGCACCATTTCGCTTTATGGCCTCTCGGACGTGAAGCTGCAGTTCTCGTTCGACTTGACCTATGAGCAGGCGCTGCAGCTGGTGCTCAATCGGCTCTCCCAGGTCCCGCCCTTGCCGAACGGCGCGCAGCCGCAGATTTCGCCGGTCAGTCCGATCGGTGAAATCTATCGATATCGGCTGGTCGGCCCCCCCGGCTACAGCGTGCTCGATCTCAAGACGCTGCAGGATTGGGTGCTGCAACGCCGCTTCCGCGCGGTGCCGGGCGTCATCGATGTCACCGCCTGGGGCGGCAAGACCAAAACGTTCGAGCTCGAGGTCGATTTCAACAAGCTCATTGCTTACGGACTGACGCTGCCGCAACTGCTTCAGGCCTTGAACAACAGCAACATCAATGTCGGCGGCAACACCGTCAATATAGGGTCGCAGGCTGCCGTGGTCCGGGGCGTGGGACTCATTCGCTCGATCGAGGATCTGCGCAATACCATGCTGGCCCAGAGCGGCGGCAACCCGGTCTTAGTGCGGGACGTGGCGGCGGTTGCGGTCGGGCAAAAGCCGCGCCTCGGCATTGCCGGCAACGACGACGACGACGATGTCGTTCAAGGGATCGTGTTGATGCGCCGCGGCGAGCAAAGCATGCCGACGATCAAACGAGTCGAACGCGAGGTCGAGCGCATCAGCAATTCGAACCTTCTGCCGCCCGGCGTGCGCATCGAGCGTATCTACGATCGCAAAGACCTGATCGAGATCACGACGAACACCGTCCTGCACAATATGGCGCTTGGCATAGTGCTGATCTTCATCCTGCAGTGGGTCTTTCTCGGCAATCTGCGCAGCGCGTTGATCGTTGCGGCCACTATACCCTTCGCGCTGTTCTTCGCCGTCGGCATCATGGTGCTGCGCGGTGAATCGGCCAACCTCCTCTCGGTCGGCGCGATCGATTTCGGGCTGATCGTCGACGCCACCGTGATCATGGTGGAGAGCATCTATCGCCGCTTGGGTCAGGCGGTTGCACCGGCCGGCGGGCCCGGCTCGCCCGAAGAACTTTCGGGCAAGCTCTCCGCGATCTTTTATGCTGCATCGGACGTCAACCGTTCGATTTTCTTTGCGGCCGGAATCATCATCGCGGGCTTTCTGCCGCTGTTCACGCTGAGCGGGGTCGAAGGCCATATCTTCGGGCCGATGGCGAAGACCTATGCCTATGCCTTGGCGGGCGGCCTCCTCGCCACCTTCACCGTCACGCCGGCGATCAGCGCGATTCTATTGCCCGAGCACGTGCGTGAAACCGAAACCGTGGTGGTGCGCGTGCTGCATCGCTTGTACACGCCAGCACTGCATCTCGCCGTTGCGAACAAGCTGCTCGCCATCGCCGGCGTCTTCGTGCTCCTCCTGCTTGCGGGTCTCGCCGTCCGTTCGCTCGGGCTCGAATTTCTCCCCAAGCTCGAAGAAGGCAACTTGTGGATCCGCGCGACCATGCCTTCGACCATCTCGCTCGAGGCAGGCAACGGATACGTCAATCGCATGCGCGCGGTCATCCGCAGTTTCCCGGAGGTCGAATCCGTGGTGTCGCAGCACGGGCGGCCGGACGATGGCACCGACGCGGCGGGGTTCTTCAACGCCGAATTCTTCGCACCCCTGAAACCGGTCGGCCAGTGGCCCGCGGGCGTTAACAAGGATTCGCTTACGGTCGAGATCCTGCGCAAGCTCGAAAACGACTTTCCCGGCGTGGAATTCAACTTTTCGCAATACCTTCAGGACAACGTGGCCGAGGCGGTGTCGGGCGTCAAAGGCGAGAATTCCATCAAGCTGTTCGGCAACGATCTGCAGGCGGTCTCCGACACCGCCAACAAGATCAAGGCGGTGCTGGCCACCGTGCCCGGCATTGCCGACCTCGCTGTCTTCACCTCGCTGGGGCAGCCGACGGTCCAGATCGACATCGATCGTGCGCGGGCGGCGCGCTACGGTCTTTCTCCCGGCGATATCAACGCCACTATCCGCGTGGCCATCGGCGGCGATTCGGCGGGCGATCTTTACGAACCCGGCAGCGACCGGCATTTCCCCATCGTGGCACGGCTTGCACCGCAGTTCAGGCAGGATCCTGCTGCCATTCAGAATCTACGGATCGGCGTTCAGGGGCCGAACGGCATCACCCAGATCCCGCTGAGCGACGTCGCATCGGTCAAACTCGTGTCAGGTGCCTCCTACATCTACCGCGAAGGCCAGGAACGTTATCTGCCGATCAAGTTCAGCGTACGCGACCGCGATCTCGGCAGCGCGATTCAGGAGGCGCAGCGCAAGGTCGCCGAACAGGTGCCATTACCCGCGGGATCGCGGCTCGAATGGGTGGGCGAGTTCGGCAACCTGCAGGACGCGATCGCGCGGCTCAAGATCGTGGTGCCGCTCAGTCTTGCATTGATCGCTTTGCTGCTTTGGATCAATTTCGGCTCCGTGCCCGACACTCTCTTGGCCATGAGCGTCATTCCGATGGCGGTGGTCGGGGGCATCTTCGCGCTGTTCCTGTTGAAAATTCCATTCAGCGTCTCCGCCGCCATCGGTTTCATCGCGCTGTTCGGCATTTCGGTGATGGACGGCATCATCATCCTGTCGCAGTTCAATCAGCTGATCGAAGCGGGCGTCGAGCGCACCGCGGCAATCCTGCGTACCGGCGAGCTTCAGATGCGCCCGGTGCTGATGACCTGCGTGATCGCCGGCGTCGGCCTGCTGCCCGCAGCTCTGTCGTCCGGCATTGGATCGCAAGTGCAAAAGCCGCTGGCGGTCGTGGTGGTCGGAGGCATGATGCTGGCGCCGATCATCATCCTGGTCACACTTCCCGTGTTCATTCTGATGTTCTCGCGCCGCGCGCCGCTGATCGTGATGCAAGACGCGGTGCCGGCACCGGCGCGATGATCAGAGCGACGGGCGAAGAGAGACTGCCTTTGCCGCGAGTGTTGTTGCGATCCAGAGCCCCCATGCCACTCAAGCGACATTCTGTCCCGGAGGGCGGCTTCGGTTCCACATGCGCTCGCGCGTGAAACGCTGGTAATCTTGAGAGACCTGCGCCGTCGCGTGCGCAGCACAGCGCCGGCGTTGCTTCTTGGCGAGGCGGTCGAGCGGCTCAGGGTACGCGCCATTCTAATGACGAGGGTCCCGACCAGGCGTCGCGCGCACTCGCCACGATAAATTCGAGTCGATCCAGGCCCGCGACCATCTGCGAGATGGCGGATTGCGTCCGTATGCGTTAGAGACTGACTGGCCGGTTGGGGCGGCGAGATTCGAACCTCTGCATCTTAGATCGGAATTCGCCAAGACTCTCACTCGCAGGATTCGAACCTCTGCATCTCGAAATTAGTTCTGGTGAACTTCATCGTGGCTCAACGTACGCCTGCGACGTTTTTTGAGAGTGCAGCCGGCGCACCTGCAATTCGAGATACGCAAGTTCGGGTCCCAAGATGCAGAGGTTCGAATCCTCACGCCCTGGCTGGGAGTCTTGGGCGAGTTGCAATCCAAGATGCAGAGGTTCGAATCCCGCCGCCCCAACCGGCCAGTCCGTCTCTAACGCATACGGAATTGGGTCGCGCTCGAAATGCCGCGATACCTGCGCTGGTGCCGGGGCCATAAGAAGGCCGCTGGTGCGCTGCGGGGAGGAGGGATTCAAGCCGCGGCGTCGCGGTGGCGGAGCGGAACGCCCTCAGCCTTAGCGGGGAACGGCCGCAAAAATCAGGGACAAGCCGCAACGCTCAATGGGCCTATTTGACCACACCCTAAGAATCGGGTTTTCAGGAAGTTCGGCCGGGGGATGTCGTGTTCTTCCCACCCGGCGAGAAGCACTGGCACCGTCTGCCCCCAAGCATTCCTCCGGCCGTGGCGACGATGGCCCCCAGGATCGTCAAAGCGACAATCGTCGTTC
>Ga0208991_1000327_pt1 | contig 11352 bp, 10 predicted proteins | sample MedBloCAOM3_M2_FD_187855 | JGI IMG/M metagenome (GOLD analysis project Ga0208991, IMG submission 187855) | Forest soil microbial communities from El Dorado National Forest, California, USA - Mediterranean Blodgett CA OM3_M2 (SPAdes) (version 2) | ecosystem: Environmental > Terrestrial > Soil >...
CTCCTCGGCCGACAGCGTGCTCCAGAGCTTCTCCTCACGCTGCGCCCGTGCCTCGTACTCCTCGAGTACCGCCCACACCGCCTGGTCCACCGATCCCGCATCCCGCATGCTCACTCCTCATCAGCGTCACAGCGCGCCGGAAAAGTACTCCTGCAACGAGGCGACCCCCAGCCGCTTCGCTTCGAACAGGCTCTCGAGATGTTCGCGCGAATTGACCAGCCCGCGCGCGCGCAGGATTCCCTGCTCGTCGAGCAGCGCGGCGAACGGCAGGCGGCCGACCTGGTACGCCAGGCCCAGGGCCGCCGACACCACGTACGGGATGCCAACGAGCCCCTGGCTGCGCACGAACTGACGCTGCTCGAGGGTATCGCCGTCGCTCGCCAGAATCACGTCCATCCAGGCGCGCTCATCCTTGCGGCTCGACTTGACCGCCGGCAGCAGGGACTTGCACACCGGGCAGGTCGGAGAAACGAACAGCAGCAGCGTACTGCGGCCGTCCGCGCGTGCGGCACCAACCTGGTGGGCCCGCCCCTCGAGATCGTTCACTACCAGAACCGGCGCCGGCTCACCGACGGCAAGGCCGCGATTGAGCATGAGCGCACCGGCCGGCGCGATGCGCTCGTGCAGCACGCCCAGTTGCCGCACCAGCGCCAGCACTACGGCCGACAACACCAGCACCAGAATCCACAGCGCCACATTGGAGACCGCCAGCGCCGTCATCACGAGCCTCGCAACAGGGCGGTACGCGGCGTGACCCGGGCGAGCAGGCGGTCAAGGCTCATATATAAGAGTGCGGCGACTGCGGTCCCCGCCCCGATGGTGACCGCGTCAGCCGCCGCCATCGGCCGCGCGCCCCAGCGCAGCAGCATCGCCGCGAGCAACCCCGCCAGCAGGAGATTGCGCCACACCATCCAGGCGGCAATCGGCCGTCGCTCGAGCGGGCCGCCGCAGCCGCAGGCCAGATCGCGACGACCGCGCTGCAGATTGATCGCGATTGCAGCAGCGTAGGCCACCAGCAGCGCCGCACCCGCAGCGCTCGCGCCGGCACGCGAGCGGCGCGCGAGCAGCCCCACGCCCACCGTCAGCTCGAGCGCCGGCACCAGCCATGCCAGGCGCGCAACGCCGTCCGGCAGCAAGCGGTACGCGCGAAACACCTCGGCGAAGCGTTGCAGACTGCGCAGCTTGTGAAGCGCAGCGCTCACAAACAACAGCGCGAACGCGCCGGCGAGCACTGCGCCAATGGCCGGGTCGATCATGGTGCTCACATCATAAACCACTCACCCGTGTAGTATCGCCGCACACCGCGCATGCGAACGGGCCTCAAGCGCGTCATCGAGCGTGGACGGGTGTACCTGTCCAACGCAACGCTCAGGGGACGATTCGCACTGCGTACGTGCTTCGTCAATCATCGCGCCACCGACAACGATGTCAGGGAGATCGTGCCCGAGGTGCTGCACGCGGCGCGCGAAGTGCTCAGCGGCGGCAGCTAACGCAGATCCTCCTCCCAGAACTCCTGTGACCGTCGCGTCGCATCTTTCCCGCGCGCCTGCTCGAGTATGCGCAATTCCACGCGGCGGATCTTCCCGGAGATGGTCTTGGGAAGCGCGGCGAATTCGAGCCGCCGGATGCGCTTGTAGGGCGAGACGCGCTCGCGCACGTGCCGCAGGATGGCGCGGGCGGTGTCGGCGTCCGGGCTGCAGTGCGCTGCCAGCACCACGAACGCTTTCGGCACCGACTGGCGCAACGGGTCGGGGCTCGGCACCACCGCGGCTTCGGCCACCGCGGGATGCTCGATCAGGACACTCTCGAGCTCGAAGGGGCTGATGCGGTAGTCGGAGGACTTGAAGACATCGTCCATGCGGCCGACGTAGGTCAGGTAGCCTTCCGCATCGCGCGACGCCACATCCCCGGTGTGGTAGTAGCCGTCACCCATGGTGCTGGCATTGCGCGCGGCATCATCCAGATACCCCTGCATGAGCCCGAGTGGCCGCTGCGCCAGATCGATGCAGATCTCGCCCTCCTCGCTCAGGCGCCCGTTCGCGCCCAGCAGCACGATCGGATATCCGGGCAGCGGACGCCCCATCGAGCCGGGTTTGATCGGCTGACCCGGCGGATTGCCGACCTGCGCGGTGGTCTCGGTCTGACCGAAACCGTCGCGGATGGTGAGACCCCAGGCCTCGCGCACCTGTCCGATGACCTCGGGGTTGAGCGGTTCGCCGGCGCTCGCGAGTTCCCGCAGCGACACGCGCCAGGCGCGCAAGTCGTTCTGGATGAGCATGCGCCACACCGTCGGTGGTGCGCAGAAGCTCGTCACGCGACAACGCACCAGCTGTTCAAGCAGTGCGCGCGCATCGAACCGCTCGTACTGATACGCCAGTATGGTCGCCTGCGCATTCCAGGGCGCGAAGAAGCTCGACCAGGCGTGCTTCGCCCAGCCCGGTGAGCTCAGATTCAGATGCACGTCTCCGGGCTGCAGTCCCAGCCAGTACATGGTCGACAGATGTCCGACCGGATAGCTCACGTGCGTATGCGCGACGAGCTTCGGCCGTGCGGTGGTGCCGGAGGTGAAGTAGAGGAGCAGCAGATCGTCGGCACGCGTCGGCGCTTGCGCTGCGAACTGCCCGGCGGCGGCGTGCGAGCGATCGTACGCAACCCAGCCCGCCACGCCCCGTCCCACGGCGATCCGCAGGGGCGCACCCGGCAATCCGGCGAAGCGCTCCGCCAGGGCCGCATCGGTCACGATCGCCTTCACCTGGCCGCGCTCGAGACGATCGCGCAGATCTGCGCGCTCCAGTAGCGTCGTGGCCGGGATCATGACCGCGCCGAGCCTGATGGCCGCGAGCATCGTTTCCCAAAGCGGCACGCTGTTCGGCAGCATGATGAGCAGGCGCTCCCCCGCGCGCAGGCCCGCGGAGGCGAAGAAGTTCGCGACCTGCGCAGAGCGTTGCGCCAGCTCGGAGAATGTCAGCGATTGATCGCCGCCCGCGTCATCGACGACGCGCAATGCAGGGGTGTCGTTGTTGGCGGCGACCACATCGAAGTAGTCGCGCACCCAGTTGAATTCCTCGAAAACCGGCCAGCGGAACTCCCGCTGCGCGCCGCTCCAATCCTCCCTGCAGCGCAGCAGCTGATCCCGCACCTCGATAAATCGGCGGCTGGTGCTCATGACGGCGCCCTCCCCCGTGCCGCGGCAGCTTAACATCGCCCCGGAGCGAGCCCGCGCGAGGCGCCGCCAAAGCTTCGCCTGGTGCCCGCAACGGCTAATATTCTTGTGGTTTAATAATGGTTTGCGAACCTAAATGCACGTAGGATCTTCGCCATGAATGCGGCCCGTCTCGAAGCGTTCACCGATGGCGTGGTCGCCATCATCATCACCATCATGGTGCTGGAGATCCGGGTCCCGCACGGCAGCGACCTCGCGGCGCTGCAGGCGGGTCTGCCAGTGCTCTCCGCTTACGTCCTGAGCTACGTGAACGTCGGAATTTTCTGGAACAACCACCACCACATGCTGCACGTCACCGAGCGCGTCAACGGCAAGGTGCTGTGGGCCAACCTGGCGCTGTTGTTCTGGCTGTCGCTGGTGCCGTTCGTGATCCGCTGGATAGACGAGACGGGATTCACTGCGCTGCCGACGGCCGCCTATGGCGTGGTGTTGCTGTGCGCTGCGGTGAGTTATCAGATACTGCAACAGCAGCTCATCGCCTATAACGGCCGCGACTCGCGCCTGGCCGCCGCGGTCGGTAACGACACCAAGGGCAAGCTGTCCCTCATCCTGTACCTCGCCGCCATCGTGCTGGCGTTCATGCGACCTTGGATGGCGATCACGCTGTACGTGGCGGTGGCGCTGCTCTGGCTCGTGCCGGACAGGCGCATCGAGTCACTCGTGAGAAAGTAACACCATGCTTGAACGCATTGAAACACGTGCCGCGGAAATCGGCGGCGGGCTCATCGCAGTTGTGGATCGCGCTGCCCGACGCGCAGCGCCATCGCGCGCCGGCCTTCCGGAACTATCCGCATCTGCCCCTGGTCGAGCGCGGCGGCTTCAGCGTGCGGGTGCTGGCAGGCAGCGCCTTCGGTCACACCTCGCCCGCCGAGGTCTATTCACCGCTCGTCGGTCTGGATCTGGCTGCCGCCGGCCCTGCCCGTATCAGCGTGTTTCCTGACGCGCCGCGTCTACTTGAAGACGACCGTACGGCCGCCGTTCAGGAATACGCGATGCTCGGTCGCGTAGCGCACCGCCGCCGACAGCGCGCGCCGTTCGGAGTCGCGGCCGGCGGCGACCAGCATGTCGGGCGTGTAGCCGTGATCGACGCGCTCGACGATCTGCTCGATGATCGGACCCTCATCGAGATCGTGAGTCACGTAATGGGCGGTGGCACCGATCACCTTGACGCCGCGGTCGTAGGCCTGGTGGTAGGGTTTCGCACCCTTGAATCCCGGCAGGAACGAGTGGTGAATGTTGATAGCGCGGCCCCGCAGTCTGCTGCACAGATCGTCTGACAGGATCTGCATGTAGCGCGCGAGCACCACCAGCTCGGTGCGCGTCGAATCGATGAGCTCCACCAGGCGCCGCTCCTGTTCGGGTTTGGTGCCCGCAGTGACCGGCAGGTGAAAGAACGGCAGATTGTGGCGGGCCGCAGTCGGCTGCAGCGTCACGTGGTTCGACACCACCGCGGTGATGTCCATCTTGAGTTCGCCGTTGCGATGCCGGTAGAGCAGATCCTCCAGGCAGTGATCGAGATTGGACACCATGATGAGTACCCGTGTGCGCTCGCGGGTATCGTGGATCCGCCATTCCATCTCTTCGGCGGTGGCGATCGCCTGGAACTCCTGCCGCAGCCGCCCCAGATCGACCCCCTCGCCCGCTACACCGCAAAACGTGATGCGCACGAAGAAGCGCTGCGAGATCGTATCGTCGAACTGGTGCATCTCGATGAGGTAGAAGCGCCGGGCGGCCAGGAAACCCGTGATCGCCGCGGTGGTCCCCATGCGGTTCGGGCAACTCGCGGTCAGCACATAGGGATGATCGGTCGCAAACCTCACTCACCCGCTCCTCGTGCCATGTCGGGGTCGCAAGCGTGACAGCGCCTTCTGCCGGGCTGTGATCCAAATGGGACGGCGGCTGGCGCGTACGCGTCATGGCCGCGCGAAGATCTCGATGAGGTAGAAGGATGCGGCAGCGGCCTGGGCGATGACCTCGCAGCGCGACTCCCCCTCGATCAGCAGCGCGTCCAGTTTCGCGAGATCCGCCTCCTCTGCTCCGCAGCCCACGATGAGCTCCGACAGCGCTACGATCACGCGCGTACCCGAGCGCGGCGTCAGCCGCAGCGGCGCGGACGCGAGGCGGCGCTCGAATCTGCAGTCGAACCGGCCGCGCCGCATCATGAGGTTGAGGTCTGTGACCGGCCCGCCGACCGGGGCGGCGAACGCCGGCACCTCCCCTGAGAACTCCACCGGCGGCGTGTCGGGCGATACGCTGAGCGCAGCACCTTCATCTACCGATAGCCTCAGGCAGCCCGCCAGCACGGCCATGCGGCGCTCGATGCCAGGAAAGCGCGAGAAGGGACCCGCGCTATGGATCTCCGCGATGCTCACGCGCCAGTCGAAATGACCGAGATCGCTCCCGGGTGGGTGCGCGAGGACCTCGCGCGTCAGGCCTCCACCGTTCTTCCAGGGAAGCGCCTGTCGTTCCGTGGCCCGCAGGATCCGCATTCACGAGTCGGGAAATGCCACCGAGAAAGTTCCGTCGCGGCTCTGCGGCGTTCCCGGCTCGATCTCGTAGTAGTCACCCTTGTCGGCGACGAAGATATGGCAGGCGACCGTAAGGCCCCGTGAGTCATCGAGGCTCCCCGCCGCGATGCTGATGTAGTCGCGTCCCACTCCCTCCCAGAACAGCGTGGAGCCGCAACGGCCGCAAAACCCGCGGCGCGCCTCATTCGACGCCGCGTACCACTTCAGTTCCCCCTCCGCCACCAGGCGGAAGTCGGCGCGCCGCGCCGCCGTGGCGGCCATGACATGCCCGGTCATGCGCCGGCATTGCGTGCAATGACACACGACAACCGGTCGCAGGGCGCCGGCGACGCTGTAGCGTACGGCGCCGCACAGACAGCCTCCGGTGCGTACGCCCACGCCTATCCCGGCCCGAGCTTCTGCGTCAGATACACGAAGCTGAGCGCCCACATCTCGGCCGCCTGCTTGTGGTTGGCAGCGGCCGCGTGGCCGCCATCGGTGTTCTCGTAGAACAGCACTTCATGACCCTGGGCTTCCATGCGCGCGGCCATCTTACGCGCGTGCACCGGCGTGACGCGATCGTCGCTGGTGGCCGTGACGAAGAACACCGGCGGATAGCTCTTGCCCGCCCGCACATTCTGATACGGCGAGTATTTCATGATCCAGCCGCGGTCGGCGGGCCTGGCGGGATCGCCGTATTCCGCGGCCCACGAGGCGCCCGCGCCGATGTGGGTGTAGCGGATCATGTCGATCAGCGGCACCTGGCAGACCACGGCACCGAACAGATCCGGCCGCTGCACCATGTTGGCGCTCACCAGCAGGCCGCCGTTCGATCCGCCCATGATGCCGAGCTGCCTCGGCGTGGTGATGCCGCGCTTCACGAGGTCCTGCGCCACCGCCTGGAAATCGTCATAAGCCTTCTGCCGGTTCTGCAACAGCGCCGCCTGGTGCCACGCCGGTCCGTATTCACCGCCGCCGCGGATATTGGCGACCACGAAAACGCCACCGCGGCTCAGCCACAGCATGCCGAAGTTCGGCGAGTAGCTGGGTGTCTCGGAGACTTCGAAGCCGCCATAACCGTAAAGAACGGTGGGCGCCGGGCCGCTGAGGGTCTTCCTGCGTGTCACGAAGTACGGTATCTGCGTGCCGTCCTGCGAGGTCGCGAAGAACTGCTCGGTCATCAGATTCGAGGCATCGAAACGTGCCGGCAGCGACTTGATCGCCACCGGCCTGCCATCGCCCGGATCGGCATACAGCGTCGTCGGCATGGTGTAGCTCTCGAAGCGGAACTGCGCTTCCGGGCCCCAGGCGTTCGCCGCCACGATGTGCGTCGAGCCGCCGGCGGGAAGGGCCAGCGTCGTGTGACTCCACACCCCGCCCGCACCTAAGCGAAACACATGAATGCTGCCGGTGACGTCGTGATAGATCGAGGCGTAGACGGCATCACGCCCGGCTGCGACCTGGTCGATCGCGCTCCTGGCATCCGGCGTGTAGAGAACCGCGACGGCATTGCCCGCCGCAGTCTGGCCGCTTTCCGCAACGCGATACGCGATCAGGGAACCCTTGACGATTGGCGCGGCACCGGGCGGTGTCCAGTCCTCGCGCAGGGTAAAAATGAGATTCCGGCCCTGCGCGCCCTTCAGATCGGCGCCGAGCGGCAGCGGCAATTGCCGGGTGGTGCCGTCGGGTGCGATGAAATGATACTCGGCGGAAAAGAAACTGACGTCGCGCTGCACCAGCGCGATAGTCGCGGCAGGATCGTGGAACACGACGCCCTGCGCACCGACGTCGCTGTGTTTGCCCTCGTAGATCATCCTGGCATCGGTGAGCGGCTCGCCGCGCTTCCACAGCTTCACGATGCGCGGATAGCCGGAGGCCGTCATGGAGCCGGGGCCGAAATCGGTGCCGCACAGCACCGCATCTTCGCCGAGGTAGCTGAGGGAGGATTTTGCCTCCGCCACTTGGAAGCCGTCCTTCACGAACGCCTTCGCGGCCGGATCGAACTCGCGCACCACCACCGCATCACCGCCGCCGCGTGAAACATGCACCAGGCAATGCTTCAGCGAGGGCGTGCATTCCGCTCCCTTCCACACCCAGTTCTCGTGCTCGTCCGCCGCCAGCCGATCCAGGTCGAGCAGGAGCTCCCAGTCGGGCGCCGCTTTGGCGTAGTCCGCGACGCTGGTGCGCCGCCAGACTCCCTTGGGGTGCTGCGCGTCCTGCCAGAAGTTGAAAACGTACTGATGGTCGAGGTCGCCGTAGGGGATGCGGTCGGTCGCATCCATCACCCTGAGAATGGCGTCGTAGTCGTTCTGATAGCTCGGATCAGCCTGCAGAATCGCGGTGGACCTGGCGTTCTGCGCCTTCACCCATTCCAGGGGCTTGGCGCCGTGAACGTCTTCGAGCCACAGATACGGATCGGTGGCCGCGACGTGTTCCTGATGCTTCCTGCTCACGCTGTCCGCTCCCACCGCGCTGTCCACCGCCATCGCCGTCCCGCCGAGGGCCACCGCCCCAACAACCGCCATGACCACCACCCAACACCAACTCACGGCTGCTCCCAGGACTCGGTGGGCACATCGCTCGGCACCGGCAATGAGCGGAGGTAAGTGACCAGGGTCCAGACTCCCTCAGCGCCCAGTGTGCCGCCGAATGCCGGCATGCCCTTCGGACGTCCGTAGTAGATTGAGTTGAACACCTCGGCATCCGCGCCGCCGTAGCGCCAGCGTCCGTCTGCGAGATTGGGACCGACCCATCCGCCGCCATCACCCCCGTGACAACCGTCGCAATTCATCGCGGTAAACATCACCGCACCGCTCTTCGCCACGGCCGGGTCACCCTGATGAGGATTGCGCAGGGCACCTCCGGCGGGGGCAATGCCGCCGGCTGCGAGATGCGCTTCGTAACGGATCGCGGGCGGCGGCGCGCCGGCTTGCGGCGCGGGCGTCGCGGCGTGCCGGCCGCAGGATGCCACCGCGAGGCACGACAGCAAGGATGGCGCAAGCATGCCGCGCATGTGCCGCGTCACAGGCCGAAGATCCAGATCATGCCCCCCAGGCTCGTGTGGCGCGCGATATCCTTGAGAAAATCCGCCGGCGGGCGCACATCGGCCGGGTCGTCCGAGCGAACATCGCCCGACAGCAGCCCCCAGTCCCCGCCGAAACCCGCATACACCGCCACGTACTGCCTGCCGTCGGGAGCGCGGTAGGTGATCGGATTACCGACGACACCGGAACCGACCTTGAATTTCGAGAGCACCTTGCCCGTCCTGGCATCCACCGACTTGAACCAGCCGTCGAGCGTACCGTAGAAGGCCACATCGCCGGCGGTCACCAGCGCGCCGCTCCAGTTTGGATACGGCTCCTTGTTCTCCCAGACTTTCCTGCCCGTCGCCGCGTCCCACGCCATGAATGTACCGAGGTTCCCGCCCGGGCCGGCAAAGTATGGACTGGTGACGCCCATAAAGGGGGTTCCCTTCAGGTAGGACGTGCGCGTCGCCGCGTAGTCCATGCACAGGTTGTTGGTCGAGGTGTAGAAAAGATGGGTGCGTGGTGAATACGCCGCCGGCGAGGACGGGCTTACGCCGCCCTCGAGACTGGGACAGATGCCCTTCACATTGCCCCGGGAGGCGCCGGTTTGTTTGGCCGGATCCATCACCGGCCGTCCAGTGGTGAGATCCACCGACTTCGCCCAGGTCACCGGCGCGAATGCCGTAGCGCTCAGCAGCCGCCCGGTCGCCCGATCCAGCGTATAGGCGAAGCCGTTCTTGTCGAAATGCACGAGCGCCCTGGTTCGCTTTCCAGCCACGGTCAGATCGGCCAGAATCATCGCGCCGGTGGCGTCGTAGTCCCAGTTGTCGTGCGGCGTGAACTGATACGCCCACACGAGTGTTCCGTCCTGCGGTTTGCGCGCCAGTACGCTGGCACTCCACTTGTTGTCTCCGAGCCGCTGCTCCGGGTTATAGGGCGAGGCGTTGCCCGTGCCGTAATAGATGAGATCGAGCTCGGGATCGTAGGAGATCGATCCCCACACGGGAGCGCCGCCGGTCTGCCAGCTGTCGTTGGCCCAACTGCGCGCACCCAGGTCAACACCGCTGTCGTACGGCGGCTTGAAGGTACCGGCCCGGGCCAGCACGTCCGCGTCCGGACCGATATTGCGCGCGGTCCAGACCGTGCGCCCGCTCTTCAGGTCCAGGCCCTTGATCCATCCGTAGATCCCGAACTCACCGCCGGATGCGCCGACGATGACGCGATCCTTGACCACCAGGGGTGCCATGGTCGTGGTCTCGCCGTTGCCGAGGTCGGCGATCTGCGTGTTCCACAGCTCCCGGCCGGAGTTCGCCTCGACGGCCACAGTGTGGCCGTCGAGCAGGTTGTAGATGATCTTCCCGTCTGCGTAGAACGCGCCGCGATTGACGACATCGCAGCAGGAGATCCCGATTGCGTTCGCGCTCACGTCCGGCCGATATTTCCATCGCAGCGGATATCCCTCCCTGGTGAGATCGAACGCGTACAGCACATTGGGCCACGGGGTGACGACATACATGGTGTCGCCGACTACCAGCGGTTGGCCCTCGTGGCCGCCGAGCACGCCCGTGGAGAAGGTCCACACGGGATGGAGCGAGCTGGCATTCTGCGCCGTGATCCCGGCGAGGCCGCTGTAGCGGGTCGCAGCGTAGTCCTTGGACGGCATCGTCCATTGGCCATCCTCGCCGGCGGCATGCACGCTAGCGCTGTTAACGGCCGCTGCACCGAGGCAGCCAAGCATCGCGATGAGCGCCGCCCGCGACATCTGCGCCCTTGATTCCACGCCTATGGTTTGCCGTAAGCGTGGGACGAGGAACGGCGCAGGTCAAGACCCCGTACGCCCTGGCCCGCCAGCGCGTGCGGGGGAATGCGCGGCGGATGGCCGCTTCCCGGCAGTGCCCGATTTGCCGCGGCGTTCGTGGGTCCCAGCCGCTCGCGCCGTCTTCAGGACGAGTGCAGCGATCCCGCCAGCCGACGTTGAGCCGGCGACGTACAGAACCGCGGCTCCGATGCAGGCCGGGCACATATCAGTATTTGACCTTCGGAAACCAATCGCCGGCGCCGCCGGGCAAGAGATCGAACAGGTGCCAGACCGTGCAGAAATCATCGCCGGGGCTGAAGCCCGCATCCGACACCCGGACGATCTTGCGTCCCTTGCGTTGAAACACCGACACCCCGGGCTTCCAGCCCTGGCTCGTGCGGAAGCCCATGTCCGCGGCAAACGTGTTTCCGGCGTGACTGATCATGGGAAATTTCCAGCCGCGACTCGCGGCGAACTTGCGCTGCACCTCCGGCGGCTCCGGACTCGACACCACGAATGCGGCACGAGTTACGACATGATGATGAATACCGTTGTAGCCGTCGGCCCACATGGTGCAGGCCGGGCACGACGATCCCATGTTGTGAATGACGATCAGATGGTCATGATCGCCAAAGAGCTGCGACAGCCGGATCGCACCTTCGGGCGTCTGGAACTCGTAGTCGCTGACCTCCTGCGGCTCGGCGTCGGCCTGCGTTTCGCGCATTCTCTCGCGAATGGCGGTGATTTGCCGCCGGTAGTCGGCCACGCGCGCCGCAGCGTCGGGGTATTTCATCGGGA
>Ga0208991_1000328_pt1 | contig 11351 bp, 10 predicted proteins | sample MedBloCAOM3_M2_FD_187855 | JGI IMG/M metagenome (GOLD analysis project Ga0208991, IMG submission 187855) | Forest soil microbial communities from El Dorado National Forest, California, USA - Mediterranean Blodgett CA OM3_M2 (SPAdes) (version 2) | ecosystem: Environmental > Terrestrial > Soil >...
GGGCCCCTTCATGGTGCGGCAGCCGGTCGAGTGGACCGGCTTCTATTTCGGGGCCAACGCCGGGTACGGTTGGGGACAGTACAGCTCAAATATCGTATTTACCGGTCTACAAGCTAACTCTCCGCCCTTATTTCCAGCCGGCACCACCACGCCATTCGGATTCGGCGCAACGGAGTTGAGCGGAACGCGGGTGCCTGGTTCAGGCAGCCCGAGCGGCGCCATCGCCGGAGGCCAGATCGGCTTCAACTGGCAGGCCGGGATGTTCGTTTTCGGGGCGGAAATGGACGGCCAGTGGTCGGGGCAGGAGAACACTTTTTCGGTTGCCTGCGGGGCCGGCTGCACCGCCACGGAATCCATAAAGATCAGATCGCTCGCGACCGGGCGCGGTCGCGTCGGCTTGGCTTTCGATTGGTTCATGCCCTACGTGACCGGCGGCGCCGCGCTGGTGAACGGGCTCAACAATTTGACCATGACGGTGGGAGGAACGTCCGCGAATTTCGCGCCGCTGTCGCACAGCACGCTCGGGTGGACCGCGGGCGCTGGCGTCGAAGTCGCATTGTGGAGCAATTGGTCTGCGAAGCTCGAGTACCTTTACATCAGCGCCAACGGTGCGACCAAGGTTGCGCCGATCCCCAATGCCCTGGGCCTGGGCTTCGCCTCGACGCCCGGCGACTATCGAGACAACATCGTGCGCGTCGGCTTCAACTACCGGTTCGGTCCACGCGGCGGTCCCGGCGTGCTCGAGTCCCCCATTTCGGCGCGCGATGCCTACGCCTGGAACGGCGATTTCCTGCCGAGCTTGCAGTACGCGACCGACAGGGCGAACTTTCAGGTCGCGGCGGCCAACAGGGCAACAAAAAGCCCGGATCATGCCCCGGCCAAGCCGGTCGTCACGCAGGATGTCGCAATACAGGCCGCGCCGGCGGCGAGCGAAGCGGCGCCCGTCGGGAGGCAAGCCGTCCCCAGGCCGGCTTCTCCACGGCAAGTCGCGTCCGCCGCAAACGAGCCGCAATTCTTGATGGCCGATGACGAGGTCATTTACACCGACGCCATCGTAACCGAAACCAAGCCGGCCCGGCAGGTCGCGAAGAAGCGGCCCGAAAAAGAAGAGGACGAGAGCGCGCGGATGAAGCGCATCATGGCCATCTGCTCGGGTTGCTAGGCCGGCACAGCGCATTGTCGCTGGCCGGGTCCGGGCGTATACGGCCGCGATGAGCGAACAGTCCGCCGCACCGCCGCAAGCGTTGCCCGTCGATCCGAACGCAGAATGCGCGCGCTGCCTCAAGCCGCAGGCGCTGTGCGTGTGCAAGGGGATCGCGCGGATCGACAACAAGGTGTCGCTGCTGATCCTGCAGCATCCGCAGGAGCAGGATCGCGAGCTCGGCACCGCGCGGCTCACGGCGCTGCACTTCAAGGATGCCCTGCTCAAGGTCGGGCTGTCCTGGCCGAGCCTCACCAAGATCCTCGGCCGTCAAACCGATCCGCAGCGCTGGGCGATCCTCTATCTCGGTTCGGTCAAGGCCAAGGCGGTCCTGCCCGATCGCGAGATCGTGGTAGTGAACAAGAGCGGCAACGCGGTCGATCACCAGGATTCGGCGTTGCGCGAGATCGAAGGCATCATCCTGCTCGACGGCACTTGGAGCCAGGCCAAGGCGCTGTGGTGGCGCAATGGCTGGATGCTCAAATGCAAGCGCATCGTGCTTGGGCCGAAGCGTCCCTCGCGTTACGGCAAGCTGCGGCGCGAGCCCCGCAGCGACGGCCTCTCGACCATCGAGGCGGCGGCGATGCTGCTGGCGCGGCTAGAACGCAAGCCGGAGATCGAGACCGCGCTGCAGGTGAGTTTCGAGCGGCTGCTCGCGCGCTATCGCGAGCTGCGTCCCGTCTCGGGGGCGGGGCGGAGACGCTGATCTGGTCGCCGCACGCCGCACGTCGACTCGCCTGATGATCGACGTCGTCACGTGCTCACGCCGCTATTCGCGGGGCGTCGTGCCGGGGGAGCGAAGGAACGTCAGGAGGCGCGCCTGAACGTCAGGTCCGTCTTTGCGGGCTGCACGTCTTGTGCTGGTACGGCGCTCAAATTGAGCTCGAGAATGCCGGGAACCATGATCACGGCCTGAGGACAATTGCCGTTCTCGAACATTGCAAATTTCAGTGCTTGCGTGCGGTTCACGAACAGGCCGCCGCAAAGGCCTCGTTGATCCTGGACGACCCAGTTGCCGTGGCTGTTCCTGCCGATGCGGAACAGCCGTGACAGTGAAGAGGGTCGTCGCGAGGGAGGTTCGTATTGCATGACACATTTCCTTCGAGCGTGCGGTCGCCGCGCGCCGGCGCGGTCGCTTGACCGTGTCGCCAATGTGTCCGTCGGCGCATATGAATTCGAGATGGCAGCCCGGCCATTCGCATAAGCGCGGCATAAAGGCACACGAATCGCGCGCGAGCGATTTTCATTCTCGTTCGGCACGCGCGTGGCTCGCACCTGGGACGATGCAGTCCGATGCCTTGCTCGTGCGGCGGGCGCCGTCGAGATGGTTCCGCACGGCGCGGCCGGCGCGCCGCGTGACCGCGAAAGCGATTCGCCAGCGCGATCTTCGGTGTGGCTTCCTTTCCCCAGCAGATACGGCATGGCTGCTAGTCGTTAGTACATAATTAAGGCGGTGGTCTGCCACCTTTTCGCCACGGTACAGGAGTGCGTTAGGGGGGTGACCAGCCAGGGCGTGGTTGGGTCACACACGGGGGGCTACGATGACCAGAATCCTCACGGAAACGTTGCTGTTCTCCTGTCAGGCCGCTTTTGTCACGGGGATCGTGATCGCGGCTGCCAGCTACCTCATCTGAGAACAACCCGAATGAAATAGAAGGGCCCGGCGGCTATGCTGCCGGGCCCTTTGCTTGCGGAGTATTCAACGGCCCATAATAATAATAAGAATAAGAACTGTTCCATCACACTACTGCACGGCGCCGCTCCGTCAGCTTAGCGAGGGAAATCCTTCGACAGGGCGCGATGTCGACTCGGGCGCACAGCTTCCAAGCGGACACTGACCAGCCGTTACTCTTCGATTCCAATTGCAGAGGACGCGCCACCGCGCGCCGACTCTCTTAGCCTGCTGTGTCGAGGCGAGCGGCAAAGCCGGCGGCCAACCTCAACCGTTCATGACGACAGTGTCTCGGCATCCATCACCGCGAGATAGCAGCAGGACCTCCTCAAGAAGCGCACTCTCCGCTTGACGGCAGGGTGAGCTGGAAAAACCACCATCCCATCGACGATCGTTGTACGCTCCGCGATGCAACCGTCCCTTCTTTGCAAGTTGTCGAAGATAACGCGTGGCGAGCAGCGATACCGAGGTGGTGGTTGTCGGCGGCGGCGCGGCTGGCATTGCTGCGTGCCGGCGGCTCAAGGACGCCGATATCGATTGCCTGCTGATCGAAGCGCGCGCGCGGCTCGGCGGGCGGGCGTGGACGATCGGCGACGACCCGCGATCTCCGATTGATCTGGGCTGCGGCTGGCTGCATTCGGCCGATCGCAACCCCTGGCGGAAGATCGCCGAAGCGCAAGGCCGCTCGATCGACAAGACCCCGCCGCCCTGGGCGCGATCTTCGGCTCCGATCGGCTTTCCGCTTGCGGATCAGGCTGCCTATCTGGACGCGCGCGAGAAATTTTATGCGCGTGTGGTCGCGATGGCGGAGGCAGAGCAGGACGCACCGGCCGCGACCTTGCTCGATCCGAACGGCCGCTGGAACGATCTGATCGGCGCGACCGGCACCTATGTCAGCGGAGCCGAACTTGAACGGGTGTCGGTGCGGGATCTCGGTCGCTACGACGACAGTGGCGTGAACTGGCGCGTCGTCGAGGGCTACGGCACAGTGATCGCCACCCATGGCGCCGGCCTGCCGGTCGCGCTCGGCCGTGCTGTCCGACGGATCGATTGGAGCGGGCGGCGCTTGCGCGTCGAAACGGCGGACGGTTCGATCGCCGCAGACGCGGCGATCGTGACGCTTCCCAGCGCGTTACTAGCCGAAGAAAAAGTCGTCTTCACCCCTGGCCTGCCCGCGAAAACCGAGGCAGCGGCCGGCTTGCCCCTGGGGCTCGCCGACAAGCTGTTCCTGTCGCTCTCCGACGCCGGAGAATTCGAGAAGGATAGCCGCCTGTTCGGCCGCACCGACCGGCGCGGAACGGCCACGTATCACGTCAGGCCTTTCGGCCGGCCGCAGATCGAAGCCTATTTTGCGGCAACGCTCGCAGCGGAGCTCGAGACCGCGGGCGAGGATGCGTTTCTCGACTTCGCCGTGGCCGAACTGGTCGGCCTGCTCGGCGGCGACTTCGCCCGCCGGATAAAGCCGCTTGATCTGCATCGTTGGGGCATCGATCCGCTCGCCCGCGGTTCGTACTCCTATGCCCTTCCGGGCAAGGCGGACTGCCGCGCTGTGCTCGCCGCACCGGTGGACGACCGTTTGTTTTTCGCCGGCGAGGCGTGTTCGACGAACGATTATTCGACCGCGCACGGCGCCTATCTCACCGGCGTCGCCGCCGCCGACCAGGCGATCGCCGCGCGGCGCGGTAAACGCTCGCGATGACATGAAGCCATGACGTTCTGAGAACCTCTCTTGACAGATATATAAGCAAGCACTTATGAATAGAACCAATGCGCGCTCCCGCCGAAACCTTGCTGTTCAAGACCCTCGCTGACCCGACACGACGCGCGTTGTTTGAACGACTCTCACGCGAGGGCGAACTGACGGTGGGAGCGCTCACGCAGCGGGCTGGCGTCTCGCAACCGGCGGTGTCGCAGCACTTGGAGGCTCTGAGGCAAGCGGGCCTGGTCAAGAACCGGCGCGAAGGCCGGACCGCGCACTACCGCGTCACCCCGCGCGGCCTTGCGCCGCTCACCAAGTGGCTGGCGCTCTACAGCGTGTTCTGGCGCGAGCGGTTCGACCAGCTCGAAAAACGACTGAAGGGGATGGATCAATGAGCGCTACCGCCGCGTCCACGCAGTCGATTGTCGAAGAGCGGCTGATGCCTCACCCGCCGGAGAAGGTATGGCGCGCGCTGACGCAACCGGCGCTGATCGCCCAATGGCTGATGCAAAAGATCGCCTGCTGCGAAGAATGTGGTTCGGCAGCCGCTCTTAGTCCAATAGAGCGGGTGCCAGGACCGGGCAAATCGCAGCAATTCCAGCAAAGCCGTTTCCGGTCAGGATCGCTAGATGCTAGGCGATGGCAGGATATACCGACAAATCGAGGCGCTATTTGCGCTGGGCGGCCGCGAACGAGAGACGCGCAGCCAGCGCTCACGGCGGGGAATTCAAGACCATGCTCCTCTGGGTTGCCGCGCAGTACCGTGATTTGGCGGAGCAAACGGACAATCCCGAGAGATGGCGGGCGAAGCGCGCGGCCGCCGGAGCTAGACGGGAATAAGCCGCCTCGCTTCCCGGGTCTGAGAAGTAAAGGGGCGCGACGACACGACTGAACGGATCGCACATGAAAGCCAGTTGGAAGGACATCGACTACCGCGCCGACGCCGGGAAATATCATTTCCGGGATGGCGATCTTTTGGTCGAGCCTCGCCACATCGAAATCTGGAATGCGTACCCTGACGCCCTTTTCGTCGTGAGAATGGCGCCCGCATTTTCCGGCGTTCGGTATGCCCTTGGCGGCTACGAACTGCCCGAAAAGCGCTGACCCGCCGGACCGCGCGATCGGTCGGGTCTACTCGGCGACAATTTACTCAGCGACGAGGGGCTGCGGTTTGAGTGCGTTCTTGGCGCGGCCCTCAGGGACGCGATCACTTGCCTTCTGCGCCGAGCGCGACCCTCTGTTGAGCCATTGCGACAGCGTGGTGAACAAGGTCAGCGCCTGGCTGACCAGCAACCCGCCCACCATCGCATAGCCAAGTGGCCGCCTGATCTCGCGCCGGTGCCCTGGCCCTGCATCAATGGCACGCCGCCGAGCATCGCCGCCATGGCGACGGTGAGGAACGGCACAATTCTTGGCGAACCAAATGGCCTGCGTGCGCATGCGTGCCGATGCCGCTACACTGGCCGAACCAATGGAACGGTTGTAGGCGCTTTGCGGTACGCCATCCCGGAGCGTTGGCAGCCGTGCAAGCGGACCGATTGAGCGGGCGGTCCCAGCAACCGGCTACGTTGTGCGTTTCTGGGCGCGGTGTAAGCGTTGCCTTACTTGGAAAAAGGGGCTACTGCGCAGAACCGACGCCCGCGTGTGGCGAAAGAGGAAAATGCAATGACCAAGCCAGCGTTAGTCGCGGTCTCTCTTTTGACGGCAGCAGCCTCACTTGCCCTTTGGCAGCCTGCGGGGGCCCAGGGGGATACCGAAACGCAGCTCGGCAAGGTACACTTCGAAACCTCGTGCAACGCGGCGGCGCAGCAGCGGTTCGACCGCGGAATGAGGTACCAGCATTCGTTCTGGTACAGCGCGTCCCGCGAAATATTCGAAGACGTGCTGAAGGCCGACCCGGATTGCGCCATCGCCTATTGGGGCATCGCGCTGAGCCTGCTCAACAATCCCTTCATCGGCATGCCGCCCGCGAGCAACTTGCCGCTCGGGCTTGCCGCGCTCGAGAAGGGAAAGGCCGTCGGTGCGAAGACGCAACGCGAGCGCGACTACGTCGATGCGCTTGCCGTGTTTTACACCGGCTACGACAAATCCGACCACCGCGCGCGCATACAGGCCTATGTGAAGGCCATGGAGCAACTGGCGCAACGCTATCCGAACGACGACGAAGCGCAGATGTATTATGCCTTGGCGTTGAACGTGGCGGCGCCGCCGGGGGACAAGACCTACGCGAACCAGCTCAAGGCTGCGGCGATCCTGGAGGCGATCTTCCAGCGCCAGCCCTATCACCCCGGCGTCGCTCATTACCTGATCCACACCTACGACTATCCGGCGATCGCGAATAAGGGACTCGGGGCGGCCAAGCGCTATGCCGAAATCGCGGCGGCCGCTCCGCACGGGCTGCACATGCCTTCGCACATCTTCACCCGCGTCGGTTACTGGAAGGAATCGATTGCCTCCAATGCAGCGTCCGTACGCGAGGCGAAAGCCCACAAGGAGATGCACGATCAGCTGCACGGCATGGACTACCTGGTCTACGCCCATCTGCAGCTCGCGCAGGACAAGCAGGCGAGGGACGTCATCGACGACATGAACCGGATCCAGGGCTTCAATCCGGAAGTCCGCACCGGACCGTTCGCCCTGGCTGCCAGTCCGGCGCGCTACATGGTGGAGCGCGGCGACTGGAAAGGCGCGGCGGACCTTCCGGTGCGACCGACGCGCTTCGCCTATGTGGATGCGATCACCCATTTCGCCCGTGCGCTCGGCGCGGCGCGCAGCGGCGATCTCGCGGCCGCAAAGCTCGATATGGCGAAGCTCGGCGAGCTGCGGGACAAGCTGCGGGCCGCCAACGATGCATATTGGACGGAGCAGGCGGATATCCAGTTGCAGATCGCGAACGCCTGGGTCGCGTTCGCCGAAGGCAAGCGCGATGATGCGCTCAAGACGATGAGCGCGGCGGCGGATACCGAGGACCAGACCGAAAAGTCCGTGGTGACGCCCGGACCGCTGATGCCGGCGCGCGAGCTCTACGGCACCATGCTGCTCGAATCGGGAATCGCAAAGGAAGCGATGGCCGCCTTCGAAGCGACGCTGGAGAAGGAGCCGAACCGTTTAGGCGCCACTATCGGTGCGGCGAAGGCGGCTGAGAAGGCCGGCGACGCCAACAAGGCTCGGCAGTACTATGCCAGGGCGGTCGCCTTGGCCCAGGACGCTGATCCGGTCAGGCCGGAGCTGGCGGCCGCGCGGGCTTTCCTGGCAAAGAACTAGTGCCACGAAAGTATGCCGGCAGGCCCGGGGCAGGGTTGCGGATTGTCGGCTGCTGGCGCCATCTCGGACCTGCCGGGATGTCTGCTAGCCGGTCGCGCCTGGAAAGGTCCGTCATCGCGCGCTGCGTGAAGTGCCGGAATGGAGCGCGCCAAGGGCAGCCAACCGGCGATCTCGTCTTCCAGCGATGACAGGCTGGCGCTCGCCGCGCCGGCAGAGGGAATGTGATCTATGTGTATCGGGCGCCGAATTCCTCTCGAAACACCTGCTGGCCTCTGGGAGTGATCATCACAGCGCGTGTTCCGTCGATGCGCCTGATCCATCCCTGATCGAAGCTGTGGGCACAGATCGTTGCTCCGAGCATCCCGGCCAGATGCGGTCGTCGCTCACTCCAGTCGAGGCAAGGTCGGCAGAGGACGCGACCGGACTTCTTCGCGTATCGCGCAATCATGGATTTCACATCGATCCCAATTCGACCGAGAAATTCCACGCCCGTGTCTGTAATGATCCCCCCATCACTGGCCAACTCTGCATGTCCCGCCGCCACCAGTGCGTCAGCCAGGGCGACACCAAGCTGGCCGGCCAAATGGTCGTAGCAAGTGCGGGCGTTCCGTAGCGCCACATCCCGCGGCCCAACCACGAGTCGCTTTTGGGATGGCTCCAGCTCGGAAGCGACCTGCATGATGCTTTCCAGCATATGTGCCACGCCCGACGTGGCGAGACGGTGGTAGCGGTGGCGGCCCTGTTTCTCGACGGTGAGAAGGCCAACCGCCGTCATGCGGGCCAGGTGACCGCTCGCCGTCTGTGGTGCGATTCCGGCGACATGCGCCAGCTCCGAGGCCGTCAGCGCGCGGCCGTCCATCAGGGCGTGCAGCATTCCGGCCCGGGCCGGGTCACCCGCGAGTGCCGCGATCTCTGCAAACCTCGCATTGCTGGCCATGAATCGAATCCGCTAGCGGCGCACATATCCTAGTTGGTGCGTTGCCTTGATGCTTCGGCCGTCACCGTAACATGCTCGGATTGTTTTCGACAGAATGGCCCGATGCAGCGCGCGCGGCGTTGTCTCCTGGCCACTGTCATCCATCCTGCGTTGACCGGACGTGGTGCCCGGCGATCGACGATGCGGCGAGCATTTCAGCAACTGGATGAACAAGGGGGGTCGCCGACATCGGTCGAACCGAAGCCGGACGACAGCGCGAAATGTGTGAACGTTCTGGCGGGCGCGGACCGAAGCAAACAATGACCTCTGGGGCGAAACCAGTCGCGTTCTACGGTTGGCGCGTTGCGGGCGCGGCTTTCATCGTGGCGATATTCGGTTGGGGTCTCGGATTCTACGGCCCGCCCGTCTATCTGCACGCCGTTCGTGAGACGCAAGGATGGTCATTGCCGCTCGTATCCACGGCCGTCACCGCGCATTTCCTGATCGGCGCAATCGTCGTTGCCAACCTGCCGAAGCTCTATGGCCGCTTTGGCGTCTCGTCCGTTACGAAGGCGGGCGCGCTTTCGCTGGGCACCGGCGTCACCGGGTGGGCGGTGGCGCAAGAGCCTTGGCAGCTCTTTGCCGCGACTTGGCTCAGCGGCGCTGGCTGGGCCGCCATGGGCGCGGCGGCCGTCAACCAGATTGTCTCGCCCTGGTTCATACGCACGCGCCCGGCTGCGCTGTCCATGGCCTATAACGGCGCGAGCATTGGCGGCGTCGTGTTCTCCCCGCTGTGGGTCGCCACGATTGCGCTCATGAGCTTTCCCGTGGCGGCGCCGGCGATTGGCATCGTGACGGCTGTGACCATCTGGCTCCTTGCCGATCTCATGTTGTCGAAGACGCCGCGACAGATGGGGTTGATGCCGGATGGCGATGCCATCGGGGTGTCGGCCATCCCGGTCGCGTCGCCATCCGCAAAGCCGCTGCCGGGCTCGCGGCTCTGGGGCGATCTCGGATTCCTGACCCTGTCCACCGGCATGGCTCTGGGCCTGTTCGCGCAGATCGGATTGATCGCGCATCTGTTCTCGCTGCTGGTGCCGGCGCTCGGCGCCCAATCTGCGGGACTTGCGATGGGGGCGGCCACCGCGGCGGCGATACTCGGGCGCACGCTGGTCGGCTGGCTGATGCCGGCGGGCGCCGACCGGCGGCTGGTGGCGTGCGCCAGCTACGGTGTTCAAATCGCCGGTTCGATCGCCTTTCTTGTCGCGGCAGGGACGAACATCCCGTTGCTCCTGGTCGGCGTCATCCTGTTTGGGGCCGGTATCGGAAATGCGACGTCATTGCCGCCTCTCATCGCGCAAGTGGAATTCATAAAGGAAGACGTCCCACGCGTCGTCGCCCTCATCGTCGCCATTGCCCAAGGCGCTTACGCGTTCGCACCCGCCGCGTTCGGGCTCATGCGCGAACTGGCGTCGCAGGAGACATTTGAATCCGCCGGTGCCGCACCGTACGTCTTCGCCGGCGCCGCGCTTGTTCAAGGCCTGGCAATGGGCGCACTTCTGCTCGGTCGGCGGAGATGACGACCGGGCCCATCATTCAAGTCTCGAACATGGATCAAGACGAACGCGTGCGGCTTGCGCATGACCGCCTGCCCGGTCGCCGCGCGCCGATTCCGAACGTGCTTAGTTCTTTGCCAAGAACTCTCGCGCCGCCACGAGGTCTGGCCGGACGGTATCGGCATTGCCCGCGAGCGTCGTGAGTTTCTGGTAATAGTCCCTGGCTTTCGCCTGGTCGCCGAGGCGCTCGGCCGCCCGCGCGGCTCCGGCGATGGCGTTGAAGCGGTTCGGCTCCTTCTTGATCGTCGCTTCGAATGCGGCGAGCGCCTCGGGCGCCATTCCGCGGTCGAGCAGCATGATGCCGTAGAGTTCTCGTGCCGGCTCCGGCACCCTTGGAGTCACCGGGCTTTTCTCGCTCTTGTCCTCGGCATCGGCGGCGGCGCTCATGGCCTTGAGCGCCTCGTCATGCTTGCCCTCGGCATAGAGCACGAATGCGGTCGGCCCGAATGAAATCCAGGCCGTTGCCGCAACGGCCATAAAGCGCCTCTCCCTAAGGCTGCAATCACGCGCTGGCGGTGATTGTTCTTCGCAACGAAGCACGGGCCATTCACGACAGCCGGTCGCCGGCCCCGAGCATGATCCCGGTGATCTGCGCAAGATCGAAGCGAACAAGGCAAGATCGCGCGAGCGCGCGGAAGCCCGTTGAGCCAAAATGGAGGTGTTCCTCCTCCCTTGGCCTTGGGCCGCTGACAGGCTGATGCCGTCGGCGGCCCCTTTCACCGCACCGATCGCGGCTTTGCCGCTACTTGGGATCGCCGCTCTGGTGGCGCGCTGATGCTCCGCCGCGCCCTTTCGCTCCGAGCCGTTGCCGCCCAACGATCTCGTTGACGCGCCATCGGCGCTGTCATTTTTTCGGTGAAGTGGTCGTTTCTATACAGACTGCATTCCGGCAAGTGGCCTAGGATCAGGGCGCTCCTGTACCCAATTGCGGGGGCTGAGCTCCTGAGTACGTGCCTACTGGCCCCGCTTCGGCGGGGCTTTTT
>Ga0208991_1000330_pt1 | contig 11329 bp, 10 predicted proteins | sample MedBloCAOM3_M2_FD_187855 | JGI IMG/M metagenome (GOLD analysis project Ga0208991, IMG submission 187855) | Forest soil microbial communities from El Dorado National Forest, California, USA - Mediterranean Blodgett CA OM3_M2 (SPAdes) (version 2) | ecosystem: Environmental > Terrestrial > Soil >...
GTCCGACAAGAAAACGCTCAACATCATAAATCCCGGACAGGGTTCCACGCCGCATTTGACGGCGGAGCTGCTGCAGCTTCAGGCCGGCATCGCCGTGGAGAATATTCCCTACAACGGCGCCGGGCTCGCCATCCAGGCGCTGCTGGCAAATACCACGCCCGTCGGCATCACCGCCCTGCCGCCGGCGCATCCCCACATAAAGTCGGGCGCCCTGCGCGCGCTGGCAATCACCGGCGAGAAGCGCTGGTTCGACCTTCCCGACGTTCCAACGACACAGGAGGTCGGCTATCCCGGCCTGGTGTCCGAAACGTTCCAGGGAATGTTCGCGCCCGCCGGCACGCCGGCGCCGATCGTCCAGCGGGTGGCGCACGACACGCTCCAGGCTTTGGCCGATCCCGCGACCGTCGAAAAGTTGCGCGGCGTCGGCTTCGATGTGCGCGCCCGCGGACCGGAAGGCCTGGCCGAACGAGTCGCCCGCGAGGTACCGATATGGCGCGACGTCATCGTTCAGTCGCGCATCGAACTGCAATGAGCTGGCGACACACCAGCGCGATTAGGAAGTCCTTATCCTCGGCTCTTCCTCTACGTACCAGCGGACCAACGAAAGCCACCACATGAACCAGAATGGCCCGGCAATCACTATTCCAATGGTTCCGGCCAGCCAGCCGATGGCGGGACTATGCCCGGCCCGCTTGCTCAGCACCGACAGCGGATAGCCCCAGGCAATCATGACGACAACGACGATGATCGAATTCCGTAACGCAAACCACTCCACTCTCTGTCTCTCCTTGATCGTCGTGCACACCCCCACCTGAGTCCGGATTACACTGACGGCTTCCACCGGCGCAATGACGTGCTCACGCGCCAGCCGTTCGGCCCGGATCCGATCAAACATGCACGCCTAGAGCACCTACCGATCATTTTGCATCGCCCGGCCAGCAGTGTGGGGAAACTCACAGATACCTTTGAGCATGTTGCTACCGTGTCAGGGGAAGGTAGGAGCATTCCCATGACGGCAAATTCGGTACTGGCTCACCTTTTCCGTGCCCGCCCGAACATGGCGCAAGCCGCAACGGCGCTTGTGGACTCCGAGCAACCGATGCGCCTGGCGCCAACCTTGACCGCGGACGACCTGCCTGAGGGGTTCGAGGAAATCCTGGAAGTGCAGGTGTTGGGATATCGCGAAAGACTGACGTCGCTTCACGGCGGCGGCCGGCAGCGTGTGCTCGATCCCGTGTGGACGCTTGTTCCCAAGGTATAGGCCCGCGCAGCTTCGGGAGCTGCGCACCTGGCTCTGCAACATTTCGCGGTTCGCACCATGCTCTGCCGATCCTGGTTCCGGCGTAGCGCCGTAAAGCTGCCAGCAGTCTCTCGCATTCTGATGGCGTGCTTCGCAGTGCTTCTTGCTGCTCCCGGTCTGTCTGCGGCGGATGAAGAGACGAACTGGACGGTCCTCACGGTGGCGCGCAACGGCAACTGGGGAATCGCCCGCGCAAGGACCCGAAGCGAGGCCATTGCCGGCGCCCTGGACAGATGCCAGGCAATGACGGCCGATGAGAGCGACTGCGGCGGCGAGCTCGTTGCGTTCAGGAGCGGTTTGGCGCTGGCGCTGATGTGCGGCGACTATCGCGTCATCGTAGCCGCAAACGACTCCGAGGAAGCCGATAGCTCCGCCCTCGAGCGGCTGCTCGCTTTGCGGGAACTCTATGGCTCCGATTTTCCGGCGTGCAAGCACCTGCTGCGCATCGACTCCTATGGCGTGCTCACGACCTTCAAGGCGAAGCGAGTCGAAGGCGGCTACTCCCTGGCCGTCCCGAAATGACGGCATCGTCGCGGTGCAGTGCGGCTCAAATGGCTTTTGCGCCGACGGCGAGCAGGACCTGAAATGCCGCAAAGGCAATCAACAGGGCGATGAGCGCGTACTCGATCGCCCTGCCGCGCCGCCAGCTCTTCTTCAAGCGACGGAAATAGTCAAAGCCCAAAGGCTTACGATTGATGGCGTTCGACAAGTTATTGCACCCGCTCGACCAGGCATCCTCCTTATCGCAGTGCCATTGCTGAAAATGTGACTCGCGTCACACATCGATGGCTTATCTTGTTGCCCGTCCCGGACCCTGGCCGCGGCCCCCTTCGCCTTCGGGGCTCGTTCGACTTTGTTTCCAGTGGCAGCCACGCTAAAAACCCTTCGCATGGAGTCCCGGTGACGCTCTTGGTGTCCCGTCCCCGTGTCTTTTAGGGATGGAATGAACTTCAAGGAACTTGTCGAAAGCCATCCCGAGATCATGCGGGATCGGCACGCCCTCTCCTTCTCGGAACAGCGCGGTCCCGCCGAGATCGCGGCCGCCTTCGCGCGATCTGGTGTCGTCATGTTGAAAGGCGCGCTGGCGCCCGAGACGCTCGCGACGTGCGCTGAGGCTTTCCGGCGCTTCGTCCTCCATTCGTCCGAAGCCAAGGACGGCCTGGCACGCGCGGGGCAGCGCCTTCAAACGGGCGACGACGAAACCGGCGCCGGCAGCTGGCACAGTCCCTGGGCGGTGCGGGATCACGATCGTTTCCCGGCCGCCGTCATCATCTCGGCGCTTCTTAAATCCTGGACCTGGGATGTCGTCGAAGAGATCTGCGGTTCATCGCATCTCGCCATCGTGCTCAAGTTCTGCACCGCACGTCATGGCATCGACACGCCACTCGGCGTCGGTGCGCATCAGGACGCAAAAGTCGTGGCTCCTGATCTGCCCTTGTCGATCTGGATTCCACTTCACCAAATCGTGCCCCATTTGAATTCCGGCCTTGGCTTCATCGTACCGGACCCCGGCCGCCTGCTGCCGACGCTGCCGCATAACGACGTCGGTCCGGAATATGTCCTGGAGGATCCCGCGAGGCTGTGGATTCCGCCTTACGCCACTGGCGACCTCACCATTCACTCCAAGTTCGCGCCTCACTTCACGACAGGCTACGGAACACTCTCCGACCGCTTCAGCCTCGAAATCCGCGCTACGCCGCGCAGCGCCCTCCCCTCGAGGCACGAAGATCCGGCCATTTGCATATCGCGACGAAACGGCATCCCGACCATTGTGGAAGCGAGAAGTTCAGCCGGCAGCGCAGCTCAAGGGTTTCTCGATTCTGCGGAACTCGGCCGTTCGGTTTCCAAGGATCTGCGCAAAGTCCGTATTTGAGGAGGTGGTATGGACGGGTCAAATTAAATGGCGCGATCTCGCTTCTTCCCGGAGCATGTCCGGCAAGGCAAGGGTGCCCGGAACGAGCTTCGTGCGCTTCGCCATTGCAACGTTGGCAATCAGGGAACGCGTGTAATTGTCCGCCCGAAAGAGATCGACATACGGAAGATATTGACTGTGCAGCAGATCGGAGACGTCGCTGCGTCTCAATTTCCTGGCATCCTTTGAGAGTGAAGCCAGCTTCTCGAATTGCGCCCCCGCCAACTGCAACATCATATCCATGCCGGGAAGCGCACCCAGAGGCGAGGCAAGCACCTCACTCTCCCAGTCTTGATTGCTCACGCCGCGCCGCGTGAACCACTCTCGATTGGACGCGTATAGTCGCTCCAGGTCTTTTGGGCGTGACTTGGCTGGACTGGGAATGGTGGCCTTTTGAAGCCGTTTGTGCAGCTCCCTCAAGATGTCATGGTGGACGTGTGCTTCGGGCTCCAATTGCTCGAGAAGTGATTTCGCCAAACGTTCGCGCTCTCGGGCATCTGCCCGTAGTTCATCGAAGTTTTGGGCCTGATCCGCTCGCCGCATCGTCTTCGGCAGCTCCGAAAGCGTGGGCAACTCGATGCACCAGCCGATGAAATTGTCGAGATCGCCAAACCCGGCCACGCATTCGGCTCGGAGCGCGTCCAGTGAGATTTGTTTGTTCAGGTATTGAAGCGGAAAGTTCTCCTCCCAAAACCGTTTCGTCAGCGGAAAGGCTTGTTTCCAATCGGCCAGGAACAGATCGGGCGTGGTCGCCGCTATTTCTGCTCCATGGGCCGAGACGCCTCGCCTGCCCAGCAATCTCCTCTTCATGCCGCGCCGGCTCTTCCGGTTGGTCCCGATTTCCTCCAGGGCTTTCCCTGTCCGGTCTCCTATCCGTTTCTTCAAGCGTCTGATCAGACTGTCGACAAGCTGATAGGCGACATCGACAACTCTTCGTGGCAACCAGCTGGCGTCCTCGACAAAGACACGGGCTTTCGCGCCCTTGGCCAGCTCCGGCTCGCTGTCCTGGCAAAGCGACAAGGCTTCGAGGCGCCAAAGCTCGTCTGCATTCAGAAAGGCTTTTGGGCCGCATAGCGCTTTCACCAGCTCAACGCGTCTGAGGGCAAAAGGCTTTGATACGTCGTCGGCGTGCGCAAGCTCGATAACGTGAAAGAACGAGAACCTAAATTCGGCGATGCCCTTCGCCGCCAATTCTTTCAGAGCCTCCGCGGTCTCGCCGAGACGCGCGTCCTTCGCCAGTTTTCTCGCATCGGTCAGATTGTCTATATCGCTGCTGTCAAGATAGACCCGGATTGGCTCGGGACGCGGCGTCAGCTGGTTTCCCATGATCTTCGCCCTTGGAGTCGAGTAGCGGATCATCGGCTGGCAAGGAGATGTCGGCAACTTTTGGGCCTTCTTGCGAATTACTGGAACGAGCTGCCGGCGCAGACTTCTTGATGCCTTCTCGCCCGCAGCGGGGGAGGCCACAGCCAGCTTGGACGCGCGTCCTTGAAGGGGTCCCTGTGGCCTCCTCTTCCTGCTGCGAGCATGGCGCCTGGATCCGCAACTCTTTTCGGATTTAGTTGGTCAATGTGCGCGACATCGGGAGCGGCAGGTTACAGGTGGCGCGCGTTCTGTTCGGGGCGGCTTCGCCTCCCCGCAAAAGGGATCAGTCACCATGAGCGCCAATACCGTGGTCGCTTCTCCATCCAAGTCGGGTATCGCCGCGTTTCGACGATGGCTGCTGCGGATCCACGGAGCAATTTTGACGGTGGTTGCGTTAGGGAGCGCAGTCGCGACGACCATTGGCTGGATGACTGGAACTGGGCCATTTGGTTTCATGCAGCACAACCCGATGGTCTGGGTCGGGCTGATACAGGCTTATTTGTTGATGGCAATCATTGCCGTATTACTTGTACTCGGCTCGGGCCAACCGAATGCGAGGAAGTGGAACGTGGTTGGAGCATTGGCGCACTGTGCTCCTTTAATCGCGGCCCTTTCTTCATTGGACGTGTTCGAGTCGATGGGGGCTCTCGCGATTGTCGAAGTGGCTATTGCGTTTCATCTTGTCTGGCTGTGTCTTGAAACTATTGCCGCATTGTACCCGGATAAACGCCGTGCGCGCGACCATCGTGGTGGAGAGTCGAGCTAAGGCGTGAAGCGCTTCCGCACGCGCGAACGTGGCCTAATCGGCTCGATCGTGATATATTGCCGCCAAGCAAAACAAATCCCCTCGGCTGATGCTTTCCCCCGTAAGCAATCGCCATCGTCACTTAGCCAGTCAGCTCGTACAAACGAGTGTCCAGGTGCGTCGGCGCAGCTTGGATCATCAGGTCCGACAGGTCGTCTCGATCGTCGCGGCGGCAGCGGCGTTGTTGCTTGCGGTGCTGGGTTCGCCGGCCCCGGAATTGCAGGCTGTAGACGCCCCAGCACTGCAGACAAAAAGTTGATTCGTCGCTGACCGCTGGTCGACTCCAGCCTCGCGTCAGACAGATGTGGCTCCGCTGCGATGTGTGCCAGCGCCGGCATCGCGGTGAACACCCCGATCGTCCCGGAGCAATTGCAGAAATCGGGTGTCAGGCTCGCGCATCCGCTCGATGCAGCTTTGGGCAAGTAGATGCCGAGCGACGGGCGGGCCGCACGCGGAGTCGGCGTTCACGCGCATCGCTGCCAGCCTCCGTGGGGAGTGGCGGGCGCCAAGGCGGGCTGAGCGATAGTCCGTTGGTCGACATGGGGTGAATGGTCGGCCGCCGCCGAAGAAAAAGCGCCTCGCAGGTCACATTTTGATCTCAGCCCCACTGCAGATCTTAGCTTGCAGGCAGCACCCTTCGGTGACAGCCTTCGCCTGTTCTCTCCGGCGCGAGGGGTGCCAGATGGATAAGAACAAACGTCCTGCGTGGGAGGCGAGCGATGACGTTCCCACGGTGTTGGCGCTGATGGCGGCCATTTACCTGTGGGGCTTCGTTGCGAGTGCTGCGACGATCTACTCTTCCACGCTTGCACACTGGATATAGAACAGAGAGCGTATTTCCAGCGCGGCAGGCTAAAAGAAGAAATCGTCTCTAACCGCCGGCGAGGAGCGTGTTGGGCTGCTGTAGCCGGCTCGCGCATACCGTGGCGCGAGCTCCGGATGGTTGTTCTTCACGTTGCCGACCTCCGCTCCGACATCCACGCCTCGATTGCGCCGCCACTTATGGCGGGGCGTCCTTGACGTCTGCCTCCCGAGGGGTCGGAGAACGCTCCCGGCTGTCGATACGATCGATGGCAGCATCGAAACGTCGATAGATGCTCCCTAAAAAGAAATCGTCCTGCATCGACCAATCCTTCAATCCGGTGTTCCCAAATCGTGCTCCGCTAAGCCGTTCCGTGGCAATCCACGGCCCGGCGTGGCCGCCGACGTATTCGAGGGCCTTAAGCGACACCGACACAAAGCATTGAGTTATCGTCGCTCGGAGCGCCACTGCCACGCGGGTTCGCATGTGTGACCATGGATGCCAGCCCGCACCGCTGCAGCTTCGCGTTCTTCCTCGACGTAGTCGCGGCTATATCTGACGAAGGCCCAAGCATGGCCATCGGCCACCATGTCGGCGCCCAGGTCGCGGCCATCGGCGCGGCAAAGTGCGAAGGTGCCGCCGTTGCGATCGAGGGTCCGGGGTTCGCAGGTAACGTGGCGGTCACCGATGAGGGCGCGCAAATGCTCGGTGGCGGTCCGTCCGGCCGGCCAGTCGTCGGCACAAGATTGGCGCGCCTCGGGCGCGTCGATTCCCCATAGTCGATAGGTCACGCCATCGACCTTGAGCGTATCGCCATCGACTACGCGGACGGATTCGGCAAAGGCTGGTAAGGTCGCGAGCGTGAGGGAAGCGACCAGAACGGACAGTTTCATCGGATCCGGTTAGCCCGAGACTGGGGCAACAACGCGGCGGCTACTTCAACCGTTGCCGGGTTTCTTCGGCGCTGTGCTCTTTGGCATATTGGCTGTCGGTGTACAGGCGCACTGCGGTCTCAGGCAGCTACCAGTTCAATTTAGAGCCGCGCCTTTGTGCCCGCGAACCACCGTGCAAAGCTTCTCGACAATTTCCGACGGGCTGTCGGTACCCTCCGCGTAAGTGCCCGTCTCGTTGTGGAGGACTTGCCAATATTGTTTCTCGTTTCCAAGGTTCAGTCTCGCGCTGAGTGCCCAATGCGGTTTCTGGATTGCCTCAGTGACTGATACCTTAGCAGCCTCAGTTGGACCTTGATGCCCGGCCCAGGTAATCCCCTTGCAGGACGGGTTCGTAAAGAAGTCAGACACTATCTTGTTCTCAAATTGTTGAGCGCCTTGGGCGGCATCGGTCGTGGTGCAGGCCAGCACGGTCGGCATCATTTTGTTGCAGGACGGAATGGAGTCGCATCCCAATTGTGCGATTAGCCCTTTTTTCTCCTTGTGCCACGCTAGCGCGCGCTCGCAACTCCCCTTGGCAGATTCGATAGCCGACCATTCATCATAGGTAATGACTTTGGCGTTCTGGGCCCAGGACGAAGTACTGACGCCGATCATCGCAAACAGGACGCACAGCGACCGTGACCAAACCTTTGTCATCAATTCCTCCACCAAAGCCACGTCACCAGGGCATTGAAAGCCGCGTCCACGGCCCTGGGCCCAAGCAGCGTTACGCTGGCTGAGCGTGTACTATGCTGCGCGCAGTTGGCGGCCGGCGGGGGAATTTCGCCGCAGTGCGCGCGCGGCGCCGCATGCAGCGCATGCTGGCGGTTTCCCTAGGCCTATGCGGTGCGAAAGAATTATCTTGCGCGGCGCGACGTGCGACGTGGCCCTTGACAGAACTGAGCAATGTTGTGGCGTATGCCTGTCGACACTCTCAAGCAGAGGATCGACGCCATGCACACCGCTCAGCTTTCTTTGGATGCCCCTCCACCGGCGACCAGAGTTTCAGCCACCAACGTTTTCCATCGGTCAAAACGGACTGCGCTAACTGCGCTAACTGCGCTAACCCCCGCCATGGGCCGCCCATCCGGTACCCGCGATTGGCATAGCGGTAGCGGAAACTGCGGAAACCCTACCGACGCCCAGCGCCGACGCCCCCCGGGAAACAGCGCCAAGCGATCGCGGAAAGGTGGGCAAGATGGTGGGCAGGAATCGCCATCAGCAGGGCTAGTGGCGTATTCACTGCCCTATATGCCGGTAAATGGCGGATGGGGTGGGATTCGAACCCACGGTGCGCTTGCACGCACGCCGGTTTTCAAGACCGGTGCCTTAAACCGCTCGGCCACCCATCCGGGATGCGCTTGTTACTCCGTCCGCGACGGCGGGTACATATCCGACCGCCGCCATAAATATTGCTAGATTCAGAAGTACTTGGGTATGCTTCTTCATCCGCTTTGATCACCGGCCTGTGCTTCATCCCATGATCACTCGAAGATTGTTGTTCGCAGCAGCGGCGCTGTTGCCGCTGCCGGCGCTGGCCGAGACTGCCGACCCCAAGTTCGCGGCCTGGCTGCGCGGCCTGCGCGCCGAGGCGCTCAAAGCCGGCGTCGATGCGGGCACGCTCGATGCCGCACTGGGCTCGGCCGAGGAGGTCCCGCGGGTCATGGAACTCGCGCGCAACCAGCCCGAATTCAAGATGACGTTCGATCAGTATCTCGCGCTCGTCGTCTCGAACGAGCGCGTCAGCCGCGGCCGCGCGCTGTTGCAGGAGAACCGCGCCCTGGTCGATCGCTTCGCCGCACCCGCCGGCATTCCGGCCTCGACCGTCGTCGCCCTGTGGGGCATCGAGAGCAACTATGGCACGCGGCTCGGCGACTTCGAGGTCGTGGCCGCCCTGGCGACGCTCGCCTACAACGGCTTTCGCGCGCAGTTCTTCCGCGGCCAGCTGATCGCGGCGCTCAAGATCGTGTCGCAGGGACATATCGGGCTGCACGCCATGAAGGGCTCGTGGGCGGGCGCGATGGGCCAGTGCCAGTTCATCCCGACCAGCTTTCTCGCCTACGCCGCCGATGGCGACGGCGATGGTCGCATGGATATCTGGACCAACAAGGCCGACGTCTTCGCCTCGATCGTCAACTACCTGCACAAGGTCGGCTGGCGTCCCGGCCTGTCCTGGGGTGAGGAAGTGCCGGCCGGCACGCCAGCGGGGCAGGGCACGCGCATCGTACGGCCGGCGGGCGCCGGCGGGCCCGCGTTCCGCACGACCGAGAATTTCCGCGTCATCCTGCGCTGGAACCAGTCGGATTTCTTTGGCCTGGCTGTCGGACTCCTGTCCGACAAGATCGCTGCGTGATCTCAGCGCGGCGACAGCCTCCTCGGCGCCCTCAAGATCATGTATAGTAGCGCCACCATGCCGCTAGCCCTAGTCAGCCCGCGCCCGGCAGCCCTGACCTTAGTCCAGGCGGCTGCGGTCCTGTTGCTGGCGGCATCGCTTGGCGCCTGCGGCTCGTCGGGCAGCAAGAACGTGGCCCAGCGCGGCTCCTACAAGGTCGGCGCGCCCTACAAGATCGACGGCGTCACCTACACGCCGCAGGAAGAATTCAACCACGTCGAAACCGGCGTTGCCTCGTGGTATGGCCCGGGCTTCCACGGCAAATCGACCGCCAACGGCGAGCCCTACGACCAGAGCGCGCGCACGGCGGCCCACCGGACCCTGCAGATGCCCGCGATCGTCCGCGTAACCAACCTCGACAACGGCATGTCCACGGTCGTGCGCATCAACGATCGCGGGCCGTTTGCGCGCAGCCGCATCATCGACCTGTCGCGCACCGCCGCCCAGGAACTCGATATCGTGCGCAACGGTACGGGGCATGTGCGCATCGAACAGCTCCAGGCCGAAAGCCTCGCGGTCAAGGATGTCGCGACCGCGGGCGGCGGTCCGGCCGAGCAGCAGGCCGCGGTGGCGCAGGTCTCTTCCGGCCGCTATGCGCCCGCGCAGGCGCCCGTCCAGACGGCGGCCTACGCGCCGGCGCCGCCCGCGCCGGCCCCCGCATACACCCAGCCTGCATACAGCCAGCCTGCGCCCACCCAGCCGGTTTGGCCGACCAATTCGCGCAGCCCGGCGGCTGATCCGGCGCCGGCTTACAGTCCGGCCAGCAGCGGCGGGCCGACCGTGGCGTCGCTCGCCAACGGCAGCACGCTGCAGCCGATGAGCGGCTTCTATGTGCAGACCGGCGCCTTCACGACGCCGGAGAACGCCGAACGCCAGCGCGGCGCCGTGAGCAGTTACGGCGCATCGGAGATTTCCCAAGGCTCGGCCGGCGGACGCGACGTCTATCGCGTGCGCCTGGGACCCTACACAACCTCGGATGCCGCCGGCATTGTCGCCGACCGGCTGAAACGCTCAGGGTATGGTGATGCTCGTGTCGTGGCTAACTGATCGACTGCGCCCTGTGGTGGCGCTTCTCGCCGTGGCGGTCCTGGCTGGCCCGTCGCTCGACGCCGTAGCGCAGCAGGCGGACCCGCCGGCCAAACGCCAGACGCCGCCGAAGCCATCCGCCAAGCCACGCGCGACGCCCGCGCCGAAGCCGGGCGCCGCGCCGCCCGCGGCCGCCAAGGTCGAGGCGCTGCCACCCTCGCAGATCGGCATCGGCACGCTGGCGAAGCAGGCCTTCATGGTCGACCCGCAGACCTCGACGGTGTTGCTGTTCAAGGACGCCGACAAGCCGATGCATCCGTCATCGATGGCCAAGATGATGACGATCTACATCCTGTTCGAGGAACTGGCGGCCGGCCGGGTCAAGCTCGACACGCGCTTCCGCGTCAGCGAGCGGGCGCGCAACATGGGCGGCTCGCGCATGTTCGTCGAGCTGGGCAGCGAGGTCGCCGTCGAGGACCTGATCAAGGGCATGATCGTGCTGTCGGGCAACGACGCCTGCGTCGTCGTGGCCGAAGGGCTGGCGGGCAACGAGGACAGCTTCGCCGAGCGCATGACCAAGCGCGGCCGCGAACTCGGCATGACCGGCACGGTGTTCAAGAACGCGTCGGGCTGGCCGGTCGACGGCCAGTGGACGACGGCGCGCGACCTTGCCGTCGTGGCGTGGCGCACCATCGAGGACTTCCCAAAATACTACCGCTACTACTCGGAGACGAACTGGACCTACAACAACATCAAGCAGGACAATCGCAACCGCCTGCTCAAGATCACGGCGGG
>Ga0208991_1000331_pt1 | contig 11318 bp, 12 predicted proteins | sample MedBloCAOM3_M2_FD_187855 | JGI IMG/M metagenome (GOLD analysis project Ga0208991, IMG submission 187855) | Forest soil microbial communities from El Dorado National Forest, California, USA - Mediterranean Blodgett CA OM3_M2 (SPAdes) (version 2) | ecosystem: Environmental > Terrestrial > Soil >...
CTTGCGCCCATCGACCTCCTTGGTGGGCAGAATCTCCCTGCGTGCGTATGAGTAGATGCGCAGGAAATGAGATATCTCGTCCGGTCCGCGCAGTGGCGGGGTACCGCTGATGATAAGCGCTCCGAACACCAAAGAAAGGACGATAAAAACAGCGGCTGGTTGGACAGAAATTCGTATCCAGATACCGAAAAGCGCGCCGCGCAACCGTGTCGGCGATGTCTCGGCTGGGAAAAGCCGAACTGACGCGCCCTCCCCGTGGACATCCACTTGACGCATACCGCACTCTGGCCACTGTCACCGTGGCATGGAACCGTTAAGGGCATGAATGGTTCCAGACGGAGCTTAGGCAATTCCCCTCCCTGATCACAGCAAAGATTGGAAGCGCCCGTTACAGCCGGAGTTAAGCGGTACCGGGCTCTGCTAGAAACAATACCGTCAGCCGAACCCACTAGGAGAGTTAACAATGGCTAGTTGGTTGAAATGCACCGCGAAGCGAGATGGGGCAGCGGTGTACGTGAATCTAGAAAATGCGGTGAGTGTGTATTGGAGCGAGCGTGACAAGGGCACTATCATAGCCTTCGTCGGAGGCGAGAAGGATGCAGTCATAGTTCAAAAAAAGCCTGAACAGATGCTCAAGGGGCGTTGAACGCTTTCGTGCCCACGTGCCTCAGCTCGCTTTCTTCGCTCGCGCTCGACCTACCAAAGGCTTCGCCGAAGTGGAGCCAACGCATACCGCTTCGATGCGCCGTATCTTGAAAATCAGGTCGCAAAGCGAATGCTTTGACGCGCGTCTTTCCTTCAGCGGGGCTTCGGACGCGGACGTGGCAGAGGTACCGGCTCCCGAGAGCCTTTTCCAGATGTTTCGGGATGGTCCGGGATCGGTGTAGCCCCTACCCGGTCCACAAATTCCGAGGCAGCGGGGCTGGTAGCTTGAATAACGAATGCGTCGTCGAAAGCCATTCGGTCTGGGCTTGCGGACGGAGTGGCACCTATCCCCGCACCTGTATGTTCTTTGGCCAGCTCATTTCTCATGCTGATTTCGAGGAGTAAAATGATCAAAGCCAGCCCGACGACCCCAGCGGCAACGAACGTTAGCATCGCCTTGCGAGGGCTTAAGTTTCCCCGCAGTTGACGAAATGCACGCAGTAGCGGTTCGCCTTGCAGCAGAACGGCGTCCAGGCGCTGCCGCATCCCCGTGAAAAGCAATGTTAGCTGAGTTCGGCGAGAGAGAGCTGCGACAAGCACTTGACGAAATGCATGCAAGAGCCGTTCGCCCTGCGGCAGAACGGCGTCCATGCGATGCCGCATTCCCGCGACAACCAATGTTAGCTGTGTTCGGCGAGAGAGAGCTTCGCCAAGCACTTGATGGAATGTGCGCACGCGCTCCTGACTCTGCGCCACCAAAGCGTCCAGGTGATCCCAAAAGCGCGCTGGACTCGGAACCGCTGTCATGGCGTCTTTCCTGCTGTCGAAATATCGACGCCCGGTCAGCCCGGCAGCCAGCGAGCGACGGTGCTGAGGCAGAGCAGGGTATTTACGGTAGCTCCCTTAATAAATTCTTAGAGTTCGGCATTGCCGGTTGGCAAAATGATTCGCCGCAGCGGACGTCCAATCGATTGTGTCCCGCTCTGGCACTTTACACGTAAGTGCTGCATTACCTTCACGCGGTGGGCTGAGGAACTTTTTGCGGACGCCTGCCTTATAACGTTTTGCTTGAAAAGCATCCGGTCAGGTCCGTGATAGTCGCGCGAGGAGCATGCCGACGTTAATGATTTAAGCGCAAAGAGAGGAATGGCCCTGCCCATTTTCATTTCCATTTTCCTCTGCACAAAGCTCTCAAGCGAACATGGTCATTCCATTTGACAAGCGAACATGGTCATTCCATTTGAAGGACCTCTTCGCGCACGCCGTTACCGAATTCCTACCGATCCCTGGCGACCTTATTGTTTCTTCCCTGGCCATACGCCAGATACCACGGATTCTGTACACACCAGGCACCGGCACCACGTGCTGTCATCATGCATTGATCGTAGGAGATGAAGCCGCAATTGGTGCCGCCACCATTATTGCCGTAGTATTGGGCGCACCATGGACGGTAGACCTCAGCGGAGGCGGGAGACGCAAAGATCGCGCCCACTAAGAAAAATGCGAGCAAGAACCGATGGCCCATCGGGGTCATTTAAATCTCCCTATTTCGTTCCTTTAACTCCAACGTCGCTGGACCTGTCTCGTTCCGGTTGAAGGAAGGCTTTGCGTTCGCCGGGCAAAGCTCAGGACCCGTACCAAGAGCAAGCCATGCTCTGCGCTTAGGTCGGGCATGCGGACGCAGCCAGCGAAGGCGGCCGATGACGCGCCAAGGCGGAACCAGCAGGAGGCTGCGACTGTAAATCGGCGCGCCCAAATGACCCTTTTCGGCGCCGAAGCGTGACCCCTGCATTGCGTTTTGAAATGAGAGCAGCGACAACGGGATGCGAGACGCAAATGGGGGTCAATGTTGGACGCCGATCTCTAATTTGACCCCACGCCGATCCACAAGCAGCCGAGCATCGAGGCCTTCTCCGCCTGGATGAGATCGGTGGTGTAGCCGTTGCCTCAAGCCTGCCCGTTGGCTCGGTAGCGAATCCAGTATCGGTACTTCCGCGGCGAAGGCAGTCACCGATCGGGGCCTCTCGGTAGATGAATGCATCTCGATTCTGGAGGTGGCGCAGAACGATGGACGTTGGTGAGAAGATTCGCCAACGTCTTCCTCCTTCGCCCAATTAGCCACCCGGGCGGCAAATTCGGTACGCTTGCAGACCGGGTACGAAGGCAAAGTGCAAGCGAAACATCGCGAGCCCAATGGGGGCGCCGTGGGCTTGCGGCCTGCTATTGAGTGGCTCTCAAGAAATCCCGCAAGGCTAGATTACCAAGATCCGTTGCAGGCTCTCCCCGATACATGTGTCGAAGGATGAGCAACGCCAGTTTTCTTCGCGCTCTTTCATGATCATGGAGATTTGGGGGAAGCGACTGCACCGCAGTGTCGAATGCAGCGCACATGACCTCCAGGGTGTCAGGGCCATAGACATTATGTTTGCCGTCGGTGAATGGGAGCATTCGTCCTCCCTATTGTGTTTTCGCTGTCTGCGCTCCCGTGCAAATGGGGCGCGCCGTCTCCCTTGACCCACCTTCCCCAAAGTTTGTGGAGATTGTGCGTCCGATCCTCCAAACGCCAGACGATGTCGTAAATCTTGATCGCGTCTCTGGGGCCCGATCTGCGTCAACATCTCGCACCTCGATGGCGCGTACTAGGAGTGCTTACGGTTCTTCCGTGCCGCTTTTTCCAAGTTAGCAATTCGCTCCAGGCCTTCAGCGGTTTTGATGCGATCGTTAGCGAGCGATTCCCATGTAGCGGCAATGTTCAGAAGCATTTCCCGATGCTCGGGTGATCGTGATCGTTCGGCTAGGCCACGACATTCCTTGGCATGCTGCCGGTACTCTGAAATTTTGCTCATGCCCCCTCCGGCTTACTGGTGAAGCCGGCGAAACGCATCAACGCTGGGAACGTTCCGTGTCCGCAAGCATACGACATTCGCTCTTTATCATCGGGGCGGTCATACTGCTGCCACAGGTTCGGTACGGCGTGACCGCCGTTCAGCCTTGGCCACGCATCGATGCCATGCTCTCTGGGGAACGCACGCGCCTGCCCTGCCGGGTCAAATTGCTGCCGGACCCGAGCTGCCCGGCGCTATGCCGCCTTGGCCTCAGGATCTATGGCGGCGAGGTTCTTCTGCCTGACGTTATTCATGGCGCGGTCCATCGGCCGCACCGCGAATTCACTAAGGTCAAGCAGCAAATTCTCGTCGAGCGGCGACTCATTCGAGAGGTCAAGCCATGCCACGACCTTGTCGTCAGCGAGCGCCAGCGGCATCCGGTCATGATATGAGGCCACGAGCTCGTTCGGCTCGTCAGTGAGGATGGCAAAGGCGATGCGGCTGTCGCCTTTGTACTCGGCAATCTCCCAGATGCCCGCCAGCATCAATGGCTTGCCGTCCTTGCGGCTGAAGTAATAGGGCTGCTTGCCCCCTTCATCCCGCCATTCATAAAAGCCCTCAGCGGGAATGGCGCAGCGCTGTTTCTTGAGATGCTTCCGGAACTGTCCCTTGCGCATGCCATCCGCGCGCACGTTGAGCAGCGGCGGGCGGGGCTTTTCACCTGAGCCTAGCCGGTGAATGCCGAAGCGGGCCAGAACGATACCCTCCCCTGCGACAAGGACCGGGACAAGTTCGGTCGGCGCGACATTCGGATTGAACTCAAAATTGATGCGCGACCCGATGTGAAGGTGGCGGGGGATATCAGACCATTCCCTGATCGAGCGGAAGCGATTGCACATGTGAATAAGGTGGGAAATTTCAATGCCTGAATCAAGCGGCGCTGCTCCCCGATTATTGCCGGCGATCTCCCTCCTGGTTGCACGCAAGTTGTTCCGTCCCTCGCGCATCCTCCCTCTTATTCACTTATTGGCGTTGGTGCTCGTCCCGGCCCGCCTGCTGGCCTGCGTCCTCTCCTCCGTCCTTAAGCGATAGCTGCTTCGGCTCTGTGCCGGTGCAAGTGCTGCAGGCAGCACTCCTCCTCGCACGTTTCGGCCCTGCCGGGTGCACAGCCAGCCGAAGCGCTCCTGCCGTCCGCATGTGGCCCCGCGATGTCCGCAGCGGAACTGATGTAGGAAGAAAGTTGAGACTAGCGTCACAAGCTGAAGATGCACGCGAAGCGAACTGCATGCGCTGCTGTACGTCATCGCAAGCGAACTGCCGAGTTTGGCGAGAATTTCGCGGTGATTAGCGCCAAGCGCTTCCTGTCTGCTGTTCGCGCGAGAAAGCTGCTGGGCAAGTTCCGCGAACCGCGAACGCGACTTGGGATCGATCAACGTATCCACGACGGCCGCATTGAACTTGGCGATCACGTCCGGGGGCGTCCCAATCGCGCACGTTGGATAGAATGAGGATGTAAACCGACGAACAATGAGGATGTAAACCGACGAACAATGTCGGTCCATTTATTCAGCGTTTGCCGCCTAAGCTCCGCCGCAAAAGCAGGACTTGTTCAATTCTTCGGTTTGAAGTTGATCGCTTTGACGGTGGCGGCGATCGTGGCGCGCTGCTCCTCGATTGCGGCCGAGAATTCATCCGGGCCCCCGACATTGATCACCGAGCCTGTGGCCGCCAACCTGGAAGCGATCGAGCCGTCGGCGGCCGCCGCCTTGAAATCGGCCGCGATGCGCTCCTTGAGTTCCTTCGACATGGTCTTTAGGCCGATCAGACCATGAAGACCTTCGAATACCAGGGAGGGGTAGCCCTCCTCCAAGGCGGTAGGAATGCCGGGTACAAGCAATGTACGCGTCTTGTTGTTGAGCGCGATCAGCTTGATCCGATCAGCGCGCCATTGCGGCTGCACGATCGCGAGCGACGCCATGACCACCTGGATGCGGCCCTCCGCAAGATCCGTGGGCGCCAAGTTGATGTCACGGTAGGGTACCTGCGTGATGTTCAGGTTTTCGTGATGGGTATAGGCCCAGAAGGTGAACTCGGTCAGGCCAGGCACGAGGCCAGAATTGAACTTGCCGGGATTGGCCCGCGCGGCCTCGGTGAACTCGCGGATGGTGTTGTAGGGCGAGGACTTCGCCAATGCGACGGCCAGAATGGTGTTGGACGTTCGCACGATCGGATTCAGGTCGTTGGGATCATAGGGAAGCTTGCTGTGCAGGAAGGGGTGCACGGTGAAATTGCCAGACGGCATGTACAGTAATACATGATCGTCATTCGCGCTCAGGAACGCCGTGATTGCAATAATGCTGTCTCCGCCAGGCCGGTTCTCGACCACCACGGGTTGACCCCAGCGCTCCGACAGTTTTTCAGCGAACAGCCGCGCGCCGATGTCGGCGGCCGCGCCCGGTCCGAAAGGCACGATGAACCTGACCGATCGCGTCGGCCAAGCCGGTGCCTGTGCGTAGGATACCGCTCCGGACACGGCAAGAACCGCGAGGAGGGCGCTCACAAAGCCCAAAATCCGAAGTCGCATCATGACGTCCTCACGTTCACATCATCTGAACAATCGGCGGCCACTCGATCGACGGGCCATCACGCTTCCTCCAGCGGGGCGCCGGCTTTGCTTCGCAGCGCGCGAAGCACTGCTTCGGGGCTGAGCGGCAATTCCATCAGCCGCACGCCAACCGCATCGTCGATGGCGTTCGCAACCGCCGGCGACACGCACAGCGTCGCGGATTCTCCGGCACCTTTGGCGCCGAACGGTGCGTTGTGCTGATAGGCGTCGACCGCCTCGTTTATCATCTTCTCTGGCACGTCGAAGAACCCCGGAATTTTGTAATCCGCGAGCGAGGCATTCGTCACCTGTCCGGCGTCGAGATGCATCTTTTCGAACATCGTGAAACCGAGTTGCATGAGCGCCGCCCCGGAAATCTGCGTTTCGACGATCCGCGGATTGATGAGCGTGCCGCAATCGATGACGTTGACCAGCTTGAGGATGCGCACGTGCCCCGTCTCGGTGTCAACTTCGACCTCCACGCCAGCGCCGCCTATCATCCAGAACGGAGTGATGTTTGTCGATTGGCCGGTTTCATGCTCCGCCGGCGTGTAGTCGGGCTTGTAAGTGCCGGTACCGATGATGTTGCCGGCCAGCATGCCATATTTTTTCTTGAAGAGCTCAGCAATGGGCATGTTGCTGCCCTCCGGCTCGCCGACCTCGCTGGCAAGTGCCGCAATTTTGCTGCGCACCTCTTCCGCCGCGATCCGGGTGGCATTCCCCATGTGGAACAGCGACCGCGAACCCAATGTGCCCATGTCGTAAGGCGTAACGTCGGTATCGCGCGGCACCACTCTCACCTTTTCAGCTGGAACGTTGAGGGCCTCGGCTACGATCTGCGCCATTCCGGTGTCGGAGCCCTGGCCCATGTCTACCGTCCCGACGTAGAGGGTCACGCTGCCATCGGCGCTGACGTTGATCATCGACACCGATGTCGTAGGCGAAATCGCAGCCTTAAGCGCGATGGCGAGACCGCGACCGCGCCGTGCCGCCCCGGTGCCGTGATCGAAAGGTGTGCTCCAATTCAACCGCTCACACAACCGATCCAGAACCTCCTCCAGCGGCGCGTCCCTGAGGATCGTGCCGCTCGCGTGTGGGCGACCGTCCCGCAGCAGGTTCAGGCGCCGGAACGCGACCGGATCGAGCTTGAGCGCCCGCGCGATTATGTCGGTATGGCTCTCGTATGCCCAGGCCAGCTGCGGGATGCCAAATCCACGCAACGCGCCCGCCGGGGTCATATTCGTGTAGAGCGCGTAGGAATCGGTGGAGACATTTTCGATATCGTATGGACCCGCCGCTACAAAGCCCGACTTGTGCGTGACGCGGGGGCCGACGTCGGCGTAGGCGCCTCCGTTCCAGAACACCTCGCACTTACGGGCCGTGATGCGCCCGCTGTTGTCGACGCCTGTTTTGATCCGGAGCGTGCTGGGGTGCTTCGTGATCTGGTAGAACTGCTCCTCCATCGTCAGCGCGATCTTGACCGGCCGCCGCGTCAGTAGCGAGAGCGCGGTCACCAGCGCCTCGAGTTTGATGTAGAGTTTAGAACCATAGCCCCCACCGACGAACGGCACCTTGATGCGGACCTGGTTCTGCGACCAGCCGAGCAGCCGCGCGATTTCGGCGCGCACGAACGACGGACCTTGCGAGCTGGTATAGATCGTGACGCTCGATTCCCGCGCGTCCGCGATCGATGCAAACGGCTCGAACGCAAGATGGAGACACTTTTGTGTTCGGAAGGTGTGCTCGAAAATGTGGGCGGCCGAGGCGAAAGCCTTGTCGACGTCGCCGCGGCGCAGCCTGGCCGCCACCGCAAGATTGGTCGACTTCACACCTTTGAGATGCTTGAGATCGGCGAAGCTCCCGGCGGGCCGTAGCTGCTCGTGAACGTAGGCGGTGGAGGTCATGGCTTCCACCTCGTCGTAGACCGCGGGAAGGTCCTCGTATTCCGCCACGATCTCGTGGACCGCGGCTTCGGCGACATGGGGATCGGAGGCTACGACCACCGCGACCGGCTCGCCGACGAAGCGCACACTGCCGATTGCCAGGATGGGCTGGTCGTGGAATGCAGGGCCGTAGTACGGATCGGGGATCACCTTACGGATGTCGTCGGCGGTGAACACGCCATGAATGCCAGGAATCTTCGCCGCGGCACCGGTGTCGATCGATTTGATTCTGCCATGCGCCACCGTGCTGCGGAAGATCTTTCCGTGCAACATTCCAGGCAGCCGCATGGTGTGAGTGTATTCGGCGCGTCCGGTGACCTTCTCGCGGCCTTCGAGCCGCGGCAATGAGCGGCCGATCTGCCCTCCAGTGCTCACTCTAGTCGGCATCGACCGATCCCTCCGTGACTTGAATCGACATGATCTACATGCTCGTTGCGTCGGCCAGTCGGGTGTGAGGATAGTCTTTCGCGATGTTCTGGGGCGTCAAGTCATTTGTGTAGGGTAAGCTCTGCGCGTGAGAACACCCGATTGAGGGCAGGTTTGTACGGAAGTAGGATAGTGACCGCCACTTTGAGGAAAATGCCTGGACAGATCGGTGCAACAGACGCCGACCATCCACTAAGGAGAGAGCCATGGGCATTCGCAAGCGTCGCAAGGATGGAAGCGCGTCTCCGCCGCTGGAACCTATCGCTGGTAATGGTCTGCTCGATCGCCGCACATTGCTTGGGCGAGGCATCGTTCTTGCAGGCGCTGCCAGCACTGGCGTGGGTACGTCGGTCACCAGTGCCGCCGCCGAGCCACTGACAAACGGCCCCTGGAGCCTCGCGCCCGGCGTACCCATCCCGCCCTATGGCCAGCCATCAAAATTCGAGCAGAAAGTCGTGCGCACGCTGAGCAATCCGAAGCTCGAACCGCGCGGCAGTGCCGCGCGCACGCCACACCATCTCCTCAACGGCACGATCACGCCGAATGGCCTGCATTTCGTGATTGCCCGCGGCGGCGAAACTGAGGTCGACCCGGAGAAGCATCGCCTCGTGATCCACGGGCTGGTGAATCAGCCGATGGTTTATACGCTTGATGCGCTACATCGCTATCCGATGGTGTCGCGCGTTTCCTTCGTGGAATGTGGCGGCAACAGCGCCCCGCTTTATTCTAAGGAGCCGATCCAGGCCAACGTACAGGCGCTGCACGGGCTCTGTTCCTGCGCCGAGTGGACCGGCGTACAGCTTACCACGCTCCTTGATGAGGTCGGCGTCGACCCGAGGGCGAAGTGGTTCATTGCCGAAGGCGCAGACCTGCCGACCATGAACCGGAGCATTCCGCTCGCCAAGGCTATGGATGACGCGTTAATCGCGCTCTACCAGAACGGCGAGCGCCTCAATCCGTCGAACGGCTATCCGATGAGACTGTTGCTGCCCGGCTACGAGGGCAACATGAATGTCAAGTGGCTCCGAAGGATCAAGCTTGTCGAATCGCCAGTCATGGCCATTAACGAAACCAAACAGTACACAATCCTGCGGCCAGACGGAAAAGCATGGCAGTTCTATTTCCCGCAGGAGGTCAAATCCTTCATCACCCACCCGTCGCCTGGGCTGAACATGAAGGGGCCTGGCTTTTACGAGATTTCCGGCATCTCCTTTTCCGGAAATGGCCGGATCAGCAAGGTCGAGGTGTCCGCCGACGGCGGCAAGAGCTGGGCGCAGGCGGGACTGCAGGCGCCGGTTCTGAGCAAGGCGTTCACCCGCTTCCGTGTGCCGTGGACCTGGGATGGTCGACCAGTCATTCTGCAAAGCCGCGCGACCGACGAGGCCGGTAACGTGCAGCCGACGCGAGAGGCATTCATTGCCGAGCGCGGTCCACCCCGGGGGACACCGAATGTGGCTGCGTTTACTATGGAGCACTGCAACGCCGTCACGAGCTGGGGGATCGATGCCAAGGGCGAGGTGAGCCATGTCTATGCTTGAGAAATCTGCCTTAGCCACTGCGCTTGCGCTTGGCTTGAGCGGGGCCAACGCCGCCGATGCCCCGAGATACGGACAACCGATGACGCCAGCCGACCTCGCGCCTTGGGACATCAGCATCGCGCCGGACGGGGTCGGCCTGCCGCCCGGCAGCGGGACACCCGCGCAGGGTGCTATCGTCTACGCCGAGCGTGGTTGCGCGCTCTGCCACGGCGAGAAGGGCGGTGGCGGACCAAGCGGCCCGCTGGTCGGCGGTGGTCCGCTCAACAGCACTGACCGCGACCCGGTAAAGCTGATCGCTAACTATTGGCCCTATGCCACTACCATTTTCGACTTCACACGGCGGGCGATGCCTTGGCCGCAGCCGAAGACGCTCACCGATAATGAAGTCTACGCACTGACTGCCTATATCCTCGCACTCAACAAGATTATCCGCGAAGATGATGTGATGAATGCAGAGACGTTGCCTCAAGTGAAGATGCCAAACCGGGACGGATTCATCAGCAAGTACCCGGAAAAACACTAAAAGGGCACAGCGCCTGATTGACGAAGGGAAGCTCAATCGCGAGGAGTGCCTATCCGCGGCAACCTTGGGGGCCGCGAGAAGAAGGACGGGGTGAATAGACCACCACCCTCCCACGCCAGGACCGTGCCGAGCGCCCTGGCGGCCTCGAACGCCTCCTTCGCGGAGACGTCCGCAACCTGCACAAGCGCGCTGTTGCGGCGCCAGAGCGGCCGCTGCGACGTAATCGTGTCCTGCAACACGAGTTCGCCCCACGCCGCGGGCTTGTCCGACGACGCGAACCATTCCGCATCGATCGAAGGCAGGACGGGCGCGCCGACGAGAAGCATCACGAGGGATGGGCACTTCATGTTCGTGCCAAGAGGACTCTGGATGATCCTCCCCCGCGGCTCAAGCATAGGAACGTGCGTCGGCGAGCCGCCCCACGCGCTCCTGCCATTCTTGCGCACGAACGGCCCGGTCGGATAACCTGATGCCACAAGGAACGACGGACGGAGAGCGACGCACCCCTTGAAACAGGGAGGATCATCATGCGCAAATGGTGGGCTTGGCTTGGCATCATCTTGGCGGCGGGAATGGGCGCGGGCGCCGTCCAGGCGGAATATCGCGGCGGGACGATCAGGATCGGCGTGCTCAACGATCAATCGGGCCTCTATGCCGATATCGCGGGCACCGGCTCGGTCTGGGTCGCGCGCAAAGCGGTCGAGGATTTCGGCGCCGCCGCCAAGGGCATGAAGGTCGAGATCCTGTCCGCCGACCACCAGAACAAGCCCGACATCGGCGTCGGCATTGCCCGTAACTGGTATGACAACGAGA
>Ga0208991_1000335_pt1 | contig 11295 bp, 12 predicted proteins | sample MedBloCAOM3_M2_FD_187855 | JGI IMG/M metagenome (GOLD analysis project Ga0208991, IMG submission 187855) | Forest soil microbial communities from El Dorado National Forest, California, USA - Mediterranean Blodgett CA OM3_M2 (SPAdes) (version 2) | ecosystem: Environmental > Terrestrial > Soil >...
CGAAAAAGCGATGGCGAGCGTGTGACAACGGGGTTTCTCGCTAAGGCATTTCCAGTGCGGTGGCTTCATCCTTTGAGACGCCGCGTTACGGCCTCCTCGGGATAAGGTCCTCTAAAGCCTCATGGTGAGGAGCGCGGCAACGCCGCGCGTCTCGAACCACGAGGCCGTTGGATGCGCACAATCATGGCGTCACCTGCAGATTGATTGGCATCGCATAGCGTTTCACGACGCCTCGGCCGAAATCCTCGCCGCTCAACCCTTGCGCAGGAAGACGTAATCCGCGGTGTAGGGCATGCTACGGCTGTCCCCCGGCCTGTCGCACGCGTCGTCGAGCTTGCCGCCGATTGTATTGATGCGCTGTACCGTCGTGACGTTCGAAAGCATGCCGCTGCCGCGCCGGGAAACCACGTCGAGCCTGAGCCAGTCGATGTCCTTTGCCGTCGCGCCGGGCGCGCTGGCGGCGACCTTGCCGGCCACCGCGCTGCCGTCGGTCAGCTCCCAGGTCGGGCCGGCATAATGGCGGCCGACAATCTTGTCGTCCGCAATCAGGGTCGCGACCGGCTCCCGGAAAGCCCAGGCCAGCTTGCCATCATTGCCGGCCTTGCATTCGTAGACCTGCGCGCCCTCGGCATGCACGGTGAGCACGATTGTTTCTCCCGGCGCCGCAATGGCGTCGGGAAGCGGTGTCTCGGCGGCGCGTGCGCTTAAAGGCGAAGCCGACAGCAACAGTAACGCCAGAGCGGCACTCTTAGAGAACAGCATGGTCGTACACTCCCATGTTGGTCCAAGGGAACGGCCAATTCCCGCATCAAAGGTCGCTTATACCGCCATCGCCTTGGTCAGGTTCTCCGCGACTTTATCGAGGAAGCCGGTGGTGGACAGCCAGCGCTGGTCGGCGCCGACCAGTAGAGCTAGATCCTTGGTCATGAAGCCGGCTTCAACGGTATCAACGCAAACTTTCTCCAGCGTGAGCGCGAACTTGCCCAGCGCCTCGTTGTTGTCGAGCTTGGCGCGATGCGACAGGCCGCGGGTCCAGGCGAAGATCGAGGCGATCGAATTGGTCGAGGTCTCCTTGCCCTTCTGATACTCGCGGTAATGCCGCGTCACCGTGCCGTGGGCCGCCTCGGCTTCGACCGTCTTGCCGTCCGGCGTCATCAGCACCGAAGTCATCAGGCCGAGCGAGCCGTAACCTTGCGCAATGGTGTCGGACTGCACGTCGCCGTCATAGTTCTTGCAGGCCCAGACGTAACCACCCGACCATTTCATGGCAGCGGCGACCATGTCGTCGATCAAGCGATGTTCGTAGGTGATCTTCTTCTCGTCGAATTTGGACTTGAACTCTTTGTCGAAAACCTCCTGGAAGATGTCCTTGAACCGCCCGTCATAAGTCTTGAGGATGGTGTTCTTGGTCGAGAGATAGACCGAATAACCCTTCGACAGGCCCTGGTTGAACGAGGCGCGGGCGAAATCGGCGATTGAGTCGTCGAGATTATACATCGCCAGCGCCACACCGGCGCTCGGGGACTTGTAGACTTCCCGCTCGATCACCTTGCCGTCGTCGCCGACGAATTTCATCGTCAGGGTGCCCTTGCCCGGAAATTTGAAGTCGGTGGCGCGATACTGATCGCCGAAGGCGTGACGGCCGATGATGATCGGCTTGGTCCAGCCCGGCACCAGCCGCGGCACGTTCTTGCAGATGATCGGCTCGCGGAAAACCACGCCGCCGAGGATATTGCGGATGGTGCCGTTCGGCGATTTCCACATTTCCTTGAGGCCGAATTCCTTCACCCGGGCTTCGTCCGGCGTGATGGTGGCGCATTTGACGCCGACGCCGACCTTCTTGATGGCGTTGGCGGCGTCGATGGTGACCTGATCGTTGGTCTTGTCGCGGTGTTCCATCCCCAAGTCGAAATACATCAGGTTGATATCGAGGAACGGGTTGATCAGCTTGTCCTTGATGTATTGCCAGATGATCCGGGTCATCTCGTCGCCATCGAGTTCGACGACGGGGTTGGTCACCTTGATTTTTGCCATGGAGATCGGGGCCTTTTTGGAATAGCGCGCTTCGGAATGGATGGGGTGATGTATCCGCGCTATAGCACTGCAAACGCGCTGGCGAAAGCCAAGGCGTTATGCACTTTCAACCCATCTTTTAGCTCAGAGCCTCGGTTCTTATTGACCAGAACCGAGGCTCTGTCTCTTTATTTTGACGCGCTTTCTTCATGCGAACCGGTAACCGCCCCGGATCAAGTGCGGGACAGGCTTTCGCTTGAAAACGCTCTAGAACGCCGTCTGCATGGCGGTGGGCGATTGCCAGCAGCGGCACCGACCGGATGGCGACGATCGTGGAGAGCGAAATCCCAAGTTCAAGCGAAGGAGAAATTCCGTTGAACTGGTAAAGAGTCCACTTTCGAAAATATCCACGTCTGCCAAAGCACCGATGTTGAGTAGCGTTCACGAACCGAAGGTATCCTATTTCCCCGCCATTCAATGCGTTTCGAACTGAGGTCTTAACCCGACCAAGATCGCGAGCGGCCTATGGGAGGTTTCACCCGAAACTTAAAAAACCGTCCTAACCGCGTTATTTTTGCTTGAGAAATACCGCCGGACAGGCAATCGAATAGGGGCCGCAAGTGAGGCGTTGAGTCAGGTTCTTCGGAGCTTGATTCAAAATCTTCAGACACTGAATCAGAAAGTGAAGTGAGATGTCCGGTTCGGGCACCGACAAGACCAAATCAGGCGTCACACTCGCCGGCCCCGTTGTGATTCTGGTCGAGCCGCAGCTCGGCGAGAACATCGGCATGGCCGCGCGCGCGATGGGCAATTTCGGGCTGACGCGGCTCAGAATCGTCAATCCGCGCGACGGCTGGCCCAACGTTCACGCCCGGCGCGCCGCCTCGGGCGCCGATCATGTTCTGGATCATGTGGAGCTGTTCGACACGGTCGAGCAGGCGGTCGCCGACTGCACGTTGCTGTTCGCCACCACCGCCCGCGCGCACGATCAGGCCAAGCCGGTGGTGGCGCCGGAAGCCGCCGCGCGCGAAATCGCAGCCGAGATCACCGGCGGCGGCAAGGTCGGCATACTGTTCGGGCGCGAGCGTTATGGCCTGCAGAACGAGGAGGTCGCGCGCGCGAACCGCATCGTCACCTTTCCGGTCAATCCCGGTTTCGCCTCGCTCAACCTGGCGCAGGCGGTGCTGCTGATCGGCTATGAATGGTTCAAGCTTTCGACCGAGGGCGAATTGCCGTTCGCGATGCCCGAACGCTCCGAGCGCGCCTCGCAGCATCAGATGCAGGCGTTCTTCGACAATCTGGTGCGCGAACTCGACAAGGTCGAATTCCTGCGTCCGGCGGAGAAACGCGAGACCATGTTGGTCAATCTGCGCAACATTTTTGCCCGCATGGAGCCGACCAAGCAGGACATGCACACGCTGCACGGCGTGGTCATGGCGATCGCCGAAGGGCGCAAGGGGCCAGCCAAGGGCGGTGTGCTCGACGGCGAACAGGCGACAAGGCTGCGCGCGCTGCTTGCCGAGCACGGGCAGGGCGCGTTGCCGTCGGAAAGCGGTACGGTGCGCGGGCTCGCGCGGTTGCTGCGGCGAAATCCGACCGACGCGGAACGCATCCTGTGGCAGGCGTTGACCACCGACCGCCGCTTCGCCGGACAATTCAAACGCCAGACGCCGGTCGGCCGGCACATTCCGGACTTCGTCTCATTCGTGCACCGCGTGGCGATCGAACTGATCAATCCCGACGAGTCTGAGGTCATCGCAAAAGACCGCGCCGGGCGGCAGGCGTGGCTGGAGCAGCGCGGCTACAGGGTCATCAACATGGATGTCGCTGATGTCGAGGGCGACCTGGCCAAAGAACTCGACCGGCTTGAAGCAGGTTTCGTTGAGCGCCGTTAGCAAATTCCTGAAAGTCTTCGCTGCCGCAGCAATTCAGGCCGCGAATTTCCTCCGATCGCTCGGGATTAATTTGCGCGAGAGAGGGTTCAACAAGATACGAACTTGAAAATCCAGGGAGGCTAAAACATGCGTCTTGTCAGTCTTGCGTTACTCGCTTCTGCGACAGTTCTCGTGGCCGAATCCGCCTGTGCTCAGGCGCCTCAACTCGAAAAGAATGTGTCGATGGCGATGGCGCTCGCCATCATGCAGGGCACAATCGATCAGTGCACAAAGGATGGTTACAAGGTCTCGGTTACGGTCGTGGATAAGGCCGGCAATGTCGCAGCCTCGGTTCGTGGCGACGGCACCAATCCCCACACCATGGAGTTCAGCCGCCTGAAGGCCTACACCGCCCGTACCCGCGGTCAGACTTCGCTTGAGTTCATGAAGCTTACCTCGGATCCGGCGAGCGCTTACCTGCGTCAGATTCCGAATGTGGTGGCGGTAGGCGGCGGCGTTCCGATCAAGGTCGGAAACGAAGTGATCGGTGCTGCTGGTGCGTCAGGGGCTCCCGGCGGCGAAAAGGATGAAGTCTGTGTTCTTGCCGGCATCGCCAAGGTCGAGGCCGCGCTCAAGTAAGCGCGTTAGGCCGATCGGCGCCATCCAAGTCGGCTGTTGCCGACTTGGATATTGATATTGCCGAACTCGGAGTAAATCCGAGTTCGGTCGGCGCAGGTCGCGTGGTTGCCTAAAATTGTGGCAGTTCTGCCGCTTTCTACGGCCCCATATACATTCGCCCGATACGCACCAAGGATTTGGACAAGTTGGCTTCCCAGCGCGGGAAGCTGACAAGCAGCTTTGGCGTGATCTAGTGCAGCCGCAACGAGCGGTTGCGACATTCTGTCCACGTTATCAGTCATGGCACAGCGATTGCACTTTTGAAGGCGTCGACACGGCGCCGACAAGGAGCAATTGATGTCCACATTTGACAACCCGTTCGATCCCGACCGCGGCCTTCGCTCTTCTGGCTGCAGCTGCGGCCAGCATGTCAGCGAAGCCGAGCATGAGGCCGCTGCTCAACTGCAGATCCGGGCTTCGATCGAGAGCGAGCAAAAGCGCTACGAGGGCGTGGTCGCCTCCGCCGTAATGCGCGCGATGTTTCCGCAGGATGCCGCGCGCCGCGCGTTCCTGAAATCGGTGGGGGCAGCGACGGCCGTCGCGGCACTGTCGCAATTCTTCCCGCTGAAGACCGCGACCGAGGCCTTCGCGGAAGGCGGCCCGCTGGAGAAGAAAGACCTCAAGGTCGGCTTCATCCCGATCACCTGCGCGACGCCGATCATCATGGCCGCGCCGATGGGCTTTTATGCCAAGAACGGGCTGAACGTCGAAGTCATCAAGACCGCGGGCTGGGCTGTCATCCGCGACAAGACCATCAACAAGGAATACGACGCGGCCCATATGCTGTCGCCGATGCCGCTCGCCATCACCATGGGCGCCGGCTCCAATCCGCTGCCCTACACCATGCCGGCTGTCGAGAACATCAACGGCCAGGCGATCACGCTCGCGGTCAAGCACAAGGACAAGCGCGATCCGAAGGATTGGAAGGGCTTCAAGTTCGCCGTCCCGTTCGACTATTCGATGCACAATTACCTGCTGCGTTACTATCTCGCGGAGCACGGCCTCGACCCGGATGTCGACGTGCAAATCCGCGCGGTGCCGCCGCCGGAGATGGTCGCCAATCTGCGCGCCGACAATATCGATGGGTTCCTGGGTCCCGATCCGATGAACCAGCGCGCGGTCTATGACGGCGTCGGCTTCATCCACATCCTGACCAAGGATATCTGGGAGGGGCACCCATGCTGCGCCTTCGCCGCATCGAAGGAATTCGTCACGACGATGCCGAATACCTATGCCGCGCTGCTCAAATCGATCATCGAGGCCACCGCGTTCGCGCACAAGGCCGAGAACCGCAAGCAGATTGCGGAAGCGATCGCGCCGGCGAATTACCTGAACCAGCCACAAATCGTGCTGGAGCAGATTCTTACCGGCACTTTCGCGGACGGATTGGGCAATGTCGTCACCCAGCCGAACCGCGTCGATTTCGATCCGTTCCCGTGGCAGTCGTTTGCGATCTGGATCATGACGCAGATGAAGCGCTGGGGTCAGGTCAAGGGCGACATCGATTATGCGGGGATCGCCTCGCAGGTCTATCTCGCCACCGATGCCACCAAACTAATGGCAGAGGCCGGGCTGACGCCGCCGACGACCACCAGCAAGAGCTTTGTGGTGATGGGCAAGACCTTCGATCCCGCCAAGCCCGAGGACTATCTCAACAGCTTCAAAATCAGGAAGGCGTCGTGACGGTGGCGCGAATACATTTGCACCCGTCGTCCCGGCGAAAGCCGGGACCCCAGCGTGAGCGCAAATTGCGCTCATCGCAGGGGCGCGGATTCGAGTTTCTGCGTTGGGTCGGATGCCTTTTGCAAAATGCAGCACCGGGGGTTATGGACCCCGGCGTTCGCCGGGACGACTCGCTGAGGGGTCGTACCCCATGACTTTCTCCCTCCGCTTTCGCGCGGCGGTCGTTTCGATCTCGCTGTTCCTTGCCTTCGTCGGCATCTGGCATATCGCCACGCGCGGCACCAGCGCCGTCGCCAGCATGACGCCGGAATACGCCAAGCTGATGGGCCTGACGGCGACGCAAGGAAAATCGGCGATGCCGGGGCCGCTCGATGTCGGCGCGAAATTGTGGGAGCACCTCAAGCGGCCGTTCTACGATAACGGGCCGAACGACAAGGGCCTCGGCATCCAGCTCGGCTATTCGATCGCTCGCGTCGGGCTCGGCTACTTTCTCGCGGTACTCGTCGCAATCCCGCTCGGCTTCCTGATCGGGATGTCGCCGCTGATCAACAGGGCGCTCGACCCGTTCATCCAGATTCTGAAGCCGATCTCGCCGCTCGCCTGGATGCCGCTGGCGCTCTACACCATCAAGGACTCCGGGCTATCCGCGATCTTCGTGATCTTCATTTGCTCGGTGTGGCCGATGCTGCTGAATACCGCGTTCGGCGTCGCCGCCGTGCGTAAGGAATGGATCAACGTCGCGCGCACGCTCGAGGTCGGCACGGTCAGGCGCGCCTTCACCGTAATTTTGCCGGCGGCGGCGCCGACGATTCTCACGGGCATGCGGATCTCGATCGGCATTGCGTGGCTGGTGATCGTCGCCGCCGAGATGCTGGTCGGCGGCACCGGCATCGGCTACTTCGTCTGGAACGAGTGGAACAACCTCTCGATCACCAACGTCATCATTGCCATTTTGGTGATCGGCGTCGTCGGCATGCTGCTCGATCAGATTCTCGCGCGCTTCACGCGCATGGTGACGTTCCCGGAGTGAAGCGATGACCGACAAATTCATTTCCATCGAAGGTATCGCAAAACGCTATCCGGGCGCCGGTGGCGGCGAGATCGCGGTGTTCGAAAATCTCTGGCTGTCGATGGCGCGGGGCGAATTCGGCTGCGTGATCGGCCATTCCGGCTGCGGCAAGACCACGGTGCTGAACGTTCTCGCAGGGCTCGACCAGCCGAGCGAAGGCACCGTGATCGTGGACGGACAAGCGATCGAGGGCACCAGCCTCGACCGCGCCGTGATTTTCCAGAGCCACGCGCTGCTGCCGTGGCGCACCGTGCTCGGCAACGTCGCCTATGCCGTGACGTCGAAATGGCGGGATTGGGACCGGGCCAAGGTCAAGGCGCACGCGCAGACCTTCATCGATCTGGTCGGGCTCACCGGCGCCGAGCACAAGCGACCGTCGGAACTCTCGGGCGGCATGAAGCAGCGCGTCGGCATTGCGCGCGCGCTCAGCATCACGCCGAAGATCATGCTGATGGATGAGCCGTTCTCGGCCCTCGACGCGCTGACGCGTGGGACGCTGCAGGACGAGGTCCGCCGCATTTGTCTCGAGACCGGGCAGACCGCGTTCATGATCACCCACGACGTGGATGAGGCGATCTATCTCGCCGACAAGATTTTCCTCATGACCAACGGGCCGGGCGCGGTGCTGGCCGAGATCGTGGAAAATCCGCTGCCGAAGGACCGCGGCCGCATCGATCTGCACCGGCATCCCTATTACTACGCGGTGCGAAATCACATCGTCGACTTTCTGGTCAGCCGCAGCAAGACTTTCGCAAGCGATGTGCCCGATCACGATCCACGCAACGTGCCGCTGGTGCGGATCGGCAAATCCGAGTTGGTGATCGCATCGGTGTCCGATGCGCCCCACGAGGAATCAAAACAGACGTCATGGCCGGGCTTGTCCCTGCCATCCACGTCTTCTTAGGCAATGAGAATGAAAGACGTGGATGCCCGGGACAAGCCCGGGCATGACGAGTGCAAGGGAGACGACATATGAAACGATCCGACCTCACCGAAAAGCTGCTCGACATCAAACGCGAGAACGGCTGGAGCTGGAAACACATCTGCGGGAAGATCGGCGGCTACTCCGAAGTCCTCATCGTCGGCGCCATCCTCGGCCAGATGAAATTGACAAAACCGCAAGCCGCGAACGCCGGCGAACTGTTCGGCCTGTCCAAATCCGAGACCGCGATGCTTAACGAGACGCCGATGCGCGGCGAGGGCACGCCGATGCCGCCGACCGATCCCCTGATCTATCGCTTCTACGAATTGGTGATGATCAACGGCCCGGCCTGGAAGGCGCTGATCGAGGAGGAATATGGCGACGGCATCATGTCGGCGATCGATTTCGACATGGTGATGGAACGCCTGCCCAATCCCAAGGGCGACCGGGTCAAGATCACGATGTCGGGCAAATTCCTGCCGTACAAATATTACGGCGCCAGCGGCAACGTGCCGGAATATGGATTCAAGGAAGGGTGAGCCTTGCTGTCATTCCGGCGCCTGAAGCAGGAACCCGGAATCCCGACGAAACACTTCGAGATTCCGGATCGCCGCGGTGCAGCGTCCGGAATGGCGGCAGAGGTGGGGCTCGCCTCTATGTCCCGGCCTTCACCTGCGCGACAGCCTGCGCCATCAGCTCGTCCATCTTGGCGCGAATCTGCGTTTCCGTGATGGAAATGCCCTTGGCGCTGAGATCGTCGATCACCTTGCGGACCACGTCGGCGGCACCGGCTCCCGCGAACTCGGCGGCGACGACTTCCTTGGCATAGGCGTTGGCCTCGTCGCCTGACATTCCGAGCATCGAAGCCACCCATAATCCAAGCAGCTTGTTGCGGCGCGCCTCGGCCTTGAACTTCAGTTCCTCGTCGAGAGCGAACTTTTTCTCGAAACCTTCCTCACGCTTGTCGAATGTGGTCATGACCAAGGTTCCGATCCCTGTCGAAACGGTTACGGCGGCCTCGTTGCGGCGGCTCGCCTTCGCGCCTAGATAACTGCAGAGAATAGTTAAAAACAACAGCCTCGAAGCCGCAGGGCTTAGGGTCATCATGGGGGCACTAATGCGGTAAAACTCGCTCCCGAGGGGGCCGGATCGATTGTGCTGGGTAGGCCAATCGGATAGGTTGATCCCGGGCCGGTTCTCGTTCTGTTTCCCGTTCCTGGCCTTCACGGCAGCTCCGTCGTGGGTCTCAATCCTTGTCATCCGGAGCACACCAAATTCATGGATTTCAACAACACACGGTACATCCCAATGAGCCGTCGACGCCGCATTTATGAAGGCAAGGCCAAGGTCCTTTACGAAGGGCCGGAACCGGGAACCCTGATCCAGCACTTCAAGGACGATGCGACCGCGTTCAATGCCAAGAAACACCAGGTGATCGAGGGCAAGGGCGTCCTCAACAACCGGATTTCGGAGTACCTGTTTCAGCACCTCAACGACATCGGGGTGCCCACCCACTTTATCCGCCGCCTCAACATGCGCGAGCAGCTGATTCGCGAAGTCGAAATCGTGCCGCTGGAGGTGGTGGTGCGGAATGTGGCGGCGGGATCGCTGTCGCAGCGCCTTGGGATCGAGGAAGGTACCCAACTGCCGCGCTCGATCATCGAATTTTACTACAAGAACGAACAGCTCAACGATCCCATGGTCTCCGAGGAGCACATCACGGCGTTCGGCTGGGCGACCCCGCAGGAAATCGACGACATCATGGCGCTGGCGATCCGCGTCAACGACTTCCTCACCGGGCTGTTTCTCGGGATCGGCATCCGCCTGGTTGATTTCAAGATGGAATGCGGCCGCCTGTTCGAGAACGAGATGATGCGAATCATCGTCGCCGACGAGATCTCGCCTGATTCGTGCCGGCTGTGGGACATCAAGTCGAACGAGAAACTCGACAAGGACCGCTTCCGCAGGGATCTCGGCGGCCTGCTGGAGGCCTACACCGAAGTCGCCAAACGGCTCGGCATTCTGATCGAGAACGAGCGGCCCGCCGGCTCGGGTCCGGTGCTGGTGAAAGGCTGAGAGTTCCAGTGAAAGCACGTGTTACCGTTACTCTCAAATCCGGCATTCTTGATCCGCAAGGCAAGGCCATCGAAGGCGCGCTGAAGTCGCTCGGCGTGGATGGCGTCGCCAGTGTGCGCCAGGGCAAAGTGTTCGACATCGAAATATCGGGCTCTGACAAGGCCAGGGCCGAAGCGGCGCTGAAGGACGCTGCCGACAAGCTGCTGGCGAACACGGTGATCGAGAATTACCGGGTTGAGCTTCTGAGCTAGGCAAGCGAGCCAAATGAAATCCGCCGTTCTTGTCTTTCCCGGAATCAATCGCGAGCGCGACATGGCGCGCGCGCTGCGGCTGGCGTCGGGTCATGGACCCGCGATGGTCTGGCACGCCGAGACATCGCTGCCCAAGGGTACCGATCTCGTGGTGGTGCCCGGCGGATTTTCCTACGGCGATTACCTGCGCTGCGGCGCCATCGCCGCGCGCGCGCCGATCATGGACGCGGTGCGCGATTTTGCTGCCGGCGGCGGGCTGGTGCTCGGGGTCTGCAACGGTTTCCAAATTCTCTGCGAGGCAGGCCTTCTGCCCGGCGTTCTCATGCGCAACGCGCGGCTGAAATTCATCTGCCATGATGTGCATCTGCGGGTCGAACGTTCGGATACCCCCTTCACGCGCGGCTACAATGCCGGGCAGATCATTCGGGTGCCGATCGCGCATGGCGAGGGCAATTACGAGGCGGATGAAGAGACGCTGAAGCGGCTGGAAGGTGAGGGGCGGGTGCTCTATCGCTACTGCTCCGCCGAGGGCGTGGTGGATGAGCACTCCAACATCAACGGCGCGGCGCAATCGATCGCCGGCGTCGTTAACGCAGGCGGCAATGTGCTCGGCATGATGCCGCATCCGGAAAATCACGTCGAAGACATCATGGGCTGCACCGACGGCCGCGGCCTGTTCGCAGGCCTGGTGGCGCATCTGGAACGCGCGGCGTGAATTCTTTTGCGAAG
>Ga0208991_1000336_pt1 | contig 11294 bp, 7 predicted proteins | sample MedBloCAOM3_M2_FD_187855 | JGI IMG/M metagenome (GOLD analysis project Ga0208991, IMG submission 187855) | Forest soil microbial communities from El Dorado National Forest, California, USA - Mediterranean Blodgett CA OM3_M2 (SPAdes) (version 2) | ecosystem: Environmental > Terrestrial > Soil >...
GGTCGAGGACATGGTGGAAGCCGGGTTGCTGGTATCAGGCGACGACATCCCGGTGCCGTATGATCGTTTTCGCGATCGCGTGATGTTTCCGATCACCGACTTACGCGGACGGGTGATCGCGTTCGGCGGCCGCGCGCTGGAAAAAGATGTCGCCGCGAAATATTTGAACTCGCCGGAAACGCCGTTGTTTCACAAGGGCGACAATCTCTACAACCTGGCGCCGGCGCGGCTTGCCACCCATAACGGCAGCTCGCTGGTGGTGGTGGAAGGCTATGTCGACGTCATCGCCATGGTCGGCGCAGGCTTTCCGGCGAGCGTCGCGCCGCTCGGCACGGCATTGACCGAAAACCAGCTCGCGCTGTTGTGGAAGATGGCGGAGGAGCCGATCTTGTGTTTCGACGGCGACAAGGCCGGGCAGAAGGCGGCATGGCGCGCCGCCGACATGGCGCTGCCGCATCTCAAGCCCGGCAAGAGTCTGCGTTTCGCGCTGCTGCCGGAGGGTCAGGACCCCGACGATCTCGCGCGTTCGGGCGGACGCGGCGCAATCGAGGAAGTGATCTCCGCCGCGCGGGGATTGGCGGACGTGATCTGGTCGCGCGAAATCGAAGGTGGCACCTACGCGACGCCGGAGCGGCGCGCGGCGCTGGAGGCGCGGATCGGCGAACTCTCGGGCGGCATCCGCGACGAAGTGGTGAGGCGCTATTATCGCCAGGATCTGGCGGAGCGCCTGCAGCGGACGTTCGCGCCGGAAGTCGCGCGCGGCGGCTACGGCAGAGGCAATTTTCGCGGCGGAGCCAGCAATTTCGGCGGCGAATCAGGCCGGCGCTTTCAGCCACGCGGCTCGTTCACCCCCGGCGCTGCGGGCCGATTCGAGCCGCGCGGCGGCCGTGCGCAAAGCTCTGCCGGCAGCCAGACCATCAACCGCGGGCCTTATCAGGCGGCGAGCCCCCAGCTTGCGACCAGTCCGATCATGCGCGGCCAGCGCAGCGCGATGTCCCGCCGCGAGGCGCTGATTTTGCAATCCTTGATCAACCATCCCTGGCTGCTGCACGACCATCTGGAAGAGGTGGCGGCGCTGGAATTGGCCCACCCCGAGGCCAACAAGCTGCGCGCCAGCATCATCGCGGCGTTCGCGAAAGATCATCACCACAGCCCGGAGCCTTCAGAACAGTCCGAGAAAATGCGCTCCGACCTTGAAGCGGGCGGATTTTCGCAAGTCCTTCAAAGGGTTGAACGGGCAATCACAACTTCGGCGGTGTGGGGCGCGCAAGGAGGCGCGGCGCGGGAGGACGTTCTTTCGACCTGGCACCAGCTGATATCCTTGCATCGCCAATGGCACTCATTACTTAGGGAATTGAAGGACGCCGAGTTGGCCTTGGGCGACGACGCAAGCGAGGCAAATCTGGCCTGGCTGCGTGACGTCAAGGCCCGGATGGCGGAGGTGGACGGCACCGAGGCCCTGATTGAGGGTTTTGGCGAGTCTTCGGGCCGGTTCCTGCGGAGCGTTTGAAAATGATGCGGACGGCCCTGGCCGGAACCGCGAAATGACTCGCCAAACCCATGGTTTGGCTGCAAAAACAGGGTTAATCGAAGCTTAAGGCCTTCGCGCTAGTAGAGCGAAATCCGGTGAAAGAGAATCGGGGGTGGCGATGGTCTGCGCCGCCCTTTCCGCGTCGTAAAAGCAAGTTGAGTAGATCAAGGCGGGCGCGGTGACGCATCCTGCATGAGCGCGTTTCGGGAGCAATGAATGGCCAGCAAGGCAAAGACGCTGCAGGTAAAGGACAAGGAAAAAGACGACAAGGCAGCGGACGCTCCTGAGAAGGATTCTCCGGACGCGCCGTCGCCGTTGCTCGACCTGTCCGACGCCGCCGTCAAAAAAATGATCAAGCAGGCCAAGAAGCGCGGCTTCGTGACCTTCGATCAGCTCAATGAAGTCCTCCCCTCCGACACCACCTCGCCGGAGCAGATCGAAGACATCATGTCGATGCTGTCAGAGATGGGCATCAACGTCTCCGAGGCCGAGGACGCCGACAGCGAGGAAGAAAACAAGGAAGAGGCCGAGGACGAGACCGACAACGAACTGGTCGAGGTCACGCAGAAGGCCGTCACCGAAGTCAAGAAATCCGAGCCCGGCGAGCGCACCGACGATCCCGTCCGCATGTATCTGCGCGAGATGGGCACCGTCGAGCTGCTGTCGCGCGAGGGCGAAATCGCCATCGCCAAGCGCATCGAGGCCGGCCGCGAGGCGATGATCGCGGGGCTTTGCGAAAGCCCGCTGACGTTCCAGGCCATCATCATCTGGCGCGACGAACTCAACGAGGGAAAGATCTTCCTTCGCGACATCATCGATCTGGAAGCGACCTACGCCGGTCCCGACGCCAAGAACAACATGAACCCGCTGCTCGCGGCCCCGCTTGGCCCCGACGGCCAGCCGCTCGCGGCTGCCGAAGGCAATGGCGCGGCGACAGCAGCTGCTGCCGCGCCTTCGCACATTGCGCCGCCGGCCGCGCCGCCGTCGCCGACCCCGTTCCGTCCCGCGCCCGCTGCCGCACCTGAAGGCGAGAAGGATCCTGCCGAAGCCGCCGCAGACTCCGACATGGACGACGACGAGTTCGAAAACCAGATGTCGCTCGCCGCCATCGAGGCCGAGTTGAAGCCGAAGGTGGTCGAGACTTTCGACAAGATCGCCGACAACTACAAGAAGCTGCGCCGCCTGCAGGAGCAGGACATCTCCAACCAGCTGCAGAACGAGACGCTGTCGCCGGCGCAGGAGCGCAAATACAAGAAGCTGAAGGACGACATCATCGTCGAGGTGAAGTCGCTGCGCCTCAACCAGGCCCGTATCGATTCGCTGGTCGAGCAGCTCTACGACATCAACAAGAAGCTGGTGTCGTTCGAGGGACGTTTGCTGCGGCTCGGCGACAGCCACGGCGTCGCGCGCGAAGATTTCCTGCGCAATTATCAGGGCTCGGAGCTTGATCCGCGCTGGCTCAATCGTGTGTCGAAACTTTCCGCCAAGGGCTGGAAGAACTTCGTGCATCACGAAAAGGACCGCATCAAGGAACTGCGCCACGAGATCCAGTCGCTGGCCGCATTGACCGGGCTCGAGATCGGCGAATTCCGCAAGATCGTGCACGGCGTGCAGAAGGGCGAGCGCGAGGCGCGCCAGGCCAAGAAGGAAATGGTCGAGGCCAATCTGCGGCTGGTGATTTCGATCGCCAAGAAATACACAAACCGCGGCCTGCAATTCCTCGACCTGATCCAGGAAGGCAATATCGGGCTGATGAAGGCGGTCGACAAATTTGAATACCGCCGGGGTTACAAGTTCTCGACCTATGCGACGTGGTGGATCCGGCAGGCGATCACGCGCTCGATCGCCGACCAGGCGCGCACCATCCGCATTCCCGTGCACATGATCGAGACCATCAACAAGATCGTGCGCACCTCGCGCCAGATGCTCAATGAAATCGGCCGCGAACCGACACCCGAGGAATTAGCCGAGAAACTCGGCATGCCGCTGGAGAAAGTTCGAAAAGTTCTCAAGATCGCCAAAGAGCCGCTGTCGCTGGAAACACCAGTGGGCGACGAGGAAGACTCGCATCTCGGCGATTTCATCGAGGACAAGAACGCGATCCTGCCCATCGATGCCGCGATCCAGAGCAATCTGCGCGAGACCACCACCCGCGTGCTGGCGTCGCTGACGCCGCGCGAGGAACGCGTGCTGCGCATGCGCTTCGGCATCGGCATGAACACCGATCACACCCTCGAAGAAGTCGGCCAGCAGTTCTCGGTGACCCGCGAGCGTATTCGTCAGATCGAGGCGAAAGCGCTGCGGAAGCTGAAGCATCCGAGCAGGTCAAGGAAGCTGCGGAGCTTCTTGGATAATTGAGCTGAGCGGCTAATGGTTGAAAAGATAGATTGGTGAGGCAAAAAACAGCGGGCGAGAGCCCGCTGTTTTTTGTTGGCCTACAGCCTCCTCTTAGCAGATCGGGAGAAAGTGGTGGCATCTGATAAAAACAATCAGGTTAGCGACTATGTTTCCTACTATTTAGGATTGCCGTAATGTTCGCATTTTCGTTCGAACTTAAGGCAGGCCGGATAAAAATGGAGGACCTTAGCTCGCGAATGAACTAGCCGAAAATGTCACTCAATATAGGAGAGCAGAACCGCTCGTAGGAATGTTTACAATGAATCAACGATCCTCCACGTTTTTTCGCCCTGCTGAAGAGCGCTTGCATCGACTTGATCAGGGGTTTTCCAATGCCGTTGCTGCGCTACATCAAAAATTGGAAGATTTGATGGGGGCGAAACCGTTTCAGTATGTCGCTCGACCGAGATCGCTTCCAGAGAATGTCGTGTACTTATTTTCGGAATTCGGCAAACCTCTGTACATTGGTCGATCTCGCAATTTTTCGCAGCGACTCGGAAATCATTGTCGGTCAAGCTCGCGAGGCAATCAGTCGTCGTTTGCGTTCAAGCTCGCTTGTGAGATGTCGGGTATCGCTCAGACGCGCTACTCTGGACCTAATACGCGAGAGAAGCTGATGGAAATACCCGAGTTTGCCAAAGCGTTTTTGGAGGCCAAGGATCGGCTGAATGCGATGCAGATACGCTTTGTGGAGGAGGGTGATGTTATTAGACAAGCGCTGCTAGAAATCTATTGTGCCGTCGCATTGGCTACGCCGTATAATGTTTTTTCTACTCACTAGTGAAATTTCATTGAAGGTGCCGCTCTCTCTCATGTTCAAATCGCACCGTCGGCGAAGCTGCGTTCAATTTGTGCCAGCGCCAAAAAATGAGTTGAGGGTCGCCTAAGCTGAAATTCAGACTCACGGTTCCGTGTATTCATCAACCTTGCAAGCCAAGGGACTTCCGAATGACCAAGGGCAGGAAACTTACAGGGATCATTTTCGCCACCGTGGTCCTCCTCGCATGCCTGAGCCCACCCGCCCACGCCGCCCAATGCGGCAGCACCTCGGCCGGGTTCCAGGCCTGGAAGAGCGAATTCGCCCAGGAGGCGCGGGCAAAAGGCGTCAGCGCCTCGACTATCTCGGCCCTGATGGCGACCAACTACGCGCAGGCGACCATCAACGCCGATCGCGGCCAGCGAAGTTTTGGTCTGTCGCTCGATCAGTTTCTCGCCAAGCGGGGCGCCTCGACCATCGTCGCGCGTGGACGCACGCTGAAGCAATCGCAAGGAGCGCTGTTTGCTTCCATTCAGCAGCGCTACGGCGTGCCGCCGGGCCCGCTCATCGCCATCTGGGGCATGGAGACCGGCTTTGGAAGCCAGCGTGGAAATCAAAACATGCTCTCGTCGATTGCGACGCTCGCCTACGACTGTCGGCGGCCGCAATATTTCACAGAGCAGCTTTATGCGGCCCTGCAATTGATCGATCGGGGGGCCCTTTCGCCAGGTGCGCGCGGCTCCATGCACGGCGAAGTCGGTCAGACGCAGTTTCTGCCGAAGAATATCCTGGCCTACGGCACCGGCAATCTAGACGTCGCGGCCAACGCGCTGAACTCGACCGCGAACTTTCTAAAGGCGCACGGCTGGCGCGCGGGGGCAGGATACCAGCCGGGAGAGCCCAACTTCGCAGCCATCCAGGCATGGAATGCCGCTCAGGTCTATCAGCGCGCCATCGCGCTCATGGGTCGTCAGATCGACGGAGGCGAGTGAGGGCCTGCGGCATCGTGAGGCGTCCCTCTCTCTCTCTCTCTCTCTCTGCCGTCAAGCCCGGCCATGACGAGAACAGCGAATGCTGGCATGATCGGGACAATCGGGCAGCAACAAGGGATTCGCATGCGCAAGTTTTGTTTGGCAGTTTTGTTCGGCGCCGTCATCGCCCCCGGCCCCGCTTATGCCGCCCGCTGCGGCGGTGACTTCCAGGGGTTCGTCCAGAACATCTCCGCGGAGGCCGGCGCCGCCGGCGTCTCGCAAAGCGTGATCGCCTCCGCGCTGAGCGGCGTGCAGCAGGATGGCGCGGTGCTCTCTTTCGACCGGCGCCAGCGCGGCACCTTCAACAAGTCGTTCGAGCAATATGTTTCGACCCGCGTCGGGCCGGGCCGCATCAACACCGGTCGGGCGATGCTGCAGCGTCACGCCGCGCTGTTGTCGCGCATCGAACAACGCTACGGCGTGCCGCCGCAGATACTGGTCGCGATCTGGGGGCTGGAGACCGATTTCGGCAAGGGCGACATGGGCAGGCTGCCGGTGTTTCGCGTGCTCGCGACCATGGCGCATGATTGCCGCCGCACAGAGTTGTTCCAGAACGAATTGCTCTCGGCGCTAAAGATCGTGCAGCGTGGCGATCTTTCCCAGCGCGACATGATCGGCGCTTACGCCGGCGAGATCGGCCAGACGCAATTCTTGCCGTCGTCCTATATCAAATACGGCGTCGATTTCGACGGCGACGGTCGTGTCGACCTGCGCCACAGCGTGCCCGACGTGCTCGCCTCCACCGCCAACCTGCTGCACACCTCCGGCTTCAAGGCCGGCGCGCCGTACGGCGAAGGCACCGCGAATTTCGAGGCGATGCGCGAATGGAACAGGGCGACGATCTATCGCAAGACCATTGGGTATTTCGCGGACCGGCTGGTGGGGCGGTGATTGTCATTCCCCGATGTGCAATTGCGCATCGAGAAATCCCGAGATTCCCCAATGCGCAATTGCGCATCTGAGGTTCGTCCTTCGCACGCCCCGGAATGACGAAGGAAAATCAAAGGAAAATCGCGCAGCAATCGCTCCGCTCTCTCTTCGTCATGCCCGCGAAGGCGGGCATCCAGTAATCGCAAGCGCCAGCGATAGAATCGAAAAGCCGCGGCGTACTGGATCGTCCGCTTTCGCGGACGATGACGGCAGGAGAATGCGTTGGCCGCGCGGGTCGCTTCACGGTGACAGGCTGACCGATTTGCCGACGGGGAGAGCACGAAGGAAACCGTTAAAACCATTGCGTAGGGAATGCCGGGCGATTCCGGTTTGACCGATCCAGTATTCCGAAGCTTTAGTGATAGAACCGGAAAGCCGCGGCGTACTGGATACCCCGCATTCGCGGGGTATGACGACTTGTTGTGGAGCAGCGCAGTGCGCTGTTTCACACCCGGAATGACTCAAGACGACTTCCCCGCCTTCGCCACCGCCTTCTCGATCCGGCGCGCCAGCACCGCCCAATAGGTCGCGGGGCGGAAGCGCTGCAGCAGGTCCATGAAGCGGGCGTCGTTGCCGATCAGGATGCGCGGCTGGTTTTTCTCGATGCCCTGAATGATGCGCAACGCGGCGGCGGCGGGCGTGGTCTTTGCGACGCTGTCGAACCGCTCGATCGATTGGGCGCGACGCGCATTGTCGGTCATGCCAACGCCGGTGCGGGAGTTGCGGGCGATATTGGTGGCGACGCCGCCGGGGTGCACGACGGACAATCGCACCGGGCTTGCCGCCATCTGCAACTCGTGCCGCAGACTTTCCGAAAAGCCGCGCACCGCGAATTTCGCGGCGGCGTAAGCGGTTTGCCCCGGCGGCGCGATGATGCCGAAGATGCTCGAGAGGTTGACGATATGGGCCTCGCGCTGGCCGGAAAGATGCGGCAGGAACGCGCGCGTCGAATGCACCACGCCCCAGAAATTGATGTTCATCAGCCAGTCCATCTGCGCCTGATCGATCTCATTGAACTGGCCGAGCAGCGCGACGCCGGCATTGTTGACGACGATATTGAGGCCGGGATGGGCTGAGACGGCAGCTCGCGCGAACTCCTCGATCTGGCTGGGCTCGCCAACGTCGACGCGATGCAACGTGACCTTCTGCGAATGGGCTTTGGCGATTTCTGCGGCGACCGTCTGCAGTCCCGCCTCGTCGCGATCCGCCAGCGCCAGATCGCAGCCGCGCGCCGCGAACTCAAGCGCCAGCGCCCGGCCGATACCACTGGCGGCGCCGGTCACGGCAGCCGCTGCTCCACGGATCGCAGTCATCTGATGTCAACTCCATGTCGGGAAGAGAATTCGAAAAGCTTTCCGAATTTGCGGAAAGCCTCTGACTTGCCCGGCAACCCCTTAGCGCCCTGGAATACTGGATCGCCCGGTCAAGCGAGCGACGACGGATAGTAACCAACCTGAATAAAAAAGCGGGCTCGAGGCCCGCCGCTTGCTGAAATGTTTTTGATGGCACCGGTGCCCGGGCGGAGCGAGGCTCCACCCGGGCTTGAAGCTTACTTCTTGGACTTCTTCGACTTCTTGGCCTTCTTCGCCTTTTTCGCCTTCTTCGCTTTCTTAGCCATAGCATCCTCTCAAGGTTTAATGGATGGAAACGCGACACGAGGCATGCTCGGCGGAGGGCCAACCTCGCAACATCCTCGAATGCAATCCCAACAGATTCGCGGCGTGCTGCCCCGCACTGTCACGTCAGTGTCAGCGCGTTATCCACAGCTGTTATGCGTTTTGGCGCGTTTTCACGCGGGCGGTGGGGGTCTACGGCGCAAAAATCTTCGCGCCATGAATGATCACGCTGCCCGTCGCCTCGGCAGGGTTAACGATCCTCCAACGTGCCGGCGGATTCTGCATCGATCCGGAACAGGCAGAGCGGCGTCGCTTCTATCTTCATCATTTCAAAACCACGGCGCGAATTGCTCTGCCGCGGGTGAGAGTCCGTTAAGTGGCCTGGCTGCATCTTACCCGTGAGAAGACGGAGACCGTCATGGATGGGCTGTTCGATCGCGAAGGAGGCAGGACGATGCGCGTTCCGGCTTCGCGATGCTGAGCGTACCGACGCTGTGGACGGTGTTCGTCGTCAATTTTCTCGCGCTCGGCCTGATCTGGGCCTATGTCGCGCGCAGTTACCCCAAATTGGAGGCCGCGCGGTTCTGGACCGGCTCGGCGTTTGCGGCTGCCGGCGGCGCGGCGCTGGCGATGCTGCGCTTCGCCGTGGATTCGCTGCTGCCGCTTTTGGCCGGCGGCACCGTGATGATCTTCGCCGCCTGCCTTGGCGCGATGGGCATCAAGCGGTTTTATGACCAGCCGATATCGTGGCGCGCCACCGCGCTGATCACAGGACTAAGCTTCGCCGGCTTGACGTTCTTCATCGTCGCCTATGACAGCGCGTCGGCGCGGATCTTTATTTATTCGCTGGGCCAGGCGTTGCCGTTTGGGCTGACGCTGAAGCTATTGCTGGCAGGGCAGGATGGCCACAGAAACCCCGGCGCCCGGCTCGCAGGCATCGTCGCTGTTCTCATCATCGCCATTTATGTCATCCGCGGCGTCGGCGGACTGCTCGATATCAGGGACTTTTCGGTCATCCAGTCCAATACGGGGCAGTGGGCGCTGGTGCTGGTGCTGATATTCCTGTCGATGGCGTGGAATTTCGGCTTCCTGCTGATGGCGATTGACCGGCTGCGCAACGAGGTCGCCGATCTGGCGCTGCTCGACGATCTCACCGGCGTCAGCAACCGGCGGCATCTGCTGCAGCGCCTGACCGAGGAATGCGCGAGGTCTGAGCGCAGTGGACAGCCGTTCGCGCTTCTGGTGATCGATCTCGACGCCTTCAAGGCGATCAACGACACCCACGGCCACGCCTCGGGCGATGCCTGCCTGCAGCATTTCACCCTGATGGCGCAGACCCGGCTGCGGACCGGCGACATGCTGGCGCGCACCGGTGGCGACGAGTTCTGCATCGTGCTGCCTGCCTCAACGCTGCGCGAGGGCACGATGATCGCCCGCCGTGTGCTGGAAGTGTGCCGCGGCGACGCCGAGGCATGCGTCGGCGCGGATGTCCCGATCTCGGTCTCGATCGGCGTCGCGCAATGGACCAGGGAGATCGGCGCGTTCCCGGACCGGCTTATGGCCGCCGCCGACCATGCGCTTTACGCCGCCAAGAACGACGGCAGGAATCGCTGCGCGGTTTACGATCCCGCGCCGCCGCTGGCGCCGGAGACCGGCGCCGAGCCGGCGCGGACCCTGCGCAAGCACGCGTGAGCGTGCTATCCAGCGCGTATTCCGCAAAAGTGGATACCGGTTTTGCGATTAGAACACGCGCAACTTATTATGAACTCCCGCCTGCTGGTGACGGCGCTCTGCGTCATCGCGATCCTTACCCCGGCATCCGCGCAAACGCCCGATCTCGCGACATCAGCGCGCGCCTCGGGCACGCCCGAGATTCCCGGCCTGAAGATGGTCTGGCTGGCGCCGTGGGGCGAGGTGTCAAAGGCCCATTCCTGGCGCAACATCATCGTGCACCAGACCGAGGGGCCGGCAGGCTCGGCACGCGGCGGCGCCCAGGAGCAGGCCAAAAACCCGACCCGACGCGGCGTCACGGTCTGGGTGGAAACCGACGGCACGGTGTACTGGGCGGTGCCGGAGAATTTGATTCCGACCCATGGCGACGGCGCCAACCGCAAGGACAACAAATACATCGACAACGGCCCGACCTTTCATCAGGTGGTGGGCAGCAATTCGATCGGGGTGGAATTTGCCGGCAATTATCCCGACGTGACGCGCGGCGCCACCGAGGCGCAGATCGCGGCGTGGCGGATCCTGGTGCGGGTGCTGCGGGCGCGCTACGGCATTCCCGTCGAGCGGGTCTATGCGCATAACTGGATCGACCACAAGGACGCGCGCTATTGCGAAGGCTGCGCGCTGGCGACGCTGGCAAGGCAGCCGGATTTTTAGAACGCGCATCAGCTCAGCACTCGTCCATTCCGGTTGAGGAAGTGACGCCCAACAAAAAAGCCGGCGTTGCCGCCGGCTTTTGTCTCTAGTTACTCGTTCGGCCTGCGCGTGCTGCGACTAATTAATGCGCGGCTTCCAGTGCGGCCTGTTCCTGCCGGGCAATCGTGCCTTTCACGGCCGACTGCACCTTTTCGAAGGCGCGGACCTCGATCTGCCGCACGCGCTCGCGCGACACGCCGAATTCGCTCGCGAGGTCTTCCAGCGTCATCGGCTCTTCCGCCAGACGCCGCGCCTCGAAGATGCGGCGTTCCCGGGGGTTGAGCACGCCGATGGCGCCGTTCAGCGCCTGGCGGCGATGATCGAACTCCTCGTGCTCGGCCATGATGGCTTCCTGGTTGGGCGCGGTATCGACCAGCCAGTCCTGCCATTCGCCCGCTTCGCCGTCGTCGCGGATCGGCGCGTTGAGCGAAGCATCGCCGCCAAGCCGGCGGTTCATGTCGATCACGTCCTGGTCCGTGACGCCGAGGCGCTTGGCAATCAGCTTCACCTGGTCGGGGTGCAGATCACCCTCGTCCAGCGCGGAGATCTTGCTCTTCGCCTTGCGCAGGTTGAAGAACAGCTTCTTCTGGTTCGCGGTGGTGCCCATC
>Ga0208991_1000337_pt1 | contig 11275 bp, 11 predicted proteins | sample MedBloCAOM3_M2_FD_187855 | JGI IMG/M metagenome (GOLD analysis project Ga0208991, IMG submission 187855) | Forest soil microbial communities from El Dorado National Forest, California, USA - Mediterranean Blodgett CA OM3_M2 (SPAdes) (version 2) | ecosystem: Environmental > Terrestrial > Soil >...
GGAAGCCCTTGGACAACCGGTGGCGTTGAGTTCCACTGCCGAACGCCTTCGCGAGAGTCCCCGCTCGGCATCCGCGAACACGCTCTCGACGTGCTGGTATCCGCCCACTGACGCATGAGACAGGGCGTTCACGGTTTGCTAACCTGCTCTCGCGGAGGCTATGTCGATGAGCGGCATCATCCCGGTCCGGGCATTTCCGATGCTGGGCGATTGCGGCTCTCGACTTCACAAGCACGCAAGATCGATCTCATGGGACGCGGTCATGGTCTGCAAGCCTGGAAATCCTGAGGTCCCGTTCGCGATTGATCCGGACGATAGACGGCTTGGCGCGGCAGCGGCCAAAGCATGGACGCGTCGAATGCAGCGCCACCGCCGAGGGTGATGCAGCGAACATCTGCTTTGCCGAAGCGATTGTTAGCGCAGCCACCCGGGCCGCCGCCATCGCACCTAAACGCCATGCGCGCGGCATCGAACGCGGAAGTGACGACCGGCGCGCGGATTTCGGCATGCGCCGTCGGTGCGTCACTCCGGACTGCCCGTGGAGGACACTATGAGAACGAGTGCCGTTGCAGCCACCGCGCTGGGAGTGCTGAGCGTGTTGTCTCCCGGAGCGGCGGGCGCCGCCGAGATCACCGTCCTGGGCGGCATGGGCGTGGTGTCGGGGGTGCGCGACGTCGCGCCCGCCTTCGAGCGCGCCACCGGGCACAAGGTGATCGTCAGCTTCGAGGCCGGTCCGTCGCTGATGCAGAAGATCAATGCCGGCGCGCCGGCGGATCTGGTCACACACTATCCCGACGTGATCGACGATCTGATCAAGCAGGGCAAGGTGGTGGGCAGCCGCGTCGACTTCGCCCGCGCCGGCGTCGGCGTCGCGGTCAAGGCGGGAGCGCCGAAGCCCGACATCGGCACGCCCGAGGCCTTCAGGCGCGCCATGCTCGCCGCCAAATCGATCGCCTATGCGCGCACCGGCGCGAGCGGCATCATCGCAGCGAAGCTGATGGAGCGGCTCGGCATCGCCGAACAATTGAAGGACAAGACCAAGCTCGTCGACGGCGTCCCGGTCGCCGAGGTCGTGGCGAAGGGCGAAGCCGAGATCGGCATGCAGCAGATCAACGTCATCCTGCCCGTTGCCGGCGCCGACTACGTCGGTCCGCTGCCGGCGGAGCTACAGGGCTACGTCGATTTCGCCGTCGGCGTTCTGGCGGTGTCGAAGGAGCGCGACGTCGCGCAGGCGCTGGTCAAGTTCATGTCGTCGCCCGAGGCGACGCCGCTCATCCGCAAGAGCGGCATGGAGCCGCCACCGCACTGACGGAAATTCTAGGCAACATTCCGCAGCCCGATCCCCGAGTTCGGTCTGCTCCCCTCGTAGGGTCAAAAACTCCGCGGTCCACTCGACCCGAACCCAGGCCTCAAGCGTAAACCCTTCGGCCTTGGTCGGAATGAACGCGGCATCGAATGGAAAAACGCTGACGTAGCCGCCATTGGTCGTTCTTGCGCTGTCATGATCTTGGGGTGGGACAGTGTCGCCCGGCACAATCCCCGGGTTCCCGAGCGAGAACGTGCCGGGGCGCCGCGGCCGAGCTATTGGCCGGATCGGCCCGCTCTTGAAGTCGGTTGCGATGGTTGCCCCTGCTGGCTCACCGCCCGGGACTCTGAAGGATTGTCGCGTCCGAGTACTTGGTGAAAAAGTCTGTCGGGACGTCAAAACCGCAGCCGACGAAACACAGCAACCACGGGTAGGACGGAAAATGCACCAGCGGGCTCCGCTGAGTCACAGGCCTTCTAACGCAGCCAGATTTCTACTGCGACCACGATGGAGGGGTGACCCTCCAATAACCATGCTCCATTTTTGAATGGCCTGCGCTCGGCTTCGACGAGTGGCCTCCTCGGTCTGACGCGCCGCTCAAGTCATTCTTCGCCAGACTGGGTCGGCCGCTTCTTGATCCGGTCCACAATGATTTCGTTTTCGAGGGTGATGTCTCGGAATTGCAATTTCTGGCGCCACTCGATCCGATCTGCCGGGGTGCTGAACGGGCGATGGGTGGCATACATCGCAACGGATTCGCTCAGGAAAACAACCCCGAGAAAAGCGCTGAAGGCCACCTGCGCTCACGAATAGCGTGGTCCAGTTTCTCCTTCGTCGTCACCCTAAACTCGGAGACCGTTACCAGGATGGGAGAAGCGCCGACAAACGACTCTGCCTTCAATACTACGTGCGACATTGCACAAACCAATTGTAGGGCGGTCCGATCGGGTGCATCGTCCTACCCCTGACCGGCTCAGGTCGTGGGGCTTTCTCACAGTGCTGCTTACTTGCGGTGCTTGCATGCGCATCGAAGACATCAGCCCACGTGAAGAGACAATGATCCGCTCGCTTGGGCGGGACCTTCAATCGATATCCGGCAAGGGCTTGTGCGTCGCCCTCTCGGCGGACGGTACGCGCGCCTATCTCGGTGGGCATTCCGGGGTCTGGCGGTCGGACGATGGCGGCGAGACATGGTGGCATCCCGAGTGGCGCCCGGCTAATCCGGGCGGCTCGACCCTGCCGGGCGCGCTCATCGTGCCGAACGTCTACGATTTGCTCATCGATCCGGCCAACAACAACATCGTGCTCGCCGCGACCGGCCGGGACGCGCGCAAGCCCGCGCAGAACGGCATTTACCGCTCGACCGACGGCGCAGCAACTTGGACGCGCGTCCACCAGTTCCTGCGCGGCAGCGGCAGTAGTCTACAGGTCGGTATGGTCGGCCGGCTGGCAAGAGCGCCAGGGCGTTCCGGACATGTCTTTGCCGCAGGCGAGTTCGCTGTGGCGCAAAGCACGGACGGCGGCGTCACTTGGACGGAAAGTGTCCCGGAGCCCGATCCGAGCCGGCACATCGGCCACGTCGTTGCGGGTCCCCAGAACGGGCGCAAGGGACGCGTCTATGCGGTCGGCTCACGCGTCTGGTACTCGCTCGACGCCGGGCTCACCTGGCACCTCGATCCGATCGCCCTTGCGCTCGGGCTGGCGACCGACGGTGCCGGCGCGAGCTCGCGGGCTCTCGCCATCCATCCGACGAACCCCAACGTCATCTACATCGCCCAGGGCGATCTCACCTTCTGGCGCGGAGACTATCCGCCCGCGCCGTCGACCGCTCCCGCCATGTGGACGATGATGCCGGCCCCACCTTTCAACTATCCGACCGTCACCGACAGCGGCGGCGCCTTCATCATTCCCCATATGACGACGAAGGGGCAGCTCTTCTTCTTCGCCTCCGACCGCCGCACAGTGCATATCGCCTTCGGCGAGCCGGCGGTCACGGAAGGCTGGACGCGCGTCGAGGACAGCCACTGCCACCTCGATCCGCACGGGCTGGCCCTGACCCCGGACTTCCACCCGTGGTCGCCCGATGTCGAAGTCCCCGGCTTCGGTCGCGCCGTCCTCATCAACGACGGCGGCATCAACTTCAGCACAAACGGCGTACAGAGCTGGTCGAACGGAAGCGGGCTGTCTACCCTCGGCATCGTCAACATCGCCATCAACACAGTTCCAGCGCAGCCCGCCGCCGTCTGCCTCGGCTGCGGCGATAATTTTGGCTTCGCTTCGCCTGACGGCGGCGCGACCTGGAAGACGCAGAACTATCTCGGCGGCGACAACGATTGCGCTTTCGCCGATCCGCGCCAGCCCAACCGCATGGTCGTGTTCGGGCCGCGCAGCAAGTCGACGCCGCCCGCGGCGGACAACGTCTTTGGCGAGATCTATCTCTATGTCAGCGGCGATGGCAGTCCGCCTGATACCGCACTGGGCACTTCGGTTCTGCAGCGAATCCCGGGCCCTCCGCCGGTCCCGGGCAATCAGCGGGCAGGTTGGAATGTCGTCAGCAACTTCGTCAACTGGGGCTACCGCCCCCTGATCTTGACGCGCAGTAGTGAAACGCCGCGTCCGGATGGTGATCTCGTCACGATCCGCTTCACGGGAACCGAGGCACTCCTGCTCCGCACCACCGCGATCAGTTCGATCACGGTCAACACCGACTGGGTTACTACTGCCGCGACCGAGGGGCCAGGGGTTAAGGCGTTCCAGGTCGGGCCCCCGCTTCCCGACATGGGTGTCAACGTGGTCCAGGCGTCAGGGGGACACGCCGCGCCAGCATACTATGTCGGCGACCCGAACGGCGCCATGCGGCTTTGGAAGTTGGCCGAGCCGGTCGCCTCGCCGCGCGCGCGACGGCCGCCCACGGAGTTCGGTCCGACCTGGCGGCAATTGGTGCCCGCCGCCGGTCCTGCGGGTTCCGTTCCCAAGATCGCGCGGCGGTACTTCGTCGACCCCTATCGTGCGAACCGAATCTACGTCCTCGGCTCCGATCACGTTTACCGATCAGACAGCGGCGGCGACAACTGGGTGATCGATACCTCACTCGAAGGCGCCCTGACCGAGAATGGTGCGTTTCCCTTTGCCATTCCGAACGACGCCAATCCCGACGAAGCGTTGTTACGCGACATGCAGTTCGATCCGCGCCACAATGGCTGGCGCTATGCCGTCGGACCCGCAGGCATCTTCCACACGCTCGATGGACAGCACTGGAGCGCGCTGGTCCGCTCCTCGGCACTGGCGATGCGGCCGAACAATGCTGTCTACGAGGATAACGGCTGCGAGCGCTCTTTGTATGTTGCGACGAGCAACCGCGGGATCCTGCGCCTTGCGGCGCTTCCGCCTGACTGGAATTTCCCGATCGGCAGCCTGCAAGCAGCGGTCGGCCGGGTCACCCTTCTCCGTGTTCATGACGTCGGCACGGGCTACGGCCCTCCTTATGATCAGCTTGACGCGGAGGTTATCGTTTGGCTGGACAGCGAGCCGGACAAGGCATTCGGCTTTCAGCTAAGGGACGACGCCGAGAAGCCGGCTGCCAAGGGAAAGCTCAAATTGCTGCGCGACTGCTTCAACTCCGATCGTCGCGTCCGCCTTGAATTTGTGCGAACTGGCTGCCGGAGCGGCCGGATTCTCCGCGTCATCGAACCTGCCTAGGAAGGACCGGAACCATGCCCCTCAATGCCAGTGGTAAGATCAGTCTCCTCCGCGTCCACGACCGGGGCACGGCGTACGGGCCGCCAACCGATCGCATAGATGTCGAGGTCGTGATGCAGTTCGTCGGGCGCCCCGCCGACGCTTTCGGTTTCCAGCTTCGCGACGATGCGAACGGACCCGCGCGGCAAGGCATGCTCGACCTCCTGCGCGATGCCTTCAATCACGGATGGATCGCCAGTATCGACTTCGATATCCCTGCGGGGAAGCACAACGGCACCATCATCCGCACCTGGATTACCAAGCCCGCGGGCTCAACGCACGGTCAGGTCGGCGGCGTTCTGGCGGAGTCGGCTACCGCATCCAAGAGGGCGACGGCCGCATCCAAGAGGAAGAAGACTAAAGGAGCAGGAAGATGAAACGCCACCTCACGCCAATCTTCTGAATCGAGGCGAACCTGGCCCCGGCCAGTGCGCTTTTCCTTGTGTTGACGCTGGTCTGGGAAGACTGGATCGAGATCATCTTCGGCGTCGACCCCGACAATCACAGCGGGTCGCTCGAATGGCTGATCGTAATCGTCTGCCTGTGCATTACCGTCCTCTTCTCGGTGCTCGCACGGCAGGAATGGCGCCGAGTCGTTCGTTCGCAGTAGCCCGGTCGGATGCGTTCCCGGTGGAATGCTCGCCCGGACAGAGGTTCGTCGTCGCGTCCAGCGGTTACTGGTATCGCTTTTGCAGCTGTCCGGCCGTCCCCTGCGGTTTGCCTGAGCAATCGCCGCGCTCGCAGGCGGCCCACACCTGTTGTCCCTATCGGAAATCAAATCCGGACGTATTGATGGTGCAAACCTCCGAATGCCGCTCTTTCGGTCGATTTGCGCTGCAGGATGTTGAGCTGATGGCGCAAGACAAGGATCTCCGCCTCAAGCCGCGCCCTCGATCGGAAGAGCCTGGTCAGCCCGCATGCCAGCAACTTGAGAAAATCGATCATCGGGCACGAACATCACCCGATTCGCCGTCTGCTCGCTAGCCGGACGCGGCTTCTGGTAGGGACAGCTGTTACGTTGGTCATCCTGGCTCTCCTTGGTTGGATCAGCGTCCCCGCTCCAAATCGTTCCGGGATCGCGCCCGCGGCGCGGCCGGATTTCAGCCGAAATAGCGTTCGAGCTTGTCGAGCGTTCCGGTCCATCCGCGTTCGTGTCCGTCGCGCGCGTCGCACGCGACAACACAAGATGTGATGTGCGCAAGATAGAAATAAACGTCGCAAGATCACCCAAGCGCGCAGGAGTGCTTTGCACGAAACAGGCTCTGTAGATTTACGGTCCCATTTCATGAAGGCGGAGCTCTGAACAAGGAGATCGAAAATGCTTACCAAGACCAAGATGGCTCTCGCCACCCTGTTGGTCTTCGGCTCCGTGTCATCGGCTTTGGCCGCTAATAACGACCGGGGACATCATCGTGGCCGGGCCAGGACAACACCGACCATGATCGAGGAGCGCAACCCGACCACTAGCCATGCCGTGAAGCCTTTCACGGCCGAGGAGAAGGCTTGGTTCGACCGCGCGAGCCGGGTTTTCTGAAGCGGTTGCTACCGCCGAAACTTACATCGTGGTACCCACAACGGTTGGGTTGCAGCTGTCGCGTCCCGACCTTGGGCTGAGGTAAGGCTCGGCTTGCACGCTTAGGGAGCTCGCAAGCAGGAGGCCGACGGGGATGATCGCCATCATCGTTGCACCCGCGGCGATCCAACGTTGCGGCACAGCGGCGTCTTGCTGTTTGCAGCTTGTGCGCACCATTCGATTAGAGGGTTCGGTTGGATCTCAACCGGCGTAGGTGCGGGCGCTTGTGGTGCTGTCTCCGCTTCTGGGGATAGATCAAGCGGCAGCACGGCAATTGGGGGAGTAGTGTCAGGCATTATCACCCTGCGCTGACGCGGCATACCGCGTGGCCGCTCGGGCGCAATGATATCCAACGGCACGTTTGGCGGGTCATAGGTCGCATCCTGCGCCTGCACGGTCGTAACGAGGGCTGCGAACAGGAGAGCAGCTGCGAGGCGGGTCATCCTTGTCTCCGTAGCTCAACCAAGTCGTCGATACCGGGCCCACCCTCGGCGAGGGAGACGATGTGAGTGGCAACAGCTTCCATGATCAGACACCCGCCGGGAAACGGAATTTTCCGAGCAGAGACAAAGCGGCACATCCCGGCGTCTCGCCGTCAAGGACAGGACCAGAGACTAGATTGCAACGGGCAAAGCCCGCCAATTCGGCACTATTGGCCCGTCTCCTGGAAACTCCTGGAACGGTGGGACTGCGTGGTGGCGGACGCAGTCAGGATCGAACCTGTCTCAGCATCCAAATTCCCTGATATGCGGGAATCTGCAGGGTATTTTTGCAGCGATCAATGCCGGACACGCCCCGCATTCTCGTTGCCCTCACAAGCGATCTTGTTGCTATTTCTTCCGCCTGGAGGTCGGCTTCGCGAGCTTGACCAAGCAGGCCACAGATGCCGACAATGCCCAATCCGCACGATCCAAAAGATGCGCCACATTCATATGTTTCAGCGTGGGAGCGGCTTTCCCTGACGCTATCAAACGTGTCACGGCAGGTGGGCGCCCGAAAGACCAGGCACAAATCGATATTTGCCGAGCCATTGCCGACGGAGATCCGTCAGAATTCGGGGGAAATTAAAGACGCACACAACCAAGCGCCTTACTGCTTCGGGCACAGTACTTGAGGGAAAGGACCTTCAGATCCCCCCGGAAATCAACCCGGAGGACCTGGACTGGGAGAGATGTTGCAGCAGACAAATGTCCCGGAATTGCTAGATGTCGCTGATGAGTAAGGCGCTGAAAATTGCGCCCAAAACTGCCAGGGAGGCAATGCTTATCAGAATGACCGCGAAGAGAAACGCGAGGCAAAGCAGTAGTCCATCTTCCTCAATATATGCGAGCGAGATTAGTACAATCAAAACCGCAGGAGCTATATTGCTAAGAGGGACCGGGGTAAGAAGCAACGCTGTAGTCAGCAATAGAACCACAATGCCGACAAAGCGCCTAGCCACCTCAAAAGCGGTTGGCCAGCGCGGATGAACTGCTCTCTCGAGATATCGCAGTACCGGAACGGCGCGCTCACCAAGGCGAAGAAGATATTGTGTCGGCAACCTTCGCTCAGTGATGAATCGCGGGAAGATGGGTTCTCGAATCCCCGCAATCATCTGAACCGCCACGGCTACAAGCATAATGCCGGGTACCGACGATCCTATCGGCGCAGTCGCTAGAACGCCAAGGAAGAGGATGACAACGCCGAACGAACGCTGATGCAATGTGGACAACACCCAACCAAGGGTAAAGTGATCCGGCGGCGCTTGCCGAAGAAGCTCCGCTAACACCCGTGAACTAGGTGCACGTTGTCTGGTGACGGGGAGACCTGTTCCATACACGGGTCTTAGCATTGCGGATCGAACTTTCTCCCCGAGCATTGCCCAACGAACGCATCGGCAGGGTTATTGATTTGGACAGACCCCCACTTTTCGTTTTTGTTCATGTCTATATGGCCGAACATTCAAGTAAACTACCTCTAAGCCTTCCCGCCCGCAGCCCCACCGCCAACCTCAATTTCGGTCACAAGCGACTGTATCCCAATCATCGTCTTGTCTAGCCACGTCTGCGCCATCTCACCTTCGATACTGAATTCCTTGATGGCAGCCTCGAAGTTCCTACGGACCAAGGCATAATGCGTCGCCCGTTGTTCTTTCGGGAACGCCACAATCGCCATGGCTATGCGTTGGATCGCTCCTACTGTGGCAGCCACCGCCTTCTCTTGGTCAGGCGTTAGCTCGTCCATACGCTGTTCCTTTCCAGAGCGTGGCACACGATGTCAGATAACGTTCCGGACCCTGACGTAAAGAAGCGCGCTGAATTTATCAGCGAGGTCCTCACTACGGTTCTTGAAGAAGGGGGCTATGACTCAGCAGTTGCCCAAGCCCGCAGATTCCTCGCGAACAACACCCCGGCGCAAATGGAGCAAATGAAGCCTCACTTCAGCTCACTCGCTCTGGAGTTCAGGATCCTCGCGGGCTTTTTCAAGGACTGACTGTATCGAGAGGACGGACCCAGGCCGCGAGTAGGCTCGTGCCTGATCGGTCGGTTATAGTTGGCGGCGGGGGAATGGTTTCGAACCATCGTCTCGTGCTGTTCACGCACGCGCTCTGCCGATTGAGCTACCGTGCCCCACTCGTACGGTCGTTCGCGCCCGATCTACGTCTCATTTGTTTCGCGATCCGGCGAAGCGCTCGGACCGATTATTGTGGGCATTGCCATCGTCGGCTGCGCTTCCAGCGCATCCGCCTTGGCCTCATATTCGCGCGCCAGCAGAATCAACCGGTTCGCCGCCTCTTCGGAAGAAATCAGCGACAGTTGAAGGCAGATTTCGGCTTGTCGACGGAAATATTCGGAACTCGGCACCCGGCACAGATACCCCGCGCCCTGCCAGCAACGCTCAACCGCTCGTCCGGTTCCCGACCAACGGTCCAATTCGTAACTTTTTTGGCGAGACTGTGGACCCCTAGAAGGGGCTTAGGGGTTCGGGCTGGGGGTGCCGCGCTCCCAAAGGTCCGCGCCGATAACGCTCTCGGCTGCCCAGCGTTCAATCACAACAGGTTTCAATCGGAAGGTTCCGGGAAACGAGAAAGTAGTTCCGGGGGTGCTCATTCGCCGCGAGCCACGGGTTTCCTGCGGGGCTGGAAGAGGTGGTCGATCACCACTCCGGCCTCCTCGGGATTTCCGGAATCGATGAGTCTTTCTTGATAGTCGTCGCGGTGCCGTCGCTTGATGTGTTGGGATTCGGCGTGACGTGATCTCCGGCATTTTGAGAGTACCGAGTCAGGCAGCGAGGTCAATCGGTCGATCGATGGGGTTTGTGGCGAGCGTCTGCCAACCGTCGACTTTCCGCATGTTGATCTGCCCTGAGGCGAGCAGCGCCCAGAACAACATCGCAGCAGTATCGGCCGACGGCAGCACGGTCTGGGTTTTGATCCGTCGCTTGAACTCCTCGTGGAGACGCTCGATCGCGTTTGTTGTCCTCGCGCTGCGCCACTGGGTCGGTGGCAGGCGAGTGAAAGCGAAGAGGCGGTCGCCAGCTTCCTCCAGGCTGTCCGCGACGGCGCGATGACGCAGCCGCCACTTGCGGATGAAGGCCTTGCGGCGCGCCGCGATCTCCTCGGGCGTGGCCGCGTAGATCATGTCGGTGTAATCGGCGGTGATCTCGTCGTGCAGGCGCTCGGGCGCGTGGGCGAGCAGGTTCCTGTGCTTATGGACCGTACACCTCTGAACCGGCACGCCGTCCCAGACCGCGGCGATTGCCTTTTCCAGCCCCGGCGCACCGTCCACGATGAGGAAGGCAGGGCGATGTAGGCCGCGATCGACCAGGTCGTCGAGAACAGCACGCCAAGCCTCGGTGGTCTCTCCACCCATGTTCTTGAGCGTCAGCAATACTTTCTGGCCATCCTCGCGCACGCCGATGACGACAAGCAATGATATTGAGGTGGCCTTGCGGTCGAGCCGGACCCGCACCACGGTCCCGTCGAGGATCAGCCGCACGATCGGCTCCTCGGCGAGCGAGCGGGCGTTCCAGGCCTCCCAGTCGGCCTTCACCTTCCGCCACACCCGGCTCACCGTGTCCTTGCCGACCGCACCGCCGAACAGCGCCGCGAGTGCTCGGCGGACCCGGCGCGTGTTGGTGCCGGCGAGGTACGTACTTGCAATCAGCGCGTCGGCTGCCAGCGTGCGGCGCTGATAGGCCCGCAGTGTCTTGCTCTTCCACTCCGTCGTCTTGCCGTCCGGGCCGTCGAGCCGGGCCCGCGGAACCTCGATTTCGGTCCGCCCGAAGGTCCCCATCAGCGAACGTGAACGATGGCCATGCCGGTGGCCGATGACACCAACCGGCCCGTCGTCATCGCCGCTCGACTGTGAGCGCCGACCGTATCGCGGACGCATCAGTGCGGCATCCAGCTCGCCCTCAACCATCGCCTGGATGAATTCGCGCACCCGATCGCGCACTCCAGCTTCGATTGGATCGAACCAGTCGTCGAATAGATAAACGGCCGTCTCAGCTGCAGGCTGCGAGGAATCAGACTTCCTGGTAAAGCTCTTCATGGCGTGGTCTCCAGTCCGACGCACCAACGCCGGACGATTCGAGGTTGATCACCCCGGAGACTACGCCACCTTCAATTCCTACCACCCCAGCGACGCTACCCGCATCCCGGCCAACAAAGCCTCTTC
>Ga0208991_1000338_pt1 | contig 11267 bp, 6 predicted proteins | sample MedBloCAOM3_M2_FD_187855 | JGI IMG/M metagenome (GOLD analysis project Ga0208991, IMG submission 187855) | Forest soil microbial communities from El Dorado National Forest, California, USA - Mediterranean Blodgett CA OM3_M2 (SPAdes) (version 2) | ecosystem: Environmental > Terrestrial > Soil >...
GGAAGGCGCTCGGGCGAGCCCGCGAACGCGAGGCCGAGAACCGTGCCGCTGACCGCAACGAGGCCGCCGACGAGCAGGCCCCACTGCCAGAGTCCTGGCGCCCCGCGACGCGCATGCCGTATCTGTTCGACCTGCCAGATCAGCGGCGCGTGCGCCTCGACTACCAGCTCGGCTGGTTCGCGGCGCGCAAGATCACGGTCTCGTCGCTGCGGATCCAGTCCGACACCTTTCTCGCCTGCGGCCTGCTCGCCGAAACGCTCAGCCACATGGTCGACGCGTTCCAGCGCGACTATTTGGTGGAGCGGCTCGACGACAACATCGAGCACCGCATCTTGACCGGCTACTACCCGCGCCTCTCGCTCGGTATCGGCCAGAACTTCGGGTCGAAGGGCGGGTACCTCGTGCATTTTGCCGAGCCCAAAGGCGCCAAGCTCGCGCGCGATAGCGAGTGGATAGTCCCTTAAACCTGTCGGCGTGACGCATTCCCTGGAATGATCGGCCGGCGACACCGACGAAGGAGTGATGTGTGAAACGGATCTTATGGCTTACCATTGTGGGCTGTGTCGCCGCCGGCGCTGCGGCCGGCGAGCGCAGCGCGCAGCCGGCACTCACGGTTGAGGCGATCGTCGCCAAGAACGTCGAAGCGCGTGGCGGCCTGGAGGCCTGGCGCAAGATCGACACGATGGTCTGGACCGGCCATATCGACACCGACAAATCGCCGGCCGGCCTACAGTTCCTGCTCGAGTTGAAACGACCCAACAAGACCCGCTTCGAGGTCAAGGGACGGAATCTGCAGACGGTGCGCGCGTTCGACGGCAAAGACGGCTGGAAATTGCACCCGGCAAAGGGCGGCGCGCCGGAGGTCCAGCCCTTTGACGCCGAGGAGCTGAAATACGCGAAGGAAACCGAGGGGCTCGACGGGCTCCTGATCGATGCGACTGCCAAAGGGATTGCGATCGAGCTCGAAGGTACAGACCAGATCGAAGGACACAAGGCCTACCGGCTGCGGACCACATCGCAATCGGGCACGGTCCGCCATGCCTGGGTCGATGCGACGACATTCCTCGACGTCAAGTACGCACGGGCCGTGCGCAACAATGCAGGGCGAATCGACACCGTCTCGGTTTACTACCGCGATTTCCAGGACGTCAAGGGCGTCAAGCTGCCGATGACGATCGAGACGAGCTCGGCGAGTGCGAAGAACCCGGACAAGATGGTGATCGAGCGGGTGGCGCTCAATCCGCCGCTCGAGGACCGGATGTTTGCCCGGCCGCATCTGCCCCATTCGAAGACGAAGATGGTGAGCGTCGGGGAAATGCCGCAGGTGCCGTCGCCGCGAAATCCGCCCGCTGCGCCGATGAGCCCTGTCTCGCCGCCGGCTTCGACGCCAGCGGCCGATTCGCTGCCGGGACCTGCAACGCCCCGGTAAAACGACGCGCCGCGCTGCGGGCTATTTCCCCGTCTGTGCCACGCGGTTGGTGTCGCCAAACAGGAATCTTCCGCGCATCACCGAGGAGTGCCCCGGAGAGGTGCAGAAGAATACGTAGCGGGCTCCCTGCACCAGCGCCGCGGTGCTGAATTTCACCGTGGTGCTCTCGCCTCCGCCCACCACCTTGGTGGCGGCGATGATCCGCTTGTCGTTGTCGGGCAGGAAGCCGCGTGTGAGGCCCGCGGCCAGGCCGGCATTGACGATCGACGACATGTCCGAGTCCTTCGCCAGCACCCAGTCGTGGCCCATCACTCTGGCGGACAGGGTACCGGCGTGCCTGAGAGTGACCTCGACGTCGCTGCAATTCGCGGGTACCGCGATCTCGCGGACGCTGAACTGCATCATGTCGTTGCTGTCGATCGCGATCTTGCAGGGGTCCGCATACGCGACTGCGCCGGTGAGCAGCAGCAGGCCGGCGCCCATCAGTCGAAGGTAAGTCATGGTGTTTCCTCCCCGCCTGTCATTCTCAGAACGCCATCCACGAGAACAGGAAGAGCGAGTTGTTCTGGCTCGCCGATCTTCCGAAGCCGTCGTAGTTGGTCGTGCCACCGTTGAAGCGCAGATACCCGGTGTACTGCAGCCCGACCCGCAGGTTGACCCACGGCCGTCCCCAGGACTGCATCTTGCCGAGGGGCACGCACTCGAACTGCAGCGTGTAGCCACGCGTGTCGGGTGAGCCGTTGTTGCTGCCGGAAAGCGGAGCGGCTCCGTAACGCGTCAGATCGCTGCCGCCGCTGATATCGAACAGGCCGACGCCCGCGCTCCAGGTCTGCCGATAGGCGTAGGAGGCGTCGAGCGCCAGTGCATTGAGGTGATTGGTGGCGTTGTCGGATCCGCCGCCGTTGAACGTCGCGTTCAGCTGCTGCTTCTCGTGGATGAGTGACGCGTTGGCGATGATCGAGCCCGGCCCTTCGGGCGTGTACTGATAGGTGGCGTCAAACGCGACATCCGTGTAGTGATCGGTGTCGGGCACCGTCGGATCGGGCTGCATCTTTACGTCCAGGCCGAACGTGCCCACGGAAAAGTAGTGCTCGCCGTGCTCGCCCTTGTTGAACTGGTAGGCGGCGCGCCAGTAGGGTGCGGCGCCGTTCACGTGGGCGTTGTTAGCCGGATAGAGGCCGACATTGCCGAGCCAGCGGTCCGACAGGCCCTTATAGGCGCCCGCCTCCAGATACACGTGGTCGTGAATCATGGTGTAGGCGGTGGCGCCGAGAACCAGTTGCCCGAGCCCGCCGCTGATGACCGGACTGGCGCTCGCCCCTGGGACGAGCGGGGAAGTGATGTAGGGATAGCCCCAGGCAGGCGTCGAGTTCCAGAGATCCTGCACCGTCGGATTGTTATTGACCGAGATCCCCACCACCGCGTCGGTGCCGAACAGCGTCAGCGGCCGGGCGTAACGAATGTCGGTGTTGTCCCAGCTGAAATGCCGGCCCACGCCACTGTAGGTGGACTGCGAAAACATTCCGATTTGGTCCGTGATGCGCGTCGCCACGAACAGCGAGACCTGGTCGACGGAGAGGTTGTTGTTGTTGCTGAAATGGGGCGCCGCCACATCGGGCTGCGGGGCATCGGAACGACTGAATCCGCCCTGCACCATGAGCGCGAGCGGCATCGGGTGCTCGCCCTCGCCGAAGGTGTAGCCGTTCAACTTGAACTGGCGGCCGTAGGCCGTCAGCGCGGGCCCGAATGACAGGGTGTGACACTGCGAGCAGGGCATCCCCGTCTGACGTGCAAAACTCGGCACCGCGGAGGCGATCCGCGGTAACGCCATCACCATGAATACGAGCAACGCGAGGCTAGAGCCGCGGTAGCGGCTGGTGCGGACGTTGTGACGTCCACCTGGCTGAAGGTGCACGGAGCACTCCTGTTATTGTTTGAAGATCCCCGCCACACTAGGTATCGCATCGGGTGGCGAGACTAAATAAGGCGAAGACTGGCTCCCGCTGGGTTGAATCCCGAACGGGTGAGGGGGGAAGTACTACGCAGAGGAATACCGCTCTTGCACTGCAGCGGCGGGCATACCGCTCGTAACGTGTTGCCGCTACAGCGTTTTTCGAGTGGGGTGCGCTCGTCACCGGAGGCCGGTGCGAGGGAAGAAAGCCCGTCGCCGGGAACGCTGGAAGCGCTCTAAAACGGCGCGGGAACGCGCGCTACTCGTCGCCGCTCATATGGTGCACGAAGGTCCGCAGCGCAGTGCGGCGGTCTTCCCACAGTTCATAGCCGAGCGGCACTCCGTCGCTCTCGGCCACGATCGTGAGACGGCGCGCCTCGGAAACGAAGCGCAGCGTGGCGAGATCGGTTCCGTACACGTTAGGTGTCACGGCGGCACCGGGGGGTGCGTGTACCGGCATGCCAATACCCGCCTCGTGTGCCGAGTGTCCGCGCAGCTTGAGCTCGATGCGCCGGTCGTCCGCCTGCAGGACCAGCGGTTCGGGGGAGGGCATCGCGTCCCGGCGCACGCGCGGGTCGAGGGTCGACCAGAAGTATGCGATCAGGACGTAACTGATCTTGCCATTGCGATTCACGGCGGCCGCCGCGAGCGTCACGTAGTCGCGCACGTTCGCGGCAAGGTTCGGCTGCGCACAGGCGAACACCAGGGGGTCGCCCACGACGGTGATCGTGGCCGCAGTCTCCTCGTCCAGATACTCCTGCGGCGGCTTGCTGCCGGCGAGCGCGACGCAGGTGCCGAGCGCGAGCAGCACCGCCACGAGCACGGTGACCCGACCCTTGTCCCCGGCCTTACCGGTCACTACTGGAAGCTGATGCGATACGACACGCTCACATAGTAGCGCGTCGTGTTCTGGGTTTGCACGAAGGTCCCGTTCTGCAGCAGCAGGAAGGCCTCGCGCTTGCCGAGCTGTCCGCCGAACTCGAGCTGAAACAGTTTCCGCTCGCGCTGATAGTCAAGCAGCAGCGAAGGAATGTAGGTGGTGTTCTGACTGCCGTCGGTGAGCGAGTTCAGCCGGTCGACGGTGAATCGCGGCCCGAGCCGCCAGGCTCCGCCGATCGGAAAACGGCTGTTGGCGCTCACCGAGTCGATGCGGCCGATTATGGTGTTGCCGTGTGTCAAGGTGAGCACGTTGAAATCGCCGTTGCGCCACAGGTTGGATCCGTACACTTGCCCCTGGTAGGTGAGGAGCATGCCGCTGGCCGGTACCGCGTCGACGCCGCCCGAGGCGGGTGTCGCACCGGTCTGCGTGGCCGACACGATGGTGGTCACCTGAAAGCGCTGGCCGAGCGGCTTGGTCGCGGTGAAGCTGTAGTTGGACGTGATCGGCGTGCGATCCCTCGCCAGCTGATAAATCTGCTCGGGCGTGAACACCTGCTCGAGCTGGATGAGGTCCGGAAAGGGCTGACCGATGAGGGCGTTGCGCGTGGTGAGCACCGGCGAGTTGCGCCGTTCGGCGTCGAAGCTCACGCTCCAGCGGGCCGGTAGCTGCAGCGTTCCGAGCACGCTTGCGGTGTTGAGTGCATGGAAGGACGTGTCGTAGTCGACTACCGCGACCAGCGAGGCGCGCGAGGCGAGGAAGCGCCCCTCGAGTCCCACCGCCTGACGGTCACGCAGGCCCTGGAACTGCTGCGTCGCGGCGAACACGCTCGCGTCCCAGTGGGCGTTCGGAGGCGTATAGGCCAATGCCAGCGTCTCGAAGCGCTCCTGGGTCTGCGGGGAAACGATCAGCTGCTCGACCGGATAACCGCCCGCGGCGTTGAGGGCCCAGGAGGGCTTGAACTGCCAGGAGAGGAACAGGCCGTCGAAGGTGCCGAGGATCCCGCTCGTGTTGTTCGCCTGGCGGCCCAGACGTGCGAGGACCCCCAGCGGGCGGTCGAGCAACTCGATCGAGGCCAGGCTCACGCGCGTGGCGTTGCCGAGTGCACCTTGGGACGTGGCGAAGCTCTTGTCATAGCCCGCGCTGACCCGACCGACCCAGTCGTAGGTCTCACCGCGCCGGCGCGCCAGCAGGTCCACGTCGTTGAACAGGGCATTCTGGGTGATCGTCGGCGCGGCCGGCACCGGTTGACTGTTGGGCGGCGGTGCGCCGTTAGTGATTCGCGAGCCGTCGTAGCGCGCCATCTGCGCGACCCCGCCGCTCACTTGCCATCCCTGTGTGTCGCCGTTCGCATCGCGACCGGTACGAGCCTTGGCTTCCGCCGCCCGCAGGGTGCGCAGGCGAAACGCGACGCGCTCCGCGGCCTCGCCCTTCGGATAGCGGCGCAGATACTCCTCGTATTCCGCCTTGGCGTGCGCCAGCTGGCCGGAGCGCTCGCGCGCGAGGCCGAGCAGCTCCTGCGCGCGCGCGCGGTCGGGAAACTCGGGCTGCCGCTGCAGCTTCGTGAGCAGCGCCACCGCCTTCGTGTAGTCGCGTGCCCCGAGCGCGGTCCGCGCGTCCGCCAGGGTCGCCTTGAGCACTTCCGGGGGCAGGGGCGGATCACTGCCGATGCGCTCGACCGGCGGCGGCGGCGCCACCTGCGCCATGGTGGCGTTCAGGTCGCTGGTGACGGCGTCATCCCCGATGGCGAGCCAGGCACGGGGATAATCCGGCAACGCCAGGTTCAACAGGCGGTCCGCTTCCGCGCGGCGCTCGATCGGACCGACGCGCAGGCGATACCACTTCTCGCCGTCGACCAGCGCTTCGGAGACGAACGCGGGCGCCTTGAGCCGCTCGTGCGCGAGCTCTACGTCCGCCGGCGCGAACGGCTTGGGCTGCGAGTCCAGGTTGATCGCGAAGTTGCTGACCGCCTCGGTCGACTGTCCGACGAGAATCTTGCCGCGACCGCGGGCGCGATCGATCAGCCGCAGGCGCAGGCCACGCGGATCGACGCCCTGCGCGAGCACGAAGCGCTCGCTCTTCTTGAAATCGAGCGTGAGGGTGATCTGCCCGGGCGCCATGGAGTCCACCCGGGCGGCGGTCACGATGTTTGCGCCGCCGGACACCGGCGGGGTTTCGGCCAGCAGCTGCGACAGCGGGCCCACACCGCAGTCGGGCATGGGTGCCAGCTGGATATGCACCTGTCGGCCCTCGCTCGCGGGCAGGCTGGTGACGAAGCGCATCGAGCAATTGAACACCATGGTCAGGTCGACCTGGTCTTCGTGGTCGGACACCTCGATTACATTCACCAGGCGCGCCGGCCCGCTGATAGAAAACTGCGCGAACGCGCTGGCCGCGCCGAGCGCGGCCAGCGGAATCATGGCAATCCGGTAGAGCCAGCTGTCAGTGTTTGAACGTCGCATCCGACACTCGGTGATGCGGTCCGGGCAGACTCCTTGTAATTGTTGACTGCGTCGTATCGCTGTAAACGTGGCAGGCACCACTGCAGTTGGCCAGCTCACTGGCGGTGTAGGCGACACCCTTGATCGTCTTCGGGTGCGCTGCGGGCTTGAAGTCCTTCGCGTGGCAGCCGGCGCAGGTGCCGGCGTTCGCCGGTGCGGAGTAGGGCACCTGGTCGGTATTGGACGTGTGACAGCTCGTGCAACTCAACGCCGTGCGGTGAGTGCCCGGGAACGCGACGCTGGTGTGCCGGAAGTGGTTGATGCTCCAGTCCGGGTAGCTGTGGCAGGTGGCACAGTCGAGCCGGGTGCTCATGTGCCCGGGCGTCATGCCGACGGCGCCGCCGTTGTTGTGGCAGGTGGCGCAGCCGCTCGTAAAGCTCGAGTGATCGACCCGCGCCGGTTTCCAGGCGAGCGTCCCATGGCAGACATCGCACTGCTGGGTGGTCGGAATGTGCATCCGCGCCATACCGACGGCCCGCACGGAGTTGTGGCAGGTGGTGCAGGTATGCGCGGCGACCCCGAGGTGATCAAAGCGCGCCGGCGCCCACGCGTTGGTGGTATGACAGCTCGCGCAGCCGGCGCTGGTGGGTACGTGGCTCGAGCGCTTGCCCTTCGCAATGACGCCATTGTGGCAGCTGACGCAGGTGCCCGTGACCTGCGTGTGATCCACCGCTCTCACCGGCAGCCAGGCGAGCGTCGTGTGACAGCTCTGACAGTTGTGGCTGGTCGCGATGTGGGTGGCGGGTTTGCCGCCGCTCGCGGGGCTATGACAGGTGACACAGGCGGTTCCGGCGACCGTTGCGTGGTTGAACGGTACGGCCGGTACGGCGCCTGCGGTGGGGGCCGCCGGTTGCCCGAGCGCAGGCGCAGCGGTCCCGCCGCGCGGGATGGGACCCACGCCGGCGCGCGGGCCCACGCCGGTGCGGGCGGTGACGCCGGTGCCGGGTTTGGTGGTGGCGGTCGACACGCCCGCCGTCGGCCGAACTGCGCGCTTGTCGCGCGCGTTATGGCAACCCGATCCGGCGCAATCCCTGCCGGCGTAATGGTTCTGGCCCGGCCGTTTCCATATGCCACCACCGTTGGTTTTCCACTGCGCGTTGTATTCGTGGCAGGCCATGCACGTCATCGATGTCACGTACACGTGCTTCATCACGGTGCCGGCGAAGGTCGCGAACGAGGTCGCGGCCACGGTGTGACACAGCACGCAGTCGATCGTCCCGGTGCCGTTGGGTGGCACCGCCGGAATGTGTCCGGTGACGCCGGCGGCCGGCTCGACGAGGGTCGGCGGCGCCATGTTGTAGAAGCTCAGCCCATAGGCGTGGCATTGCTTGCAATTGGTGGTGATGCCCGCGTGCCCGGCTACGCCCATGACGTAGAGCCCGAGATTGCCGGGCGTGGTGTGGCACACGCCGCACGCCACGCTGGTGGGAATGTGGTTTGCCGGCTTGGCGGCGCTGCCCATCTGATTGGTGGTGAAGGTCGGTGAGGTGCTGTGACAGCCGTTGCAGTCGCCGCTCGCCGGGTGACCGGCGTCGAGCGTCGCCGTCGGGCGTGAGTCTCCGGCGGTCGTGTTGGTGCCCGCCATCATCCCCATATAGGGTGCCTTCTCATGGCAGGTCATGCAGCCGCTGACACCGGCGGAGGCGATCATGGCGTGGCCGGCCACGTTGAGCGTCGGAGCCGTGACGCTCGCGGCGCCGAGCTTGAAGCCGCCCCCTCCCGGAGTCACGTTACTCGGGGTGTGACAGCCCGAGCCGTTGCAGTCGAGGCTGCCGATCGGGAAGTGACTGCTGCCGGGCCACCCGGCGATCGTAATCGTGTTGCCGGGCGGCGGTCCCGCGAACGGTCCGGTGCTCGGGCCGTGGCAGGAGAGGCACCCGGTTACGCCCTGGTGGGTGCCGGGGGACGAGTAGGCCGCGAAGTTGCCCGCGGTGGTGTGGCACTGCGCGCAGGCCGCGCTGGTCGGAATGTGATTCGACGGTTTGCCCGCGGTTGGTAGCAGGTTCGATGCGAACGTGGGCGTGGTCACGTGGCAGTTGCCGCAGTCGCCCGTGGCGGGGTGCGTCGCATCGAGTGTGCCGTTCGGACGCGAATCCCCCGCGGCGGATGACGTGCTGCCCATCATGCCCATGTAGGGCGCGCTCTCGTGGCACATCGCGCAGGCGACAGATGAGACGGCGGTATGTCCGGCGAAGTTCAGCGTCGGGTTGGTGATACTCGGCGTGCCGATCCTGAAGCCGTTGCCACCCGGGGTGACGTTCGCCGTCGTGTGGCAGCCCGAGCTGCCGCAGTCCGGCGGCGGGCTGGTCGGCGGAATGTGATTGCCGGGGATCGTGAGTATCGAGAATGCGGGATTGGTGGTGCTGAATCTCGCCACCACCGCCGGACCGTGACAGCTCAGGCACTCCGTCACCCCCTGGTGCGTGCCGGGGGAGTAGTACTGCGCGTAGTCCGCGGTCGTGTGGCACTGAATGCACGGGGCACTCGTCGGAATGTGATTGGCGGGTTTGCCCGCCGTCACGTTCGCGGCGAAGGGCGGCGCGGTGGTGTGGCAGCCGTTGCAGTCGCCGCTGGCCGGGTGGGCCTTGTCGAAGGCCTGCGGACGCGAGTCAGCCGCGGCGGTCGTGGTGCTGGCCATCATGCCCATGTAGGGGGCGGCCTCGTGACAGCGCTGGCAGCCGCTGACGCCGGCCGAGGCGATCGTGGCGTGACCGGTCATCGAGAGCGTCGGCGCGGTGAGGCTCGCGTTGCCAAGCTTGAATCCGCCCGTATTGACATTCGCCGGGCTGTGGCAGCCCGACCCGTTGCAGTCGGCGCTGCCGATCGGGATGTGAGTGCTCTGGTCGAGCGTGGTGATGGTGATATTGGCAAAGGGCAGTCCCGGCGCGTTCGGCGCGTGACAGCTCAGACACCCGGTCACGCCCTGGTGCGTGCCAGTGACCGAGTATTGCGAGAAGTCGCCCGCGTTGGCGTGGCACTGCGAGCACGGCGCACTGGTCGGAATGTGGTTCGACGGGCGCGGCACGCTGTCGAGGAAGGACGTCGTGCTATGGCACAGGCCGCAATCTCCCGTGGCGGGGTGCAGGCGATCGAGCGTCAGCGAGGGACGCGAGTCGCCCGCAGCGGTGTTGGTACTGGGATGCATTCCCAGATAATTCCCCGTTTCGTGGCAGCTCGCGCAGGTCAGAGCCGTCACGGCCAGATGGTTGATGAGCGTGCCGGCCCAGGTCGTGAAGTTCGTGGTCGAGTGGCAGCCCTCGCACGAGGTCGGGGGCGTACCGACCGGGATGTGGGTAGCGGGCATCCCGGTCGCCGATACACCGTTGTGACAGCTGGCGCAGTTGCTGGTGACGTTCTTGTGGGTGAAGAACGCGCCGGCCCAGGTGAGTGTCGTATGGCAGGCATCGCACTCGAGGTCAGTGACGATGTGCGTCGGTCCCTTGCCTTGTGCCATCACACCGTTGTGGCAGGTCGAGCAGTTGCCGCGCACCTGGGTGTGGTCAAAGTTGACCGCCGGGTTCCAGGCGATGGGTGTATGGCAACTGGCGCACCGGTCGGTCGACAGGATGTGGTTGGCGGGCTTGGCGGTGGCGCGCACCGTGGTGCCGACGCCGTGACAGGCGGCGCAATCGGTCGGGGTGCCCTTGAACACGGCGTTGGCGTGACAGGACTCGCAGGGCAGGTCCCGGTGCTGACCGATGAGCTCGAAGCCGGTCGTCAGATGGTCGAAAGTGGTGCGGGTCTGTGCAAAACCCTGCGGCATCAGCGCGAACGTCAGGAGCAGCGCCGCGAGCGCGCGCGCACCCCAGCGATGGCACTGCCGCGTAATCAAGTCGTGCGTGATGGCTGTCCTGGTCCGCATGCGGCCTCCTAGTGCACCCGTGCGCCTTTCCACGTGACCGTGGAGTGGCAGCGGTCGCACTGGCGGCCGTACTGCCCGAGGTGCACGTCGTCCTTCTCATGACACGACAGACAATCCTGCTTGAGCTTCACTTCATCCGGTGGCTGGCGGTGGCACGCCTCGCAGGCGAGCTTGCCGTGCGCACCGCTCAGGGCAAATCCGGTCTCTTTGCCGTGATCGAACTCCCACATTTTCCAGCCGTTCGACGAGTGGCATCGAGCGCAGTCCTTGCCCAGGTTGCCCTTGTGCACGTCGTCCTTCTTGTGACAGTCGATGCACTCGTGGCCGACGTCGCGGTACTGGCGCGTCAGATGGCACTGCTCGCATGGAACCGTGACGTGCAGGCCGACCAGCGGAAACTTCGTGAGGTCGTGATCGAAACTCACACTGGAGCGCCAGCCCGTCGGGGTGTGGCACTCATCGCATTTCTTGCCGAGATGGCCGGCGTGCACGTCGTTCGGCCGATGGCAGCTCAGGCAGTCGGTCGGCAGTTTCTGGGTGACAACGCTCGCGGTATGGCAGGTATGACACGCGACCTTCTCGTGACGACCCACGAGGGGCCAGGTGGTGTCGCGCGTATGGTCAAAGTTCGTGGGCTTCCACTTCTC
>Ga0208991_1000339_pt1 | contig 11265 bp, 6 predicted proteins | sample MedBloCAOM3_M2_FD_187855 | JGI IMG/M metagenome (GOLD analysis project Ga0208991, IMG submission 187855) | Forest soil microbial communities from El Dorado National Forest, California, USA - Mediterranean Blodgett CA OM3_M2 (SPAdes) (version 2) | ecosystem: Environmental > Terrestrial > Soil >...
TACCAGCCAGACAGCATTCATCGATGTGGTTGCAAACGGTACCGGCGTCTACACTATCCATATTGTTCCAGATACGACTCCAGTCGTTACTGATAAGTACCACGGCACTGCGAGCGCCGTGCCTCTGACGCCAGCACCGCCACCGCCAGCGCCCCAAGACCCAGGCCCGAAGATTGGCTACGAGAACTTCGCGGCGCCGGGAGTGCTCACACCAGTCACGACGACTGAAGCAGGGCAGCAGGTGCACTCGGTTGAATACATGGGGCGCAACGCAGGCGAACCTTCCATTGGCAGCAACTGGGCCACCGGCGTCGCCATGTTCAAGTCAGGCCTCGAGGCCTTGTTCGTGACGTTCAATGACAGTTGTCCGGCAAACGGCATCTCTGCGACCTGGGTAAACCGCGCAGCGCCGACATCGGTGGGAATCGATAGCGATCCCATCGGCTTTACTGATCGTGGCTTCACTGATCTTTTGGGTTTTCACAGCCGCACGTTTGTCGGCGAGCTCACTCTTCTCAGCCCTGATACGGTTAAGCTTTCGTACACCGACGACGACGGTATCACCTGGGTACCGGACCAAACCGGCGGACTTGCATCAGCTGTCGATCACGAAACGATCGGTAGCGGTCCGTACCGGACGGATTCGAAGGCAGTCCCGCCTGTTGGCCCGCCGCCGCATTCGACCTACCCGAATGCGGTTTACTACTGCTCGCAAGACATCGCCTTTGCGTCGTGCTCGCGAAGCGATAATGGGGGGTTGACCTACGGTCCTTCGGTAGTGATTTACAACCTGACCGCATGTGGCGGCTTGCACGGTCACGTGAAAGTGACTCCTGAGACCCCTCAAACGCTCCCGGCCCCGAGTGGAAATGGTTCTGCCGGAATTGTCTACGTTCCGAATCCAAACTGCGGTAATATGCAGGCGGTAATCGTCTCGCAAGACAACGGAATGACCTGGAGTATTCGTCCTACGCCGATCAATAATCCAGGAGGCTCAGGGGTCGGCAGTGATCCAGCAGTTGGCATCGATAGCAATGGCCGTGTGTATTTGCTGGGTGCTGCTAACGGCACCGCCGGGGTTGTTGCGACATCGGATGACCACGGCGTGAGCTGGCAAAACGTCTTTGATGTTAGCGCCGTTTACGGACTAAAAAATATAGCGTTCCCGGCCGCGGTCGGAGGGGGCGTCACTCCCGGCAACCCCAACAGCGGTCGCGCCGCGGTCGCTTTCTATGGCTCGACAACCGGGACGGGCGACTCCAACGCAGCTAATTTTACCGGGGTCTGGCATCTTTATGTGGCGCACACATTCAACGGAGGATCGACATGGACAACGACAGACGTGACGCCCAATGCCCCGATGCAGCGCAGCGGTCTCTTGAGGGGTGGCGGGGCTAACATTACCCGCAATTTGCTCGACTTTTTCGATATTACGATTGATCGCGATGGCCGCGTTTTGGTTGGTTATGTCAACGGTTGCGAAGGCGGGAATTGCGCGCAGGCGTCCTCCACCGCAACCGGCAACGCGTACACTACGACCGCGACAATTGCTCGCCAATCCAGCGGGCGCCGGCTTCTCGCCGCCAATGATCCGCCCGATGTGTTAACCCACACAGAGGCGCCGGGAATGCCTTCGGTTACACAACGCCGAATCGGTCAGGTCGTCCACCTCGCGTGGTCTGAGGCCGATACAGGTAACTCCCCGATCACGGGCTATCAGATACTGAGGCGAACCGCGAGCAACGCAGAAACTCATCTGGCCACGGTTCCGGGAACGCAGACGGGCGGAACCTATGATGATTTCACCGCCACCAACATCGCCACGACTTATTATTACAAGGTTCTAGCGGTGAACAGCGTCGGCCCATCATGCGGCAACAACGAAATTGCTGCCCCTTATGTGGGTGACACCTGCAATGGGATCACCATTCACAAGAACGATCCTACTCATCCGGAAGCCAACCTCGGAGCCAATACGCCAGCATCTCTCCTGATTGATTACATCGCCGTGGGCGAGCCCCCGTCCAGCCCCGGCAATTTCATGTTCAAGATGAAAGTGAACGATCTCTCCACTGTCCCGCCCAACAGCAGATGGAGAATTACGTGGGACTCCGCCTCGTCGCCAGGCCAGCAATACTACGTAGGCATGACTACCGGTCCAAGTGGACCGCCGACATTCGAGTACGGCTATTTAGCAGATGCCGGTGTTCCGGCCGTCTTCGTCATCTCGGAAACGAAGGTTGCTAATGCCTTGGCAGGCAGCAATTACAATCCCGACGGTACCATCACGATTCTGGCACCGAAGTCCGCTTTCGGTAACCCACAGCCTGGTGACCTGCTCGGCGCTGTAGGCGGAAGGACGATTACGGGCGATGCGCCGGGTTCTCCTGAAAGCAAGCTGGAGCGATCGAACGCCTTCGTAGACCATACGTTCGTCAAAGCGCAAGCCGACAATAGCTATCCGGCTTCGACATACACGGTAGTCGGTAATGTGGCTTGCGCTACACCAACGCCAACGCCTACGCCCTGTCACGGGGAAGACGGGAACGGTGACGTGCAAGGCAAGAATGGGGGCAAAGCCCATTTCGACTCCCATGAGGACGATTGTCGTAATGAACATACGGAAGACTATAGTGATTCGAGTTCGGGGAATTCCGCCAATTTCCATTCCACGCAGGTCAATTCAGTGAAATATGACAACGTGAAGCATGCCGTTACGATCGCGGGATTGGGCACTGATAATGGCTTGCCGGTGGCGTTCACGATCGTGGTCGTGGATAGCTCTCTGGTGCCGCCGGGATTGTTCAGCATCACGCTCAGTGACGGCTACAGCAACAGCGGCAATCTCCTTGACGGAAGCATTACAGTCCACTAGCCCTAAACTCTGACGGCCCGAAGGAGAGCCCAATGAGCAGAAAAAGGATCTTTGGGACTGCAATCCTGGCGGCGGCTGATCGCTCCTTGCGCCAAGAATGCGCTCGGGCTGGACCCCGGCAACACCGGGTGCTAGCTTGGGGAGAAGACCCAACTGCGACCGGGACCCTCGATACCCGAGTTTGCACGGCAAGTGCGACGTCGAGCTGTCCGGCGATTTCAGTAAGCTATACCGCGAACGGAACAATCCACGAACCAGGCCCAGGTCATAATTCACGTGACGGGTCGACCAACACCGACGCCAACGCCATCACCCTCGCCGTGCGTGGATGATAACGACCAGCAGATGCAGTTCGACAGTCACTAGCTACGCAGTCTGCGGGGCAGCGCTAAGCAGCATCACGCTGCCGACGGGCACGCAAGCAATCTCGGTTGCGGCTGAGCCGAGTGTCGCGGTGCCGATTCAGTTGGTGCTGATCAACCCCTCGGGAACTATGGTGCAGACCGTAAACAGTTCATCAGGAGTCGCGATTCTCGAAGCCCCGATAACGCAAAGCGGTGTGTACACCATCAAAATTGTGAACCTCAGTCTTGGGCCAGTGCAGATCTGGTCAGTCGCGACTCCGCTAGTGTCGCAGATGTAGAAAAACTCCGTTCGAGAAAATCGGCGAAAAAATGAAGTGCCCGTCCAGGGGTGCGAACACGATCGCGCGGATGTGCTGCGCGGCACTTGCCGAGAAATAGGTCCCTTGAAATTTTGCAGCATTAATTTCGAAGGGCAAACAGCCGGACACCCCCAATTTTTCGAATAGTCCTTTGTTACCAGGAGGTCATCATGAAAAAAAATCCTGCTTCTCAATCCGGCCTTTTTAATCCGCGCGTCGTCCTGGCTCTTTGCCTTTGTTCGGTCGGGCTCGGGCTGACGATATTCGGCTTCGCCTCCACGCCCTCGTCGACAGCTACGGTTACAGCTACAGCTCCACCCGGGACCCCGCGATTCTTTTCTTACATGTCGCCACAAGGTGTGGCCGACAGCTCCGGCGAGCCTTCGATCGGCAGTAACTGGACTAAGGAAGCGATCAGTAGCAACCACAACGTCAATGGCTCCATTAACAATATCCCGAATGGCGGCACCTCCCTTTACTTCGGCGGCTTTTCGCCCGCGATGGCGAAGGTGACCTGGGACGATTGCTCATCGCCTGCCGGCGCGCTCTGGGAGAACAAGCCACTACTGAGCGCCAACACGCCTCGCGCAGCCGGTGATCCGATCCTGTTTACCCTTCACGACACTGGGCGCACATTCGTTGCGCAGCTCGAAGGGCTAACACCGGCGGGTGCTACGATCGACATTACTGATGACGATGGAGACCATTTTACGCCGAGCGACGGCGTTGTTCCTTCCGACATCGATCATGAAACGCTCGGAGGCGGAAGATATCACTCGCCGCTGCCCAATCCCGGGCCGCTTTATCAAGACGCGATCTATTACGCTTCGCAAAGCGTTGCGGATGCACGCGCCTTCCGCAGCGACAACGGTGGGCTTGTTTTTAGCCAGGCAGCCGCACCGATGTTCACCACTAACGACTGCCAAGGTCTGCATGGTCACCTCAAGGTCTCTCCCGCGGACGGCACAGTTTATGTACCTAACGCCGGATGCGGCGGTAGCGTGCCGTTTCACGAAGTGGGTGCGAAACAGGCGGTCGTCGTTTCGGAAAACAACGGAATCACATGGAGTATCCGGCCGATCCCCGACTCGACGACCAATGGTGAAAGCGATCTTAATAATACGATCCCTGCCACTCGCGACCCGTCCGTTGGTGTCGCTACGGATGGTACCATCTATTTTGGGTATCAAGCCGCCAATGGGCACCCAATGGTTGCGGTATCCCACGATAAGGGCCTGAATTGGTCTGCGTCTGTCGATGTCGGCGCCGCCGTGGTAAACGGTGGGCCAGTGCTGAACGCCACATTCCCAGCAACGGTGGCCGGTGATCCGAATCGCGCCGCATTTACATTTTATGGCAGCGAAACTCCGGGCACTAATTGGGATTGCGGACAAGGAACGTCCTGTGGACACGGTGCAGACTTCACTGGTGTTTGGTATTTGTATGTCGCGACTACATTCGACGGTGGCGCGACTTGGACCACGCAAAATATCACGCCCGGTGATCCGGTTCAGCGCGGCGGCATCTGTCAAAGCGGTACCTGCCGCAACCTCCTCGACTTCTACGATGCCACCATCGACAAGGAAGGCCGCATCCTCGTCGGCTATGAAGATGGCTGCATTAGCGACGCCTGCATCAATGGAGGAGCGAACGACTTCACCGCCAAAGGCGTAATCGCACGCCAGAGCGGCGGGATGCGTATGTTTGGCGCGTTTGATCCGATCGAGCCGGCGGTGCCGGGAGCGCCAAAGGCCACTGGTACTGTGACAGGCGGCACAGCGACGTTAAACTGGTCGGCACCAGACAACGGCGGTTCTGCGATCACCGGCTATAAAATCTACCGCAGCGTCAATGGTGGCGCGTTTGCTCTGATTGCGACCGTTCCGATTAACAATTATACCGATGCAAGCTTTGCTCCCGGAGACGTATATCATGTTACGGCTATTAATCAGGTTGGTGAGGGACCGTACTGTCCTGACGTAGCGCCCGTTGCCGGAGTGGCAACTACGCCTTGTAAGTTGCCCGGTGTTCTTGCGGTAAATGATCTCAATCCCGACGGCAGCGATAATGACGGCGGCGCAAACACGCCGCCAGATCCGCGCGTGAACGTGCGTCAACTATTTGTCGCCGAGCCAGACTTCGGCCGTGACAACAACCGTAACACCATCGAGAAGCTGGTGGTTACGATGCAGCTCGCGCCGTCCTCGGCGAGCTCGGCACCACCCAGCAGCCAGTGGTATATTGTTTGGACCCGGCAGGGCAGCGATCCGTCAGATCCAAATGATATTCATTTCGACCGTATGTGGATCGGAATGAAGAGCGACGTTACCGGCGCCCTTTCCTTCCAGTACGGTAAATTCGGTGTGCCGCTCGATGCGACCAATCCCGATCCGAATGCGAACACACCGGTAACGTATGGGAACGCTGACAGTGGCACTTACGATGTCGCTTCTGGCGTGGTAAGGATCACGATCTCGAATTCCAAGCTGCGCTCAATTGACGGCGGTGCGAGCAAATACGTCGCCAATACATCTCTCGGCGCAATTAATGTGCGCACATATTTCGCCCGGCCCGATGCCGGCCAGAAATCGCAAAACAACGCGAGCGATATCACCGGCAACGGCGCCTACACGCTCGTAGGCAATGCCTTTTGTTATGTTAACAGGCCACCGGTCGCCAGTTTGTCTGCCTCGCCGACACAAGGCTTTGCGCCACTTACCGTCTCCTTCAACGGTTCGGGTTCCACTGATCCCGACGGCTCGGTAGTTTCCTACACCTTCAGCTTCGGTGACGGATCGGCCGATGTAACGCAATCGTCTCCGACGATCCAGCACACATACAATAATGCTGGCGACTACTTCGCCACGTTGACGGTGAAGGACAACAGCGGAGCCAGCAGCTCGAATATCGCGTCCGTCGAAATCAAGGCGATAGCGGCGCCGGACCTGATAGTGTCTGCTCTGACCGTCAGCAATAATCAAGCAGGCGAGGGCAACAAGGTCACGCTCAAGGCGACGATCAAGAATCAGGGCCAAGCGAATGCCGCCGCGTCCAAGACTGAGTTCCTGCTCGACGGCGCCACTGTGCTAGGCCTGATCAACACTCCCGCGCTCAGTCCCGGCGCATCGGCGACGGTATCTGTGAACTGGCTCGCGAAAAAAGGCCTGCACACGATAAAGGCGACAGCAGACAAAACCAATGTCGTGCCTGAAAGCAACGAAGCCAACAACACGAAGACCATTACCGTCAGCGTAAAGTAAGAGACGTTGTCTCACGGAAAACCAAAGCCACCACCGAAGCCACACGAAAAGTGGCGCTCACGGCGGCCCAACTAATACGCATCAACCCATCAGCATATATCATTTTTTAAGATGGCGTCCGTACGGCGTACGAATCCCGAATCAAATGATGCGATGACCGCCATTTAGACTGCCGGTTCCGCCACCATTCTCAAACTTCAACCACGTTCTGTCATAAGGAATTATGAAAAACTCGCCTCATCTTTTTCGTTTGCCGTTTCTCTTGTCTGGCCTGGCAGTCCTCATGTGTGAAAAAAGCGCCGGTCCAAAACGACAGCGCGATTGCGTGGGACGTACTCCGACCTGATCACCCCCATATTCGAGTCGTGGCCGAAGGCGCCGGGCGCAAAGCAAACACGGTCATTATTTTTATCGTGCAACGGCCCGGCCATTCGTCGTAACAATACAAAACTGTAATGTTGCAACTATAACTGCACTGCGGTTACCATCCGTTTGTTCGACAAAAAAAGACCAATTTATTATGCATTTAAGCCCTGCAATTGCCTTTGATGAGATGCCGTTTTTTGCTTTCACGCCACCGCGCGTTGCAAGGCGCCGGAGCTGTTCAATCGTAGCGCGCAGGACCGGATCGCGGTTCATGATCCTGCTGGTCGCATCCGGTTATCTCACTTTCCTTGCCATCAATCATTCGACGCAAGCGCAAGTGGCCGCATCAGAGCAGATAGTCGTAACGGGCGAAGAAGTGCCGAGCGCTTACGGCGCGCCTCCGGGAATGTCGCGAAGTCGTTTTTCGAATTTAGCGAACGCTTACGTTCTTCCACCATGGGCAGTCTACGCCGGAATTATTTACCAAGGTGATGCACTTCGTTTTAACAGCCCGGATCACATGTTCACCCAAGAGATCGAAATCGGTTTGCCGTACCGCTTCGGCGTCGCGATCGAAAACTCGGTGGAAAGGTTTCGCGGGCATACACAAGACCGCAGCTTTAGCTTGGAAGCCCGATATGCTCTTGCCGACTGGAACAAGATTCCGCTCAATCCTACGCTCTTCGCCGAGTACAAGTTTGGGCTCGGCAACATCCTGCACGACGAAGGTCCCCCCATGCCGCTTGGACCAGGCGAAGCAGAGGCATTCATAAATGAAGGGCGTCCGCTTCCGGACGCGTACGAAATACGTCTCCTTTTGTCGCAGGATTTTTTTGAGAAAATCGAATGGGCATTGAACGGCTTTTTCGAGCAGGAGATCGGTGGGGATCGAGGTCGCGAGTATGGTTTTGCCCAGAGTGCCATGATGCCGATTATTCTACCGGAGGAAAAACTAAAGGTCGGAGTAGAGATGCTATTCACCACCTTTACTGACGTAGGTATTCGCGATATGCCGTCGTATCGCTTCGTCATCGGACCTACGGTCGCCTGGAAACCAACGCGGAATACGCGACTTGATATTTCGCCATTGATTGGCGCGACCGATGATTCGCCGAGAGTGTCTGTCTTTGCGGTTTTCTCGATGCTCTTTGGACCGCCTGGCGCACACGAGATGCAACAAGGCGAAGCGCCCGCCTCGACACGTAATCGCTAAGGATCGATCGCAAGATCGACCATCGCATTTCGCAGCCAGAATCGCGCGATCTTACCGCGATCTTGCTTCGCGTAAGAAATATAGCGGCCAAAACCATTGACCGCTCCGTTCGCTAATCCTAGCCTTGAATCGGAAAGGAGTTCGACGTGAAAACCGAAGTATCGATCGAATATTGCGTGGTTTGAAACTACACGCCCAAGGCCGTCAGTTTGGCGACCCAGATCCTTGAACTCGGCGAGCGTATCAAGTCGCTCACGCTCATCCCTTCGAGCGGTGGCGCCTTCGAAATTCGCGCCAATGGCAAACTCCTCCATTCCAAACTCGACTCCGGCGACTGGCCGGATTTCGATCAAATCGTCAGCGCGATTAAAAAGATTAAGTAGCGTCTTTGTTTCTCTTTCTGAAGTATTTGGCCCGACGATGACGGTCGATTCGTCGACGTTCAGACTCTTCAACGCTCAACGCCTAACGCCCAACGCTCAACGTTCAATTCAGACAGTTAGATGTTGGGCGTTGAATGCCAGTCCGGCTCGGACCGTTAGGCCTTGGACGTTCTCTTCTTCTTGGAGAGTGAAGGGTGCCTGGTGGCCCTCGCGGTCTTCAAAACCGTTGTCGGTCCCGCCATCGCGGGGCCGGGGTAGGTTCGATTCCTATCCTCTCCGCCATTTCAAACTCTCATGACTCAATCTCCCAAGATCGCCCTTACTTCGCTCTCCTCCTGCGCGGGCTGTGCCGCCAAATTAAGCCAAACCATTCTGCGCGAAATCTTGCGCCAGCTTCCGCCGACGAACGGCGGCCGCAACGTGCTCGTCGGGTCGAGCACCGGTGACGACGCCGGTGTCTATCGCTTGGATCGACATCGTGCCCTCGTGCAAACGGTCGATTTCTTTACGCCCATCGTCGACGATCCGTTCTCTTACGGCGCGATCGCTGCGACCAACGCCATCTCCGATGTCTTCGCCATGGGCGGACGTCCGCTCACCGCCTTGAACATTGTCGGAATTCCCGAGAAAACCTTGTCCCCAAAAATCGTCGCCGAAATTTTGCGCGGCGGTTTAAGCAAAGCAACGGAAGCGCACTGCGCGGTCGTGGGCGGTCACACCATTCGCGCACCCGAGCCGATTTACGGAATGTCGGTGACCGGAATTGTCGATCCAACAAAAATGATGACGAATGCGAAGGCGCGCCCCGGAGATGTGCTTGTCTTAACCAAACCTCTCGGCACCGGCATCGCCACCACCGCGATCAAGCGCGGTCTCGCTTCGCGCACGCTCGAGAAAAAGGTGATCGTGCTTATGTCGACGATTAATTCCGTCGGCGCGGAGTTGGCCGAGCGCGGCTGGGTCTGCGCCGCCACCGACGTCACCGGCTTCGGTCTGATGGGTCATCTCAGTTCGATGTGTCGCGCCAGCCACGTTTCCGCCGATATCGATCCAAGCAGCGTGCCGCCGATCAGCAAAGAGATTGTCGATCTTATCGCACGGGGCTGCGTGCCCGGCGGGACTCAACAAAATCTGGCCGGGGCAAACTCCGTGGTCGACTGGGGAACTGCGACCGACGCCCAAAAAATCTTGTTGGCCGATGCTCAAACCAGTGGCGGCCTGCTTCTCTGTGTGGCCCAAAAGAATCTGACCAAAGTTTTGCGACTCCTCCGAAAAGCAGGCGCGCCTTCCGCCGCCATCATTGGCAGGATCGTCCGGCGACGCAGAAAACTAATATGCACGACAAAATAAAATCGCGCTCGCATCGCCACATTCCCGCGGTCAACAAAGTGCTCGAGGCGCTGGACGCCGTCGATCTTCCGCGGCCCGTTATCGTGGCAACCGTTCGTCACGAACTTTCCGCCCTGCGGGAATCCGACAAGATTGTCGAATTCAAGGACGTGTTCGATCGCGTTCTCAAGGCGTTGGATCGACATGTTCGTTCGCGGCTTCAGCCGGTCATTAACGGCACCGGCGTCATCCTGCACACAAATTTCGGACGCGCGCCGCTGAGCCAACGCGCCCTGGAATCCATCGCCCGAGTCGCCGGGACCTACAGCAACCTCGAGTTTGATCTCGCGTCCGGTCAGCGCGGAAATCGCGCCGAATATCTGGAGAACAATCTCGCTCTGCTTTGCCGCGCCGAATCTGCCACGATCGTGAACAATTGCGCGGCCGCATTGGTCTTGATCGTCCGCCATTTTATCACGGACGCTGGAGGGCGCCGCGCTGTCGGCGCTAGAGTTAGGGACACGACGGCACGTGTCCCTGCAAAAGAAGTCATTATTTCGCGCGGCGAACTCGTGCAGATCGGCGGAGGGTTTCGCATCGGAGAAATACTCGAAACGTCGGGCGCAAAACTTCGAGAAATCGGCGCGACCAACAAAACCACGCTGCGCGATTACGCGCAGGCCATCGGTCGAGACACGGCCCTCATTCTTAAAGTACACCGCAGCAATTTCTTCATGGAGGGCTTTGTCGCGTCGCCCCGCACTGAGGAGATCGCTCAAGTTGCGCGAAAACGCCGCATCCCATTCGTTGTCGATCTTGGCAGCGGCGCTCTCCAATCCACCGGCCAAATTGCTCCCGGTGAGGATGAACCAACTCCGGCCGAACAATTGAAGGATGGCGCCGATCTCGTTTGCTTCAGCGGCGATAAATTATTCGGCGGTCCGCAAGCCGGAATCATATTGGGGAAAAGGAAACTAATCGCCGCGCTCAAGAAAGAACCGTTGTTTCGAGCCCTGCGTTGCGACAAGCTCGGACTGGCAGCACTCCAGGCCACGGTCGATCTTCACCTGCGCGATCTGCAGTCCGAAATCCCGGCCATCGCCTTCCTGCAAATCTCTAAGGACGAATTACGCGCACGCGCGGCCGCAATCATCGAGCGCCTGCGTGGTTTGCCC
>Ga0208991_1000343_pt1 | contig 11215 bp, 8 predicted proteins | sample MedBloCAOM3_M2_FD_187855 | JGI IMG/M metagenome (GOLD analysis project Ga0208991, IMG submission 187855) | Forest soil microbial communities from El Dorado National Forest, California, USA - Mediterranean Blodgett CA OM3_M2 (SPAdes) (version 2) | ecosystem: Environmental > Terrestrial > Soil >...
GGCAAAAGTGGCAACAAAACGGCAACCCGGGATTTCCCACCTAGTAGGAAGACGGACTTAAAATCCGTTGGGCTTTAAACGGCCCGTGCCGGTTCGAGTCCGGCCATCGGCAATATTCAAGCGGCAAATAAGAAGGACAGGATTAACTCCGAAAGCTTTCGCGAGCGGGCTGGATTTATTGGATTAGGATTTCTTTAATCCAGTCAATCTTGTAAATCCTGTCTAGAAATGGAGCATTCACTTTTCATTCCAGTGATTCTCGGCACGGCGCGTCAGGGTCGGGAGAGTGAGCACGTTGCACAATTGGTTTTCGAGCAAACAAAGAAGCGTGCCCAGGTCGAAACCGAACTGATCGACGTACGCAAACTGCCGCTGCGTTTGGACGACGCGGGCGAGCAAATGAAGGACCCGGCGTTTTCAGCGACGATCGAACGCTGTGACGGTGTCATCATTGTCACGCCGGAGTATAACCACGGTTACCCCGGACTTTTGAAGCACGCGCTCGATATGAATTTGAAAGAATACATTCACAAGGCTGTGGGAATTTGCGGCGTATCAGCGGGACAAATGGGCGGCGCACGCGTGATTGAGAATCTTCTCCCGGTTATGCGCGAGCTCGGGCTCGTCACCATATTCGAGGACGTCAATTTTGCTAAGGTCGGGACACTCTTTGATGAGCGCGGAAATTTGCTCGATGAGAGCTACGTGGGGCGCGTGGACAGATTTCTTGACGAATTAATCTGGATGTCGCGCGTTTTGCGCCATGGACGCGAAAGTATCGCGCCGGTTTGAGCCAGAGCTAGACAGGATTTACAGGATTACAAGGATTAAGAAGAATTTCGGATCTCTGGCTGCTTATCCAATCCACAAAATCCTGTTAATCCTGTCTAATAATGAGGGCGCAACATTCTCTCGCCGAGCGCATGGCGCGGCTCGGAATTCGCGATGTCGATCTCGAAGAAACATTCGCGCGCTCCGGCGGTCCCGGCGGACAAAACGTAAACAAGGTGGCGACTGCGGTGACTTTGCGCCATCGACCCAGTGGAATCGCCGTGACTGTGCAGGATTCGAGATCGCAAGCGCAAAACCGAAGGTTGGCGCGCGAGCGCTTGCTCGGCGCGATCGAGAAAGCTCACGCGAAAAGACGCGCACAAGAGATTTCCGCGCGTGCAAAGGAACGCCGTCGTAAGTCGCCGCGGCCTCCTGCCCTCAAGCGCAAGATTCTGGAAGCAAAGCGGAAACGCGGACAACTAAAGAAACAACGCGGCAAGGTCGATACCTAGCAAGCCGTTCCTTAATAGGCAGAGAAGAACTAGACAGGATTTACAGGATGAGAAGGATTAAGAAAATTTTCGGATCGTCTGACTGGCTTTATCCAATCCAGAAAATCCTGTTAATCCTGTCTAATACCGCGGCGGTTTGAGCAGAGAAGAACTAGACAGGATTAAAGGATTGGGAAAAATTTCGGATAATCTGACTGCTTTATCCAATCCAGGAAATCCTGTTAATCCTGTCTGAAAACGAAGCTAAATCTCGGGATCATCGGCGCGGGCTGGCCGGGCCAAATGCACGCGCAGGCGCTGCGTAAAAACGCTGCCGGAAATTTGTATGGTTGCGCCGATTTGGACGACGAGCGTCGCCTCGCCTTTGAGAAAAACTATGCGCCGGAAGAGACGTTCAGCGACTATCACGAATTACTGCAAGATCGACATGTTGATGCCGTCATCATTTGTCTCCCGAATTTTTTGCATTTTCCGGCGTCGCTCGCTGCCCTTGAAGCCGGCAAACACGTCCTGTGTGAAAAGCCGCCGACGATGAACGCGGCGGAGATGAAAGTGCTGCGGGACGAGGCAAAGAAGCGAAATCTCGTTTATTTTTTTAGCCGGCAATCTCGCTTCACACCGACCATGCGCGCGGCCAAGACGGTGGTGGACGAAGGCCGGCTCGGCAAAATCTATTATGCAAAGGCGACTTTCATTCGTTCGCGCGGCATCCCGGTCGGGATTGGTGATTGGTTTACGGAAAAGAAACGTTCCGGCGGCGGCGCTTTGATCGACATAGGCATTCATGCGCTCGATTCAGTCTGGTATTTGATGGGAACGCCGCGTCCGGTTTCGGTGAGCGGGCAGGTGTTCCGGAATTTCGCGCATTTGGTGAAGGCACCGATCTTTGACGTGGAAGACGCCGCATATGGGTTCATTCGCTTCGAAAACGACGCGATCATGCAATTGGAAACATCATGGGCCGGAAATCTTAGCGACGATGTCCCGCCCAGAAAATATTTTGGACAGGAATTGATCAATTCCATGGTCTACGGAACGAAAGCAAGCGTGCGGCTGAATCCGGTCACGCTATTCGAAGATCGACATGGTGAACTGGTGACCGTGCCGCTGCACGTGAAAGAGGACGAACCGAGCGGATTCGAATTGCAATTGCGCAATTTCATCGATTCGATCAATGGCGAAGCCGCGCCGGTCAACAACGCGGACCAGGCGGTGGCGTTGATGGAAATGCTCGACGCGATTTATGCCTCTAGCGCTATCGGCCGAGAGGTGCCCATCACATAGGCCAATAAAAAGTTCGTGTTTAATACGTCTGCCAAAGGGATTTGCGCCGAATCACTTTTGCAGATAACCATCTCAAGCTATGAAAAAACTTACTATTGTTGTTTACGCTCTTTCTCTGGCCGCGCCCATGTTCCTGAGTTCCTGCGCTCATGAAAGAGAGGCCACCACAACCACCACGACCACGCGCGAAACGGCGGTGACAGCCCCTGCCACCACGCACACGACGACAACGCGCTCGGGCAGCGGTTACTAGTTCTCAGCTAGATCGACTTGAAAAAGGGGCGCGCTATTTGGCGCGTCCCTTTTCTTTCGTCTTCTTTTCTTTCGGCGCGTTTTCTTTCGGCGCGGGCGCTTCTTCTGTTTCAGCGTCAGCCGTCTCCTGACTGACGACCGGAGCGATGGCCTGCAATTTTTCCGCGCCGCGGAGATCCATTAATTTCACGCCCATGGTATTGCGGCCGACGATGCGGATTTCTTTCACGCGCGTCCGGACCATCTGACCTTTCGTGGTGATAAGCATGAGCTCATCTTTATCGGTGACGGTGAGTGCGCCGACAACCTTGCCGGTCTTTTCGCCGGTCTTCATCGTGATGATGCCTTTGCCGCCGCGTCCTTGCTTGCGGTAATCATCAAACGGGGTGCGCTTGCCGATGCCATTCGCGCCGGCCACAAGCAACATCGCGTTAGGATCGACAATTGCGATGGCAACAACGAGGTCCTTCTTATCGGGGCGGATTCCCCATACACCAACCGTGTTGCGGCCCTGATCGCGCAACTGCTCCTCGTGAAAGCGCAGGCTCATTCCTTCTTTAGTGATGAGTACAATCTCGTTGTTTCCGTTAGTCAGCATCGCGTCGATCAGGCGATCGCCTTTTTCAATCTGGATGGCGATGATACCGCCCTTTCGCACGTTTCGGTAATCGGAAAGATTCGACTTCTTGACGATCCCCGACTGAGTCGCGAAGACGATGTGGAGATTTTCATCCCACGTTTGATCGACAGTATTCGGGCCGGTGCCGGACTTTCTTGACTGGACGCGAATGGTCGCGGCGATTTTTTCGTCGGGCCGCAATTCGAGAATATTCGCGATCGATCGGCCTTTGGCGGCGCGTCCCATCTCGGGGATCTCGTAAACTTTTTCGACGTAGGCGCGGCCTGATTCGGTGAAAAACATCAAATAATCGTGCGTCGTGGCGGTGAAGAGATGCTGGATGAAATCGCCCTCTTCTTCCTCGGTCGCGCCTTCGCGCGTCGACATCCCGATAACGCCTTTGCCGCCGCGCCGCTGTGCGCGAAACGCGCTCACGGCCGTGCGTTTGATGAACCCGCCGTGCGTGATGCTAATGATGCAACCTTCGTTGGCGATGAGATCCTCCATGTTGATCTCGCCCTCGTCTTCGATGAATTCCGTTAATCGGGGCGAACCGTGTTTGTCGCGGACCTCGCGCAGTTCCTTTTTGATAATGGTGAAGACACGCGCCTCTTTCGCGAGAATATCGCGCAAATCCTTGATCGTGTTGATGAGCTCCTTGTACTCCTTGTCGATCTTATCCCGTTCCAAGCCGGTCAATTGATAGAGGCGAAGCTCGAGAATCTGATTGGCCTGGTGCTCGCTAAACGCGTAACGCCCATCTACCAGGCGGGTTTCGTTGCGAATAAGAACGCCGATTTGCTCGACTTGTTTTCTGGTAAACTCGTAGGCGAGCAACTTCACGCGCGCCTCATCGCGATTGGCCGATCCGCGAATAATGCGAATGAAGTCATCGAGGTTGGCCAGCGCGATGAGATAACCTTCCAGCGTTTCGGCCCGTTCTTCCGCTTTGCGTAACTCGAAGCGCGTCCGGCGCAAAATAACTTCCCGCCGATGATCGATGTAAGCCTGGTTGGCCTCTTTGAGCGGAAGCAACTTGGGGCGGCCGTGATCAATCGCGAGCATGTTGACCGCGAACGAGCTCTCCATCGCGGTATGCTTGTAGAGATTATTGATGACGATCTTCGGGTTTGCGTCGCGCTTCAGTTCGATGACAACGCGCGTGTTTTCGTCCGATTCGTCGCGAACAGCCGTGATTTCGCTGAGAACTTTCTCGTTCACGAGATCGGCGATGCGCTCGACCAGGGTGGCGCGATTCACGTTGAAGGGAATCTCGGTAATAACGATCTGCTCTTTGCCGCCCTTAATTTCTTCGATGCCGGCTTTGCCGCGCACCTTCATGCTGCCGCGACCGGTCTCGAGATATTGTTTCACGCCGCTGAGGCCGCAGATCGCGCAGCCGGTCGGGAAATCCGGACCCTTCACGTGCTTCATCAGTTCTTCGAGCGTGATTTGGGGATTGTCGATCTGCGCACAAATAGCGTCGACGACTTCAACCAAATTGTGCGGCGGCATGTTCGTCGCCATGCCGACGGCGATGCCGGTCCCGCCGTTCACGAGCAGGTTCGGAAATGCGGATGGGAAAACCGTCGGCTCGGTGCGCGTCTCGTCGTAGTTCGGCACGAAATCGACCGTGTCCTTCTCCATGTCGGTCATGAGCGCGGCGCCGAGATGCGTCATACGCGCTTCGGTGTAACGCATGGCCGCGGGCGGATCGCCTTCGACCGAACCGAAGTTGCCCTGACCATCGACGAGCGTTTCGCGCATCGCCCATGGCTGCGCCATGTGGACGAGAGTCGGATAAATTACGGCTTCGCCGTGCGGGTGATAGTTACCGCTCGTGTCGCCGCAAATTTTTGCGCATTTGCGGTGCTGCCGGTTTGGAAACAACGACAGATCGTGCATCGCGTAGAGAATTCTTCGTTGCGATGGTTTGAGTCCGTCACGCGCATCGGGCAGCGCGCGAGAAATGATGACCGACATCGAGTAGTCGAGGAACGACCTCGACACCTCTTCGGCTACGTTAATTGGCTCTACCTTTTCGTTTTCGGTATACACAAGAGTTTCTAGACAGGATTAACTGGATTTACAGGATTCTGAAGATCGACATCCTCGGGAGCTGACAACGGCCGACGATGTTTTCGTTTAAATTGCAGACTCGGCGCGCCGAAATTGAAGAGCAGCCCGAATTCGCGATTTGTCGCGGTCAGATAATTTGCGAGTTGAACTTCGTCTGCCTTCGATAACGAATTGATAGCCTTCAGTTCGCAAATCAGGTTCTCATTAATCACAAGATCAGCCATAAAATCGCCCACAATTACGTTTTCGTACCGAACAGTGATCCGTTGAGCCACCTCGGCGGATAGCCCGGCGCGACGTAGCTCGTGAACTAGTGAATTAAGATAGACGGACTCCAAGAAGCCGGGTCCGAGCGTGCGATGAACTTTCATGGCAAGGCCGATTACCTTCTCCGTTAATTCGTGGTCTTGCTCTGAATCCAATCCAGTAAATCCTGTTAATCCTGTCTAGACATCAAGATTTCGAACGTTGAGCGCGTTGTCTTCGATGAATTGCCGGCGCGGTTCCACGACGTCGCCCATCAAGATTGTAAACATCTTGTCGGCATCGACCGCGTTGTCGTCATTCAAATCCACCTTGAGCAGCTTGCGCTTTTCCGGATTCATCGTGGTCTCGAACAATTCCTTGGCGTTCATTTCGCCGAGACCTTTGAAGCGTTTGATCTGCACACCGCGACGGCCGATCTCCAAAATCTTTTGCAGAATCTCCGGGATCGAGAAAAGCGGATGGGTGATCGCTTTGTCGCCTTCGCCTTCAATCAGCTCGAAGATCGGGCGATCGCTCGCCGCGTAATGATTAACTTTAAGACCTTTGCGGGCGAGCTCCGCGATCAGTTTTTGAATCGCGGCTGATTCATGTAGCTCAACCAATCTGCCGCGCCGGCGGCTGGCGCCATTGGTCTTGATTGGAGCGTCTCCCAGCGGAAGCAGCTCCTGGCTGATCTCCGTGTCGAACAAATTAAGATCGAGATTCTGGTGATGAAATTCCCGGATCGCTTTCTCGTCGTGGAAATAGTGAATACTTTCCTCGTTTCCGTCGCGCACCTTGACGAGATACGCCGGCAGCTTTCCGGACTTGGGGTTGCGCTTGGCCAGATACGCTTCGAAGTCCCCACCGTGACGCCGGACTGATTCGCTCAACTTGGCCAGCTTTTCGAGCGACTCGAGAATATCCTTCAACTGTGCGGCTGTGACTTCCTTGTCGTCGGCAAGATTCTTCAATCGAACATCCTCGGCGCCAAGCGTGATGAGAATTTTGTTCAGCTGCACGTCGTCATCGACATACTCCTCGCGCTTCTTGCGCTTGATCTGATAAAGAGGCGGCTGGGCAATGTAAATTTTGCCCGCGCGTACCAGCTCGGTCATTTGTCGGAAGAAAAACGTCAACAAGAGCGTGCGAATGTGCGAACCATCCACGTCGGCATCGGTCATGATAATGATGCGACCGTAACGAAGCTTGGTGATGTCGAATCGTCCTTCATCTTTGCCGTTGCCATCTTCCTTCGGCTTTCCGATACCGGTACCAATCGCCGTGATCATCGACTGAATCTCAGTGTTCTTGAGGAATTGATCTTCGCGTGCTTTCTCGACGTTAATAAGCTTGCCGCGAATCGGCAGGATCGCTTGATAGCGTCGATCGCGTCCCTGTTTGGCCGAGCCCCCGGCCGAATCGCCTTCGACGATGTAAAGCTCAGTCAATTCCGGATCGCGCTCGGAACAATCCGCCAGTTTGCCGGGGAGACCACCGCCGGTCAGCGCGCCTTTACGAATTGTTTCCCGGGCCTTGCGTGCTGCTTCGCGCGCGCGCGCCGCCGTCAAAACCTTCTCGAAGATGCGCCGCGCCACGGGGGGAGTTTTATCGAAAAATGTCATTAACCCTTCGTAGACGACCGAGTTGACCACGCCGTCGATCTCGGTGTTGACGAGCTTCACTTTTGTTTGCGACTCGAAGCGCGGGTTGGGAAGCTTGATGCTCAACACACAAATCAATCCTTCACGCACGTCGTCACCGGAAATCGATGGGTCCTTTTCTTTGATAAGGCTGTTCGACCTCGCGTATTGGTTGATCGCTTTGGTTAACGCGGTCCGAAAACCAGTCAGGTGGGTGCCGCCATCCGGATTCGGAATTGAATTCGCAAAAGGCAGAATCTGATCGTTGTAGCTATCGTTGTATTGCAGGACAACATCGACAAAGACTTCATCGCGCTGCCGCGAAATCACAACCGGCTTGGGGTGAAGCACTTGTTTGTTTTCGCCGAGTTGCTTTACGAATTCCTCGATGCCCTCCTTATAGATAAAAGTTTCTTTCCTCGGTGCTTCGCCGCGTTCGTCCGCAAGACTGATTTCAATGCCGGGGTTGAGGAAGGCGAGCTCGCGTAACCGCGTCGACAACCGCTCGAACTTAAACTCGGTCGTGATCGTAAAGATTTCGGGATCGGGCAGAAACGTAATGAGGGTGCCGGTCGCTTTTTTGTTTTTGACTTCGCCGATGACGGTAAGCTTGTCCGTCGTCTTACCCTTGGCGAAAGCCATGTGGTAAACCTTGCCCTCGCGCGATACCTCCACTTTGAACCATTCGGAAAGCGCGTTCGTGCATTTCGCGCCGACACCATGCAGGCCGCCCGAATATTTATAAGCGCCCTGTCCAAATTTTCCGCCGGCGTGCAAATTTGTCAGCACAAGCTCGACGGCCGGCATTTTCCATTTCGGATGAATATCAACAGGAATGCCGCGACCGTTATCGCGCACGGACACGCTTCCATCGACATGCACGGTCACTTCGATCTTGTCGCAAAAACCGGCGAGATGTTCGTCGATCGAGTTGTCGAGGACTTCGAAAACCAAGTGATGTAAACCGCGCTCATCGGGGTCGCCGATAAACATGCCCGGCCGTTTGCGGACCGCTTCCAGGCCCTCCAACTTATCGATCTGCGCGGCGTCGTATTTTTGGGCTGCGCCGATACCGGTCGAGCGATTGCGAGGCAGTTTTTGGACCGGAATTTCGTCTTTGGCTTGCAGCATAAATGGAGGCCGAACGACCCTCGAAAACAATAGCGGAAAATGTCTTGTAAACAACTAATAATCTCGTGGTCTTCTGGAGGGTCTCTCCGCTACAGATTGGGAGGCCGAAAACTCCCGAGCGCAGGATGTTGTGGTTCCGGAGAAAATCGTCTCTTTTCGATTTTAGAGCTTGCCAGATACGCTTGACCGACCCCTTTTCGAACCAGAAATTGTCCACTCAATCATGCGCCTGCAAACACTCGCCGAAGGTCTTCACATCTTCGCCATTCTCCTCTTGTTCATGCTGGCGAGCCTTTGGATTTCGCCATGGTTGTCGCTCGTTTTCCTGGTCTTGATTCTCTACACCCTGGCTTTCTTTCGCGATCCCGAACGTGTCGTCCCTTCGAATCCGAGTGACGTGGTTGCCGCGGCCGACGGTCGCATTACCGACATTATTGAAATCGACGAAACGGAAGTTCTGAAAACAAAAACACGTCGTGTCGGAATTTTCTTATCGATCTTCGATGTGCACACGAACCGGGCGCCAATCGACGGCCGGATCATTTATCGCGAACATCGCAAAGGGTTGTGCGTCGACGCGCGCCGCCCGGATTGCTCCGAGAAAAACGAGGCCATGACCTGGGGGTTTCAAAATCCGCGCGTCACCATCGTGGTGCGCCAGCTGACGGGCGCGATTGCGCGGCGCATCGTAGCCTGGGCCAACGTGAGCGACGAATTAAGGAAAGGCGACCGTTTCGGGATGATTCGCTTTGGATCGCGAACGGAAGTATACTTGCCGCTCACCGCCACGGTGCTGGTGAAAGTGGGAGAACACGTGTCCGGTGGATCGACAATTATCGCCCGACTGCCCGACCAATGACCGAACCAAATCCAAAGATTTACCTGCTGCCTAATTTGATGACGGCGGGAAATTTGTTTTGTGGATTCACCGCCACCTTGAAAATTCTGGAGGGCGCGCTGCTGCAAATGTCGAATCCGGACGCGGCCGGCGATTTGTTTCACACCGCCATCTGGTTCATTCTCGGCGCTTGCTTTTTCGATCTGCTCGATGGCCGGCTGGCACGGCTCGGCGGACATGAAAGCGCCTTTGGTCGCGAATTCGATTCATTGGCCGACATCGTTTCATTCGGCGTCGCGCCCGCCTTAATGGTGTATCGCGTCGTGCTTCAGGAATTTCCGCGCGCCTGCTGGATCATTGCCTTTATCTATCTCACATGTGGCGCGCTGCGTTTGGCGCGATTCAATACCGTGGCCGGCAGAAATGAAACAAATGGCACGGACAACGAAAAAAACTTTACCGGTTTCCCAATCCCGGCGGCAGCCGGTCTGATCGCGTCGATCACCTTGTTCCTGCTCTGGCTGGCGGAAGGCGAGCATCATCTCGGCAAATGGAAATTCGTTTTGCCGCCGCTGATGCTGTTCCTTTCCTTTATGATGTTCAGCCGGTTCCAATACCCGAGCTTCAAAGCGCTCAATTGGAAAACGAAGAAATCGATTCCGCGTTTTCTGGTCATCAGTCTCGTCCTCATTTTCGCGGTCATGAACTATGAATGGATGCCGGCCGTGCTTTTCCTTTCCTATCTGCTCTACGGGTTCCTGCGGCCGTGGCTGTCGCGCGAATGGCGGCGCGAGATCGAGGAAGAAATCGGCGAGGAACCGCCGGCCGAGCCAGCCGAGCAAGCGCCCTAAGATCGACAACTACTTTCCTGTCATCCCGAGCCGCAAGACGGCGAGGGACCTCACAAAAACAGGAAGATCACACCAGGATCCGAACCTACTGCCACGCACTGACCGCGAAGTGGCTCTGCGAAACCAGCGTGCCGCAAGCTGCGAGTGCGAGGTTCCTCTCCGCCTGAGGCGGAACGGAATGACGCGCTTTTCAAGCGGGGCGATTCAATTTCGCCAGAATCTCCGGATCGCGCACGTCGGCCCATTCACCGATCAATTCGAGCGCTTTCACTTTTTTGCCCGACTGGGCTAGCTCGCGGATCGCATCGGTCAATTCGTATTCGCCGCGCGGTGATGGTTGCAATCTGGCGGTGAATTCAAGAATGCTCGGCCGGAATGCGTAAAGCCCGGCGTTATACCACGGGCTGGTTTTCTCGCCCGGTTTCGGTTTCTCGCGAAGATCGATAAGTTCCATTTGCTTGTTCAGGAAAACGGCGCCGCCTTTGCTCACGTCCTCGCCGCGTTTCACGCTGATGATTGCTTCGACATCGTCACCAAGATCGGCGATCGATTTGTAATTGTGCGGATCGACCAAAATGTCGCCGTAGCTCAAAACGAACGGCACGTTCTCCGTAAAATCGCGCGCCAGATCGACAACTCGTCCGGTCCCGTCCTGCACAACCTGGGTCGCGTAACTAATCCGCAGGCCGAAACAGGTGCCGTCGCCAAAGTACTCTCGAACCGTGTCGCCGTGATAACCGACGATGATTAAGAAGTTTTTGATTCCTGCGGTCTGTAATCCTTCAACGATATGCAAGAGAATTGGCTTCCCGCGCACTTTAATCATCGGTTTGGGAATATCGGCCGTTAAGTCGCGCATGCGCGTGCCGCGGCCGGCTGCGAGCAGAACTGCCTTGTCGATCTTGGTCATGAATCGCTAAAGCTGTAGCGACGAGAGAAAGCGGAGACAAATGTTTTTAATGACGAATGTCTAATGACGAAGGACGAAT